>Ga0209376_1000618_pt1 | contig 38713 bp, 36 predicted proteins | sample GraSoiAngelo_134_FD_185891 | JGI IMG/M metagenome (GOLD analysis project Ga0209376, IMG submission 185891) | Grasslands soil microbial communities from the Angelo Coastal Reserve, California, USA - 14_0929_05_30cm (SPAdes) (version 2) | ecosystem: Environmental > Terrestrial > Soil > Grasslands ...
AGGGCAAGGTCCGCTTCTACCTTCGCACGTTCGACGGGGCGCGGCTCATCGAGACCGAGTCGGCCTCCGTCTACTCCATCGCCGGCAGGTACTCGCCGCTGTTCAGGGCGGGCCAGGCGGTTGTGACCGAGCTGCGCAAAGTCACAGAGCAGAAGTGATGTGGCTGGAAGGCGGGCGTCTCGAGGTCGCCACCAAGCAGGCGGTCGAAGGCCACCTCTGTCAGTTCGACGTGATCTGAGGGATCCTTGGACCGGGAGGATCTCTCATGTGTCGAAGCATCAAGACCCTGCACAACTTCTCACCGCCGGCCACCGACGATGAGATCCGCGCCTCGTCGCTGCAGTTCGTGCGAAAGCTGAGCGGCTTCACGAAGCCGTCGAAGGCCAACGAAGTCGCCTTCGATCGTGCCGTGGACGAGGTGGCGCAGACGGTGCGGGAGCTGCTGGATGCTCTCGTGACGAAGGGGCCCTCGCGCGATCGCGACGTCGAGGCCGCGAGAGCTCGCGCCAGGGCGGCGACTCGCTTCCCCGCTTCGTGATCATCTCGGCCGTGCGGAGCCGCGTCCGGCAGGTGCTGATCAACCTGATCGACAACGGCGTCAAGTACACGCCGGCCGGCGGCCGCGTGACCGTCGTGGCCACGTTCTCGACGGATGGCGATGACGCCGAGGCGGTGAGGCTCGAAGTGACCGACACCGGGATGGGGTCCCCGCCCGCGACCTCCCGCATGTATTCGACAAGTTCTATCGCGTCAGGACCGAGGCGACGAGCGAGATCGCCGGCACCGGCCTTGGACTCGCCATCACCAAGAGCATCGTCGAGGCGTACGGAGGGCGGATCGGCGTCGAGAGCCGGGGGGGGCCGGCACCACGTTCGTCGTCGAGTTGCCGCTCGTCCAGACTTGACGCGCACCCCGATCACCCGAGGTAGGACGCCACGAACGTCCCGCTCGGCCTCTGTGCCCTGAAACGCCCGAGCGCGAACGGCGCCGGATTCACCGACGGCACCGCCCCGGTGATCAGCGCCGCCATCATTTCCCCGACTGCCGGCGCGAGCTTGAATCCATGCCCGCTCATGCCGGTCGCGATCCAGAAGCCGCGGAGGGGCGACTCGTCGAGGATCGGCATCCAGTCCGGCGTGATGTCGAAGGCTCCGGCCCAGCCGCGCCGATAGCGGGCATCGGCCAGGCGCGGGATCGCGCGGCCGGTCCGCTCGAGCACCTCGGCCGCTTCCTCGAGGCTCACGTCGCCGCCCAGCAGCTCGGGTTCCATCGGATGCTGTGTCTCGTCGTCGGTCAGCGAGCCGGTCAGCGTGAGACCGCCGGTCTCGGGCCGCGCGTAGCTGCCGCCGGCCAGGTCGAGGTAGACGAGATGCGGCCGCCCGAACTCGGCGTCACGCTCGACGACGAAGACCGGATGGCGACCGACGACGATCGGGAGCGCGACGCCGGCGAGCCGCGCGACGGCGGTGGACCAGAGCCCGGCGGCGTTGACGACGACCGGCGCGTCGACGCGATCGCCCGCCGCGGTCTCGACGCCGGTGACGCGATCGCCCGCCGAACGGATCGTCACCACCTCGACACCCTGTTCGATCTGCACGCCCCGCCGTCGCGCGGCCGCGGCGTAGCCGGTGGTGACAGCGGTCGGATCGCCGTAGCCCGATTGCGGCTCGTAGAGGACGGCGCCGAGATGCTCGATGTTGATCCGCGGCTCGACGCGGGCGAGCTCCACGGGCTCGAGCACCTCGGCGCGGACACCGAACAGCCGCTGGCGCTTGACGGTTTCCTCGAGCTGGGGACGCATCGCGGCGGAGACCCCGATCACCACACCACATTCGACGTAGCCCGACTCGCCGCCGACGGCGTCTGGAAAGTTCTGGAACACGGCCAGCGACCGCACGACCATCTGGCTGGTCTCCGGCGTGGGGTAGAGCTGGCGGACGATCCCGACCGACCGCCCGGTGCCGCCGGAAGCAAGGAACTTGCGCTCGAGGAGGAGGACGTCGCGCACTCCGACGGCCGCCAGATGGTAGGCGATGGAGGCGCCGGTGACACCGCCGCCGATGATCACGACCTGCGCGGAACGGATCACCGGGACGCTGCGGCAGTCACCTCGGCGGCCTCGACGTCGTCCAGCAGCCGCACCGGGTCACCCTGACGGATCGTGCCCGGTGTCAGAACACGCGCGTAGACGCGGCTCCAGCCGGGATGGCGCTTCTGCGACACGCGGCTGAAGTCGCCGTCTTTGAAGGCTCGGGTGATATTGACGCAGGGGCTCGTGTAACGAGTCACCTGGAGGAGCACGGTGTCACCGAGCAGCACGTGGCACTCGGGGACGACGGCCGACCAGTCCAAACCCTCGACCGTGACGTTCTCGCCGATGGCCCCGGGCACGATGTCGTGGCCCTCAGCCCGGAGGCTCGCGATCGCCTCCAAGGCATAGAGACACACGGCGCGCTCCGGGCCTCCGTGATGCTCACGGTCGCGGTGCGCGTCCCCCTCGAGCCCCAGCGCCGTGACGTGTGCTTGCTCGATCGTGGTTTTCGGGACACCACCGCGGGACACGCTGATCTGGACGATTCTTCCACTCACGAGTCGACCTCCGTTCCGGCCGTGTGCGCTTCGGTCGATGCGTCGAGCCTCGACCGGCCGGGCGCCAGCCGCTCGATGGCGCGCCCCCGGGGAATTGTACCCGAGGCTCAGCGCCCGGCGCGGCGGATCATCCGTTGGACGCGAGCCTCCAGCACCATTTCGCCGCGCTGGTTCAGGACCCGATGGCGATACGTGACGATGCCGCGGTCGGGTTTCTTCGTCTCGCGCTTGTCGGCGACTTCGACCTCCACGGTGAGCGTGTCTCCCTCCAGCACCGGTGCCGTCACGCGCAGCTCGCCGCCGAGGTACGCCATGCCGGTGCCGTGGCCTGAACCGGATCACCGCGGCCAGGAGCCCGATGGCCGCGAGAAGGCAGAGGGCCCAGGCTGAGCGTGGCGCTGCCATCTCAACGGGCGGGCGCATGGTTACTGGGTCGAGCGAGGTGCCAGGTGGGCACATTCTGGACACCTCAGTTGACGGTTTTTGGCCAGGCGATCGCTGCCGGCTAAGTACACTGATACGCGTGGCGTCCTAGTCGCGACAATGAGCCGAGTATATCGGGGGGGCGAATCACGCGGCCCTCGAAATTCTCTGGCATCACACTTGCTAGAAATATCCCCTATGCACCGCCAAGTTACGGAATGTCGGATCTGTAAAGGGGAAGGGCTCGCCGTCCTTCTGGAGCTCGGCACCCAGGCCCTGACTGGCGTGTTCCCGCGCCGGCCGGACCCGCAGCTCACGAAAGGACCTCTGACGCTGGCGCGGTGCGACAATTGTGGTCTGGTTCAGCTCCTCCACTCCTACGAGCGCGACGAGCTGTACGGACCGCACTACGGGTACCGGTCGTCGTTGAACCGACGGATGGTCGACCACCTCGAGAGCAAGGCGCTGGCCCTGAAAAGCGCCGCGAACCTCCGACCCGGTGACGTCGTCGTCGACATCGGAAGCAACGATGGGACTCTGCTCTCGTTCTTCTCGGGCGAGAACCTCTCGCTGCTCGGCTTCGATCCGTCCGCCGCGCGTTGGCGAGGTAACTATCCAGCGGACAGCAGCCTGATCGCCGATTTCTTCACCGCGGATCTCTACCGGGGCGCGCTCGGCCGCCGAAAGGCGAGGGTCGTCACGTCGATCGCGATGTTCTACGATCTGGAGCGGCCGCTCGATTTCGCGTACGAGGTCGCCGACATTCTGGCCGACGATGGCGTCTGGCACCTGGAGCAGAGCTACCTGCCGGCGATGCTGCGGGTCAACGCCTACGACACGATCTGCCACGAGCACGTCGAGTACTACGCATTGGCGCAGATCAAGTGGCTGGCGGACAAAGTCGGCCTGGCGATCCTGGACGTCGAGTTCAACGACGTCAACGGCGGGAGCTTCGCGGTGACGCTGGGCCGGAATCGGCGCATCGCGCCCCGGGGTGAGGATCGGGTCGAGCGGTCCCTGGACGAGGAGCGGCGCCTGGGCCTCGACACGCTGCGTCCCTTCGCGGAGTTCCGAAGCCGAGTCCTGGCGCATCGGCACCAGCTCCGCGCGCGGCTGGAGGACATTCGCGCCCGAGGGGCACGTGTGCTGGGCTACGGCGCCTCGACGAAAGGCAACGTGATCCTCCAGTTCGCCGGCATCGATCGTGATTTGCTCCCGGCCATCGCCGAGGTCAACGAGGACAAGTTCGGCTGCGTCACGCCGGGAACGTGGATCCCGATCATCTCGGAGGCCGACGCTCGAGCGCGCAAGCCCGACTACTTCTTGGTCTTTCCGTGGCACTTCCGGGCTGGGATCGTCGAGCGCGAGGCCGCGTACCTGGCGGCGGGTGGACGGCTGATGTTCCCGCTCCCCACCATCGACGTCGTCTCGGCGTAGGGCCGTGACGTCTCCCCGCTGCCTGATCTTCGTGCCGACCTACAACGAGAACCGCAACGTCGAGCGGCTGTGCACGGAGCTCCTCGCGCTGCCGCTCGCGGCCGAGATCCTGTTCGTCGACGACGGTTCGCCCGACGGCACCGGCGAGACGCTCGATCGGTTCGCGCGCCAGCACCCACGGATATCCGTGATCCATCGAGAGGGCAAGCTCGGGATCGGCAGCGCGCATCAAGTCGGCATCGCCCACGCCTACGACAAGGGATACGACCTCCTCATCACGCTGGACGCCGACTTTTCGCACAGCCCGAGCGACCTGCCCCGCCTTCTCGCCGCGCACACCGCCGGCGTCGACGTCGTCGTGGGCTCCCGGTATCTCGAGTCCGACAGTCTTCCCGGTTGGAGCCCGCAGCGCTTGTTCTTGACGTGGTTCGGGCATTTCCTGACACGCGTCCTGTTGCACATGCCGCACGATGCGAACGGTGCGCTCCGCCTCTACGATCTGCACGGGATTCCCCGTGAGCTCTTCGGACTCGTGACGGCCAGCGCCTACGGGTTCTTCTTCGAGAGCCTCTTCGTCCTCTGTCGTAACGGCGCCCGCGTCCGACAGATTCCGATCGTGTTGCCGGCCCGCGTGTACGGGAACTCCAAGCTCACGGTCCGGGACGCGTTGCGGAGCGCTCGCCTGCTCGCGTCGCTGTTCGTTGCCAACCTGGTCACTCCCGGCCGCTTCCTGCGATCTCGCCCGATCGACAAGCTGCGCCCGGAGCTCGGCGAGTCGCAAGGTTGGGACCAGTACTGGACCGAGAAGCGCACCGCGCTCGGGTCGCTCTACGACCTCGTCGCCTCCGCGTATCGACGGGTGATACGGTTCAACCTGCGAACGTTCGCGGAGCGATCGTTCGCCGCGGACGCCAAGGTCCTCCACGCCGGATGTGGTAGCGGACAGGTGGACGCCGACCTCCACGGGCGGCTGCGCGTCACCGCCGTCGACATCTCCGCGCGGGCGTTGAGTCTCTATGCTCGGAACAACCCGCGGGCGAGCCGCATCGAGCAGGCGGACATATTCGATCTGCCGTTCGAGGCGGGCACCTTCGACGGCGTCTACAACCTCGGCGTGCTCGAGCACTTCGATCGCAAGCAGATCCGTGAGATCCTCGGCGAGTTCCATCGCGTCCTGAAGCCGCGCGGGAAGCTCATGGTCTTCTGGCCCCACCGCCGCGGCTCCAGCGTGCTCTTCCTGGGCGCGGTCCGGCGCCTCATCGGGCTCGTGTCGGGCACGGAACCGAAGTTTCACCCCGACGAGATCTCGCTCCTCGGCTCTCGGGCCGAGGCCGAGGCGCACTTGCGCGACTCCGGGTTCGTCCTCCGCGAGTACTCTTTCGGTATCCGCGACCTTTTCGTTCAGTGCGTGATCGTCGCGGAGAAGGTGGACGCGGACCCAACGGCGTCGAGGTCGTTCGTCTTCGGGCGCACCGCCACCGCATGAAGCGTCTCGGCGGCAGCATCCTGTCGGCCGGGCTCGCCGGCGGAGACGGCGCCGTGGTCCGGAAGGTCGAGCGAGCTGTCGGGCTTACGGCGACCGCGATCCTGGTGGTCTTCCATCTCGTCCTCCTCGCCCACGCGGGCGGCCTGTGGCGGGACGAGGCCAATCTCGTGAACCTTTCCTCGATGCCTCCGCGGGAGGTGTGGGCGAACCTCGAGTTCGACTCGACGCCGCTCGGCTACGTCGCCCTGCTCAGAGGTTGGATCTGGACCGGCCTCGGGGCGACCGACTTCTCGCTGCGAATCCTGGGATGCCTTCTCGGCCTGGGCGTTCTGGGAGCTCTCTGGCGGAACGCTCTCCGCTTCGGCTGCGGAGGCCCGCTCGTTTCCCTGGCCCTTCTCGGCTTCAACGTTGCGGTCATCACTCATGGCGACGCCATCCGCGGCTACGGTCTGGGAATGCTGACGGCGTTGCTGACCCTCGGTCTCCTCTGGCGGCTCGTAGAACGACCGTCTGTCCCGAACACGCTCATCGCGCTGGCCTCTGCGGTCGTGAGCGTGCACGCCGTCTTCTTCAACGCCGTGATTCTCCTCGGGGTTTGCGCCGGCGGCACGGCCGTCGCCCTGAGGCGGCGACAATGGAACACGATCAGGCTCATCGCCATTGTGGGATCGGTATCGGCCCTGTCCCTGCTTCCGTACATCGCTGTCTTCCAGAGCCGCAAGGCGTGGAACTTCATGATCCAGTTCCCCATTAGCCTCAAGTGGATCTGGGCCAGGTTCGTCGCAACGTCCGACCTCAGCGGCCCGCTGACCCACTGGTTCTGGATCGGCTTGGCTCTCCTCGGGGTCCTCGCTGTCCTGGCGGCCAACCGGCGAGGAGCTCCGGGCTCGCCCGGGAAGCCGGCGGAGGTCGGCCTCTTCTGTGGGGTGGCGCTCGTGACAGCGGTGAGCGCCTATCTGCTGTTCGTCCTGCGACTCGCCTACCCCATGCAGCCCTGGTATTTCCTCGTGCTCATGGCCCTGGTCGCCTCGTGCCTGGACGGCGCATTACTCGCAGTCCCGAGGCTCCGCATCGCCGTCACCGTCGTGGCCATCGCCGCGATGACGCTGGCGATCGGTCCGGTCTGGAAGAGCGTCCACGTCCGGAAGACCAACCTGGACGTCATCGCGGCGAAGCTCACTCAGTCCTCCGAGAAGGGCGACGTGATCATCGTGACCCCGTGGTTCATCGGGATCACCTTCGATCGCTACTATCACGGGGCCGCCGAATGGTTCACGGTCCCGCCGATGTCCTCGCACAAGGTCCATCGATGGGACCAGCTCAAGGAGGCGATGACCTCCTCCGACGCGATGAAGCCTGTGCTGAGCCGCATCGAGACCGCCCTCCAGTCCGGTCATCGCGTCTGGGTGGTTGGCACCGTGATCATTCCCGCCGAGGGCCAGGCACCGCCGGTGATCGCGCCGGCTACCTCCGTCCAGAGCTTCAGGGAGGAGCCGTACTACCGAGCCTGGGCGACGCAGGTTGGTTACGTCATGAGTCGCGACGGGCTGAGCCGCCACACGATCCTCATGCCTCCCTCGGCGGGGCTCGTGAGCCACTACGAGGGTCTTCCTCTGGGGATGGTCCAAGGGCGGCCTCCGGCCGATGGTAGAGCGGCGGCGAACGTCGTCGCACCACGCTAAAAACCTAGAATGGAAAGTGCGCTCTTCTGGGGACTGGCCACCTTCGGCGCCTGCTGGCTGGTGCACTGGGGCGTGTGGTGGATCCGGATTCCAAAGGGTTACCTGGTCTGGCTACCCGCCATCTTCTGGGTCCTGCCCCTCGGCGGCATCAGTTTCCTGTGGGCCAGCGGAGCCACGCGGCCCCTCACGGAGACGGACTGGTTCGCGTTGATCCTTGCCGCCCTGCTACATCTCACGGTGTCCGCCTGCTACATCTGCGGCTATGCCGGGATCACGGAGTACAGCCCCTCCGCCGAGGTGCTCCTGGCGGTGCGTGAGCACATGCCTCAGGGACTGCCCGCGAACGGGCTGCGTATCAGCTCGTTCACCGAGCACGGCCTGACGAGCCGGAGGATCGAGGACCTTCAGGCGTCCGGCCTCGTCGCGATTCACGACGGGCGCGTCAGTGTCACGCGGCGGGGACGCTTCGCGCTCGACCTGAGTCGCGTCTACCGGGTGCTCGTCGGCGTGGACCCCACAGGGCGCGGATGAGCGCCGCCATGTGCATTCTGATAATCGCGCTCGCCGTGGCTCCGCTGAGCACGTGGCTCGGAACCGCCGCGATCAACTGGACCGCGCGGGCGGCCGGGCGCTCGCCGCTTCCCCAGGTCGCCTGCTTCATCGCCGGCTTTGCCAACATGGCGGCGCTCGTCGTCCTCGTGCTGGTGCTCCGGCCCACCGGCTCCGCCCCACGCGAGCTCCTCGCGGGCGTCCTGTTCACCGCCGCGTACGGCTTCTGCGTCAACTTCCTGAACTGGTTCGTGTTCACCGTGACGGAAACCTCGATGCATGCGCACTTGCTGGTCGAGATCGGCCATGCCCGGGAAATCACCCGCGCCGAGCTGGAGCAGCGATACAACAAGACGACGATCGTCGCCGCCCGAATCCCGCGACTGCTGGAGCTCGGTCAGTTGCGTCTCGATGGCGGCCGCCTCTACCTGGCCCGGTCCTGGGTTCTGAGGAGCGCGTTGGCCCTGCGCGTCCTGCGGCGCCTCCTCGGAATCCCGCCGACGCCGCCGCAAGAGACTGCGGCCCCATCCTTGCGCGAAGGCGGCGCTGCGCGATGAGGTTTTCGTAGGGCCGCTGTTCGGGACGGCTACTCGCCCAGATACGCCCGCCGGACATCCGCGTTGTCCGACAGCTCGGTCGAGGTTCCCGCGAGCGCGATCGAGCCGGTCTCGAGCACGTACCCCCGGTGAGCGATGGAGAGCGCCATGGCGGCGTTCTGCTCGACGAGCAGGATCGTCATGCCCTGGCGGTTGATGTCGGTGATCGTGTCGAAGATCTGCTCCACGAGGACCGGAGCCAGCCCCATGCTCGGCTCGTCCAGCAGGAGGAGCCGCGGGCTCGCCATCAGCGCGCGGCCGATCGCGAGCATCTGCTGCTCGCCGCCCGAGAGAGTGCCCGCCACCTGCGCGATGCGCTCGGCGAGGCGCGGGAACAGCGCGAAGACGCGGTCGAGGTCGGCGGTGATCTTCCCGTCGCTCCGAAGGTAGGCGCCCATCATGAGGTTCTCGCGGACGCTGAGCCGGTTGAAGATCCGACGCCCCTCCGGCACGTGCGCGACCCCGCGGGCGACGATCGCGTGCGGCGGCACGCCCACGAGCGACTCGTCCTCGAGCGTGATCGACCCCTGCGTCGGGTGGAGCAGGCCGGAGATGGTCTTGAGCGTGGTCGTCTTGCCGGCGCCGTTGTTGCCGAGGAGCGTGACGATCTCGCCGCGCCCCACCTCGAGCCCGACGCTCTTGAGCGCTCGGATCTCGCCGTAGGCGACGTCGATCGACTCGACCTTAAGCACGGCGCCGCCCGGGGCTGCGTGTGCCCAGATAGGCCTCGATGACCCGCGGGTTCTCTTGCACCTCGCGCGGCGCGCCCTCCGCGATCCGCTCGCCGTGATCGAGCACGGTGACCCAGTCGGAGACTTCCATGACCACGCGCATGTTGTGCTCGATCAGGATGATCGCGAGCCCGAGGTCGGCGACGAGCCCGCGCAGGAGGCGCATGAGCGCGCCCGCTTCACCCTGCGTCATGCCGGCGGTGGGCTCGTCGAGGAGCAGGAGCGCCGGCTCCGACGCAAGCGCACGAGCGAGCTCGAGCCGCCGCCGGTCGCCGTACGGGAGATTGCGCGCCACGTCGTTGGCGTTGGCCTGGAGGCCGACGCGCTCGAGCAGCGCGAGCGCGCGCGCCGCCACCGCCGTCTCCGTGCGCCGGAAGCCCGGGCTGTGCGAGAGCACGTCCCACAGGCCGAGCGCGATCCGTGAGTTCATGCCGACCAGGACGTTCTCGATCGCGGTCATGTTGGCGAAGAGCCGGATGTTCTGGAACGTGCGGCAGATGCCGAGCGCCGTGATCTGGTCGGGGCGCCGACCGAGGATCGAGCGGTCGCGGAAGGTAACCGTGCCCTCGTCGGCCGAGTAGAGACCGGTGAAGATGTTGAAGAGCGTCGTCTTGCCGGCGCCGTTCGGGCCGATGATCGACGAGATGCCCCGATCGACCGCGAAGTCGACGGCGTGGAGCGCGGTGAGGCCGCCGAACCGCTTGGTGACGCCCCGGGCCTCGAAGAGATGCACGACGCTACTGCGTCATCTCGCGCTGGCGGCGGCGGGCGGGGAAGATTCCTTGGGGGCGGTAGATCATCATCAGCACGAGGATGATGCCGAAGACCATCCGCTCGTACTTCGCCGGCTCGAACTGGGTGGGCAAATCGGCCAGGCTGTAGCCGAGCACGGTCACGCCGGCGTTCTTGAGCTCGTTGAGCCAGAGCGAGAAGCCCTTCAACACCTGGAGGTTCAGCACCGTCACGACCGTGGCGCCGAGAATCGCACCGGGAATCGAGCCCATGCCGCCGAGGATGACCATCGCGAGGACGCCGATCGATTCGAGGAACGTGAACGACTCCGGATTGATGAAGATCTGCTTGGCCGAGAACAGCACGCCCATGATCCCGGCGAAGGACGCGCCGCAGGCGAAGGCCATGAGCTTCATCCGCACCAGCGGCACGCCCATCGCCCGCGCCGCCAGCTCGTCCTCGCGGATCGCCTCCCACGCGCGTCCGATGTGCGAGTTCTCGAGGCGCCGGTTGACCAGGACCACCACGATCACGATGAGCAGGGCCAGAAAGTAAAAGTACTCGCCGTACGGCAGTCCCAGCGGCGTCGGGGGCCGCGAGATCGGCGTGATGCCCTTCGGTCCGTTGGTGAAGTTGATGGGCTTGTCGAGGTTGTTGGCGAGGACGCGGATGACCTCGCCGAAGCCCAGCGTGACCACCGCGAGATAGTCGCCGTGCAGGCGCAGCACCGGCAGGCCCAGCAGCACGCCGGTGAGGGCCGCCACGCCGAGGCCGACCAGCAGGAAGAGGTAGAACCACCCGCCGGCCAGCGGGAAGCTCTCGCCGCCGAAGATGACGTTGGCGTGGGGCGAGCCGACGATCGCCCAGGAATACGCGCCGACGGCGAAGAAGGCCACGTAGCCGAGGTCCAGCAGACCGGCCAGGCCGACGACGATGTTCAGTCCGAGGGCCAGCGCGACGAAGATCCCGACCTGGGTCGCGACCTCGAGGTAGTAGCCGTTGTAGTACCCGATCGCCGGCATCAGCACGAGGAGCGCCGCCGCCAGCAGGCTCCAGCGGAGCCAGTCGGGGATCCGCGCGCGATACGCGAACAAGATCGAGCCCTGGAACAGGAGGAACACCAGCACCGAGCGGGGATAGACGGCGACGGCGAACGCCGAGACGCCGGTCAGCGCCACGGCCAGGAGCGACTGGATCATGCGCGCTCCCTCACCACCTCGCCCAAGAGCCCCTTGGGACGAAAGATCAGGATCAGGATCAGGATCGAGAACGCGAGGATGTCCTTGTACTCCGCGCCGAACGCGCCGCCCGTCAGCAGCGAGAGGTAGGACGCCGCGAACGCCTCCAGGAGCCCCAGCACCAGCCCACCGACCATCGCGCCCGGGATGTTCCCGATGCCGCCCAGCACCGCCGCGGTGAACGCCTTCAGTCCGGGGATGAAGCCGCTGTAGGGGTTGATCAGCCCGTACTGCACGCCGAACAGGACGCCGGCGGCGCCGCCCATCGCACCGCCGATCAGGAACGTGAGCGAGATGATCCGGTTGACGTCGATGCCCATGAGACTCGCCGCCGCCTGATCCTCGGCGACAGCGCGGATCGCGGTGCCGACCTTCGTCCGGTTGACGATCATGTGGAGCGCCCAGAGCATGCCGAGCGCGCCGCCGATGACGACGAGAGACTTCACCGACACGTCGAGGGTCTCCGTGAGCTCGAACCTCAGATTCAGCGCGTCGAGCGTGGGATAGACCAGGTTGAAGGCGTTGCGCCAGAGGGACTCGAAGAGCCGGATCATGTCCTGCAGGAAGAACGAAATCCCGATGGCCGAGATGAGGGGAATGAGGCGCGGCGCGTTGCGCAGGGGGCGGTAGGCGACCCGCTCGACGGTGACGGCAAGGAGCCCGCTGCCGGCCATCCCGGCGACCAGGACCAGGACGAGCACGACCGGCCAGGGGAGGCCGTCGAGGAGGCCGGCGCTCTTGAGCCCGAGCATGACCTCGACGCCGACGAAGGCGCCCACGATGAAGATCTCGGAGTGGGCGAAGTTGATGAACTCGAGGACGCCGTACACCATCGTGTAGCCAAGGGCGATCAGCGCGTACATGAAGCCGAGGATGATGCCGTCGAGCAGTACCTGGGGGAAGATCCCGATGAGGAGGGCTACGTCCATACGCTGATGGCGCGAGGGACCCGGGCCCCGGGGCAGGGGTCGCGGGGCTTCGGAACCCCACTCGCCCCGGACCCCTCCCCCGGGGCCCCGGGTCCCTCGCGTCTTCGCTTATCGCCGTCGCTTACTTCTTGGCGGCGGCGGGGGCGGCGATGGTCAGCTGTTTGACGATCTTGTTGTCGCCCCACTTGCCCGGGTCCTCGCTGGCGACCTGCAGCACGAAGTAGAGCGCCTTCTTCCGGTCACCCTTCGCGTCGAACTCGATGTCGCCGGTGATCCCGGCGAGCTTCGCCTTGCGGACCGCAGTGGCCACGTCCTCGCGGCTCGGCAGCTTGCCGCCCTTCGCGGCGGCCTCGATGGCCTTGATCGCGATGGTGGCGGCGTCGTACGCCTCGGCCGCATACGGCTCCGGGTTCTTGCCGAACTTCTTCTTGAACTCCTCGGAGAACGCCTTGGCCTTGGGCAGCACCGAGGCCGGCCCGGCCGCCGAGGTGTAGTACATCCCGACCACGGCCTTGCCGGCGATCTTCGTGAGGTCCGATGAGTCCATGCCGTCGGGGCCGAGGAACTTGCCCTTCACGCCCTTCTCGCGCGCCTGCTTGAAGAACGGCGCCGCCTGGTCGTAGATGCCGCCGAAGTAAATGACGTCGGGGTTCTGGGCCTTCATCGGGGTGATGATGGGATCGAAGTTCGACTTCTCCTCCGTGCCCTCGAAGCCCACCACCTTGAGGCCTTTCTTCTTGGCGTCGTCCCTGAAGAACTCGGCCACGCCCTGACCGTACGGCGTCTTGTCGTGGATGATGTACACCGACTTGGCCTTCATCGTGGCGTGCGCGAACTCGGAGCCGACGACGCCCTGGACGTCGTCGCGGCCGCAGACGCGGTTGACGCTCGGATAGCCGCGATCGGTCACCACCGGATTCGTGTTCGCCGGTGAGATCATCGCGAGCGAGACTTCCTTGTAGACTTCCGAGGACGGGATGGCCACACCGGAGTTGAGGTGGCCGATCACGGCGAGGATGTCTTTGTCGGCGATGATGTTCTTCGCGTTGGCGACGCCGACGTCGGGCTTGGCCTGATCGTCGAAGGGAACCAGGTCGACCTTGAAGCCCTGCTTCTCCAGTGCCGCCTTGCTCTTCTCGATGGCGAGCTGCGCGCCGAGCTTGATGCCCTCGCCGAGCGCCGCCTGACCGCCGCTGAGCGGGCTCTGGGTCGCGATCTTGATCGTGCCCTTGCCTTGCGCACCCAGGTCCGATGCGACGGGGCCCAGCGCCACGGCCAACACGGCGGCGAGCGCGAGAACGAGGTGGATCCTGTGACGGATCATCAGTGCCCTCCTTGGGAGTTCGATCACGTGGTGCGCGCGGTTCGGCGCGCCCGCATTATAGCGGCCTGCGCCCCGTCAAGTCACGCGCCGCGCGAATCGCGGCGAGGAACTCGCGCGTCGCGGCGGCCGGATCGGGCGCGCCGCAGACCGCCGAGATCACCGCGACGCCGTCGGCGCCGGCGCGGATGACCTCGGCGACGTTCTCGCGGGTCACGCCGCCGATACCGACCAGCGGCGATCGGGTCTCGGGCCGGATCGCGCGGATCAGCTCGGGCCCGACGAGCTGGAAGTCGGGCTTGGTGCGGGTCGGGAACATCGAGCCGACCGCGATGTAATCGGCCCCCTCGACCTGCGCCTCGCGCGCCTGGCCGACGCTGTGGGTCGAGCGGCCCAGGACCATGCCCGGGCGCAGCAACGGCCGCGCGGCGCGGGGCGGCAGATCGTCCTGGCCGAGGTGGACGCCGTCGGCGCCGACGGCGAGGGCCAGGTCCACGCGGTCGTTCACGATGAAGGTGGCGCCGGCGCGGCGGCACCGGTCGCGCATCCGTTCGGCGAGCGGGAGAAGCCGGCCCGACGGCCATTCCTTCTCACGGAGCTGGATCATGCGGCAGCCGCCGGCGAGCGTGGCGTCGAGGATCACCTCGAGGTCCCGCCCGGCGGAGGCCGTGCGGTCGAGGACGACGTACAGCGAGAGGTCCATTTCGCTCGCCGCGCCTACGGGCCTCCGCGGCGCCGGACCACCTCGACGGCGCCGACGCGTCCTTCGAGAAACGCCGGGTCGTCCAATACTTTCAGATGGAACGGGATGGAGGTCTTGACGCCCTCCAGCACGGTCTCGCGGAGGGCCCGACGCATCCGGTCGATCGCCTCGGCCCGATCGGCGCCGCGCACGATGATCTTGGCCAGCAGGGAGTCGTAGAACGGCGGCACCGCGTACGGCGCCATCAGGTGGCTGTCGACCCGGACGCCGAAGCCGCCGGGAGGCACCCAGGCCGTGACGCGGCCCGCGCTCGGCGCGAAGGTCTCGGGGTCTTCCGCGTTGATGCGGCACTCCATCGCGTGGCCGTCGAGCCGCACGGCTTCCTGCTGGTAGCCGAGGGCCTCGCCGCCGGCGACCCGGATCTGCTCGCGCACGAGGTCGATGCCGGTGATCATCTCGGTCACCGGGTGCTCGACCTGGATGCGCGTGTTCATCTCGATGAAGTAGAAGCGTCCCTCCCCGTCGACGAGGAACTCGACCGTGCCCGTGCTCACGTAGTTGACGGCCGCCGCTAGCGTGAGCGCGGCCTTCCGCAAGCCGGCGCGCGTCTCGGCGGTGAGCAGCGGCGCCGGGGACTCCTCGAGGAGCTTCTGGTGGCGCCGCTGTACGGAGCAGTCGCGCTCGCCCAGGTGGATCCGGATGCCGTTCTTGTCGCCCAGCACCTGCACCTCGACGTGGCGCGCGTTCTCGATGAACTTCTCGCAGTAGACCTCCGACGAGTCGAAGGCGGCGCCGGCTTCGGTCTGGCACGTGTCGAACGCCTTCACGACCTCGGCCCGCTCCCGGACGATCCGCATGCCACGCCCGCCGCCGCCGGCGGCAGCTTTGAACATGATCGGATAGCCGATCCGGTCCGCCACCTCGAGCGCCTCGGCGGAATCCTTCAGGGCGACCTCGCTCCCCGGCACGACCGGCACGCCCGCCTGCATCGCGATCTGTCGCGCCTGCGCCTTGTCACCCATGAGGCGGATCGCCTCGGGCGACGGACCGATGAACGTGATGGAGCAGGCCCGGCACACCTCGGCGAAGGCGGGGTTCTCGGCCAGGAATCCGTAGCCCGGGTGGATCGCCTCGCTGTCGGTGACGGCCGCCGCGGAGATGATCGCCGGGATGTTGAGATAACTCAGGCGCGCGGCGTCGGGCCCGACGCAGATCGTCTCGTCGGCCACGCGCATGGGCAGCGAGTGCGCGTCGGCCTTCGAGTGCGCCAGCACCGAGCGGATGCCGAGCTCGCGGCAGGTGCGGATGATCCGCAGCGCGATTTCACCACGATTGGCGATCAGGATCTTGTGGAACACGGCTCAGCCCGCGCCCCGTCGCATCAGCCGCCGAGGACGCGACGCCATTGGGATTCGAGTTCGGTGAGCCGCAGGCCGTAGACGCGCGGCATCGCCTCGGCGACGCTCTCGCCGGCGCCGAGCCGGCTCAGGAGCTCGCGCAGCGCCTCGATCCCGCCGCGGTCGAGCAGGTCGCGGACGACCCAGAGCGCGATGTCGTAGCCGGCCCGCGCGCGCAGCGGGTCCGACTCGCCGGCGAGCGCCTCGACGCCGGCCAGCGTGAGCCCGCCGGGAACCTGCAGCATCGGATCCGACGCGGTGCCCTCGAGGACCTGGGCCAGTCCTTCGTGGAGCCAGCGCGGCGCCCGACCGCGCGACAGATCGTGGATGGCGGCGTGGGCGTATTCGTGGACAACGAGGCGCTCGAGCTCGCGGGCGGGCGGCAGGGTCGGGCTCACGGGCAGCCGGATTTTCCCGTCGAAGAGGCCGCTGGCCCACGAGTGGGCGCGCGTGACATCACGGAACTCGTCGTGCTCGTAGAGCACGACGGTCGTTCGCTGCTGAGGCGTGTAGCCGAGCAGCCTCCCGACACGCTCCGCGGCCGTCTCGAGGTGGGCGATGATCGCGCGGCGGGCCTCGCGGTCGCCGGCCGCCGCGTACTTCACGACGAAGCGCGGCGTGACGTCCCGCTGGAAGCCGGCCTCGGCCCGCCGCTCGCGCTCGACCTTCGCGAGCAGCTTCCGGGCGGCCTCGTGGGACGGCTCGCGCTCGAGCACCGCCCGCAGGTGGGTGATCGCCTTGGCCGGGTCGTCGCGGTGGTCGTGCAGATGGGCGAGCAGCAGGCGCACGTCCGGGTCGGGCTCGGCGCGCACCGCTCGCTCGAGCGGCCCGAGCGCCTCGTGAGGACGCCCGGAGTGGACCGCGGCGAGCCCCAGTCCCTTCAGCAGCGCCGGATCGTCCGGCGTCTCGGCCAACCCGCGACTGAACAGGAGGGCCGCCTCGTCGGGCCGCCCCTCGCGGAGCACGTGCCAGCCCCACCCCTCGAAGCAGCGCACGACGTCCTGGCGGCGCGGCTCGCTCGTGGGCTCGTCCGCCGCCGCGTGGCTGAAGCGCTCGCACGCCCGCGCGAACTGACCCGCGGTGTAGAGACGAACGGCCTCCTCGGCCGCCAAGTGAGCATCGTGAGCTCGCGTCGAGGCGAAGACGACCGTCCGCTCGCCGTCGGCGCGCTCGTGACGCCGGCCCTCGCGCCAGCCGACCGCCAGGGCCGTCGCGACGCCCAACAGCGCCAGCGCGAGCATCACCAGTCGGAGGTTGCGGGAGCGCGCCACGCCGGTGCTCAGCGTGCGGGGTCGATCAGGAAGAGGGGCTGGCCGTATTCGACGCCGTGGGCGTTCTCGACGAAGATCTTCATCACCCGACCGGCCACTTTCGACTCGATCTCGTTCATGAGCTTCATCGCTTCGATGATGCAGAGGATCTGGCCTTCCTTCACCAGATCGCCCTCGTGCACGTACGGCTCCGCCGTCGGGGACGCGGCGCGGTAGAACGTGCCGACCATCGGCGCCTCGATCGTGGTCATCGAGCCGGACGCTTCCAGCGCGGCCGCCGTCGGGGGCTCGGCGGGGCTCAGATGCGCGGCCGGCGCTGTCGCGGAACCGCCGCCGCGTTGCAGTCGCACGCGGACTCCGCCGACGGTCACCTCGATCTCCGAGAGCCCGAGCTCCGACAGGAGGACGCCGAGCCGCCGCGCGAGCTCCACGGCGCCGCTCTCGCCCTGCCCGTTGCGCCGCCGTCCGGCCGCCATCAGCCCGCCACCGCGACGCGGCCCAGATAGTCGCCCGTCCGCGTGTCCACCTTGACGACGTCGCCCTCGCTCAGGAACAGCGGCACCTGCACGACCACGCCGGTCTCGAGCGTCGCCGGCTTCGTGCCGCCCTGCGCCGTGTCGCCGCGGACCCCCGGGTCGGTGTGGGCGATCGCCAGCTCGACGAAGTTGGGCAGCTCGATCCCGGCCGGCGCGCCGGCGATGTACAGGACGTCGACCTCGGTGTTCTCCTTGAGGTACTCGCGCGCCTCGCCGACCTCGTCGGCGGAGAGGGAGACCTGCTCGTACGTCTCGGTGTCCATGAAGTTGTAGCGGTCGTCGCGGTAGAGGAACTGCATGTGCTTCTCTTCGAAGTCGACGAGCTCCACCTTCTCGCCGGAGCGGAACGTGTTGTCGATGACCTTCCCGAGCTTCATGTGCTTGAGCTTCGTGCGGACGAACGCCCCGCCCTTGCCGGGCTTGACGTGCTGGAAGTCGACGATCGTGTACGGGTTGCCGTCGTGGACGATTCGCAGCCCCTTCTTGAACTCGGCGGTCGATACCTGCATCGCCACTAACCTTTCCGTCGCTGGCGGGCCCGGAGCGCGGTCTCGAGCCGCTCGCGCGCCTCGTGGTGCTCCGGGTCCTTCCTCAGTATGCGCGTGAACACCTGGGCCGCCTCCTCGACGCATCCCTGCTCGAGGCAGAGCGAGCCGAAGGCGACGGTCGTGAACGTGTCGTCGTTCAGGACCCGCGCGAGCCCGCCGGCGTCGCCCGCCGGCGCCGTCGAGCGCAGCAGCCCGAGCAGGGCGCGCGATTCCCGGTCGCCCGGGTCGAGATCGGCCGCTGCCTCCAGGTGCTGGACGGCTTCGTCGATGTGGCCACGCCGCCGATGGACCTCCGCCGCGAGCCGCAGGCACTGGACGTCCTTCGGGCTCACCGCGAGGATCGCCGCGAGCTCGATCGTCGCCGCGTCGAGATCCCCGGCGGCCGCGAGCGCCTTGGCCAGGATGAGCCGGGCGGTGGTGTAGTGCGGATAGCGCGCCAGCCCGTCGCGGCAGAGGGCGACGGCGTCGCGTGTCCGCCCGGCCTTGCGGTAGAGATCGGCGAGCTGCGCGAACGCGAGCGAGGCGGGATCCCGGGCCAATCGCTCCTCTTGCCGGCGGATGGCGTCGGCGATCGACTGATCGTCCCCGGGCATCGCAAGCCGGTTATACGGATCCGGCGTTTCCGTTGTCAACCTCGGTTCGTCGGTCACGATCGCAACGACGCGATGGCCGCGCGCACGTCGGCGCCGGGCACGTCGAGGACCAGACGGAACGTTCCGATCTGGGGCGCCAGCACGAACGGCACGCGGCCGTCCTTCGCCTTCTTGTCGCGCGAGATCGCCGCCACCACCGGCTCGACGTCGATCGAGGCGTCGCGAACCGGAAGGCCGAGCGCGTCCAGCATCCGCTCCTGCCGCGCCACCGTCTCGGCGCCGGCGATGCCGAGCCGCCGCGCGAGGCGAGCCTCGGCGACGATACCGAGGGACACCGCCTCGCCGTGGGTCAGGCGCGCGTAGCCCGTCGCGGCCTCGAGGGCGTGGCCGATCGTGTGGCCGTAGTTGAGGACGTGGCGCAGCTCGGCCTCGCGCTCGTCGCGCTCGACGACCGAGGCCTTCAGGCGGCACGATCCGGCGATGATCGACTCGAGCACCCCGAGCTCACGCGCGCGCAGCGGGGCGAGGTCGCGCTCGAGCTCGGCGAAGTATCCCGCGTCCAGTACGATCCCGTGCTTGACGATCTCGGCGAGCCCGGAGCGGAACTCGCGCTCGGGCAGCGTGCGCGCTACCGCCGGGTCGACGATCACGAGCCGGGGCTGGTGGAAGGCGCCGATCAGGTTCTTGGCCAGGGGATGGTCGATCGCGGTCTTTCCTCCGATGGAGGCGTCGACCTGGGCGAGCACCGTGGTCGGGAGCTGGACGACGTTGACGCCGCGCATATAGGTCGCCGCCGCGAAGCCGGCCACGTCACCCACGGCGCCGCCGCCGAGCGCCAGCACCGTGGAGGTTCGGTCCAGACCGGCCGCCAGCAGCCCGTTCCAACAGCGCTCGGCGACCTCCAGGGTCTTGGCGCCCTCGCCCTCGGGGACCTCGATCGCCGCCACCGAGAACCCCGCCGCCTCGAGGCTCGAGGTCACGGTCTTGCGGTAGAGCCGGCCGACAGCCGCGTCGCTGACCAGCGCGGTGCGGGAGCCCAGCCGGAGCTCGCGCAGGCGTGAGCCGACGTCGCCGAGCGCGCCGGCGGCCACGACGATGCTGTACGAGCGCGGACCGAGATCGACCGTGATGACCATTTCGAGTGTGCTCGCCCCCGGCGGGCCGGGGGCCTGCCAGTTCAGGCTATCAGGTTTTCAGGCTGGCGAGACAAGCAAGCTCGCGGTTGGCCCGGGACCCGTCATCGACGGGGTCCGGGGCCACCCGGCTCATCGCACCGGAACGGGCGGCGGCGTGGCCTGCGCGACGTCGGCCTTTAGAACAGACGGCGTGATGAACACGACCAGCTCGCGGCCCGTGGTCTGAGACGCCACGGTCTTGAACAGCCAGCCGAGCACCGGAATGTCGCCGAAGAGCGGAATCTTCCGCGTCTCGTCGGCGTCCAGGTTGGTCGTCACGCCGCCGATCACCAGGCGCTCGCCTTCCGTGATCAGGACCTCGGTCTGGGCGCGGCGCTTGTTGATGACCGGCGGAGCGCCCGCGCTGGTGCCGAGGTTGACGGTCGTGTTGCTTCGCGAGTTGTTCTCGATCGTGACCTTCATCTTGATCTTGGTGACGTCGCCTTCCCGGATGACGGTCGGGATGACGTCGAGCCTGAGGACGGCTTCCTTGAACTGGATCGAAGTGCCGGCCGAGCTGACCGTCGCGTAGGGAATTTCTTCACCGAGCGAGATCGAGGCGGTGCCGTTCTCCACGGTCACGACCTCGGGGCGCGCCAGCGTCCGCGTCTTGCTGAGCAGGCGCAGCGCTTCGAGCGCGAGGTTGACGTTGTACCGGCTGCCGGTGATGCCGAACGCGATGCCGCCGGCGCCACCGCCGGAAACCGCCCCGCCGCCGAGCGCGCCGCTGATGGGCAGGTTGACGAGGTTGCCGCCTAGCGGAAGCCCGGTCGTGGACGTCACCGGAAGCAGAGTCCCACCGGCCCCGAGCACCAGGTTAGGGTTCGGCGAGGTCACACCGACCGTGCCGATGCCGCCCGACGTCGTCGTATTGCCGACCGAGCTGGTGAATCCGCGGCCGACCATGACCGTGTTCTGGTTGCTCTGGAGCACGCCGCCGCCGCCCCACTGCACGCCGATGGCGAAGAGGTCGTCACGATCGAGGATCTCCATCCGGGCCTCGATCTTCACCTGCGGCAGCCGGACGTCGAGCCGCTCGCGGATCAGCTTCTTGATCCGCTCCAGGTCGGCCTCGTAGTGCCGGATGAAAATCGAGTTCGTGGGCTTGTGGGCGCGGATCGTGATGCCCTTGGCCAGGACCTCGGACGGCGGCGATGCCAGAGGCTGCGGCACCTGCTGCGGCTGGAGCCCATAGAGGGCCGAGAACGGCGGCTCGGCGATCGGCGGGAATCCGGCCGGCACCGTCTGGGCCTTGATGCCTTCCGGCGGAATCCCCAGGATGCCCTGCAGGGTCCTGGCGATCTCCTCGGGGTCGGCATAGGAGAGGCGGATCGTCTCCTCGCGCAGCGGCCCGCGAGCCTGGAGCTCGGCGTACGCTGCCTCTGCGGCGCGCCGCTTGTCGATCGCCTCTTGCTCCTTCAGCTGCGCCTCGGCGGCCTTGGTGCGCACGTCGCTCTCGGCCTTGAGCCGCGCTTCCTCGACGCGCGCCGAGGCCTCGCGCTCCTTGATCAGCTGCTCGCTGGAGACGATCCGCATCACGCCGTCCTTCTCGATCTTCCGGAGACCGCGGGTCTCCAGAATGATGTCGAGGGCGAGATCCCACGGAACGTTCCGCAACGCGATCGACATCTTGCCCTTGACGTCGTCGCCGATCACGATGTTCTTGTTGCTCTCCGCCGCCAGGATGCGGAGGAGGTTCACGACGTCGGCGTCCTTGAAGTCGAACGAGATCAGACGCTGGCCGTTGGTCGGCGCCGCCGTGGCCGGTGGAGCCGCGGGCGTCGCCTGGGTGACCCGGAGCGGCGGTGCGGCTGGCATCGGCGCCGGCACCGGAGCGGCGGCTGCTGCGGGCGCGGGCTCGACCGGTGCCGCGGATGCGGGCGCCGTGGGCGCCCCGGACGCGGGCGCCGTGGGCGCCGCAGGCGCCGGTGTGGCCTGCGCCAGCGTCGGAGACGTCGGAATGACGATCGCCAGGCCGTTCGGCTCCTCACGGATCGCGTAGCCGACGTTCCGGGTCAGGTCCAGGACGACGCGGGCCGTGCCCTGGCGGAACTGACTGCCGCGAATCTGCTTGATCGGATCCTTCCCGACGGCCAGCGGCGTCTTGCGCCACGCGTACACGGTGTCCTCGAGGTCGATGACGAGCCGGCTGGGCGAGTCCACCAGATCGGCCTTGTACTGCGCCTCGCGCGACGTCCTCACGAAGACCGTGACGGAGTCCGCCTGCGGCGTCACGGTGACGTCGTTGAGCCGCGCGGGCTCGGTCTGGGCCCTGCCGTCCATGGGGACGAGCAGCGTGAGCGCGAGGCTCACCACGACCAGGACGATGGGGATCCGTCTGTCAGCGTTCATTTAGTTTGTCGCCAGTTTGAGAACCACGCGGTTTGTAGGGGCGCCGGCCTTCGACGTCACCGTGAACACCACACTGTCGGAGCCGATCTCCAGCAGGCGGCCATCCCCGAGCGTGTCCCCGGGTTTGAGGATGTACCCGATACCATCGGGCGCTTCGACCAGCGCGAGCGCCGCGCGATTGCTGCGAACGATCCCCGTCAGCTTCGTCGAGGCCACGGTGAGTCCTCCAGTTCCTTCGCGGACCTCGAGGGTCTCGAAGGGATCGCGTCGGCCGCGTGGATCGTATTTGGGAACCGCAACCTTTTCCTCGGGCGCCGGAGCCTGCGCGCCCGCGGGCACGGCCGGCTTGGCCGCCGCGGCCGGCTTCGGCGGCGGCGGCGCCGGTTGAGAACTCCCGCACGCGCCCAGCAGCGTGGCCAGGCCGATCGACGAGAGCACCGCCCGATGTGCGCGCATGTGTCAGACCCTCACTTTGGCTTCGGTGGTGGCGGCGAGCCGAGGGGGCGATACATATAGGTCGCGAGGACCAGCTCGGCGCGTACCGGCGTCCGCGGCCGGTTCAAGCCGGAGAACTTGATCTCGGTGACGTTCACGACCCGCGCCAGCTTGGCGACCCGCTCGAAGAATTCGCCGAACTGGTGATAGCCCGCTTCGGCGTTGAGCGTGATCGGGATCTCGCTGTAGTAGTCACGAACCGCCGCCGGACGCGGTTGGAAGAGCGATACGCCGAGGCCCGACGCGGCGGCGGCATCCGTCAGCGTCCGGTAGAGGGTCGGGATTTCTTTCTCGCCGGGCAGCCGATCCTTCAGCGCGTTGAGCCGCGCCTCGAGCTCCACCACTTCACGGCGATACTTCGCCAGGTCGGCGACGATCGCGCGGTTCCGCTCGACTTCGCGCTGCAGCGTGGTCAGCTGGCCGCGCAGCTGCGTGACCTGTTCCTGGGCCGGTGCCAGGAGCAGGAAGTATCCGGCGGCGGCGATGATGATGAGCCCGGCCACTCCCCCGACGAGCTTCTGTGGCCGCGGGGCGTTGACGATCGGGTCGAAGAACGGAGGCAGCGCCATATCAGCCCTCGTACCGGCAGGTGACTTCGAACGTCACCAGAGGTGTCGGCCGGGCCAGGTCCCGGCGGGAGATCACCAGATCGACCTCCTTGAACTTGCCGGACGCACGGAGGTTCGCCATGAAGTCCGCGATCGCGGTGGTCGAGAACGCCGAGCCCGTGATCTTGAGCTGCAGACTCTTCTCCTCGAACCCGGTGATCCAGAGATCGTTCGGCAGGACGCTCGCGAACGCGTCGGCGAGCACGATCGGCCGTCCCTGGGCCTGGGTGAGCCCGTCGATGACCTCGACCCGCCGCCGCAGCTCGGTCGCCAGGTCCTTCATCCGAGTCTCCTGGCCGATCTGCACCGTCAGCACCGCGAGATCCTTCTCCGCGCGCTCGATGTCGGCGGTGAGCGCCGCCTTCGAGCTGATCAGCGCCCACCAGGTGCCGCCGATCGCGAGCAGCGCGACCAGGTAGACGAGGCCGAAGGCCCAGCCGAGGTTGAAGGCCGGGAGGGTGAACTTGACCCCGGGGACGCGCCGCCGACCGCGCTCTGGGGCGAGGTTGATCCTGATCATTTCTGTTTGTCTCCCGGCCGGCGCAGAGCCAGACCGACCGCGACCGCGAGCGCCGGCCCGGCGGCGTGGACGTCGTCCGCGTACGCCGGGTCGAAATCGATGCGCTGGAAGGGCTTCGTCAGCTCGACCGGGATGCCCCAGTTCGACGACAGATAGTCGCCCAGCCCCGGCAGCTGGGCGCAGCCGCCGGCGAGCACGATCTTCCCGATGCGTTCGGACTCGGCCGTCGACGCGAAGTAGTCGAACGTCCGCTGGATCTCGAGCGACAGTTCGCGCGACACCGCTTCGAGGGCCGGCACGACCGTTTCCCACCGCACGCCGACGTCGCGGCCGAGCTTGGCGGCCTCCGCTTGTTCGAAGGGAATCTTGAGCTGCTGCGCGATGGCCTGGGTGTAGTTGTTGCCCCCGAACGGAATGTCGCGCGCGAAGATCGTCGAGCCGCTGCGCACGACGTTCGTCTTCATGATCGAGGCGCCGATGTCGATGAGGGCGACGGTCTCACCACGCTCGCCGGGATAGTTCACCTCGAACTGATTGCCGAGCGCGAAACTGTCGACGTCCACGATCGACGGCACGAGCCCGGCGTCCTCGACGACGGCCGCGTACTCGAGCACCTTCGACTTCTTGACCGCGACGAGGATCAAGTCGAGCACACCGTCGTGCTTACCCACGCTCTGAAAGTCGAGGAACACTTCGTCGATCGCGAAGGGCACGTGATGCTCGGCCTCGAGCTGCACGACGTCGGCGACTTCTTTGGCTGGTACTTCCGGAATTTGCACTTTCTTGATGATCAGCTCTCGGCCGCACACCGCGATGGCGCAGTCGGAGCCTCTCACGCCCGCGCGTGAGACGGCCGTTCGGATGGCCTCCGCCACGGTGGGCGCATCCTTGATGGTGCCGTCCGTGATTGCGTCGGGCGGCAGGGATGCCATCCCGAGGGCGCTGAGGGTATAGGATCCACCTGAGTCCTTGACGCGGACAGCCCTCACGCCGCTCGAGCCGATGTCGAGACCGAAGGTTTCCGGAGTCTTGCGGAAGAACGCCATATTAAACGCCTTTCTCCCTGGTGGCTGTAGTATAGGCGGCGCGCGGTTAGGGGGACAATATTTTCCCACGTACTACATTCGGTGCCCCCCGGCAGGGTGGCCCCTACCCCGGGAATCCGGATATCTCCCCGGCATCCCTCTACTGGTCAGTCCAGTGGTAGACGGTGACGAGCCGGCGCGAGAGCGCGTTCTGCACGAGGTCGAGTGCCTCCCGGCTGTACAGGAGGCTTCCGTTTCCGGAGGCGTTGCTCGTGAAGCCCGCGGCCGCGCGGGCGTTCAGCTCGTTGACGATCGTGGCGCCGTAGATCTGCTGGTCGCCGCCCAGGTACCGGATGCCGACGTTCTTCCCGGTGACGATGACCACCCCGTTCCACCTGAAGCTTCCGCCGATCTCCGCGGCGCCGTTCTCAACAATGAGGATGCCCGCTCCGGCGCTATTCCCTCCGATTCGGAGCGAAATCCCCGCGGCGTCGGCGGGAGCGCCGCCCACGTAGACGATCTTCGGGCTCGAAGTCGTGCCCCAGCAGCTGTCGCTCCTGGCGTCGGTCGCGCACGCCGAGCCGAGGTCGGCGACCGCGTGTGGGCTGCCGGGGCTCGCGCTGATGGTGACGTCGGCCTTTGGGATGACGGCCGCGACGAAGTCGAGAAGGGCACGTGACGTCAGTGTCCCGTCCGAGCGGATCGTGGTCACGCCCGATGCGTTCGCGCTGGAGCCAGCCTTGTCCTTTCCCCGGATCTCGGCACCACCACGCGCCAGCGCGCTCTCGACCTGGGTCTCGAGGGCGGGAAGGGCGCCGTTGACCGAGATGCCGTAGACGGCGGCGGCACGGCCCGTCGGCATGCCGGGCCGGTCGGCCATGGCCGTGTCGCGCCCGTCGATCGAGAGTCTGGAGCCGCCGAAGCTCACGTCGGCCTGAACCCCCGGGAAGGCGAGCGCGGCGTTGATCGGGGGAAGGGGGGTTCTCGAAACGACCGCAGTGACCGCTCGTGTCATGCCGCCGAGCGTGCCGATGGAGGTGACGATGACCCGGCAGTTCGCGTCGCGCGCGGCTCCGCCCGCGGCGGTCGGGTCGCAGGCGCCGGCGGCGGCGTCGAGCCCCACGCCGGTGAGCGCGGCGTCGCCAGCGTCGCAGTCGTTGCGGACGCTGACCGTGAATGTCCCGTGAACGCTCGCGAGCCCGGGAAGGCTCGAGCCCTCCGCGCCGAGCACGGCGCCCTGCGAACAGCTGGCGCCCTCCAGGTAGCCGTTCCAGGCATCGACGTTCGTCGCCAACACGGCGTACGCGTACTCGAGACCGGCCTCGGCCACGTACCGGGTGCGGACCGTGTGGCTGTGGTTGCGCGAGATCTGGGGCTCGAAGCCACTCGTCGCGAGGAGCGCCAGCACGAGCCCGGTGAGGGTCAGGAGCACCATCAGGGCGAGCACGAGCGCTGCGCCGCGCTCGTCGACGAGCGCGCCGAGCGTGTTCGTCCGCGGAGTGGGCTCGTCCACCGGGCGTCAGGTCCGCGCGACGAGCATCGTGACCACGTCCACCTGCCGCTCCTGGTCCATTTGACCTCGCCCGGTGACCGGGCGGTAGAGGACGGTCACTCGCACGAGCTTGCACCTGGCCGTGCAGGTCCCGCCCGGCGCGTCGGCGATCGACGTCACGCGCCGATAGAGGGCGGCACCCGCGATCGAGCCGTAACCCTCCATCGTCGTGCCGGCATTCAGCTGGGTGTGCGTCCAGTCCTTCAGCGCGAGCGCCTTGAGCTGCTCGAGCCGCTGCTCGGCCAGAAAGGTCGCGGTCGTCTCACCCTTGCCCAGGGCGATGCCGCTCGACGCGTACTGGAAGCCGGTGACGACAGCGGCCAGGCCGATCAACAGGATCGAGACCGCGACGAGGACCTCTCCGAGCGTGAAGCCCCTGTCGCCTCGCATCGGTCGTCTCAGTGGATGCTGATGCGTCCGGTGGCGGCGACGACGATCCTTCGCGCCCGGCCGTCGACCACGTTCGTGATCGTGTAGGTGCCGGCTGGGCTGGCGGCGCCGAGGTTGCTGAAGATGATGTCCGCCGTCGCACCGATGACGAGCGTGCCCCCGTCCGAGATCCTGATGGTCCCGGCGCCGTCGGTCCCCGGCCCCGTCCATGGCGTGCCGCGGCATCCGTCTCTCCGGAGCCGAACATTCGCGTCGATCACCTGGACGCACACTGCGATGTTCTGGGAGATCGCGATCTGGCGCCCGAGGTTGATGACGGTCGCGAGGTGTCGGGCGCCGGCCTGGAGGGCCGACACCTGCACGTAGCTCAGAACCGTCGGCGCGGCGAGCACGGAGAGAATTCCGAGGAGCGCCAGGACCAGCAGGAGCTCGGCCAGCGTGACTCCACGGGCGTTCACAGACCGAATCCGCCCGCGTACCAGGCGAAGACCCGCGTGCCCCAGAAGAGACCCATGGCCCCACCAATAGCAAGGAAGGGGCCAAAGGGCACGGGATCCTTCCGCCCGCGCAGGCGAAGGCTCAAGAGCGCGATCGCCACGACGCCGCCGAGCACGATCGCGACGAACAGCGCGAAGAGGAGCGCCTTCCAGCCGAGAAAGGCGCCGAGCATCGCGCCGAGCTTCATATCGCCGCCGCCCATCCCGCCGCCGCTCGCCAGGATGATCGCCAGGAAGAGACTCCCGGCGACCACGATCCCGATCAAGGATTCGAGCCAGGAAACGTGGCCCGTCACGATGTTGGCGAGCAGGCCGACGACGATCCCGGGGATCGTGATCACGTCCGGGATCAGCTGCAGTTGCAGGTCGATCGCCATCACCACGATGAGCGCTGCCAGGAGTACGCCGGCGACAAGGAACTCGGCCGTCGGCCCGAAGGCCACGTACGCCGAGACCAGGGCGACGCCGTTGACGATCTCGACGACCGGGTAGCGCCACGAGATGGGTGCCCGGCACGATCGGCAGCGGCCGTGAAGCACCAGAAACGACAGCACCGGAATGTTGTCATGCCACGCCAGCTGGGCACCGCATCGCGGGCACGCCGAGCGGGGACGCCAGAGGCTCCGGCCCTCCGGCACGCGCACGATCACGACGTTGAGGAAGCTCCCGATGACAAGCCCGAAGAGGCCGACGGCCACAAGCACCCCGGCCGGCCATGCAGCCGCAACGGCGGCTAGCGACGCCACGATCACCAGGTCTGGAGGAATGCGGGTCCGACGCGACCCGCCAGCTGAGCGTCGAGCTGGCCGAGGATCCCCCATGCCGTGCGCGCGGAGCGCGTGTCGTTCGACTCGAAGTAGACGCGAGCAAGGCCGAACCAGGCCCGTGGCGTATCGTATTTCAGCCTGACCGCCTCGCGGAACGCGTTGAGCGCCTCGGACGGTCGCCCGATCTCGGCGTATGCGTTGCCGAGGTTGACGTGGGTGAAGACGTGGCCGGGCTTGATCTTCACCGCGCGCTTCAGGGTCTCGAGCGCCTCGGGCGCACGCTGGGTCTGCATCAACGCGGCGCCGAGGTTGTTGAGCCCCTCGACGCTGTTCGGGGACTTCTTGAGGTGCAGATTGAAATGTTCGATCGCGCGGGGATAGTCGCCGAGGATTGCGTACGTGTACCCCATGTGGTCATGGACCTTCACGTAGTCGGGTCGGAGCGCCTGCACGCGCTCGAATTCTGCCATGGCCAATTCCGGGTGTCCCTGATCCCTCAAGATCACGCCGATGTTGCCGCGACAGATCGCGCAGTTCGGGTCGGACTCGAGGGCATATCGCCACAGGTTCTCGGTGTCTCGCCAGATCTGGACCTGCTGAGCGCTCAAGTAGGCCAGACCGCAGATCCATAGCATCCCGAGTCCGGCCAATGCGCCGGCGAGCGAGGGGCGAAGCCGGCCGGCCGCCTTCAGTTGGACGGCAGCGCCGGTGGCCGCACCCACGACGAGTGCCAGGCCGAGGCCCGGCAGATAGCTGTAGCGGTCGTTGGTCAACTGGTGCCCGGAGTGCACGATCCCGATCACCGGGCCGAGGGCGATCGCGTAGTACGCCCAAACCGTCAGCCCGGCAGGCCATCGCCGCCATAGTGCGACCAGGGCCGCGGTGATCGCGGTCACGCCGAGCGCCGGGACAAGGAACTGCCGATCGATGAAACTCACCCGCGCCGGAAGCTCGTAGAGTGGAGACAGTCCCAGTGGCACCGCGGTCTTCGCGACATGGAACCACAAGCTGTAGAGCACCATGGCGGGCCGCGCGGACAACGGGGACCGCGCGAGCGACGTGATGAAGCTGTTCGAGCTCTGGGCGTAGTACGTGATGGCACCGCCCGCGACCCCGAGGACGAAAAACGGGATCTTTTCGAGCCACACCGCGCGTGCCGGCGGTCGTATCCACTCCCGCCAGGGCCCTCCGAGTCGGCGGAGAGGGTAGAAGTCCAGGACGACGAGCGCCAGCGGCAACACCATGACGCTCCCCTTCGAGACCAGGGCGAGGGCGAACAGGCCGACCGACGCCGCGAGCCGCCAACGCCGACGCTTCTCGTCTCCGTCGACGGCCTTGAGGTACATCAGGACCGTGAGCAGGAAGAACAGCCCGGAAAGCACGTCACGCCGTTCGGTCGCCCAACCGACGGACTCGGCGCGGAGCGGGTGGAGGACGAAGAACAGCGTCGCCGCAACCGCTGACAGCCGCAGCGTGCCGTCGGCGAATTGGCTCGCGCGTCGAAGCAGGCGCAGCGCGACGAAATAAAGGGCCGGGGCGTTCAAGGCGAATATGACGAGACTCGTCAGGTGGTAGCCGGCCGGCTTCATCTCCCAGAGGACGTAGTCGAGACCGAACGTGAGCCAGGTGAGGGGGATCCAGTGGCCCATCAGCACCGAGGTGAACATCCACCGGATCTGCGGCCACGTGAGCCCCCGATACTCGGGGTTCTCGGACAGGTTCATCGGATCGTCCCACTCGACGAATCCGTTCCAGAGCGCCGGCAGGAAGACGAGGAAGGCGGTGAGGGCCAGGGCCAGGGGAATCAGCCGCGAGCCCAGAACGCGAGCGCTCAGCCGCCTATGGAGCACTCCCGGCGAGGCCTCGATCCGTCGCGCGGATGCGCCAACCGCGATCTCGGCGCCTTCGATCCCGGACATGACTCTCCTCTCAACCGTGGACACCAAACTCGAGTCGACCCAGACACTCGCGCACGGGAAGGGGTCAAACCCTTCCCGTGCGCGATGCGACGTTGACCCGCTACGGGAGCGAGACGGTCGTGGCGTCGCCGGTCGCGGAGATGTTGAAGGTACCGGCCGCGAGGCTAAGGCTATACGCGTAATTGGACCAACCGGTCGGAGGCGGAACGGTACCGGCCATGAACGGACCGGCATTCTGCCCCTGAGCGTTGACCGTGGCCACCGACAGATTCGCCAGCGCAGGCGGGAGGTTGCCCATGTGGGCCGCGTAGATTGACACCGCCGAGGCGAGGGCCCGGGCGTCGGCCTGGGCCTTGGCGATCCGCGCGCGCGCCTGAACGTTGGCGTAGAGCGGGATGGCGATGGCCGCCAGGATGCCGATGATCGCGACGACGATCATCAGCTCGATGAGGGTGAAGCCTCGCTGGTTCGCGAGCGTGAGGCGCTTCTTCGTCCACCACTGAAACATTAGTTAGAGCCCCCTGACTCAGTCTCGGCTGCTCTGGAGTGAAAGTTTGATCGTTGGTGCTTAGGAGAGCAGCTTTGGTGCCACGCGTCAGCCGAGCGACACCGGAGCCTTCGCGCCCACTTGCGACCCGTCGATTTCCGGGCGGCAGGACGAACCGGTTGGACTCTGGTCACTGTGGCCAGTTCTGTGTCAGATCGAGCTCGCTGCAGTTTCCGGTTCGTCGATCGACGATGCGTCAGTCGCGCTGTTTGCGCAGGATTTTCGGAATCACCGCGCCGTCGACGGTGAGCGCCGGCGCCACGCCGAGGATTTCCATCACCGTGGGCGCGACGTCGATGTTGTGGATCACGTCGAGTTTCCGGAGCGGCTTCAGGTTCGGGCCGGCGGCGTAGAGGATCGCGCTCATCGAGGGCAGCTCGGAGTTGTGGCCGTGGGCGCCATAGAAGTTCGGCACGGAGTAGACGGTGGTGGTCCCGTTGAACGGCGCGTCGCCGAGGCGGGCGACCCCGGGGCTCTGGGAGCCGTCGAAGTTGTAGCCCTCGATCATCAGGGCCACGACGTCACCGGTGTCCTGGCCGATGTTCTCGTTGGTGCAGAAGCCCGGGAAGCCACAGTCGTTCGGCCGCGTCAGGACGTCGCTGAAGAGCCACGCGGCGCCGGGGTTGTAGAACGCGTTCGGATCGATCGCCCCCTGCAGCGCTGCCGCGACCTGCGCCACCAGCCCTGGGTAGTCCGCGGGTGTCACGGTCCCGCCGGCTTCGCGGCCCTGGAGGTTCACGTGGACGTTGGCCGCCGGGCCGGTCGTGCGCAAGCCGAGCAGGTTCACGTTCACGCCGGCGTTCGACAATAGATTTCGCAGGCTCACCGCAGTATGGAAGGGGGCCATCCCGTGGTCCGACACCACGAACACGTCGCGCAGCGGCTCACCGTTCGGGCGTGAGCCGACCGCGTTCAGGATCGCTTCCACGGCGCTGTTCGCCTGCTGGTAGGCGAACTTGAGATAGCCGTCGTAGCGGGCGATCTTGTCCGCGTCCTGGCCGACGGCGCCGGGCGGATTGCCAGGTGTACCGACCGTGGTGGCGTCGAGCGGGTTGGTCGCCTGGCGAGGGTCGGTGAGCGTGAACTGATGCCCGGAGCCATCGGGCTGCTCGAAGTAGAGCATGATGAGATCTGCATCGGGATTCTGGGCGATCGCGCGCAGCGCCACCTGGATCTGATAAGTCGTCCACGTCTCGACCTGATCGCGGTACATCATCTCGAGCTCGAGGTCCGGGAAGCCGCCGAACCCCAGGCTCAGCCGCTCGGGGATGCGGAAGTCGGGCTGCGGCGCCCAGAAGCCGACGGTGTTGTTGATGTCGTCCACCACCGAGAGCACGGGTGCGTTGCGCGGAATGAAGCTCGCCGAGTAGCGCGCGAAGCGCACGGTCGAGAGGTCGGCCGCCAGCCGGCTCACGAAATACGCGGCGCCGACCTTGTTGCCCGAGCCCTCGAAGAAGAACTTCCCCGACGGGCCTCCCACCTTCACGTAGCCGGGGCCCGTGGACGGAAGCGCGAACGGGCCGGGCGCAATGCCGGCGGTGGCTTCGAAGAACACCAGCGTGTCGTAGTTGACGATGTCGTCGTCGGTCGTGTCGAGCGCCGCGGCCTTGATGTCGTAGCGCAGCGTGCGACCCGACGCGTTGGTGGTCCCGCAGGTGGCCGTGGTCGCCGGCGCGCAGAACACGGTCTCGACCGGCGCCGACGTCACTTGGACCGGACTGAACGACACGCGGCCGGCGGCGGCGAGCTGGCCGTTCAAGGTCGCGTCGGCCGCGACGAAGCTCCCGGCGTTCAGCGAGAAGCCCTGCGCGCCCAACCCGCCGAAGGCGCCGAACGGCAGCGTGTAGTCGGTCGTGCGTGCCGGGACTGCGGCCTGCACCAGCGTTCCGGCGATGCTGATGTCGGCGCCGTCGCTGCCCGGCCACGTGGCGGTCACGACCTTCTTCCCGGCCTTTCGCAGCTGCACCCACAAGGGCTCCGCTGTCGGCGTCGTGGTCGCGCCGAGCGGGCTCAGCTGGTAGCCGCCGATCGGCGCGGCGAAGCCACTGATACCGGTGCCGATCGAGGCGGCGACGGGATGGAAGGTGTTCAGGGGAATGTCGTTGTGCGGCGCGGTGGACCCGGTGGCGATCGCGATGTGAGCGACGGCGGTCACCGAGGGTGTGACCGTGACGTTCTGCTCGGCGACGACCCCGTGCGCCTTGAGGCGGCCGAGGCCGGTCTTCTTGTCCAGCACGCCCGTCGCCAGATAGCTCTGGACCAGATCCGACTTGGCGCCGTCGAGGGAGATCACGACGACTTGAGGGTTCGACGCTTTGATCCGGCCCTCGTCGGCCGCCGCGAAGTGGGTGCAGGCGGCGACGGCGATGGCGGCGACGATGGCGGTGACGAGAGCGACGGCGCGTGGTGCGCGGTCCATGGGGTCCTCTCCTGTTCTCGAGGCCGGATCAGAGCATGTCACGATTGCGGGGCTGTGTGCATTACGTGTCGTTCTCGCGAAGTCGGCTCGTGTAGAGTCAGGACCGATGCCCGGGGGACCGGATGGCACCCGAGGAGCAGGCGAGCTTGCGCCGCGCGGAGCACGTCTCGGCGCTCTCCGGCACCGCGACTTCCGGCTCTTCTGGGCCGGCCAGCTGATCTCGCAAATCGGCACGTGGATGCAGAGCGTGGCGCAGGCGTGGCTGGTGCTCGAGATCACGCAGTCTCCGCTCCAGCTCGGCGTCGTCAGCGCGCTGCAGTTCACGCCGATCCTCCTCCTGTCGCCGGTCGGCGGCGCGCTGAGCGATCGGTTCGCGAAGAAACGCGTGTTGCTCATCAGCCAGCTGGCGATGAAGCTCCAGGCGCTGGTGCTGGCCGGGCTCGTCTGGAGCGGCCACGTCCAGTTCTGGCACGTCGCGGTCCTCGCGGCCGTCTACGGGCTCGGCCGCGCGCTCGATATTCCAGCGCGCCAGGCCTACGTGACCGATCTCGTCGGGCGCCCCGACCTGGCGAACGCGGTCGCGCTCAACTCCGTCGTCATGAACGGCGCGCGCATCGTCGGGCCCGCCGTCGCTGGGCTGCTCATCTCGGGGTTCGGTGTCGCGATGGCGTTCCTCCTGAATGGCGCGAGCTTCGTCGTCGTGCTCGCGGTGCTTCTCGCGATCCGCACGGACGGCCAGCCCGATCCCGCCGGACGCATCGGGATCGGGAAGGGGCTCCTCGGCGCGGTGACCTACGCGGCGGAAACTCCGCCCGTCGCGTTCACGCTCGGGTTGATGATCGTGGTGAGCCTGCTGGTCCTCAACTTCAACGTAGTCGTCCCGCTCGTCGCCCGCGACATGCTGAAGCTCGGCGCTCACGGATTCGGCCTGCTCATGTCGGCGCTCGGCGTCGGCGCCGTCGCCGGGGGGTTCGGGATCGCGCTGCTGCGCCGCGACCTGCCGCCGCTCTCGTTCCTCGCCGGCTCGGCGCTGGTCCTCTGCACGGGCCTTCTGGCGCTGGCGACGGCCCACCATTTCGCCACCGCGGCCTTCGTGCTGGCGCTGCTGGGAGGCTGTCAGATCTTCTTCACGACGGGCTGCAACACCACGCTGCAGCTCACCGCGCCCAACGCCCTCCGCGGTCGGGTGATGGGGCTCTACACCGTCACCTTCGCCGGCATGACGCCCTTCGGCTCGCTGCTGGTGGGGACCATCGCCGAGCACCTGGGCGTGCGCGTGGCCTGCGCCGCGGGTGGCGCGGCCGGCCTGCTGGGCGTGGCGGTGATCGTGCTGGTCGCGCACCGCGCGGGCCTCACGTGGAGACCCGCGCGGGCGACGTGACCTCAGAGATTACTCGAGCTTTAGAAACTACTCGAGCTTCAGAAACTACTTGAGCTTCAGGTCCTCGGTGGGGGCCGCGTACGGATAGCCCTGGATGAGGCCGGCGCCGGACACGTCGACGCGCGCGCCGACGCCCCAGATGAAGCCCTGCTGGAAGATCGGCGCGGCGATGACCTGGTCGGCGACCAGCTTCTGGATCTGGTGCAAGAGAACCTCGCGCTGCTTGCGGTCGAGCTCCTTCGCCTGGCGCTGGAACAGATCGTCGATCTCGGGCAGCGAGCCGTACGCGTAGATGCCGTTCTTGGTCACGAACGGCTCGAGGCGGGCCGCCGCGTTCCCGGCGGCGCCCGTCGCGCCGATGAGAAGCCCCTTCAGCTTCTTCTCGTGCCACGAGGTCATGTACGTCGCGCGCTCCATGACCCGGACCCTGCTGCGGATCCCGATGCCTTGCAGATAGCCGCCGACCGTCTCGCCCAGCGACGTGTAGGGCGGCAGCGGCGTCAGGTCGCCGGCATCGAAGCCGTTCGGATAGCCGGCCTCGGTCAGTAGCTGCTTGGCGCGCTGGGGGTCGAGGGCCGGCGGCTCGATGCGCAGTGCGAAGTCGAACTCGGGCGGCACGAAGCCTCCCGTGGGCTTCCCGTACCCCAGCATCTCCGCCTGATTGATCGCCGACCGGTCGATGGCCAGGCTTGCGGCCTGGCGCACGCGCCGGTCGTGCCAGGGCGACTTCGGATCCCACTGGTCGAGGAAGTCCAGCCAGTAGATGCCGTAGAGCAGGGGGGCGACGAGCTTGACGCCGGGCGCGCGACGCAGATCCTCGGCGACCGCGCCGACGAAGAGATAGGCGAGATCGACCTCGCCGGTCTTCACGGCCGCCGCGCGCGTGCTCTCGTCGGGGATGCTACGCATGACGACTCGCTTGACCTGCGGCGCCTTTCGCCAGTACTCGGGGAACGCCTCGAGCACGAGCTCGATCCCGGGGTTGAAGGACACGAACTTGAAGGGTCCGGCGCCTACCGGGGCTTTCTTGAAGCCCTCCTCGCCGACCTTCTCGACGTACTTCTTGGGCACGATCCACGAGGCGCCGGTCGCCGAGGTGCCGTAGAACGCGATGAAGTCCGGCCACGGCTCCTTGAGCACGAAGCGCACGCGGTTCGGGGCGACGACCTGAACCTCCTTCACCCTGTCCTTGAGCAGCTTGGCCGACGCGCCCTTGTAACGCTCGAAGGTGAACTTCACGTCGTCGGCCGTCACCGGATCGCCGTTGTGGAACTTGGCGTTCTTGCGGAGGACGAAGTCGTACGTGAGGCCATCTTTCGATGTCGACCACGACTCCGCCAGGCTCGGCGTGTTGATCGAGCTCGGCATCGGCTTCACGAGCGCGTCGTGCAGGAAGTAGAGCAGCATGAACGGGGTGATGAGCGCCTCGGTATCACCGGGATCGAGCCAGCGCGAGACGAGCGTCACGTGGACGCCGATGTGCAGGGTTCCGGGGTCGGTCGTCGCGAGAGCCGGCGAGCTCGGGGTGAAGAGGACGGCGCCGAGAGCAAGGGCCAGCACGAGGGAGCGGACCGGCATCTCGATATCTCTCCTCAAATGGTCGTCGCGCCGGCCGGCTGGGCGGGCGCCTGGAATTGCATGCTCACGGGCGAGTTGGCTTCGAACGGACTCCACAGGTCGAGCTCCTTGGCGAACTCCCGGAGCGCGGGAAGCACCTCCTCGCCGAGGAGCCGGATGCACTTCTTCGTGTCTTCACTGGAGACGAACCCGTCGGCCGCCCAGAACCCCATGATCGACGGCCGCGTCTCCTCGAGCAGGCGCCGGAGCTTCGGGATGACCGTCTTCGGCGTCCCGGCGACGATCTGCTGGTTCTTGATCTGCTCCTCGAACGCGGCGCCGCGCGGGTTGGAGCGACGCCCGACCGCGTACTCGACGAACGCCGACCGGTAGGACGGCGAGAAGTAGCCCGAAGGGGTGGACCAGACCGGATGCGCCAGACCGGTGAACTCGCCCTGCATCCACATGAACTGCTGCGCGTTCTGCATCGCCTTTTCTTCGGTCTCGGCGACGTGACAGCGCTGGAGATAGCCGCGGTACTCGGGGCCGCCGGCGTAGCCGGTCTCGGCCGCCACGCGGTCGTATTGCTCCCAGATCTTCTTGGTCGCCTCGATCTCGGTGCTGAGCGCGATGTACGGATAGCGCTTGCGCGCGGCCCAGACGATCGTCTCCTTGCTGAGGACACCGGGGATCCAGACGCGGGGGTGCGGCTTCTGGAGCGGCACCGCCCACGGGTTCACCACGCGATGCTGGTAGTGCGTGCCTTCCCAGCGGAACGGCCCCGGCTGGGTCCACGCCTTCACGATGAGGTCGTGCGCTTCCTCGAAGCGCTCGCGGTTGAAGGCCGGGTTCACGCCGGTGGCGAGCTGCTCCTGGCCGCCGCCGCGCACGAAGCCCGAGACGAGGCGGCCGCGCGAGACCATGTCGATCATCGCCAGCTCCTCGGCGAGCCGGACCGGATTCTCGGCGAGCGGTAGCGGGTTGCCGAGCAAAACGATCTTCACGCGCTTCGTCGTGGCCGCCAGGATCGACGCGAAGACGTTGCACTTGGCCTGCATGCAGAACGGTGCGTTGTGGTGCTCGTTCAGCATGATCCCGTCGAAGCCGACATCCTCGGCGAGCCGATAGTGCTCGAGATACTCGTTGTAGAGGCGGCTGCCGGCGACCGGATCGAAGTGCTTGTTCGAGAACATCAACGCGGTGGCGCCGAACTCGCGCCCTTTGTCCGCTGGATAGGCCGACATCGGCTGCTCGGTGAAGTACATGAGGTGCATCGGTCTCTCCTTAGCTCGCGAAGTCAGCGACGAGTCGCGCCAGCTCGTCCGGCTTTTCCATCTCGACGAAGTGCCCGGCACCCTCGACGATCTCGAGGCGCGCCCTGGGCAGGATCTTGGCGAAGCGCTCGCCGCATTCCAGCGGGACGATGCGATCGTCGCGGCCCCACACGACCAGGCTCGGCGCGGCGACACCGCCCAGCAGATGCGGCAGCGTGGGGTTGTACATGTAGGGCTTCCACGCGATGCGGAAGCTCATCTCGCGATTGAGGTCCCACTGCTCCAGGAGCCTGGTCGGGGGCTCGGCGCCGAACACGCGATCGAACGTTCGCTGGTCGGCGAATCCGAGTCGCACGTAGTCAATGTACGAGACCAGCGCCTGGTCGGCGATCTCTCCACGCTCGGGCTTGAGGCCCATGGCCCCGACCAGCACCAGCCGGTGGAACGTGCGCGGCGCCAGCGCGGCCATCTCGGCGGCGATCCACCCGCCGAAGCCCAGGCCGACCACGGAGATCGGCCCGACGGCGCGAGTGGCGGCGAGCTCGCCGAGCATCCACTGGTAGATGGCCGCGACGTCCCGCACGTTGCGGATCCAGTCTCCACGCTCGGCGCCGTCGTACCCGGGGTGCGAGGGCACGAGCACCGTGAACCGGCGGGCCAACGCGTCGTAGAAGGGCAGGGGACGTAGCGATCCGATGTCGTGGTGCAGAATCAGCAGCGGCGGGCCCTGACCGGCGCGGGCCACGGGCGTCGCGAGGCCCGCGATAGGAATCGTTTCGGTGGTCCAGCCGTCGGCGGGCGTGCTCACGGTGGGAGGCGCTCCTCTCGGTCGCCGCGGCTCTGGGCCGTGCGGCTCCCCCGAAGAGTACCTGCTTCCCTCGGGTCCAGGCAACAAACGCTCTGCGGCGAACGGGCGCCGGGTGGACTGACGGGTGGGGTCATCGAGGACCACGCGGCACCCGTGCGCTGGCCCGGGGCGGCTGGGCTCCATCCGGGCGCGCCGCTTCCTCGCTACTTCCCGGTGTTCTGTCGCACGAATCCCTGGACGCGCTTCCAGGCGTCGGCCGACGCGTCGGCGAATTCCGACTGCTTGCGGTCGAAGAAGCTGTGCGGCGCGCCCGGGTAGACCGTGGCGTCGTGCTTGACGCCCGCCTTGGTGCACGCGGCGTTGAATTGATCGACGACGCTCTGCGGAATCCCCGGATCCGCACCGCCAAAAAGCGACAGCACGGGGCACGTGTAGCGCGTGACGGCGTCGATGGGCTTGGGCCGATCCGGCCAGCGCGTGAGCCCGAGCGGCCAGCCGTAGAATCCGATCACGCCGGCGTAGCGCAGCCCGCTGGCCGCCTGCAGATACGACAGCGCCCCACCGAAGCAGAAGCCGACCGAGAAGACCGAGCGGACCTGGCCCCCGGCCGGGCTGCGCAGATACGTGACCGCGGCCGCGATGTCGGCCTGGAGACTATCGGGCTTC
>Ga0209376_1000619_pt1 | contig 38699 bp, 34 predicted proteins | sample GraSoiAngelo_134_FD_185891 | JGI IMG/M metagenome (GOLD analysis project Ga0209376, IMG submission 185891) | Grasslands soil microbial communities from the Angelo Coastal Reserve, California, USA - 14_0929_05_30cm (SPAdes) (version 2) | ecosystem: Environmental > Terrestrial > Soil > Grasslands ...
AGGCGCGTCAAAATCAAGCCAGCAACTACAGGGTTCCCGTCAATGGTGGCCAGAGATTTTGCAAAGCTTCAAAATTGATCGCGCGAATCTGGTCCGACGACGATAGCTGAACTTTCGGATGATCGAATTCAGCGGCGAAGTGTTGTTTCCAACGCGCATATTTCGGTAGTGAATAGGCGCCGCAAATGTCGCCACCGATGATCCGGCAAAATTCGCGCAGCTTTCCGAGCGCCCACTGAAGATCGGGAATCGAGAACCGGCCGCTCTCCCAGTTTGTCACCGCCTCTTCCGCACGAAGACAATCCATATCGACCGTTACATAAACACTTATTCCATCGACGTGTTTTAAAAACCGTTGAAAACGCTCGCGCCAGTTGTCTCCCAAAATGGCGCCCCGGCGTTGTCGATCTTTTACCGCACGGTCGTCTGCCCACGGATGGACCTCAAGAATGCCTGCGCGTTCGGCGCGACGGTTGCCGAAAATTTGGTGCGGCCACCAGCATTCGAAGTTGCCGCAACCCCAAACGCTCACACGGCGCACTTGAGGAAGTTCCAGTGCGCGATTCACCCATCCGCCGCAGCCCCATTTCGGCGGACGCACATCCCAATCCGGATGATTGTCGAATGACACGACAATAATCGGCTCGGCGACGCGTCGCAGGCGGAGCGCCGTCAAATAATGGAAATCGCCCGACCCGTAAAGCATAAAGGGCGACGCGAGGTGCGTCTCGTGTTCGCCATAAAATTCGGTGACCAAGCGAGGCGGTGCAGAGAAGCGCAATTGCGGCCCCCAATTGCGCGCGTCAACAACAGCGAGGCGCATCGCATCAGTCTGCCACGCGTCATCCAGGTTGAGATGCAGGGCGATGGAAGAAGCATGCATGACGAAACCGCGAATTACGCGGATTTGAGCCGAAATCCAGATTCCGTTCGCAGGAAACTAGCCCAGCGCTAAGACGCTGATCTATTAACAAACTTCGTGCGTTCCGCGTTTCTGATTCAGACTCTACTTGTGCGACTGGGGAAAAATTTGAGCGTCATTCGCCTTGGCGATGCGCAAGTTTTCCTCGGCATCTTTGTTATTGGGATTAAGACGTAGCGCTTCACTGAACTGAACAATCGCTTGAGAGAGCTGTCCCTGGCTCAGGTAAAGCTTTCCCAAGCTGTTGTACGCAACCACCAGCTTGGAGTCGGCACGAAGCGCTGCGATGTAATGCGTTTTGGCCTCCTCGAGATCGCCTTTTGCAAAAAGCGCATCGGCAAGGCGAAGCTGTGCATCCAAGTAATCCGGTTTGAGTCGTACAACCTGTCGAAGCTCGTCGATGGCATCGTCGTTTTTGCCTTCTGAGGCACGGAATACTGCATAACTGTAATGGGCGCCTGGAAAGTCCGGGTTCAGACGCGCAGCCGCTTCGTAGTGAGGCCCTGCTTCATCCTTTCGTCCGAGCCGCAGGAGCAAATTGGCGTAATCGAGATGGAACCCGCCGTTGTTCGGTTGAAGACGCAATGCTTCCTCCATCTGCGACGCTGCCGCATCAAATTTGGATTGCCCGGCCAACACAATGGCAAGGTTCATATGCGATTTCGCGTCAGCCGTGTTGAAGGCGAGTGAGATTTTGTACTGTTCTTCCGCCTGCTGCAATTGGCCTTCTTTTTGCAGCGCCAGCCCGTAATCAAAATGCTGGCGGGCGCCGGCTGGCACATCGGCTACCACCCACGCGCGCCGTTGAATTTCGGCAACAGGACCACGCACTTGCCAGAACCAGAGGGCGCTTAGCGGCAGGACAAATACGGCTGCCCACTTTAACCCATGTATGGCCCAGCCCGGGAGAAACCCGCCCAACGACACATCGGCTGTCCCACCGGTAAGCCCAAGAGATTGACGGGTGGAGCGTTCGCGAACTTTCCAGATAAATCCGTCGTAATAAAAATGAAGCAAAGTGGATGCGGTGACTACGCCAGTGAGGAAGCGCTTGACCGTTTCGATCCCGAGATGGGCATTGAAATAAGCAAGCGAGCCGTAAGCGAAAACCAGGCCCACGTACAGTCCGATGAGCGAGCCGCTTCGTCGAAAAACAAAGCGCATGAATCCGCCGATAGTGCTGTCCTTCTCCACGCGGTTGCGATTGTAGATCCAGACGAGCGAGAGATACTGCACGTCGTGGAAAACTTCGAAGAGCGCAATGCCAACAAGAATGTTCGCGACGCCGTTATTGCAGTACCACCAAAAGGCAATGGTCGTGACCAGCAGCGCCGCCTTTACCGGGTTCGGCCGCTTGCCCAGGTGCCACATCCGGCCAAAATGCAGGACGAAAAGGATCGAAACTCCGATTGCCCCCCAGAGCATGACCTGCTGGAACTCGTGCAATAAGACCGGCGAAATAAAGGGGCCACCACATGTGTAGTAGATGTCGAGGGTGTCGCTCATGCGCAACGGGGAAAGCGCCACAGCGGTTGCAAACCAGATCACGCATGAGGCAAAATCGAGCCGCCGTGTGAGCGCGGCGAACGATCCCATTTTTGCGTCGTAGATGCGGCAAAACCCGTACGTCTGCATTAATCCATGCCAAACGCCCCAGAAAAAAACGACGAGCATGATCCCTTTGAGGTCCCACCAGAAAAAGGCCGTGCAAACCGCGAACAGAAAGAGCGGCGCCAAAATAAAGCGCCATTTGAACCGATTGAACAAAGCGCGATCGCCATAGGCGCGGATCATCCCTGGCAGGTGATGGCCCATTGCACCGAACGCCGCGACGAAGAGATAAATGTCTTGTGGGCTCCAGCGCGCCTGAGCCAGCGCAAAAACCGGCAGCAGCAACAGCGGTGTGCCGACGTAGAGGATCAGATCTCGCCAGGAATCTAATATCCACAAACTCGTCCTCGGCGCGGCCGCCGGAACAGCCGGAACGGTTTGCGGACGTGAAAACGCGGTGACCTGCTGCATGAATTCGGGAGATCCGAGAGCTAAGTTTTCCTTAAGTCGCCGGGAAAATCAATCCCGGCTTTCAGGGCACTAATCAGTGATTTCTTGCACGGTTATTTTTTCTTCCGCGAATTCGCCGCGACCGACAGCACGCACATTCCATTCACCGGCCGCGAGCTGCCAAAAGAATCGGCCGTCGCGTTGCGGTGACACTTGCACACCGTTGACAAACCACTTTGCGTCTCCGGCAAACGCCGCGGTGAGCTCGACCATCTGCTGTGACGGTGGCAGCAAAGGATCGAGTTGGTAGCGCGCGTTTGCTGGCGGACTCGTGATACGAAAATCGGATCGGACGTGCGCGCCAATGGTGTTGTCGCGGCTCGCGCACCATTGGCTGTACGCGTCTGGCAAAAGCAATTTTCCGTCGCTTGCAAAGTAATCTGCCGAATCTTTGCGCGGCTGCGTTCCTGCCAGAAACAGTTCCTTCAGTATCGCAGCGCTAAAGCGTGATGGGAGCAAACCTGTCGCCTTGCAAATTTCGCTGCGCACCAGTTTGTCATTTTCCGGAGATGGATCGAGCGGATGATCACGCTGGAGCAATTCCTGTATCACTGCCCCCCAAAGCGGCGTCGCCGCGCGCACGGCAAATGTCTCGCGCATGGGGCGTCCGTCAAAATTTCCTGCCCACACGGCGACCGTGTGTTCCTTGTCAAATCCAACTGTCCAAGCGTCGCGGAAACCGCTGCTTGTTCCGGTCTTGGCGGCAACGCGTTGCTCGAAGGCCAGCGGCGAATGCGGGCCAAAACTTTTCTGTCTTGCATCGTTATCGCACAAAATATCGGTGATGATTGCCGTTGCCTCTTTCGAAGCGATGCGGCTGATCGGTTGATGTTCCGCAGTTAAAAATTTTGCGCGCATTGACGTCCCGCCACGCGCCAGTCCCGCATAAGCAGCAGCAAGATCGACAAGGCGGGTCTCAGCATTTCCCAAGACGAAGCCGGCACCATAATCCGCGAGGCCCTGGGGAAAATCGAAGCCCCACTTTTGCAGTTGATAGAATGCAGGGCGCGCGCCGAGCTGGCTTAGCGTGAACACGGCCGGCACGTTGAGTGAACAGCCCAGTGCTTCGCGCAGGCGCACCGGACCAAGATAACGATGATTGTAATTTTGCGGGTCATAATCGGCGTACTCACCACGGATCGCATCGGGCGTATCCGGCAACAAGCTCGCTGCGGTGAGCAGCCGCTTATCGATCGCCTCAAGATAAACGAACGGTTTCAATGTCGATCCACAACTGCGCGGCTGCATCGCGCCGTTGATTTGCGACACGTCGTAATTCTCGGAGCCAACCATGGCACGAATCGCGCCCGTCGCGTTTTCGAGCACAACAATCGCTACCTGCGTGATGTCATGCCGATTTAACGCCGACAAATGCGACTGCGCGAGGCGCTCCACCATACGCTGCAGATCGAGATCGAGCGTGGTCCTTACCGTGCCGCGCAATCCCGGGTTTCGCGCCACGACTGCATCGACAAAGTGCTGCGCGCGACGCGGCGGATCCACCTGTGTGACTTTCGGGGGCTCCGCGAGAAGTAGCTGCTGATCTCGCGTGATAACTCCAAGTTCAACTAGGCGTGTGAGCGAACGAGCGTATTTGCGTTTTGCTTCCTCCGAATGTCGCCACGGATTCAATCGCGTCGGCGCCTGGGGCAAACCGGCCAGAAAAATCGCTTCGCTCAATGTGAGGTCGCGCGCGGGTTTGTCGAAGTATGCGCGAGCGGCCGATTCCGGGCCGAGACGGCGATTGCCGTAACTGCTACGATTCAAGTACCCGGTGAGAATTCGTTCCTTACTCCAGCGTCGCTCCAATTTCCAAGCCCCGATTCCTTCGTAAAGTTTGCGACTCCAACTGCGTTGCCTGCGGCCGCTTGCTAATTTCACCAACTGCTGCGTGATGGTCGATGCGCCCGAGACTACATGCCGCGATCGCAAATTGCGCGCGCAGGCGGCGACTGTGGCACGCCAATCAATCCCGTGATGTTCGTAAAAGCGCCGGTCCTCCAGCGCGACAGTTACGCGCGGCAGCCACAGTCCCATTCGCTCGAGTGGAACTGGAAATTGCGCACGCGCTGCCGGCGATGCGAGCTCGGCAATTTCGCGACCGCGACAATCGAGCAGCGTCAAAGTTCCAGCGGGCGATTTTTGCAACTCACCAGGGATTGGCAGCCACCAAACGATTGCCATCGACAAGACGATTCCCGTGGAAATCACAAATAAGCGTAAACGCAGAGGTCTGGGTAGCGCACGCGTCCCGCGTGTCTGGCGAGCGCGTCTCGCGATCGCGGACTTTTCCCTTGCGTCCGACTCGGCTCTGCGATTCACGGTCAAAGGAAAGCCTGTTTTGGCGCGGCGCCGAAACGAGACACGCGAGACGCATGCGCTATCCGGGCGTGAACCGCACAATTCAGCTATTCGACGGAGATGACGCATAAACTTGAAGGTGACAACCCGAAGAAACGGCTGTCGTACATCGGCGCTACTTGCGTGGCGGGCCACCGAAACGTGCCTGCGGCGGTCGCGCGCGCCAAGACCGAATATGTACTCGAGCCTGGATCGACTATGTCGAAATAAAGGAGTGTCGAGCGATCGCGCATCTCGGAGTACGATAATCCGAGTAAACGATCCTGTGGATCAGTGGGCGGAAGCTGGAAAAATTTTCCGACGAGTGCGAGATTTGGATTCACCACTTCCAAACCGGCTGGCAACGAATCTTCCAGCGCGACAAAATTTTGAAGCTTCCGCGTGTTCAGCCGGTAGGTGATGAGCAATTGATCGCCCAGCTTTAACGGCGCATCGGAAGTGCCGGCCCGCTTCGGGTCAGTCAGATTTTTGACGACACGTTCAATGTGAAATCCACGATCCACTCGGTCGGTATCGACTTCGCTGGTCGAATATTCGGCCTGCATCAAAAATGTAAGCGCGCCTTGATTGAGTTCCTTAATGACCAAGTCGTTGTCGATCCTGCGGTCGAGCCATGCGGCCGATCGCCCATTCTTGGAAAGCACGCCCGGGGGCTGCGTTGCGTGTAACGGCGGCGTCATTTCGGCTCCGAGCATTGATTTGAACGCGAGCAGCAGCCAGAGATTTTCCTGCGTTGAAAGCGATCCTGCCGCATCCATCAACTTCGACATGCGGTCGCGCGCCTGGTGTTTCTTTTGCTTTGTCCAAGCTGGCGGCGAGACAACATCAAACGCGAAGGCGCGCATCGCCTCCGCGCGAGTCATCGACGTAAACGTCACGGGATTAAAAGCGCGCTCTTTAATCGGAGTGTCGATTTCGCGCAGGAGTTGTTGTTGCTCGCGCGCCATGATGTTTTGCCGGTGCAGCGCAATTGCGAGCAACGCCCTCTCTTCATCGCCTCCCTCGTTGCGATGCAAATACAGCTCCTGGGATTCGCTGCGGAAATCGTCGTCGCTTCCTGATTGGGTCAGCACAAAGAGCGCAAAGCACTTTTCAAATCGCGACGCTGCCAACTGCCCCTTGATGATTTTGTTTGCCGCGCCGGCAAGTTTCGCTTGCAACTCCGCAGGCGGCTCGAATCCGGCATTGATGGATTCGTTGACCGACCACAGCGCCTGGCAAGTCACGAAGCCGTTGCCGGCATCACCACCGGGCCAGTATGGAAGCATCCCGTTGCTGAGCAGTGAGTCAGCATACTGCTTCATTCCACGTTCTAGCGTGGCCCGATATTCGACACCGCGTTCCTGAAGTTCGGGCAAATACGCGAGCAGATTTGCGAGCAAACTGTAGCCCAAAAGTTTCGTCGATATTTGTTCGAAACAACCGTGTGGATATTTGAGAATCACCGGTAATCCGGCGATCTCTGGCAGCCACGGCGAGGTTGAAATCGTCGTGCTAAATTTGCCGCGACCGTGCTTCCATACTTCGGACATCGCGCGACGCGCGTCGAATTGAGGGCCATTGAACGGGCCAGCTACACTCTCCTTGCGCACAACCGTGGGCGGCTGCACCGGGAGGGCGATTTCGACTGCGTCCGACATTTTGTTGTTCGATTTCGAGACCGCTTCAAAGCGTATCTTTGCCGGCGCGAGATCGACGTCGGCAACTTTCGCCCTGAAACGAAACACGGTCGGCGCGTCGCGGTGGGCGGACTGCGTTACGCTGTCTCCACCGAGTAATTTCAAGCTTGCGTCCGTGATGCAGCGTGCCGCGATCTGATCGGTGTCAGCAAAGTTTTCCCGGACCACGGCGCGCAGCTCGACCTCGTCGCCATCGCGCAGAAAACGCGGTAACGCTGGATCGATGAGCAGCGGCTTCGATATTTTCACCGTCTGCGTCGCATCGCCACCAAATTGATTGGCCTTCGTCTGCCCGACTGCGACAATGCGATATGTCGTCAGGTTATCCGGCGCGGTGAATTCAAACCTGGCCTTCCCGTCGGCGCCGGTTTTCAAGCTCCCCTGCCAAAACGCCAGAGTGCGAAATTCTTTGCGGACATTTTGAACATTCGAAATGGCTTCCTCTCCGCCGTCACCAATAGTGAATCCTTTTTGCGTCAAGGTAAGTTTGGCGAGATTGTCGATGTAACCGTGAAGGGCCTCATAAGTGCGTACGGAAAACGGATTCTTCGGGTAAAATTTCTCGCTTATCGTCGGCAGCTTCCAGTCGCCCAGTGTGAGAACGGCGTCATCAACGGCGAACACCAGAAGATCGACGTCGGAAACCGGCTTATTCTCGGAAGTGACGCGCACTTCACCGCGCACCATGTCACCTGGCTTTGCTGTGGCGCTCGCGAGTTGCGGCTCAATTTTTAATTCGCGATCTGGCCGGAGCACTTCGATGTTTGTGTAAGCGAAGCGTTCCAGCGGGAGTTCGCTCTTACCACCCGGCTTAACCAGATAGATGGCGACAGCTGCGTTCGGAGCGTATTCCTTTTTGATTGGCAATTCGATCCGGCCCGCGTTGCCCTTCACTGGAACAAGAAGTGTGTCGAGCACCTCATCCGTCTCGACGGAGACCCACGCCACCCCGCCGAATGGCGCTTGTATCGTGAGCGCGGCTTTATCGCCCGGCAGGAATGGCTCGGCGCGATGCTCGATCTTAAACGTGGTCTTGTTTATTACCGGCAGCTCAGCGGGCTTTTCACCTGTGACGGTCGTTTCATCGCTCACGACCGGCGTTTTGATTTTCGGCGCGCTGACTGCAACGACGTACCGGCCTGTCTCGGTCGTTGGGAAAATAAGTTCAGCTGGCGTTTTCGATTCCTGTGACGCGACTTTCGTAAACTGGTCGTTGTTTCGATAGCGATAGACGAAGGGCGCGATCTGCTCCTTGACCGTCTTTGTGGTGACATGAAACAGGTCGGCCCGAACAGAAACGTCGTTCACCTTTTGATCGTTCGGATCGAGGGCGTCGATCTCGACCTTCACCCCGGCGGGTTCCGCAACCTGTTCGTTGGCGCGAACGCCGAGCCGCGTTTCTTCCGGGAAGAGCGTCGCCATATCTCCGCCGGCAAGGGTCTGCCCGTCGATTGAGCTTACGTCCGCGCGCCAGACAACGCTCACACGACCGACTGCGGGATTGTCTTTGAATGGCGATTCACACGCGAGCTCCGCAAAGCCGTGCGCATCGAGTTGCGTGTCGCCTTCACCTGTTTTTATCTCCTCGCTATAAGCATCAAGGTGCGGGCCGACCTCGGCGTAAGCGTTGAAACGTTTTCGATAAGGGCCCTCGGTGTCGCCGCCATACTCAGCCGATGTCGTCCAGGTCGCTTTCCAGTGCACACGCGCGCCCACATTCGGCGCGCCATGAAAATACGCGGAGGAGATGCGAGCATGCGCGGTCGTACCAGTCTCCGGAGTAGTCGCGTCAAGAATGACCGAAAATAGCGGTACACGATATTCCTGAACGCTGATTCTGCTTGAGCCCTGGTAATCGTTGCCGTTCACCCGGCAAGCGATGACATAATCGCCGAGCTTCGCCTTTCCTGGCACGATCCATTCCGCTTCCCATCCTCCATAAGACGAAAGCGGCACGGTGCCCTCGCCCACCGTTCGGTCGCCGTCGCCGGTCGTTACCCGCCAATGCACATCAACCACGCCGCGCCAGAGCGATTCGGCTTCAGTCGGGATCGCCAGGCCGCTGCTGGTCATCTCGCGCACTAATCCCTTCATCTTCACGGTCTGACCTGGACGATAAAGATTGCGATCAGTAATGATCTGCGCCTGCCGCTTTTTAACGGGAGGAGCGTAATCGCTGCCGGATGGATAGGATGTGCCTTCGGCAAATTGCAGCGCCGGACCGGTCGTTGTATCCGCGATAAAAAGATGTGTGTCGTGAGTCTTAGGGTCACGAGCCTTCGTGAAAATTGTATCCTTTACGAACCGCGCGATGCCGTTCTCGTCAGTCACGGCCCGGGCGAGTTCGATGTTCTCCTCGGTCACGGCGTGAACCGTCACTCCGGCCACGGAGCTCGCGTCGGACATTTTCGCCAGACGCATGATGACGGTCGTCGGCGTTCGTTTTTGCGTGAGCAGATAGTCATTGACGCAAATGATCGAGCGATTCCCAACGATCCGCCCATCGGGAAGTGTCGCACTCGCCTCGAAAAGGTACGCGCCGGCGAATCCTTCTTTTGCCGGCGAAGTGCATTGAACGTCGCGTCGCGTTTCGATGTCGCCGCTCGTTGCGTCGAACGTGCCGCCGGCCATTACCGGCAACTGAAAACCGTCAACGAGCAATTCGGTTTGAAACTGTTTCGCCAACCCTGCGCGCGGATCGATTACAACTTTGCCCGTGACAGGATCGGTAGCATCCTTCTCGAATTCTCTGACCCGTGCCGTGACCGCCGACAGTTTCTCCGAGGGAATGCGTGCCAGTTTCCATGTCACCTGCGGCGTGTTGACTTGGAAAAATGCAAAGCGCAACTCCTGGCGCGCACGCGCAAACACCTGCGAAGATGGAAAGATAAGGCACGACTCTTTTGGGCGGAACGTTGCGCCCCAGCGCGATTCAGCGGCCAGTCCGTAGCCGCGATCGCCTTTGAGTTCCGGCGAAATGGTAACCTTATAGCGCTGCGCGAGATTGAAGTTGCCGGTGATTTCGATCGCGCTGCCGCTGGCGAGAAGTTTCATTTTCTCCACTGCAGGCTCGACGCGGATTCGCTCCGTCGTTGCTTCCACCGGGTCGATGTCGTCGTTAAACTTGATGCGAATCGACGGCTCCTCGAGAGCATGATTGAACGCGCCGACCCATTCCACTTTGAGCGGTTCGGTTTTTCCCGCCGGGATCACCTGCAGATAGGGAAGCGGACGCCGGCTTTTCGCGTCGAGCAACCCATTCACGATCAGATCAAACGTGCGTCCGACGGGAAGTGGCTCTCGCGGCCCAACTCTAAACGCTGTTGCTTCCAATGGGCTCGCGCTTTTCTCCTCGACGGTTTGAATTATCTCGACAGGACAACGGTCGTGCGAATCGCGGTCTTGAAAGTAAATGTGCTCGGCCGCTTCGACGAGTCGAACCGGATAAGTTGAATCGAGATAGACTTGCGGACGCGCAGGCAACTGTTCGTGCTCCGTGAAGTCGGTCGTGATCGCAAACTTTGGCGTTGTAAATTCCGCGCTCCAATCCTTCACGACAAAAGGTTTCCCGGCCGCGTCTTTCAGTCCCGGAGCAAGTGTCAACCGAGGACGCGCACCAGCGACGACACCGCTGACCGTGAACACGCCTTCCGTCTGGCTTTTCCAAAGAAACGTGCCGTCGAGTTTTGGTTCGCTGACAAACGGACAAGGCTGATTCCCGACATCGATGAGATCGGGCGCGACCATCGCCAGCGGAAACGCGATCGTGATCTGGTCCCCCTCGGCGATTTTTCCGCTGGGCGGATCAATCACGACGCCGCCGGCATCCGGTTTGGCATTCGATGTTTCCTCTTCCTGCTCTTCGTCAGCGCCCGCCTTCGCCAAGGCTACAGCGGGCAGGCCAAAAGCGAGACTGCTCGCTAAAAGAAGCGAGATCGCTGCGCAAGATAGCCGATTCATTCGTGTTCTGGCGCCAGTTCGCGAATCCGGCGAAGATCGGCTTCGGCCTCATTTATCTTCCCGATGCGGCGTTCGCATTGCTCGCGTTCGTTTAACGCGACAAGCGACTCGTCGATTTTAAGGGAGCGAGTTTGCGACTCAATAGCGGCGGTGAAATCTGCGCGCTGTCTTTCGAGGATACCGCGGAAGAACCACTTTGCTGAATCATTGGGATCCAACTCCGTGGCCGTGCACGCATGCGCGAGGGCTTCCTTGTTTTGGCTCAGTCCATCGAGATCGTGTGCAGCCTCGAAATGTGCGGCTGCAGATTTATCATCGATCGCGAGCGCAGCGCGCGCGTCAGCAAGAGCCAGCGTGAATTGACGCAGCTCTCTTAAAACTTTTGCGCGCGCGGCAAGCGCATGGACATCCCTGGGATTCGCCAGGAGACGCGAGTCCAGTGTACCGAGTTCTCGTAGCGCCTGGTCGCTGACGTGTTTGTCATCTCCACGAAGAAGATCGCTGCCGACCTGCAATTTTGCTGCGTCCTCAGCGCGATTGTCGTCGAGCAATGCTTCAGCGGTTTGAGTGCGCGCTCGCATCGATGCGGGCTGAAGTTTCAGAGCGCGCTCGGCGTCATCAAGCGCCAGCAATGGCCGGCCGGCCAGAGCGAAAATCCGCGCCCGCTCGAGTAACAATCCGGCAGCCGCCGGATCATTTGGCGATTTTGCGATCTGCGCGTCGAGCGCTTTGATTTGCGGCAGGAATTTTTGCAACCGCTCGAACTGCGGCAGCCATTCCTTCACTTGTGAATCGGAGGCGTCCATCTTGTTCGCCTTCGCCATGTCGGCATAAGCCGCATCCCATTTGTGCAGGCGCAGGAAAGCGCATGCGCGGAAAACACGACGCGCAGCCGAATCCTTCGCGGCGATAGCTTTGGTCCGATAGGCTGCGTTGTCCGCCCAGCGTGCCTGTTCCACGCATAAATCCCCGAGTTCGTCGTATTCGGTCGCAGCGTCCGCAGCCGACGGCTTCGTGGCAAGAAAGGCGAGCCAATGCCGCTCCGCGTTTTCGTAATCCTTCCGTTTGAGGGACAAGTCCCCGCGGAAATCTTCAATGGCGGTCGGTGGGTGTCGCACGGTTTTTTGCCACGCATCGAGCGTTTCCTCCAGCCGATCCAAGTCTTCGGCGTCAAGTTGCGCCTGCGCAAGTTTCTCCCAGGCGTTGGAATCATTTGGCGCGATGGCGACGATGCGGCGGCTCAGTTCGATAATTGCCGGCTTGTCGGCAGCGTCTTCGGCCGCTTTCAGTTGGACGCGCAACTGCCGAAGTTCCGGAGCTTCTGCCTGCACGAAACCGGCGCTCCAATACAGTGCAAGAACAGCGATTATCAGCGCTCTCAATTTAGTGCGCGATCTTGGGCAGAGCCGCGGCGCGCTTCAAGTATTTTCCTGCTGGTAGCTTGTTGGTCTCGCCGCGAAGGTCGAACCGACCCAACAGCACTGACCGCCAAGGTTACTCAGTTGTTGCGGTGGGCTTTCGCGCTTCGCCGGTTCGCAGAAAAATTTTGCCGCTCGGGCATAACCGGAAAACTTCGCACTGATTGCAATCTGGTTTGCGCGCAAAACAACGTCGACGTCCGTGCCAGATGAGCCAGTGACTCCAGTCGGTCCAATGCTCGCGCGGCACCAGCTTCATCAAATCGCGCTCGATTTTGTCCGCGTCTTTTTGTTTCGTTAGGCCAAGCCGTTGCGACAAGCGGGCGACATGCGTGTCTACAACGATCCCTTCGTTCTTTCCAAACGCGTTACCCAGAACAACATTCGCGGTTTTCCGGCCTACGCCGGGCAGCGCGCGTAATTCCTCCATAGTGTCAGGAACTTTGCCGCTGTGCTTGTCAGCGATTGTGCGCATTGCCGCGCGAATGCTTTTGGCTTTGTTTCGGAAAAAACCTGTCGATTTAATCGCCTTCTCAAGGCCGGCTTGTGGCGCACTTGCATAATCTTTTGCCGTTGGGTATTTCTTAAACAACGCGGGCGTAACCATGTTGACGCGCTTGTCCGTGCATTGCGCCGAGAGGATCGTCGCCACGAGCAGCTCGAGTGGATTTCGAAAATCCAGCTCGCAACGCGCACCCGGATAAACTTGCGGGAAGGCATCGATCAATTGCACCACCCGCTCGCGTGTTTTCATCTCGGTATTATTCGCAGACCTGCTACGGATTCAATGCAGGGAATTATGTCTCAATCCGCGCAGGTCTTAGATTGCCGGCCGATCGCGACGCGCGACTGCAAGTGGGCCCGGGCGACCGCAAGCTGGCTCGCTTCGCAGAGGGTCTCACCGAATGCGATTTCCCTTGCTGGTATGTTCGCCTGTATCGCGGCGGGAATTGCGCTTGCGGCGACGTCGATCGCCTATCACCGAATCGAATGGCTGATCGCAGCGCGCTACTGCGAATTTATTTCGCGATCGCACATCGACTCACGATCACCGGCCGCGAGAATCTGCCGGCCCACGGACCGTTTGTCCTAGCAGCGAATCATGGCAGCCATCTCGACGCGCTGGCTCTCGGAGCAACACTTACTCCTCACCAGAGCGAACGCGCCTTTCCCATCGCTGCGGGCGATGTCTTTTTTCAAACCAATGTGACCAGCACGTTCTCGGCAATTATGCTCAATGCTTTGCCGATGTGGCGGAAAAATTGTCGCCCGCAGGCGCTTGCCGATCTGCGCCGGAAATTACAGGAAGAAAAATCCCTCTTCATTATCTTCCCTGAAGGAGCAGCCGCGACGGCTCAATGATGCCATTCAAACACGGACTTGGGATGCTCGTCGCGGAAACAAATGTGCCGGTCGTGCCCTGCGGTCTTGTTGGAGCTTTTGAGGCTCTACCGCCAAATCGAAAGCTGCCGCGACCTGTGGCAATCAAACTGGTAATCGGAGATCCGATCGAGTTTTCATCGACGGCCAACGATCGCGCCGGCTGGTCGCAAATCGCGGCAAGCGTTGAATCCTCTGTCCGCGCTTTAGTTGCTCAATCCCGCGCTACGTAATCGGCCAGTTCCTGTCCCAGATGCGGTGGAACGTGCGCAACGATCAAGGCGCCATTGCCTTCGTATCTCAATTCAAGCACGTGACCGACGCGATGAATCTCCGCGATCAACGCGGTTTCATTCGTCGGAATACGAAAACGCGAGCGCAACCGCCACGAACTGAGAGCCTCTTCGAGACCCTGCACGAGCTCGCTAACGCCTTCTCCGGTTCGCGCCGAAATCGCGACGCTCCCGGAAAAACGCTTCAAGTAAGAGTCGGCCAGTTCACGATTCGGGAGATTGTCGATCTTGTTGAAAACAATCAGTGTTTGTTTGCCGAAAGCGTCGAGTTCTTTGAGGACAGCATCGACGGCTTCCATCTGCTCATCCACACGTGGATGGCCAAGATCGACAATGTGAATCAGCAGATCGGCTTCGCTCACTTCCTCGAGCGTCGCCTTGAACGATTCGATCAATGTGTGGGGAAGTTTTCGCAAAAATCCAACTGTATCGGTAAGCAGCACCCGCTGTTTATTAGGCAAAACGAAACTGCGCGTGGTGGGATCGAGAGTCGCAAAAAGCTTATCCTCGGCTACGAGATCGGCGCCGGTGAGCAGATTCAGAAGCGTCGATTTGCCTGCATTCGTGTAGCCGACCACCGCGGCGACCGGCCATTGATGCCGTTTGCGGCCCTGTCGCTGGACCGCGCGAGTTTTTCGCACCGCTTCCAGCTCCCGCTCGAGCCGCGCGATCCGCTCCTGGACGCGGCGGCGATCGACTTCCAATTGCGTTTCACCCGGGCCACGCGTGCCGATACCGCCGGTCTGGCGTGACAAGTGATGCCACATCCGCGTAAGGCGCGGCAGAAGATATTGCAATTGGGCCAGCTCGATCTGCAACCGGCCCTCACGGCTGCGGGCGCGCTGCGCGAAAATATCGAGGATCAACTGCGTACGATCGAGAACCTTGCGCGCGAACAAATTCTCCAGGTTCCGGCCCTGTGCGGGTGAAAGTTCATCGTCGAAAATAACCGAGGTTACATGTCGATTCTGGCACGAGTCTTTGATCGACTCAGCCTTGCCGCGGCCGATATAGTACGGAGCGGTCGGTTTCTGCAATTTTTGCGTGACGGTATCAACAACTTCCGCGCCGGCGGAAGTCGCCAGTTCTCGCAGTTCGTCAAGGGAATCCTGCAAATCCCATTTCGAGACGCCTTCCTTTTCGAGGCCGATCAGGAGCGCGCGCTCCTGTGTTTTTCGCGGACGCGTTTCAATCATTCTGGTGCCCCGAAAGCTTTCGGGGCTGCGCTCGCAGCAGAATCCATTTCACAGCTTCGTTGTGACTGAGAAGCGACAAGTTCAGCGATTCAAAATTAGTTTGTCGCCGAAACCAGGTCAACTGTCTTTTGGCATAACGGCGAGTCGCTTGTTGAATCGCAGCCACGCATTGCAGGATCGACATTTTGCCTTCGAGCAACTGTTGAATCTCGCGCAAACCGATCATCTGCGATGCGGTTAAACTCATCGACCCAGCCGAGCGCACTTCTTCGATTACGCCATTTTCGAACATTGCTTCCACTCGATCATTAATTCGGGTGTAAAGCTCTTCCCGGTCGCGAAACACGAACACGCCGTGTCTGGTTGTAGCTGCTTCGCTCTGCGAAGCGTCAGGCGGACCTGCCATAACACCTGTGCGCGGCGCCTCGCAGAGCGAGGCGGCTACAGCCCATTGCGCACGTTCGGCCGAAACCGGTTTTCCAGTAGTTAAGCAAATCTCAACTGCGCGGAGCAACCGCCGCCGGTTATTGATGTCGATCTTGCACGCGGTTTCCGGGTCGAGATCGGCAAGTTGCCGGCGCAACTCATCTATGCTCAAGGCATTCAATTTCGCGCGCAGCTTCGGATCGACTTGTGGCAGAACTGCCAATCCATGCGTGAGTGCCTTGATGTAAAGCCCGCTTCCACCAACAACGATCACCGCTTTTCCACGTGAATGGATTTCATCGATGGCGCGCGACGCGGCACGGCGATATTTTTCGGCATTCATCTCTTCGTGAAGCGGCGTTGTGCCAATCAAATGATGCGGGGCCTTCGCGAGCGTTGCCCGATCCGGTTTTGCCGTCAGGAGATCGAGCCCGCGATATATCTGAAATGCATCCGCGCTGATAATTTCGGAACCAATTTCATGCGCGACATCGGCGGCGAACTCGGATTTGCCGGTCGCTGTGGGGCCGAGGATGAAGAAGGTGCGTGTCATCAATCAAGGAATGCGACCCCGAATGCTCCCAGGTCGCTATAGAAGACAAAATCGGAAGACGCGCGCTCAGTCGCGCCACGTCTCCCGATTGAAATCACCGATCTCGGCTAACTTCGAACTTGATGCTCGCTGGATTTTGCGCCGCTCACTACCAGTCTGCGGCCGAGGAATTCCTTGTCGTGCAATTCCTGCACAGCGCGTTTCGCTTCCTCGATGGTTTGCATCTGCACAAACGCAAAACCCTTCGAGCGTTGATTGTGCCGATAACTTACAACCTCCGCATTTTGCACGTGCCCCACGCCGTTGAATAATTCGAAGAGATCGCTCTCGGTGGCGTCGAAAGACAGGTTGCCGACGTAAAGACGCGGCGAAGTGACTTCGACTCGTTCAGGCTTTCGTGCCGGTCGTGAAGGCTGCGCACCGTTGCGCGCGTCCGTTGCTGTTTGCTTTGTGCCCTTGCCGTTTCCAAAAAATGCCGCAACTCGCTGCCAGAATGTCTTTTTTTGCGTTTTCGCTTCTCCGTGCTGACCCCGAAAGCGTTCGGAGTTGCCCCTGCGTCGGGCCCCCCCGCGCGGATGACGCGAGCGTCTCCCGGATGAATAAGAGTTCATGTTGATCCTTAAGTTTTAACCAATTGTTAAATGGGCAGAGCGCATCGATCGATGCACCGTCCGCGGCGCGCGAATCACTCACAGTCCACGCAAACAGGTTACTAACACTCTGCGACGCCGCTGGAAACTCCGCCTCCTTGAGTCGGAAATGCACTTGTCTCGAACCGTAAGCCGGCGTGATCAACCAACGAAGCAGCGAAGATGCAAAAGTCCGCATCATGGTCTCAAAAAGTCTGAATCGTCGTAGAAAACGGGGGCTCGGAAGATCGAAGAAGATTCCCGACATCTCGCCGTAATTATGGCTCGCTGCGGGGACGATTGCAAGTGGTATGAAGATAGTTCATTCAGATTGTTCTGTTTAGCGTCGAATCCAATCGTCGCGAAAAGAATAGATGCGCGACTTCAAATACTCCCGCGGACACTCACCCTGAATTGGCCGCATGAAATATCGCAGCTCGCGCCGGTTGAGTTTGGGCTCATAGCCAAATTCCGGCATGAGATCGCGGCAATGCCATTCCACCCAGCCGATTTCGTCCTCTGACAGCTCGCGTTGCCAGCGCGTTGCCGGTTCTGGACTAATCTGCGAAAAGTTGATCCGCGCCGCCGAGTTGCCGCTCCAGAACTGGCCCACCTTTGTCGGCGTCAGGACCGTTTCCAAATCGAAGTCGATCTCCAGGTAAGCGCAAACTTTTTCCATCATTTTGGCTGGTTCGCAGACCAACTGCTCATATGGCACGACAAGTCCGGGAATCTCCCTATTGCGCACGCGCTGGGTGAGCCTAGCGGCTACACGCCAGTGGGCGATCACGTAATAAGTTGAAAACCTTCCGGTCTTCCTCGTCTTCTCGAGTGCAATTTGCGCAGCGAGAATGGCACGCGGATCACGCACCGTGACGAGAATTTTCGCGTGCGGGAAGCGGGTGAGAATCGCGGGAATGTGATTGCGATTCGCCGGCGTTTTTTCCACCCACCGTCCGATCGTGTCCAACGGACGTTCCAATGTCGCGGCGTACGCTTTCACCATCAGGACAAGCAAATCTTCCTGCGCGTTCGCGGGATTGAATGCCGCGCGCTCAAATGTTTGCAGAAACTTTTCGCGTGGAAAAGTGGAGTAATTCCGCTTGCCCCATTTGCATGGCCCGCCAAAGAGCACGTTGGAAAGCGATTGTTTGGTCAGGTAATCAAACTGCGCGCGGCGGCCGCGCGGCCCATATTTTGTGAGGACAGTGGGAAAATACGCGGTCTCCTCCGGCAAAACGAGCAGCTCAGGATGGTTATCGAGCAAGGCCACCAAGAGGGTAGTGCCCGATTTCGCCTGGCCCGCGACGAAACAGGCGCGTTGATCAAAGAGCAAATTCTCAGAACCCGTCGGCATGGCGATTGTCGATTTACGGTTGCCGACCTTTCATTCGGAGAAACCAATCGATGAAACGCGGCAGTCCGTCGCTTAATCGTGTGGTTGGATTGTACCCGACTAATTTTCTCGCCTTGGAAACGTCGGCGCAAGTCAACGGCATGTCGCCGGGCTGCTCCGGCAGCCGATTGATCTTTGCTTTTTTCCCAAGCGCATTCTCGATCGCTACGATCAGGTCTCTGAGCTGAATGGTTTCGCTCTCGCCAAGATTAAAAATATCAAAAGACGGCCCGTGGTACGCCAGCGCGGCCATGGTCCCTTGAATCACGTCGTCGATGTAAGTGTAATCGCGCCGCGTCGTCCCGTCGCCGAATTGATCGATCGGCTGACCGGCATAAATGCGCCGCGTGAATTGATGGATCGCCAGATCCGGCCGTTGCCGCGGACCGTAAACGGTAAAATATCGCAACGCCACCACGTGCATCCGGTAAAGATGCGAGTAAGTCGAGCAAAGAAATTCGCCCGCGATTTTCGTCGCGGCATACGGGCTGAGCGTCTGGGTGAGATGTTGATCTTCAGAAAACGGAACTGTTTTCGAAATGCCGTAGACGGATGAGCTCGACGCGAAGATGAATCGTTCAACGCCGATTACGCGCGCCGCATCGAGAAGATGCAATGTGCCACTGACATTCGTGTCGTAGTAAAGTTGCGGATGCTGAATCGATGGGCGAACGCCAGCACGGGCAGCGAGGTGCGCGATCGTTTCAAATTTTTCGCGATGAAATAAACTTCGCACCGAGGCGCTGTCCCGAAGATCGACATGGTGAACGGCCACGTCTTTAGCGAAACCGGCAATGTTTGCATGCTTGATCTGCGGATCGTAAAAATCGTTGAAGTCGTCGAGGATGGCGACTTCGTGCCCAACCGCGAGTAATTTTTCGACAAGATGCGACCCGATGAAACCAGCACCACCAGTCACGAGAATTCGCATCCTCCGAGAAGTTCAACCACGAAGGACCCGAAGTGCACGAAGAAAATTTGTAAACTTTGTGCCTTGCTCTGTTTTCCCGTGCAGACCTCGTGTTCTTCGTGATCTTCGTGGGAAACCAATGAAGAAATTGGTCGCGCTGAACGTGGTCGCATTTGCGGTCGGACTCGTTGCGGCGCTCTGGTTTAGACTCTGGCCGGAATTGACGCGGCCAAAATATGTCGCTCCAGCATTTCGAGTTCCATCGCCGCTCGATCTCGCGTCGCTTCCAACTGCTGCGCGTTTCGATTTTCCTCTCGGCAGCGAAAACGGCGCGATGAGCTACTACGCACAACGATTCACGGAGAATCGTCATCTTGGCGATGACTTGAACGGCATCGGAGGGGAGGACAGCGATCTGGGCGATCCAATCCACGCGGTAGCCGATGGGCGGGTGCTTCTCGCGAGCGATGGCGGCCGAGGCTGGGGTAACGTTATCATCGTCCTGCACGCCTACCTTGAGAATGGCGGGCGCAAATACGTGCAGTCGTACTATGGCCATGTCGAAACGATGCTCGTGCAGGCAGGAGACGAAGTGAGGCGCGGTCAGCAAATTGCGACCGTCGGAACAGCCGATGGCCGTTATTTTGCCCATCTCCATTTCGAAATGCGCGAATTTGTCACTCCGTTTGTTGGTCCGGGCTATCGCGAAAATACACGAGGATCGCTTGATCCAACTGCATTCATCAAAGCGCACCGCGGCGCGCCGGAAGACGACGTGGGACGGGCATTGCCAGCTGGATCGAGCGCGTTCCCGGACGATGCCAATTAATGCGGCTTCACCAGCGTAGGCTTTCGCTCAGTGCGGGCTTTAAAAATTGCGCCAATGCGACAATAAATAAATCCAGTTGAGCGCGAGCGCGGCGATCACGATTAGTCGCGTGCATTTCTTTTCCGCTTGTGTGACAAACGCAACTCGCAAACGCGGCACCCCCGTCACAAGCACGAGGAATCCATAAACATTGAAGATCGACAATCCGCACAAGAAAGCGAAGACGAGCGGATTCCATTTCCACGCGCTCACAATATTCCCGTGGAAAAATGCAATCGCTGATCGCGTCGCGCCACAGGTGACGCAAGGCAGACCGGTTAGCTCATGAAAGGCGCAATGCGGCCATGGCAGGCCTAGTGCGAGCCAAGCCGCCGCAGCGACCAGGGATAAAAGCGAGACGCTTAGCCAGAGCAGCTCGTGATCGATTTCACCCGGAGCAAGTCGGCGACGGCAAAGCTGCATTCTCCGGCAATCAATGGTGCGACGCGCTCCAGACGCCCAGCGCACCGAACATCACTGCAATGACGCCACCACAACAAACAATTACTGGAAGGATTACTGCCAGCACGGCGCGTCCAGTATCCGTGTCATGCGCGCGAGCGAGGCCGATGCAGTAAAGGATGATTTTCCAAACGGCGACGATAAAACCACCACAAAAAGGTAGGATGAGAAGTGGATCGATTGATCCGCCGACAAAACAAACGACGCGAAAAGTTGTTTCAAACGATTGTCTGGCACCACCAACGATCATTAGGCAGAGATGCAGAATTGCCGATGCGATAAAGGTACCGATTACCGCGAAAAACGGCACCAGAATGACGCCGAAAATCGATCCAATGCCTAAACCCGCAAGCCGCGCGAGGCCGTGTCGATGGCCGAAGGTCATCAGCGACGGCATAAATAGTGTCATGAGGAAATAAATAACTACCCCAAAACTGCTGCCGACGACCGTGTAGATGAGTGGCTCGCCTAAACCGCCCTCGCGCTTCATTGCAGTGAATGCCACTCCAGGCTTTCCCAAGACCATTAACAACGTTTCGACGAATGCGTTAAAAAATCCCTTCTCCTGACGTTGGTCCCACGGCAATCCGCTGCGCGCGATGGGAGTTTCGGACGTGGATGTTGCGCCGATTTTTGGAGGCGGGGCGGGCGGCACAGCGGCTTCAAGCTCGGAGAATTGCGAAAGCGGTTTCCAACTCTCCATTCCTTCGCGCCAGCCAAGATCAGTGGGCGCGAAGCGACCGGTACGTAGTCCTTCGCGGACTTCCTCCTCAGAAAATGCGCCGAAACTCGTTGCGCCACGATTAACGTGGATCATTGCCATAATGCTTGTGTTTTAGTGAATCGAGAAAGCAAAGTCAACGCGCGTTGGCGCGGGTTAGACGGTTATAAAAGTTACAAGGATGATCGTTGGAACGCTGTAGGTCCTTTGTAACCCTTGTAACATTTTTAACTCTTGTAACCGGACCAGCCAAAGGCCGGTGGCTACAAGTTACTCGAAACGTTGGTCTTCACCGGCCCGTCCAACGCACGCCAGAAATACCACGCCGCAATCGAACGGTATGGCCGCCATTTCTCGCCAAGTTTCATGAGCTGCTTCGCCGTCGGCAGTTTTCGTTTGCCAAAGGTTTTGGCAAAACCTTTGCGAATTCCGTAATCGTCAACCGGCCAGACATCGGGCCGACCGAGATCAAAGAGAAGAAGCATCTCGACTGTCCAGCGGCCGATGCCGCGCACGGTGATGAGACGCGTGACGATCTCATCATCGCTCATCCGGATAAGTGCGCGCCCGACAGGTACCGTGCCATCGATTGTTTTCGCAGCGAGATCCTTTAACGCGGCAATCTTACTACGGGAAAGACCCGCAGCACGAAAAGTGTCGTCCGACGTGGCGAGAATTTTTTCGGGCTCGAGCCATTTCCTTCCAGGATAAAGAGCACGAACGCGGCCGAAGATGGTGGCTGCGGCTTTGCCGCTTAGTTGCTGATAAGCGATCGATTCAGCCAGCGCGTGAAATGGACGGATGCGCACTGCTGGTTTGATATTGTAACGAAGCGATCGAGCAATTAGGGCCGCCAGCCGAGGATCGGTTTTGGCAAGATGTTGATGCGCCTGCTCGTGATCCATATGTCGAGTTGATTATACACGGTCTCCCAAGAATCTACGGAAAGTGCCGAAGCCCAATGACGAATAGCTCCGCCACGATAAAGCGTTAAACCGCTGGAGCGTTGAAGCCAAGTCGGTGTAACAGAGTAACGAATGACGCCGGCGTGTCTCAGGTTCAGGCTTCGTCATCTGTATTTGTCCATCGTTATTCCTATCATTGCTCTTGCTCCGTGAAATCTTTTCAGTTTCATCACAAGTATGGAAAGTCAACTGACCTGGTATGGACAATCGGCTTTTAAGATCGTTACGCCGAGCGGTAATGTTCTTCTTATCGATCCCTGGCTCACGAATCCCGTTTACAAGAGAGGCAAGGAGGAAATCGCAGCGCTCAAGCGGGTTGAATTGATCTTGATCACGCACGGACATTCCGATCATGTCGGTGATGCAGTCGAAATCGCGAAGCGCACGCGCGCCAAACTCGTAGCGACGTACGACCTGGGCGATGCGATGGTGAAGTCCCTCGGCTATCCCGCGGAGTTGGCGGAAACGGAAACCATCGGTCACTTTGGCGGCGAACTAACTCTGCTTAATGCGGATGTGAAGGTGCTTTTCGTCCGCGCGCATCACGGCTCCGGCATTACTGTTGATGATGAATCGGGAGCGCGCTACGGCGGTTCACCCGGAGGTCTCGTGATCACGATTCGCGCCGGCCCAACTATCTACCACACGGGGGACACAGATTTGTTTTCCGACATGGCGCTGGTGTCGCGGTTTAACAAGATCGACATTATGCTCGTTTGCATTGGCGATCATTTTACGATGGGACCGGCACGCGCGGCTGAAGCTGTGAAGCTGGTCGCACCGCGAACGGTGGTTCCAATGCACTACGCCACATTTCCCGTGCTTACCGGCACGCCGGAAGCGTTCGATCGTGAACTAAAAAAACGCAACGTAAAGGCCGAACTGCGGGTCATTAGTATCGGTGAGACAGTCACGCTCTCCGAATCGTAAATTCCTTTGCGCTGACGCGCTCCCACCACCGCGCCATACGGCCATCAGAAGCAATGAAGTCGAATAGGGAGGGATAATGCCAATCCGGGAAAATGGGACAAGTTTGGCAGAGCTGCCTATACCTCAAGCTCTGACCAACGCCGCAGCGACGTTCGTCGATTCTTTAAAGATCAGTTCGACCTCCGAGACGGTCCGTCGTGGGCGGCAAATGGTGATTAAGCACCGCAACATCTATGGCGAACAACTGGCTGATTTAGCCAATTTGTACTTTCGCATATCAGGCATACCGATCCGTTTTTGGAGCAAGACCGAAGACTGGAAGCGCTGGGAAGTGGAGTGTTTCAAAATGCTTAACGGCGATCGGTTTCGTGTTTTTGCTTCGGGAGCAAAGACCGTTTGCTTCGACAAGTTGCCGGGGGAGAGCCTTTGGGAACACATCAACCGTGGCACACTGACTCGGCAGATGCTGCAAGCAGCCGGGCGCGAGTTTGACCGGACTCATCAATTCTGGAGCGATGAATTTGCCGGCCCGTGGTCTCACGGCGATGCGACCATGAGCAATGTTATCTATAACGAGAAGACTGGCCGTGCGCGGCTGATTGACTTCGAACTGGGGCACGAGAAATCGCTTCCGGCCAAATCGCGACATGCCGACGATTTGCTCGTTTTCTTGCTCGACATCCTGGCAATCGTTCCCAGCCGGCAATGGCTGCCTTTCGCGCTTTATTTTCTGAACGCCTACGGAAATCAGCGTGTGATTGCCGCGTTGGAAGATCAACTGGCGCTTCCCAACGGCATGGCTTGGATCTGGTGGGGCGTCCGCACAAGCTTCGCTAACCAGGCGAAAGTAAAACGGCGTCTGGCGAAGCTCCGAGACATAATCGCCAATCTGGGGCGTTATCGAACCATCGCTGCCAAGCGAGTCCGCAAGAGGCGACGCGCTTCAATCACTTGCCAGGAAATGAGCCCCGGGATGCCGAGCGCTAGTTCCCGCACTCTTGCGATCAGCGATAGGGCGAAAGCCGCGTCCCCGGGGATGCCGAGAAGGTTGCCCACGAAAAGATAACCGCCTTCCTGCACGCCCAAACCTCCGGGAACCGCAAACGCCGCCGAGCGAATCGTCAACACCATACTTTGCAAGATGAGCGCGTTAACGAATGTCGCGTGAAGATCGAGCGCATAAAGTGCGATCCAAATTTCGCCGGACCCACCGACCAGCGAAATAGTCGTCCACACGCAACACATCACTAGTGCATGCCGCCGGGCGTAAAGCATGCGAACGGTCTGATCGAGCGTCTCGCCGCCCTGCACCAGCGAATGCCACTCCGGCGAATTCGCCAGGCGCGCTATGACGCGAGCGAGGAAACGGAACATTCCCAGCCGTTGCACGAAGTAGAAACCCGCAACACCGAGAACACCGACGAGCGTTCCGACCAAAGTTGGACGAACGAAATTTCTCTGTCCAGTTACACCGACAAGCAGTGCCAGCCCAAGCACGGTGAATGCGGCCTGCGTGAAAACGCCCAGCGTAACGTCCACGAGCACGGTGCCCGCCGCGACTGGTACCGAGGTCCCATTGATCGAAGCCAACCGCGCCCGGACGATGTCTCCGCCGACCGCGGCGGAGGGGACAAGTGTGCTGACCGACTCACCGATCCAACGCATCCAAAGCAGCTTACGCAAAGGCAGCCGATCGGATTTTGGAAAAAGAACCCACCAAGCAGTTGCATCGAGGACGACCGGAACGACGAAGTGATAAATCACCACGGCAGCAAGGGCCCAGCGCGCGGTAGCGAACGCCATGCCTACCTGCGAGGCACCCTGGCGAATCAGCAGGAAGGTAAAGAGTGCGGCTCCACCAAGACCAAGCAACCATACTGTTATTTGGATTTTTCCCGGTCCTTTCATCACGTGTTCGAGAGCAATTCGAGCGGACGCAAGAAGATGCGCCTATCGCTCAAGAGAAATGCGTACATCCCGCGCAGGAAGACCTGGCGCTGGACGGCTCCTGATTAGCTCAGTAAACTCTGCGCGGGTGTTTCTGCCGATTCCACGCGCACCATGGCAGGTTCGCGAATAAAGGGTATGGCAGGAATTGGAACCATGCGTCGCCGCATTGGCTTGGTGGCAAATAAGCAAAACGCCAGCCAAAAAATTCCGAATACGATCGCGCTGAGAACATCGGTCAAAAAATGCGCGCCCAAAGCGATGCGGCTGAATCCGACCAAGGCGATCAGCAATGCCGCGCTAGCGACCGTCAGCCGCCGCCAATGCCGCGCTTTCATCGCCGGCAGGATAAAAAGAGCGAGCTGACCGTAAAGCAGCGTTGCTCCAATCGTGTGACCGCTGGCAAAACTGTAGCCCGACCAATCGACAAACCAGCCGTGTAAAAAGGGACGTTGTCGATGAACGGCGATCTTCACCCATTCGTTGAGCAACATCCCGCCCGGTACAGCCACAACGAGGGTCACCAGCGAAGGCCAATATTTTTTCCACACAAAATAGAGCACCATGAAAAATAGAACGATTCCGATCCACTCGCTTGAACCGAACTCGGTGAACGCTCGCAGCACGCTGACAAATGTGCGCGTCAAATGCGCGTGGAACCATCCGGCGACTTCATGATCTGGTCCGGCAAGGGGGTTGAGCATGGCGAAGGCCACGTAATTCTGGAGGAGAATGAGGGCGTTTATCACAAAAAAGGCGAGTGAGCCTAGTGCCGATTTAACACCTGTCAAACGGAAAAAACTCGAAATTCGCCACCGATGAGCTCCTCAATCCGGCTACGCCGGAGCGTGCCAGTACGGGTCGTTGCATCAAAGTCCCAGTGCCGGTCGAAAAAGAGGAGTGAACCGGGTGTTTTTCGGCGACAATTTAGAGTGGCTGGATCCAATGTTCGATCCGCTTCGGAATCATCCGCGCTCCGAAAAATTGTCGCCTCGCTAGCGCCGAAGTGAAACGGGTCAGCTTCCGTGGAACCAGAATGATTCCCGAGGAACAGAAAGTGCTGGACGCGTGGCAAACCTCTGCGCGGTATTGGGACAAGTATCGAGCGCTCATCGAACAGATGTTCGCGCCACTAACGTCCGGTCTAGTCGAAGAAGCGCGGATCGGGACCGGCCAGGAGGTACTCGATATCGGGGGCGGAAGCGGCGAGCCATCGCTCACTATCTCATCCATTGTCGGGCCAACAGGATCACTAACGTACACGGATCCTGTAGCCGCTATGGTGGAGACTGCTCAGGCCGAAGCAGGCAGCCGGGGCCTGACAAACATCCACTTCAAGCAATGTTCTGGCGATGACCTACCGTTCGCAAACCGTACATTTGATGTGGCCGTAGGCAGATTATCAGCAATGTTTTTCGTCGATCCCATCACTGCGGTGCGGGAGGCGCTGAGAGTGATTCGCGAGGACGGATATGTCTCGTTTGTCGTCTGGGGTCCAGAAAAGCTAATCCTTTCTTTTCGACTGTCACAGACGTGATAGACAGATTTGCGGAGGTTCCGCGAGAGGATCCCGATGCGCCAGATGCATTCCGTTTTGCCGCTCGTGGTAAACTGGCTGGAATCTTGGAAAACGCTGACGCTAAAAATGTGATCGAACGCCAGCTGAATTTTCAGATTACTGCGGCGATCTCATTTGATCAGTTCTGGCAATTGCGGACTGAAATGTCTGGAACCTTGCGAGAAAAAATGGCCGGACTCGCGCCCGCTCAATTACCAACCATAAAGCAGGCTGTTGCCGATGCAGCACGGAGATACTTTGTGAGCGGAACAATGAGTTTCCCCGCAGAGGCATTAATTGTTAGCGGCAGAAAAGCCGCCGTATAGCGAATCGAACGACCCTTACTGTCAACCCGCGACTGCGCCACTTGGTTTCGAAAACCCTCCCTGATTAGGCGGAAAACGCTCAGATTCAGACGCCAACATAATGGAGCATCGACGAATTACTTGGTGTTCTAGAGGAATAAGACGAGAATGGTGTTCGGTGGACGCGCTCAAAAAACGCATTGAAGAACGCCTTCGTAGCAGGCGGTCTTGCACGATTTTTGAACACGATTTGGCCCTTATTTGGCCGCGAGACGAACGAGATCAACTGAAACGCGAAAAGGAAATTCACGCGTTCGCAGCCACCCACGGTTGGATTGCCACAGTCCTAGACCCAGGCATTCGGGTCACGTTCAGGAAAACCGGCGTTTAAACTGTACCGCTACCGAATTGGTTGATGGCTTGCGCCGGTTGAACTGGTTTTGCCCCGTGATGACTTTTCTTTTGCTCGTGTTCGTACGAGCCACAATGACTTTGTCGCGAGAGTGAATCGGCTGTATTTCGGCGACAATCTGAAATGGCTGCGCGACAGCCAGCGAAACGGTCCTGATAGCGGCCGGCCTCTGCCATAACTAAATTTTGTTTCTCAGAAAAAAAGCCGCGCGATGGAACACATCACGCGGCTCTCCAAATGGCCCCGATAAGTTACGAGATGCCGAGCGTGGAAAGTGTCGGCTCATCAATTGTCGATGTGACCTCCAAGCCGTTGTCGGCCTGGAAGGCTGCGATGGCGTCTTGGGTCATCGGTCCAAGAATACCATCGATCGGTCCATCGTAATAACCGTCGCGCTGCAGCTGCGCCTGAACATCGGCAATTACTTGGTCGGGAGCCAATCCATTGTAGGCATAGATTGGGCCATCGTATGGGTAATAAGCATAAGGGGCATAACCCCATGCCGGGAACCAGTAGCCCGCATCCCAGTAATACCAGCCGCCGTTCACTAAGACGATCCGATCGAAATGGCTCCTCCACCAACCGCGATCGTGCCATTGTGTGTGGTAATTGCGAAAGGCCGCATACTGTTGGCCGCGAAACGCGCCGCTCCGAAAGTTATTATCGATCGTCACGTTGCGCCGACGATTAACGTCGAAGTTTGTTGTCCGATTGACCGCGAAGTTTCTATCGCGATTAATCGCTAAGCCGTTGCGAGAACGAAACTCGGCAGTGTTACGATCGCGATTAACATCGAAATTTCTTGTCCGATTCATCGCGACGTTTCGGTCGCGATCAACGACAACGTTGCTCCGCGCACGAAAATCTTGATTACTCGAGAAGTTTCGCTCGCGAAACGCGCGCATGCGGGCGTTTTGATTGACCACCGCGTTTGAACTAGTACGCGACGTCATGTAAGTCCGCTGCCGAAATGGCGCGGTCGAAGTGTAACGGTGCGCACCCATCATCGCACTGGTGTTTGCAGGTCTTGTCGTCCGAACATTTGATGTCGTTCGATGCGCCTTCGCTGTGTCAAGCGTTGTGTTGTTGATTTGCTGACCCCACGCGGTAAGCGCCAGCCCGAGACTTCCAACCCATATTGAAAACAGAATTCGTTTCATAATTTTCCCTCAATTTTCCATCGAGACCTTAGACAAGATAGGGGAGTCAATTATTCAACACCGTTAAGTATCCTCTGGTTGCGCGTTTGAAATCGTGTTGTCGCACGGCTCCTCGCGTCCCGACGAACCCCGAGCCGGTTGGGCTCGCATTCGCGCGGTCGGGGCAAATGGCGCCGGGGCGTGGAGCGATCCGGCGACCATCCTGGTGGCTTAAGGTGCGATAACACTGCGTAAGTTTTGCGATCCGCCCGCAGGTTCATCCCGGCGGGCGGATTTGGTTTGTATTCTTGTGTATCAAGGCTCGCTCAGCCATGATTGTTCCTATTCAAGGCCGCATTTTTTTGAGTCCATAATCCAGATAAACCGAGAAATTCGGCCTAAACACTGTTAGGCGACTCAGGGAGAGTCCAAAGAGTAGCAAATAACCAAAAACCACAAAACAGAACACATGAACACAACCAGACGCGAAAGCAGAAAAGGCATCGTGAGCGCCGCACCACTGCTCACATTTACGTTTGCCATCTTCCTGGCCGCCCTCCCCGGACCATCCATTGCGGCCGATCCAGAGACCAAGGAGCACAAGCCGGTTATCGTGCAGCTCGGAGTTGCAATGGTCAGACAGTCCGGCTTTGCCGGCAGGAGTGAAGGTAAGCATTCTGTATGGCGACATAAAGAATGCCGAACCCATCGGATTCCGAGTCAAGCTTCCCGCCGGAGGTATGATCGCACCCCACACGCACCCCGTGGATGAAAGGGTTACGGTTATTTCTGGGGCGTTCGCGATGGGCGAGGGCGAAAAATTTGACAAGGCTGCGCTCAAAGAAATGCCTGCTGGGAGCGTGGCGATCTTTCCGCGAGGCTGTGCGATGTTTGGCTTCGCGCGGGAAGAGACGATCATCCAAGTGAACGCCGAAGGCCCGTGGGCGATCAACTATATCCATCCCGCCGACGATCCCCGGAAGAAGTGAGCGCGAGAAAAGTCCCCTAACCATGCGATGCAGCCAACCCGCTGGCCGCTCCGATGCCTAGCTTTACTTTATGATAACACGTCCATTGCACGCCATGTTCGCTCTCGCCAGCGGTGGCTGATCTTGTGTCTCGTTAGGCCTAAGATACGTTCTTATGTGCACTAAATTGTGAGCGGTAGACTTGACATCAACGCGGAAAGAGCGCGACTACTACAGCGTGACGCCGAATGGGCGCTCGCTGCTTCGGAAGGCCGCGATCTCGAACGTATCCTTTCGTTTTGGACAGACGATGCTGTCGTTCTGCCACCGGCTCTTCCTGCGATCGTTGGCAAAGCCGCCTTGCGCAAATACGTGGAGAGCAGCCTGCAAATTCCCGGATTTCGGATCACTTGGTCGAGTCATGAAGCCGTCTTTTCGCCCGACGGACAGTTTGCGTATCTGCTCGGCAATAATGTCGTCACCATGAATGGTCCAGATGGCGTGCCTGTAACAGCCAAGGGACGCGCGGTCACAGTCTGGCGCCGAGGAGCTGACGGAGAATGGCGGTGCGCGGTGGACATATGGAATGCGGAACCTTCAGCCTAATCAGCCGACGTACCAACCGCTATGTTGCGCCATGGATTCCATGTCGTCGAACCCGCCCCAAGGCGGACCGCCCTTGAGCGGAAACACGTCGAGAGTAGCACGCGACCCGAAGAGGCTGGGCGATCCAGCTGGTTCTGCGAACCGGCTGCCCTCCGGGCGCTTCGCGGATCGATTTCAGCTGGAGTGACTGCCGTCACGATGGCGCAACCTAACGTTCGCCATCCGACCGCTGGCTCATTCCGGGGGGCGGATCTGTTTTGGTAACGCAGCGAGCGCCTCGCGATTTTCTCGAATTATTGCCTTGCCAGAATATCTTGCATCCGATACACGGGAATTAGCTCTCTCATCCGATATGTCGGTAGCCGAATCGCCTTAACCATGAAAAACATACGAGTGTTCTTTATCAGCCTGTTTCTCAGCGCCGCTGCCTCAGCCATTGCCGGACCGCCGGCGTTCGAGGCCCAACCCACGCCCACGCCAGCGGAAGCAAATCACCGAGATCTGTTCGATTATGAGATGGACTACACGTTCAACAGCAATTTCTACGATGACCACGGCAAATTCGGAAACGGCGAGTCGCTCTACAATGACTTCAGCTACGCTCATCGCTTCCTCATCAAAGGTAATTGGTATTTCCGGGCAGGCGTTGAGTACGAAAGGTTCGACTTTGGCGGCACAGACAACGGGTTGCCTGACCATCTCCAAACCGTGCACGCTCTATTGGCGCTTGAGTACGTGGTGCACGATCATGCCGGCATGTCCCTGGAAATCGATCCCGGACCCTATTTCCAGAACAGTATCACCAGCGACACGTTCGACATCCCAACTAAAGCGTTCGTCACATTTCCGCTGAAGAAAGATAAAATCTTTGCCGTGATCGGAGTGGGCTTCGCGATTTACCAGAACCCCATAGTCTCCCCCGGCGGTGGCCTGATTTGGCTGTTCACCGATAAATTCCGCCTAGAAGGCGTCTTCCCAAAACCGGCCTTGGTTTATAATCCGAGCGACGATTGGGAATTCCGTCTATACGGTAATCTCTTTTACGAAAGTTACCGCACCGATGATGTCATAACTCCCGAGAGGAAGTTGCAAGTCCATAACGCTGTCGTTCAATACAGCGAGGATCGCGCTGGATTACAGGCAAGTTACTCCGGCTTCAAGCCGTTTGAGATCACGCTCGGCGGCGGCGTTACTGTCAGGCGCGACTTTGATTTCTTCCGGGCCGAGGCGAGCGCTAAAACGAGGCCCGCACCCTTCGTCAAGGTCGAGATCGAGGCGAAATTCTAGGGAAATATCTCGTCTAGTTTTCTCGCTACCGTCTGACTGCCGCGAACTTTTAGCCGGCCAGTCATGAAAGCCCATGTGCCCTTGAGTTTCCCATTCGACATGGCGACCCAATCCTTGTCGCTGGTGATGAACGTGACACTTGGATTGTCGATCTTTCCCTTTCCCATCTTGTAGGTCCCGTCGTTCACGTCGATCCACCACTCGCCGCCGTTCGGGCCGCTAAGTTCCCACTGATAACGCGCGTGCACGCCTTTAGCTTTGTCGGCCTTGAAACTTTCGCGCATCCCATCGAACACCTGCTGGGGTGTCGAGGCATCGGCCTCGTTCGATGCTGCGCCGCCCGCGCTCAAACTCAACGCCGTAAATATAGTCGCTGTTGCTAGACAGAAGCGCATACTTTCTTTCATCATTTCATCCCTTAAAACAGCATCGTTCCTCCAAGTCAAATCGGCTGTCTGATCGGGAATCTGTTGTAGCGGTAGCCATGTCATTTGAAAATCATTCGATAGTAGCAAGACAGTCGGCACTGCAAATTCTAGTGCAAAGTCCTGGCGAGTGCGCCGAGTCGCCGTCGCCAAACCGGCTCGCGCTCGTAATAGCATAACTTGGTGTAGCCGGATGGGATCGAATTGTCGATCTGCGACGATTAATACAGGTCTCCCCGCCGATGAGTGAATACCAGCATGCGGCTTCGGACGGAATTGATAACATCGTTCGAGATCTCAGAGTGAATCAGCTCTTCGCGATCGACCGACGCAGCCGCAACAATTACACCGTACGGATCAATGATCGTGGAGGTACCGCAGAACGTAACTCCGTTGTCGGTTCCCACTCGATTGGCGAGAATGAGATAGCTCTGGTTTTCAATCGCACGCGCCAGCGCCAGGATTCGCAAATGCTCCACTCGAACGAGCGGCCACGCTGAGGAAGTAATGAACATGTTTACGCCGTGCTGAACGGCGAGCGCGCGACACATCTCCGGAAATCGAAGATCGTAACAAATGCTCAGCCCGAGGTTGAACTTGCCCACCTTGCAACTGACGAACTCATTGCCCGGTGAAAAGCAGGTGCGCTCGTCCAGCGGAGCAGCCGTCACCAAATGAGTCTTGCGATATTTCGCGACGACTTTTCCGCTGGCATCGACGAACACCTGCGCGTTGTAAACGGACTCGTCGTCGCGATCTGAAATCCCGCACACGATTCCGAGCGCCAATTCCTTGGCAATCTCTTGCACTTCCGGCACTGCGCCCTCTTTCCAAGCCGCAGCGTGTCGTTTAATCGTTGGCATGGAATAGCCCGTATCGATCATCTCGGGGAAAACGACCAGCTGAACGCCGGATTGCTTTGCTCGCGAAGAAAATTCGCGCACTTTGCCAAGGTTTGCCGCACGATCACCCAGAACGCAGGAAATTTGGGCGGCAGCAATTTTCACGACGTCGATCTTAGCACAAGGTCCGATCGAGCGCGCCGATCCGGCAAGTCTGTGGCCAGTGCAATGCCACGCCAAGCACGACCAGAATTGTCCCGATGCCTCCGGCGACAACCGAAATGACCGGACCAAACAGCGCGGCGGTCAATCCCGATTCGAGTGCGCCGAACTCGTTCGATGTACCGATGAAAATGTTGTTCACCGCAGAAACGCGGCCGCGCATTTCGTCTGGTGTCACCAGTTGCACAATGGACCCGCGGATGATCACGCTGACACTATCGAACGCTCCGATCAGAAACAATACGACGAGCGAGAACCAGAACGCCTTGGATAAACCAAAGATGATGGTCGCGATGCCAAAGGCGGTCACGCACCAGAGCAAAGTTTTGCCGGCCTGTTTCATCGGCGGCAGATGCGCCACCACGAGCGCCATCGCGAAAGCGCCGATCGCGGGTGAGGCGCGCAGCCAGCCGAGTCCGACAGGTCCACAGTGCAGAATTTGGTCGGCGAAAATCGGCATCAGCGCCGTTGCCCCACCGAGCAGTACTGCAAACAGATCCAGTGTGATGGTTGCCAGAATTACCTTTTTGCGGAGTACGAACCGCATTCCCGCGATAAGACTTTTCCAAGTGCTTGCACCGGTCTGGTCCCGCACCTGCGTGCTGCGATGGATCGGAACAACCAGAAGAAAAAAGGAAAATGCGCAGAGGGCATCCAGCAGATAAACAAATGGGAAGCCAATATACGCGACAAGTAGGCCGCTCATGGCCGGGCCAACGACTGATCCCACTTGAAAAATACTGTTGTTCCAGGTGACGGCGTTCGCGAACGCATCGCGGGAAACAAGCGTCGGGAAAAACGAACTACGCGCCGCCCAACTGAATGTGCGCGCCACTGCTCCGATGAAAAGGAGCAGGTAAACCAGCGGGATCGAAGCATCGTCAAAATGGAACGCTGGATGATGACGCTCGAAGACAGCAGCGATCGCCGCCAGCGCGTGATTGCCGCCGCGCAATACCGCAAACTGAGGAATGGAGAGATGCCTCCAGGAAACGAGCGCGAGCGCTATGGACGCGAGTGCGCTGAAAATCTGCGAGATCAGAATAATTCGTTTTCGACTGAATCGATCCGCCAAATGGCCGGCAGGCAACGACAGGGTAACCACCGGCACGGCGATGACCAATCCAACGAGCCCAAGCGCGGTCGCGGAATGACTGCGGGCATAAAGCTCCCATTCAACCGCCACAGCGAGCATCAAACGGCCAGTGATCGAAAGCAAATTACCGGCCGTGAACAAGCTGAATCCGCCAAAACGGAAAGCCGCGTACGGATCATGCGCTCGAGGCTCCAATTCGATTGGCGAGGGAACCGCCGGACGCTGACCCTTCGGCGATTCATAGGATGCTGGGTCGGTTGGATGCGGCATGCTCGAGCGCGTTCGTTCGAACACGCGCCCGAGATTGTAGATGGAGCGGTCAGAGTCGCAACCCCGGGAGAAGCGCGAAGGTAATGGTGCGCTTTCGGTCCGAAAGGGCAACAGGCGCCCGGCTGAGAAAAGTGCCAAAAGGCCGCCTTTTTTTCTTCCCTTCCCCAAACCGACTGGGGTAGAGTCGGCGGCGCCAGGAAGAAATGGATAACATCATCGAGGCGAGAGAACTGCAGATTGAGCGCAAGTATTTCTACGTGGAGCTCCGCGAGAACGATCGCGGGAAATTCTTGCGCATCATTGAGGAAGCTCACGGCCGCCGTAACAGCATCATCGTACCGAGCACCGGCGTGGATGAATTTACCGCGGCAATTTCTGAAGTTCTGACCAACAACGGAAGCGCGCCGCTGTAAATTGACGGGCTGCAGTTTGAATCCCGTAGTGTAGAGGCGGCTGTCTCAGCCGCTGTTGGAGATTTTCTTCGGTCTGCTTTAGATGCAGTCGTGTCGGCTGCAGCCTCTTGAATCCACAGGCGGCACGCCTGTCACCAGGCGACTTCGTTTTCTATTATTTGCTCGTCGCGTTGACACCGAGACGGGTGAAACTACTTTGGCGCGTTCGTCCACTGTGGGTTTCTGCGCTTCTCAACCATGGTCACAAAACAAAAACCCACCGTTCAAAAACGAAGCCAGCGCTCAAAGACAAGATCGACACCGAAGGCGCGCACGTCTCCTGGGAAAAAAAAGAAAACGCGGCGGTATGTTTATTATTTCGGCGACGGGCACGCCGACGGGTCAGGCGGCATGAAGCCGCTCCTCGGCGGCAAAGGGGCAAACCTCCACGAGATGACGCGCATCGGTTTACCTGTGCCACCGGGATTCACAATCACTACCGAAGTTTGCAGTTATTTCTACGATCACAAACGCAGCTATCCGCGGCAGTTGGAAGCGCAGGTGGCGGATGCGCTGGCAAAGGTTGAAAAGTCCGTCGAGAAGAAGCTCGGCGACAAAGACCGGCCTTTGCTTGTCTCCGTACGCTCGGGCGCGCGCGATTCCATGCCGGGAATGATGGACACGATCCTGAACCTCGGGATGAACGACGAGGTGGTGGAGATCGTTGCGGAAAAAACAAACAATGCGCGCTTCGCTTGGGATTCCTATCGGCGCCTTTTGCAAATGTACGGCGACGTGGTGATGGGCGTGCAGAAACGAGCCGGCGAAGACCACGAACCATTCGAAAGCGTGATCGAACACTTAAAAGATGAACGCTACGGCAAACATGATTTCCCAGACGTACGGCTAACGGTCGCCGATTTGAAGGAGCTGCTGCACCGCTTCAAAGCGTTGATCAAAGAACGGACCGGAAAATCGTTTCCGCAAGATCCAACCGAACAACTTTGGGGCGCGATCGGCGCGGTTTTCGGCTCGTGGATGAACGATCGTGCAATCGTTTATCGCCGGAATTACGGCATCCCGCACGACTGGGGCACGGCAGTCAACGTGCAAACGATGGTCTTCGGCAACATGGGGAAAACAAGCGCGACAGGGGTCGCATTCACGCGCGATCCCGCCACCGGCGAAAAAGTCTTCTATGGCGAATATTTGATCAACGCGCAGGGCGAAGACGTCGTCGCGGGCGTACGGACGCCGCATCCTATTTCCGATCTGGCGACGGAAATGCCGGCCGCGCACAAAGATCTGATGAAAGTCCGCGCAATCCTTGAACATCACTTCAAAGACATGCAGGACCTCGAGTTCACCGTGGAAGAAAATCGCCTCTACATTTTGCAGACGCGGAACGGCAAACGAACTGGCCATGCTGCCGTGCGCATCGCCGTCGATATGGTCGGCGAGAAATTGATTACGAAAAAAGAGGCGGTCCAACGCATCCCGGCAGATTCGCTCGCTCACCTTTTGGCGCCGATTTTCGATCGACAATCAGCAAAGGAAGCGAAAAAAATCGGCAGCGGTTTGGCGGCCGGACCAGGCGCGGCATCAGGCCACGTCGTTTTCAGCGCGGAGGAAGCCGTCGTGCGCGCGGAAAAAGGGGAGAAAGTTGTGCTCGCCCGCATTGAAACTTCGCCGGAAGACCTGCGCGGCATGATTGCGGCGGAGGGAATTCTCACTTCGCGCGGCGGCGTCTCGTCGCACGCAGCGCTGGTTGCGCGGCAAATGGGAAAAGTGTGCGTGTGCGGCGCGACCGGGATTCAAATCGATTACCGAAACCGCACACTGAGCGCGAATGGCACGACGTTAAATCGAGGGGATTATATCTCGATCGACGGAACCGCGGGCGAAGTTTTTGCTGGCGAAGTTGCGACTGCGCCATCGGAGATTGTCCAGGTGCTCGTCGATCAATCGCTCGATCCGAAGAAGAGCGTTACGTATCAAGAGTACGCGAAACTGATGAAGTGGACGGATGAATTTCGCACCCTTGGCGTGCGTACAAATGCCGATACACCCGAACAGGTGGCAAACGCGGTCGCTTTCGGCGCAGAGGGGATCGGGCTTTGCCGCACGGAACACATGTTTTTCGAAGGCGACCGGATCGACGCCATGCGTGAGATGATTCTTGCTGGCACGAAAGACGAGCGGGCGCGCGCATTGGCCAAACTGCTTCCCTATCAACGCGACGATTTCGTCGGAATCTTTATGGCGTTAAAAGGTTTGCCTGCGACGATCCGATTTCTCGATCCGCCGCTGCATGAATTTTTACCGAGCGATCACGCACAACAAAGCGAACTGGCAAACAAACTTGGCGTGCCCGCTGATCAAATCGCCCGGCGCGTGCACGAGCTGCACGAATTCAATCCGATGCTCGGTCATCGTGGTTGCCGGCTCGGCATCGTTTATCCCGAAATTTCCGAAATGCAGGCACGCGCAATTTTTGAAGCCGCCGCGGAGGTGCAGCGCAAAGGGATCAAGGTCCATCCTGAGATCATGATTCCCTTGGTAGGATTTCCGCGTGAGCTAAAGCTTCAGATCGACATCGTTCGCCGCGTCGCCGACGAAGTGGCTAGGGAAAAGCAGACGAAGTTTAATTATCTCGTCGGGACAATGATCGAAATCCCGCGTGCCGCGCTCGTGGCCGACCAGATCGCGCGCGACGCTGAGTTCTTCAGTTTTGGGACCAATGATCTTACACAGACGACATTGGGAATGAGCCGGGACGATTCCGGCAGTTTTTTGCCGGCTTACGCGGAGCTTGATATTGTTGATACGAATCCATTCGCGACGATTGACCAGAAGGGAGTTGGGCGATTGATGGAAATCACCCGCGACCTGGGCCGAAAAACTCGACCAAATATTAAACTCGGAATTTGTGGCGAACACGGGGGGGAACCCACGAGCGTTAAATTCTGTCACTGGCTGGGCCTGGATTACGTAAGCTGCAGTCCGTTCCGGATTCCCATTGCGCGTCTGGCAGCGGCACAAGCGGCTCTCGCGAGTTAACGCGTGGTCACGTTTCAGGAAATCGAAGCAGCGCGCGGACGGATCGCTGGCGCAGTTTACGATTCGCCTTGTCCGCCTTCCATCCCGCTAAGTGAAATCACGGGTATCGAAATTTTTTGCAAGCTCGACAACTTGCAGCGCACGGGAAGTTTTAAGGAACGCGGCGCGCGGAATGCCCTTGCACAATTGTCCGTCGAACAGCAGGAACGCGGTGTCATCGCCGCCTCTGCAGGCAATCACGGTCAGGCGCTTGCCTACCAAGGCAAGTTGCTCGGAATTCCCGCGACCGTCATGATGCCGAAATTTGCGCCCCTTGTGAAGGTAAACAATTGCCAGAAACTCGGCGCGACAGTCGTTCTGCACGGCAAAGATTTCGGTGAGGCGAAAGCGCACGCGCACGAGATCGCGACGGAAAAAGGCCTCGCTTATATCGACGGCTACGATGATCCCGCAATCATTGCCGGCCAGGGAACGATGGGCCTAGAAATCGTCGAGCAAACTCCTGATCTCGAGGCAGTGATTATTCCCGTGGGCGGCGCTGGTCTGCTCGCCGGCGTTTCTTTAGCAATCAAAACGTTGCGGCCGAAAGTGAAGATTGTCACCGTTGAAGCGGAGAACGTGGCGAGCTTTTCAGCGGCGCTTGAAGCCGGCAAGCCGACGAAGATCGTGATGCATCCGACGCTGGCGGATGGACTCGCAATTCCCCAGGTCGGCTCGAACGCGTTCCGAATCGCGAAGCCACTTGTGGATCTTGCCGTCACTGTGACTGAGGAACAGATCGCCCTGGCGATCCTGCGTCTCGTCGAACTCGAAAAAAGTGTCGTTGAAGGAGCCGCGGCGACGCCGCTCGCCGCGTGCATGTCCGGAAAACTGAAAGAACTCACCGGCAAGCGAGTGGTCCTTTTGATTTGCGGCGGTCTCGTCGCCGACGGCCGCCTTGGCCGATTCACTGCCATCATTAGCGATCGGCCAGGTGGCTTGGCCGATTTGGCGACGCAAATCGCTTCGACCGGCGCAAGCATCAAACAAGTCGTGCACGA
>Ga0209376_1000620_pt1 | contig 38611 bp, 40 predicted proteins | sample GraSoiAngelo_134_FD_185891 | JGI IMG/M metagenome (GOLD analysis project Ga0209376, IMG submission 185891) | Grasslands soil microbial communities from the Angelo Coastal Reserve, California, USA - 14_0929_05_30cm (SPAdes) (version 2) | ecosystem: Environmental > Terrestrial > Soil > Grasslands ...
CCCAGCGCATGGCCGGGGCGATCCAGCCCGGCGACGAGACGAGGCTGCGCCCCCTCGTCGCCTCGCCCGATGACATTCTCGTCGTCGCCGCCGGAGGCCGTGCCGGCGCCTTTTCGGTCTACATCCCCGGGTGGTCCAGCAGCCGAAGCTCCCAGGCCGTCACCAAGGAGGTCAGACGATGATCGAGCTCCTCGATCCCACCGCAGAGGTCGCGACGCAGGCCATCGCGTACGTCGACCGGCCGGCGTCGCTCGAAGGCAAGCGCGTCGGGCTGATCGAGAACACGAAGTTCAACTCGGACCGGCTCCTCGCGAAGATCGGCGATGTGTTGAAAGCGGAGTACGGCGTCGCGGAGTGGCGGATGTTCCGCAAGCACAACGCGTCCGTGCCCGCACACGAGGAGATCATTCAGGAGATCCGCAGGTCCTGCGACGTCATGGTCGCAGGCATCGGTGACTGAGGGTCCTGCTCGTCGGGCAGTGTGCTCGACGGCATCCTGCTGGAGAAGAACGCGGTGCCCTCGGCCGCGATCGTGACGGACGTCTTCGAGGTGACCGGCCGCGCGATGGCCAAGCAGTGGGGCGTCCCGACGTACAGGTTCCTGCTGATGCCGCACCCGATCGCGAACCTCTCGGAGGCCGAGCTCGACCAGCGCGCTCGTGAGATCGCGCCGGAGATCGTGAAGCTCCTATTGCAGGGCCAGGAGTAGTCGCCGCGGCGTTCCGCCCACCCTGGTGGTGCCGGAACGGCCATCTCCAGACCATCTGGAGCTCGCTCTTCCGCCGCGACCGCATCCGGTCGCGGCGGGAGCGGATCGCCACGCGCGACGGTGACTTCGTCGACCTCGACTGGGTAGACGCCGCGCGGCCGGCCGGGGCGCCGCTCCTTCTCGTCCTTCACGGTCTCGAGGGCTCGTCGCGGTCGCACTACTCGGTGGGCCTCATGCGCCTGGCGGCGGCCCGGGGCTGGCGCGCGCTCACACTGAACTTCCGCTCCTGCAGCGGCGAGCTGAACCGGCTACCGCAGTTCTACCACTCCGGGCACACCGACGACCTCGACCACGTGGTCGGGCTGCTGCTCGAGCGCCACCCCGACGCGCCGCTCGGCGTCGTCGGCGTCTCGCTCGGGGGCAACGTCCTGCTCAAGTGGCTCGGCGAGCGCGAGCTCGACGCGCCGAAGCAGCTGGTCGGCGCGGTCGCCATCTCGGCGCCGTTCGACCTCGTGCCGTGCGCGCGCGTGCTCGACCGCGGTCTCCGCAGGCGTGTCTACACGTCGAGCTTCCTCGGCCCGATGCGGGACAAGGTCCGCCAGAAGGCCGAGCGCGACGCGGGCTTCGCAACGCGGGTGGACCTCGCACTGGCTTTGCGCGCCCGCACGTTTGCCGAATACGACCGGGCGGTGACCGCGCGCCTGCACGGCTTCGCCGACGAGCACGACTACTGGGTGCGGGCTTCGAGCGCCACGTATCTTCGCCGGATCTACCGGCCGACGCTCCTGATCAGCGCCCTCGATGATCCGCTCGTGCCCCCCGACGCGCTCCCAGACCCCGCGAAGCTGCCGCCGTGGGTCCGCGCCGAGTTTACGGAGCGCGGCGGCCACGCGGGCTTCGTGGAGGGCTGGCCCTGGCGCGCCGGCTCGTGGGCCGAGCGACGCGGCCTCGACTTCCTCAGCGAGGCGCTCGCCGAGCGTCAGGGCGTGAGCTAGCATGCCGTCCGTGCGACACGACGCGTACGGTCTGCCCGTTACCACCGGGTCGGGTGACGCGCTCGAGGCGTACGACCGGGCGGTCGACGGCCTTCTCGGCTGGGACGCCCAGGCGCTCGACCGGTTCCGCACCGCGGCGACGACGGACCCCGGGCTCGCCCTCGCTCACGCGGGCGCCGCGGTCTGCTTGTTTCTCGACGAGCGGTTCGTCGAGGCTCGCGAATCGGCGAAGATCGCGCGGGCCGTCGTCGGCGCTCAGACGGAGCGCGAGCGCAGTCACGTCGAGGCTCTGGTACTCCTGGTCGAGGGCAAGACGAGCGACGCCGAAGCGGCCATGACGCAGCATCTCGCCGACTACCCCCGGGACCTGGTGGTGTTTCAGCGGCTGTATTTCGTCTGGTTCTGGCAGGGGAAGTTCACCGAGATGCTCGACCTCTCGAGCGTGCTGACCCGGTACTATCCCGGTAGCTCCTTCATGCTCGGCCTCCACGCCTTCGCGCTGGAGCAGGCGGGCCGCTGCGACGAAGCGGCGAGGATCGCCCGGGCGGCGATCGAGAAGAACCCCCGCGACGCCTGGTCCATCCACGCCCTCGCCCACGCGATCTACGAAATGGCGGCGTTCGACACGGGGATCGCGCGCCTGCCCCCGGCGATCCACCCGTGCACCAACCTCAACTGGTTCAGGAACCATCTCCTCTGGCACCTGATCCTGATGCACCTCGGGCGGGGTGAGTATGAGCGCGCGTCCCGCCTCGGCCGGACCGTCTTCGAGCGTGAGCCCTCGTCGATCGCCGGCGATCTCCACGACTCGATCTCGCTCCTCTGGCGGCTCGAGCTGTTCGGCATGGACGTGACGGAGCGCTGGCGCCCCTTCGCGGCGATCGCCGCCGAGCGGTTCGACCGCCCGGCGCTGCTCTTCCACGCGGCGCACCTCGCGATGGCGCTCGCCGCGGGCGGCGATTGGGCAACCGCCGATCGCCACCTCGGAGTGCTCCGCGCGCGAGCCGGGCGCGACCGCACGAGGCTCACCGGCGAGGTGCTGGTGCCGCTGGTCGAGAGCCTCCACGCCTTCGTGGCGGGGGAGTACCGGCAGGCGATCGAGCGGGTCGAGCCGCTGCGCGGGCGGATCATCGAGTTAGGCGGGAGCCGCGCCCAGCGCGACGTCTTTCACGACACGCTCTACGAGGCATGCTTCCGGGCAGGGGACACGGACCGCGCGGAGCGCTATCTCGCGGAGCGCATCGCGCGCCGGCCCGACCATTACTGGAAGACTCGAGCGGTCGCGGGCGCCCGGCTGACCTGAGCGGTGTCCGCGCGCCCCTGGCTCCGGCCCGCGCTGCTCGTCCTCGTCCTGGCGGCGGCGCTCCTCGCCGCGTGCGCGTCCCTCGGCACCCGCGATGCCGACCTCGTCAGAATCACGCTGCTCCAGGTCAACGACCTGTACGTCCTCGAGCCCGTGGACGGGGGGCAGCGCGGGGGCATCGCGCGCCTGGCGACGCTCGTGCACGAGGCGCGGCGAGAGAACCCGCACACCGTCTTCGTCCTCGCGGGCGACACGCTGTCGCCGTCCATCGAGTCCCGGGTGCTGCGCGGCGCGCAGATGGTCGCGGCGCTCAATGCGATCGGGCTCGACCTCGCGACCTTCGGCAACCACGAGTTCGACTTCGGCCCCGACGTGCTCCGCGCGCGTATGGCCGAGTCGAAGTTCGCGTGGCTGTCGGCCAACGTGGTGGACCGACCCTCCGGGCGTGTCTTCGGCGGCGCGCGGCCCGACCTCCTCCTGACCTTCGATGGCCTCGCGGTCGGCTTCCTCGGGCTCACGACGCCCGAGACCGCGTGGGTCTCGAGCCCGGGCCCCGACGTCGTCTTCGTCGATCCGCGCGTCACGGGCAGGGAGGCGGCGTCGAGGCTGAGGGCGCGCGGGGCGAAGCTCGTCGTGGCGATCACCCATCAGGGGATGGCCGCCGACCGAGCGCTCGCTGGGGCCGCCGGCCTCGACGTGATCCTGGGCGGCCACGAGCACGAGCCGCTGATCGCCGAGGAGGGCAAGACGCTCATCACGAAGGCGGGCTCTGACGCGCGCTATCTGGTGCAGGTGGACCTCTGGGTCGCGCGGGACGGGAGGCTCGTCGAGCGCTCGTGGACGTTCCGCGAGGTGAGCCAGCGCGTGCAGCCCGACCCCGTCGTCGCGGCGCTGGTGACGAGCTATGCGAAGCGGCTCGCCCAGGATCTCGACGTCGTCGTCGGCCGCACGTCCGTGGCCCTCGAGGCGCACTCGGGCAAGGTCACGACGGAGGAGACGAACCTCGGCGACTTCGTCGCCGACGTGATGCGCGAGCGGCTCCAGAGCGACGTCGCGCTCGTCAACGGCGGGGCGATCCGCGGCAACCGCGCGGTGCCCGTGGGCCCCCTCACCCGGCGCGACGTCGGCAGTCTCTTGCCGTTCGCCAATGTCGTCGTGAAGCTCGAGATGACGGGGCGCGAGCTTCGTCAGGCGTTCGAGCACGGCCTCGCGCAGGGCGACCGCCAGGGCGGTGGGTTCCTCCAGGTCTCCGGCGTGCGCCTCGTGTGGGACCCGCGGCGACCCGCGGGCGCTCGTATCGTCAGCGCCGATCTCGGCGGCCGGCCTCTCGCCGCGGACGCCGTGTACACGGTCGCCGTGCTCGACTACCTCTACCGCGGCGGCGACGGGTTCGTGGAGTTCGCCCGGGCGAAGGTGCTCGTGAGCCGCGAGAGCGGGCCGCAGCTCGGCGACCTGATCCTCGACGCCATCGCCAAGCGCGGGACGATCGCGCCGGCCGTGGACGATCGGCTCAGGCGCGTCGGGAACTGACGCTCAAGCCGGCGCTCGAAGCGGCTCGCCGCACGAGCGTCAGCGGCCGAGGACCTTCCTGGGGTCGAGCGCGTCTCTCAATCCGTCGCCGATGTAGTTGCCATCGGAGGGGGGCGGTGCCCCCCTCCGAACCCTCCCCCCAATTTCGGTTGCGCCGGCGAAGCCGGCGCTCGAAGCAGCGATCCCGAGGAGGCTCAGCGCGCGAGGACCTTCCTGGGGTCGAGCGCGTCTCTCAATCCGTCGCCGATGTAGTTGATGGAGAGGACGGTGAGGAAGATCGCCGTCCCAGGGAAGATCGCCCAGTGGGGGGCGAAGTCCAGGGTGTCCTTGGCGTCGAAGAGAAGCCGTCCCCAGGTCGGGATGTCGGGCGGGAAGCCGAGGCCCAGGAACGAGAGCGTGGACTCCGCGATGATCGCCGCGGCGACGTCGAGCGAGCCCGCGACGATGACAGGCGCCATCGCGTTGGGCAGGATGTGCCGGACGACCTGCCTGAGCGGCGGCGCACCGAGGCCCCGCGCCGCCTCGACGAACTCCTTTTCGCGGAGCGACAGGAACTGGGCGCGCACGAGGCGCGCGACCGGCATCCAGCGAAGGCCTCCGATGACGACGACGATGAGCACGAAGACCCCTGCCTCGGGCCCGACCGCTTTCTTCAGCGCGTCGCGGAAGAGGTAGACGATCAGCAGGAGTAGTGGCAGCGCCGGGATTGAGAGAAACAGGTCGGTGAGGCGCATCAGCGTGTGGTCCACGGCGCCGCCCATGTACCCGGACGCGGCACCGATCGCGGTCCCGAGCGAGATCGCGATCAGCATTGCCGCGACGCCGACCGCGAGCGAGATGCGTCCACCGTAGAGCATCCGCGCGAGGAGGTCCTGGCCGAGGTCGTCGGTGCCGAGGGGGTGGCTCCACGTCGGGCCCTTGAGCTTTTGCTTGAAGTCGATCTCGTTGACGGGTAGGCGCCAGGCGAGGGGGCCCGCGACGACGGCGACGACCATCACGAGCAAGACCGTCGTGCCGATCATCGCCAGGCGATGGCGCCGGAAGCGGCGGAGGGCGTCGCGCCAGAGCGAGGTGCGCTGTGGCGCGACCGCGGCCGGGAGCGTCTCGACGAGGGCGTCGCCGTCGACCATTTACCGGTACGAGATCCTCGGGTCGAGCCAGCCGTACAGCAGATCCGCGGTGAGGTTCGAGACCACGACCAGCGCGGCGTAGACGAACGTGACCGCCATGACCACGGGCGTGTCGTTCGCGAGGATCGAGCTGATCAGCAGCGAGCCGATCCCCGGCACGCGGAAGATCTGCTCGGTGACGAGGGCGCCGCCGAAGACGTTCGGGATCTGGAGCGCCACGAGCGTGACGACGGGGATCAGCGCGTTGCGGACGACGTGCTTCACGAGCGTCGTCTTCTCCGGGAGCCCCTTGGCCCGCGCCGTGTTGACGTAGTCGAGCCGGATCACGTCGAGCACCGCCGCGCGCATGAAGCGCGTCATCGCGGCGGCCTGGAACAGCCCCAGGACCGCGACGGGCATGATCGCCTGCCGGATGTGCTCCCAGTACCACCGCCACCCGGTTGCGCTGATGTCGGCGCGATAGATGAAGGGGAGCCAGTCGAGATAGATGCTGAACAAGAGAATGAACAGGAGCCCGGTGAAGAAGGTCGGCAGCGAGAAACCGATGAAGGCGAAGGTCGTCGCGAGCTGGTCGAAGAGCGAGTAGGGACGGAGCGCCGAGTAGGTCCCGATCGGCACGGCGACGAGGATCGCGAGGAGCTGCGCCGCGCCGAGGACGACGAGCGTCACGGGGAGGCGCTGGAGGATGAGCGTGTCCACGTTGACGCGACTCACGAACGAGAACCCCCAGTCGCCGCGGAGCATCGACGTGACCCAGCGCGCGTAGCGCACGGGCAGCGGGTCGTCGAGGCCGAACTTCACGCGGAGGTTCTGGCGCACCTCTGCCGGGACGTTCGGGTTCGTCGCCAGCTCTTCGAAGGGATCGCCGGGGGCGAGCGACAGCACCGTGAAGAGCACGACGCTGATCCCCAGAAGGACCGGGATGGAGATCAGCGCCCGGCGTAAGAGGTATCGCGACACGGGTCCGGGAAGCCCGCCCTAGCTCCCGCGTGCTAGGCTTGCTTCGACCAGTACGCGAGGGCCCAGAAGTCGGAGTCCCACCCGCTCTTGACGGCGTCGCGCAGCTTGAGGGAGATGGCTTGGACCCACGGTCGGTAGACAACCGGGATGACGACGAGGTTCTGGATCACCAGGTCGTTCATCTTGACGAAGAGCGCCGCCCGCTTGACCGGGTCCATCTCGGTCTCGGCCGCCTTCCAGGCCCGGTCGAACTCGTCACTGCGCCAGCGGGTGATGTTGCGCCCCTGCCACTTGTTCTCCTTCGAGGCGATCTCCCAGGACGTGAACTGGTCCATGAAGCGCTGCGGGTCCGGCTGGATCATGGTCGTCGTGTACATCTGGATGTCGGTGTAGAAGTGCGAGTAGGTGTCAGGGTTGGCCGGGTCCGACGAGAAGTACACGGACGCCGTGACCGACTTCAGCTCGACGTCGATCCCCGTCTTGGAGCACGCCTGCTTGACGACCTGCTGGGTCTTCTGACGCAGGGCGTTGATCGAGGTCTGGTAGACGAGCTTGAGCTTCTTGCCGTCCTTCGCTCTGATGCCGTCGGCGCCGCGCTTCCAGCCCGCGCCGTCCAGGATCTGGTTGGCCTTGTCGGCGTTGAACTCCCACTTGGTGTTCTTCGACACGAACGCCGACGGGGCGTTCACGAAGTTGGCCGTCGCAATCCCCGTTCGCCCGTAGATCTGCTCCTGGACCGACCCGCGGTCGACGAGGACGTTCAGCGCCTGGCGCACGGCGGGGTCGGTCAGGAACGGGTGCTTCGTCTTGATGGACGATCGCTCGCCGTCCGCCTCCGTCCACGGGTCGGTGTTGTTGACCTGGATGTGCTCGATGTTGCCGCCGGCCACGATGTCGGCGCGGCCCTTGCCGCCCTGCTCGAGGCGCTTGAGGATCTCGTCCTCGACCTGCATGTTCCATGCGTAGTCGAACTCCCCGGTCTGGATCACCGCGCGCGCCGCCGACACGGCATCGCCGCCGCCCTTCATCTCGAGCTGGTCGAAGAAGGGCCGGTTCGGCACGTGGTAGTTTGGATTGAGCTCCGCCCGGACGATGTCGCCTGGCTTGAAGTCCACGAAGCGGAAGGGGCCGGTGCCGACGGGCTTCAGATTGTTCGGCGCCTCGCGCGACTTGTCGCCCTGGTACGCCTGGAACAGATGCTTCGGGATGACCTGCCCGTACGGCCCACAGAAGGGCGACGACCAGAAGGGCGTGGGCGACTTGAAGACGATCTTCACGGTGTGGCTGTCGAGCTTGTCGATCCGGACGATATCACGGTACTGGCCGACGCTCACCGCGGCCGTCGCCGGGTCCATGACGTACTCCCAGTTGAAGACCACATCATCCGCAGTGAAAGGCTTGCCATCGTGCCACGTGACGTTCTTCTTCAGCCGCCAGGTCACTGACAGGCCGTCCTTCCCGAGGAGCCCGTTCTGGAGGCTGGGGACCTCGGCAGCGAGGACGGGGATGATGTTGCCGTCGGGGTCGTAGGAGCCGAGGGGCTCGTAAAAGATCCGGGAGGCGTCCTGGTCCTTCGTGCCGTTGGCGAAGTGCGGGTTGAGGAGCGTGGGCGACTGCCACCAGAGCGTCTTCAGGATCCCGCCCCCGCCGCGCTTCGTCGGGTTGAACGACCACTTCACCTGCGCCTGGGCGACGCCCGCCGAGGCCAGCATGTGCGCGGCCATGGGGGCGGTGAGCCCCAGCCCCACCATAAGCTGCACGAAGCGACGGCGGCTCAAGGTTCGTGCCTTCACCTGGCCGATCAGCTCTTTCAGTTCGCGCTCGTCCATGGAGATCCCCCGTTCAGCTTGATGAAGAGCGCCGCGCGCCCGGTGCGCTGAGCATGCTGACGGCGACGTGCAGCGCCTCGACCATGCTCTCGTGGTTCGCGATGCCCTTCCAGGCGCGGTCAAACGCCGTGCCGTGGTCCACGGAGACGCGCAGGAAGGGGAGCCCCACGGTGACGTTGACGCCGGAGAGCCCCACCCACCGCTTCGTCGTCTCGTCGTAGTTGAAGCCGAGCGTCTTCACGGGAATGTGCCCCTGGTCGTGATACATAGCGACGACGATATCAAATTCGCCGCCGCGGGCGCGCGAAAACAGCGTGTCGGCGGGCAGCGGGCCGGCGACGTTCAGACCCTCCCCGCGCGCCGCCTCGATCGCCGGGACGATCGCGGTCTTCTCCTCGTCGCCGAAGAGCCCGTCCTCGCCCGCGTGAGGGTTGAGCCCGGCGACCGCGATGCGGCCGCGAGGGATCCCGAGCCCTTCGAGCGTTCGCTGAGCGAGCTGGATGGTCCGGAGGACCCGATCACGCGTGACCAGATCGGGCACGCGCCGGAGCGCGACGTGAGTCGTCACGTGGATCACGCGCAGCTCGTGGCCCATCAGGAGCATCGCGAAGTCGCGCGTGCCGGAGAGGGACGCGAGGATCTCGGTGTGGCCCGAGTGCGTCATGCCGGCCGCCGCGAGCGCCTCCTTGTTGATCGGCGCCGTGACGATCCCGTCGATCGCGCCGGCCTTGGCGAGGGCCACCGCCGTCTCGATGTACTCGTACGCTGCGCGCCCGGCGGCCGCGCTCACCCGCGCGCGGGGCAGCGTCGCCATGTCCACATTGGCGAGGTCGAGGACCTCGAGGGTCCCCGGCTGCCATCGGCACTCCGCGACCTGTGTGACGCTGTGGAGACGGAGCGGCGAGCCGACGAGCGCCAGCGCCTCCCCGAGCGTCGCGGCCGCGCCGATCACGACCGGCCGGCTCGTGCGCTGCACCTCGGGCTCGGCGCCCGCGCGCACGATGATCTCCGGGCCCACCCCAGCGGGGTCGCCCATCGTCACGCCGAGGATCGGGTTCTTCATGTCATCGCCTCCTTCCGGAGCGAGACGAACAGCTCCGGCGGACCGAAGCCCCCCGCCTTGGTCAGCACGGGGAGCGCGGGATACCCGGGCGCTCGCAGGTAGCCAAGGGCCAGGCCCGGACCCGGCGCCCCGACGAGGTCGATGCGCGCGGCGCCGAGCGTCCGATAGAACGCGACAGCGGTGTCGCCTCCGGTGAGGACGATCAGATCAAAGGATTCAGTCGCGAGCAAGCTCGCGGCCTCCCGGGCGAGCGTCGCGGCGGCGTCGCCCACGTCCGCGTGCTCGGCGTCGGCCGTCGCCAGCACGTGGAGGCCCGCGCGCCCCGCCGCGGCGATCTGGCGCCGCGTCGCGGGATGGAGGCTCCCGGCGATGATCAGCCAGCGTCCACCGGGCAGCGTCGCGCACCCCGCGTGGAGGCCGAGACGCTCGGCCAGGGGCTGGGCCAGGCCGGCGGAACCGGCGAGGAGCGGTACGGGGTCGAGCGCGAGCGCGGCGCCGACGATCGTGTCGAGATCGTCGTCCGTCTCGGCGTCTGCGACGGCGATCATCCCCGCGAGGCGCGCCAGGCGTACCGCGAGCGCGGCGACGCCCGCGCGCACCTCGGCAAGCGGGATCCACGCGAGTGGCCGGTCGCTCTCGGAACGGATCAAGTCGACGACGTGCGCCGCCGCGGTGCCGTCGACCCGCAGCACGCGGTCAAGCACGGTACGGCCTTCGGACGGGAACGCGGGGCAGGCGACGGCACTCGGCGTGCGGGTGGCCTGGAGGAGCGCGACGATCTCGGCGCCGACGTGGCCGCGGAGCGTCGAGTCGATCTTCTTGAACCACGACGTCGCTCCCGCCCGCTGCGCCGCGGCGTCGCTGACGCGATCCGTCGCTGCGGCGCGATCGAGGCGTCGCGACTCCGTGTCGACGACGGCGACCTCCGCGGCAACGGGCGGGTCTGGCCAGACCGTGACGGGGACGGGAGCCTTGCCGGCGAAGAGTGTGCCCGCGTCGCAGGCGCCGGTGAGGTCGTCGGCCACAATAATGAGCGCCATCGAGCGGCCTACTATAGCAAGGGTTTACGGGAGGTTCACGGAATGTGGGGGTATACTTTGCGTGTTCCGTATCGTGACGATGGCCATCGTTCTGGAGCCCCGATGTCACAGAAGCTCGCGCTGACCGCGCTGATCGCCGTCGCCGCCGCCATCGTCGGCGTGGTGCTCGTCGCGGCGATGCGACCGGCGCCCGAGGTCACACAGTCGGGTGCGGCCGTCGCGAGCCGTGCCGAGGACGCGCCAGCCGGCGCCCCGGTGCCCGCGCCGGTGGCGCTCAAGGCCCGCAAGGGACGCGTCCTCAGCGTCGCCGACGCGGTGAAGGAGCTCGATCTCATCCGGCCGTCACGCCAGAAGCTCGCCGAGGACTTCACGCTGCCGCTCGTGGGTGGAGACAAGCTCCGACTCTCCGCGCAGCGGGGGAAGGTCGTGCTGATCAACTTCTGGGCGACCTGGTGCCCGCCCTGCCGCGAGGAGATGCCGGCGATGGAGCGCCTCTGGCAGCAGCAGAAGGGCCAGGGCTTCGTCCTCGTCGCCGTGTCGGTCGACGCGGACACGAAGAAGGTCAAGCCCTACCTCGACGAGCACAAGCTCGCGTTCCCTGTGGGGCTCGACCCGAAAATGGACCTCGCGAACACCTACGGCGTGCGTGCGCTGCCCTCGAGCTTCATCGTGGACCGAAACGGCAATCTCACCGCGCTCGCGCTGGGGCCGCGGGCGTGGGACAACGACGCGTCCCATTCGCTGATCGAGGGGCTGCTGAGGTAAGCCATGGGCGAGTCCGTCGGCGTCGCCGTCTCGTTCAGCGCGGGGCTCTTCTCGTTCCTGTCGCCGTGCGTGCTGCCGCTCTTTCCCTCGTACCTGTCGTTCATCACCGGGATGTCCGTCGCCGACCTCACCGGGGAGCTGTCGGCGCGGGTGAGGCGGCGGATCCTCGGCCATGCGCTTGCCTTCGTCGTGGGGTTCTCGATCGTCTTCGTCGCGCTCGGCGCCTCGTTCAGCGCGCTCGGCCAGTTCCTGCTCGACCATCGCGACTGGATCCGCCGGATCGGCGGCGTCCTCATCGTCGTCTTCGGCCTCTACATCGTCGGGGCGCTGCGGATCGGGATCCTCGGGCGCACCCGGCAGTGGCAGCTCCGGGAGAAGCCGGCGGGCTACCTCGGCTCGCTCGCGGTCGGCGTCACATTCGCGATCGGCTGGACTCCGTGCGTCGGGCCGATCCTCGGCGCGATCCTCTCCCTCGCGTCCACTGCCGAGAACGTCGGACGCGGCGTCGGCCTGCTGGTCGCGTACTCCGCGGGGCTCGGCCTCCCGTTCCTCCTCGCGGCCGCGGCGCTCGGCCCCTTTCTGAGGGCTTTCAGGCGCTACCGCCCGTTCATTCCCGTGGTGGAGCGGGCCGCGGGCGTGATCCTGGTCGTCGTGGGCGTGCTTGTCTTCACCAACTACTACGTCGTCCTCAACGCCTGGGCGATCTCGCTGACCCCCGACTGGCTCCTCAAGCGGCTTTAGCCGCGTGCGCGTCCACGTCAGCGTCCCCGCGACGTCCGCCAACCTCGGCCCGGGGTTCGACACCCTCGGGCTGGCCCTGACGCTCTACAACGAGGTCGGCGCGTCCGAGGCCGAGGGCGTCAGCGTCGCGATCGAGGGCGAGGGCGCCACCCGGCTGCCGCGGAGCGCTGACAACGTCGTCGCCCGTGGCGTGAAGCTCGCCTACGAGGCGGCGGGGCGACGGTTCACCGGGTGCGCGCTCGAATGCACGAACCGCGTGCCCGCCGCGCGCGGGCTCGGCTCGAGCGCGGCGGCCTGGGTCGGCGGGCTCGTCGCAGGCAACGCCCTCCTCGGCTCGCCCCTCACGAAGGACGCGCTCCTCGCCCTCGCCGCGCGCGCCGAAGGGCATCCGGACAACGTCGCCGCGGCGCTCTTCGGAGGGCTGACCGTCTCCAGCGCGAGCGGCCCGACGGTCACGGCGGTCTCGCTCCCGGTACCCGCGGGCCTCCGCTGGGTGGCGCTCATCCCCGAGGTCACGAGCGCCACCGCCCAGGCGCGCGCCGTCCTTCCGGCGTCCGTGCCGTACCATGACGCGGTCTTCAACGTCCAGCGCGTCGCGCTGCTCCTCGCGAGCCTCTGGGCCGGCCGGCCCGCCGCGCTCGCGGCGGCTCTCGAGGACCGCCTGCACGAACCCTACCGGCTCCGGCTGTTCCCGTGGATGCCCGAAGTCGTCCGAGCGGCGCGCGCCGCGGGGGCGCTCGGCTGCGTCCTGAGTGGCGCGGGGCCGTCGCTGCTCGCCGTGGTCGCCGGTGACGACACCCCGGTCGCGGCTGCGATGGAGGCGGCGCTGCGCCGCGCGGGGATGGCCGGCGCCGCGCGCCGGTTCGACGTGGACACGGCGGGCGCCGTCAGCCGCGTGATAGGTTGAGCGGCGTGCCTGACGGCGTCCTGCCCGACCACGAGCTCCGCGCCGCGGTCCGCGACGGGTGGATCCGCGCCGAGCGGCCGATCGCGGACGACCAGTATCAGCCCGCGAGCCTCGACCTCCGCCTCGGTCCGAGCGCCTATCAGCTCCGCGCGAGCTTCCTGCCGTTCCGGCAGGCGGTCCAGAGCCGGCTCGAGGAGCGGGACCTCTCCGACAGCGACCTGGTCATCGACCGGTTGTCGCTAGACTCTGGGGCCACGTTGCAGCGCGGCTCGGTCTACCTGGTGCCGCTGCTCGAGTCACTCCACCTCCCGCCGCACGTGCGTGGCCGGTCGAACCCCAAGAGCACGACAGGCCGCCTCGACATCTTCACCCGCGTCATCACCGATGAGACACCGCGCTTCGACGAGATCCGCCCGGGGTATCAGGGGCTTCTCTATCTCGAGGTCTCGCCCCAGTCGTTCCCGGTCCGCGTGCATGCGGGCGTCTCGCTCAACCAGCTCCGCCTCCTCTCGGGGCGGACCGATATCGCCGACGGCGAATTGGCGCGGATCTACCACGAGACGCCGCTCCTTTACGACGACGACGCGCGCCCGATCCCCCTCGAGCGCGTCGCCTTCAACGACGGCCTCTGCATGGGCGTCGACCTCTCGGGGCGGCTGACCGGGGGCAACATCGGCTACCGCGCCCAGCCGAACCCGCCGGCCGTGGACTGGAGCCGTGTCGCCCATTACGACCCGGTCGAGTTCTGGGAGCCGATCAAGCGGCCCGCCCGCGACGCGTACATCTTGGAGGCGAACCGCTTTTACATCCTCGTGTCCAAGGAGCGCATCCGCGTGCCGCCGGAATTCGCGGCTGAGATGGTCGTCTATGACGCGGGCGCCGGGGAGATCCGCACCCACTACGCTGGCTTCTTCGACCCGGGCTTCGGCTTCGGCGACGGGACCGTTCTGGGCACGAAGGTGGTTATGGAAGTGAGGGCCCGGGAGGTGCCGTTCCTGGTCTACGACGGCCAGACCTCGTTCAAGGTCGGGTTCGAGCGGCTCCGGTCGCGGCCGGAAAGGGTCTACGGGGTCGGCCTGGGCTCCGCGTATCAGCACCAGACCCTGACCCTCAGTAAACACTTTCGCCGTTGACCCGGGAAAGCGGGGGAAGAATGGTAGAATGCGTCAAGGGAGGGCGCGATGGCTGAGCAGCAGAAGAAGAAAGAGACCCGGCCCACCAAGCCCGCAGAGGGCGGCGACGGCGCCGCCGGCAGTCCGGAGCTCGCCAAGAAGGGCAAGAAGATCAAGGAAGACATCGACAAGCTTCTCGACGAGATCGACGACATCCTCGAGGAGAACGCCGAGGAGTTCGTGAAGAGCTACGTCCAGCGCGGCGGTGAGTAGCTGATGCCGATCTACGAGTACCGCTGCCAGCATTGCCAGGAGGAGTTCGAGAAGTACCTCGCGGGTGCGACGACCGCCGTCGCGTGTCCCGCGTGCGCGAGCCCGGACGTGATGCGCAAGCTGTCGGTGTTCGGTCTGAAGACCGCCGGCAGCTTCGCCCCGTCGACGATGTCGACGGGCGGCTGCTGCGGCGGCGGCTGCGGCTGCCACTGACGCGAGCCTCCCGCCGTCCCGGTTCCCCATGGATCTTCGCCGCCTCGAGGTGTTTGCGAAGGTGGCAGAGCTGGGGAGCTTCTCCCGCGCCGCCGACGCGCTTTCCCTGACCCAGCCGACCGTCTCCGAGCACGTCCGCGCCCTCGAGGACGAGCTGGGCGTCCAGCTCCTTGACCGGCTCGGCCGCGGCGCTACGCCCACCCACGCCGGCCGACTCCTCCTCGGCTACGCGCGCCGCATGCTCGCGCTCCAGCGCGAGGCGCGACAGGCGCTCGACCAGTTCCAGGGGCGCATGTCCGGTGAGCTCGTCGTCGGCGGCTCCACGATCCCCGGCGAGTACGTGCTGCCCGCCCTGATCGGACGGTTCAAGGGCAAGTATCCGGACATCTCGATCTGTCTCTTGATCGGCTCGAGCCGCCAGGTCACCGAGTGGGTCGAGGCGGGGCGCGTTGAGGTCGGCGTGGTCGGCGCGCCGCCAGGCCCGAAGGCCCTCGTCGCGCGGGAGCTGATGGCCGACGAGCTCGTGGTCATCGTCCCGGCAGGGCACGCGTGGGCGGGACGCAAGAGCGTGACCCTCGCCGACGTGAAGCAGGAGCCCCTCATCGTTCGCGAGCGGGGCTCGGGCTCGCGTGAGGCACTCGAACGGGCGCTGGACCAGGTGAACAGCGACCTGTCGACGTTCCGCGTCGTCGGCGAGATGGGCTCGACCCAGGCGATCAAGCAGGCGGTGCGCGCGAGCGTCGGGATCGCGCTCGTCTCGAAGCGGGCGGTCGAGGACGAGTGTCGTGCGGGGCTCCTCTTCTGCCTCCGCGTGAAGGACCTGCGTGTCGCCCGGGCCTTCTACCTCGTCACTCACCGCGACAGGAGCCGCTCGCCGCTCGCCCAAGCCTTCGTCGGGTTCGTCGAATCGGAGTCTCCAGCGGAGACGTCTTAAGTCAGCGATGGCCGAGCACACGCACACGGAGGTCCGGCTCACCTCGTACGCCGCCTGTGCCGGCTGAGCGTCCAAGATGGCTCCTGGGGATCTCCAGGAGGTGCTCGAGGCGCTCAAGCCCGCGGGTCGCGCCCACCCTGACCTGCTCGTGGGCCTGGCGGCGGCCGACGACGCCGCGGTCTACCGCATCACCTCCGACTTCGCGATCGTGGAGACAGTGGACTTCTTCCCACCGGTCGTGGACGACCCGTGGACCTGGGGCGCGATCTCGGCCGCGAATTCCATGTCCGACGTCTTCGCGATGGGCGGCGAGGTGCTCTTCGCGCTCGCGGTTGCCGGCTTTCCGCGCGAGATGTCGAAGGCGATCATCGCGGAGGTGTTCCGGGGAGGGAGCGACAAGGTCGTGGAGGCGGGCGGCGTGATCGCGGGCGGCCATACCGTCGTCGACAACGAGCCGAAGTACGGCCTCTGCGTCACCGGGCGTGTCCACCCCGACCGCATCCTCATCAAGGGCGGCCTCCGCCCCGGCGACCGGCTCTTCCTGTCGAAGCCCCTGGGGACGGGCGTGATCACGACCGCCGCGAAGGACAACGCCGCGAGGGCCGAGGTGCTCGACGGCGCCATCAAGAGCATGCTCAGGCTCAACCGTGTCGCGGCCGAGGTGGCGCGCGAGGCCGGCGCCCGGGGCGCGACCGACATCACGGGCTTCGGGCTTCTCGGTCACGCCGGCGAGATGGTGAAAGCGTCGGGCGCCGGCGTCACGATCAGCGCGTCGCGCCTGCCCCTGCTTCCGGGAACACGCGAGCTCGCCGAAGCTGGGCACTGGAGTGGGGGAATGAAGCGCAACCGCCGCCACATCGACGCGGTCTTCGGCCAGGGCCTCCGCATCGATCCCTCGATCCCCGGATACCTCGTCTCCCTCCTCGCGGAATCGGAGACATCGGGCGGCCTCCTCTTCTCGGTCGCGCCCGATCGCGCACGAGGCGTGATCGACGCGTTCCGCCGCCGCGGCGAGGAGGGCTGGGAGCTCGGTGAGGTGATTTCCGAGCCGGTCATCCGCGTCACCCCCTAGCCTCGCCCCCACGCCGATAGGTCAACTGCCGAACGATCGGCGACTCCGATTTGATTAGTCGAAGAATCCCGATAAGCTGAGCGCGCGTCCCAAGGCCGACGGGCTCAAACTCACCGGAGGGAGAACTACCGATGCATCGACGCGCGTTCCTGAAGACCTCGACGGCAGTGTCTGCATTGGCCGTGGCGGCGACGTTGCCGCGTCTGGTCGCGATCGTACGTGCCGATGAGAAGGTGTTCGACCCGCGGCCGGGCACATGGCGCACGTTCGAGATCACGACGCGGGCGGAGGTGCTGCAGCCGACCGGAGTCACGCGCGTGTGGCTCCCGATCCCGGTCGTGAACTCGGAGTACCAGCGCACGCTTGGTGATCGGTGGTCGGGCAACGCCAAGATCATGCGACCCATGACGGACGGGAAGTACGGGGCGAGCACGCTGTACGCTGAATTCGCCGAGGGCGAAGCGGCGCCCGTCGTGGAGCTGACGAGCCGCTTCCGCACGCAGAACCGCGCGATCGACTGGTCGAAGAAGGTCGCCGCCACCGCCGATCCGGCGGAGCTACGGATGTGGACGCAACCGACCGACCTGATACCGACCGACGGCATCGTGAAGGTGACGGCCGACGAGATCACCCAGGGCAAGACGACGGATGTAGAGAAAGTGACGGCGATCTACGACTGGATCCTCGCCAACACGTACCGCGAGCCGAACGTGCGGGGCTGTGGCGTGGGTGACATCAAGACCATGCTCGAGACCCGGAACTTCGGAGGCAAGTGCGGCGACATCAACGCGCTCTTCGTCGGTCTCGTGCGAGCAGTCGGTATACCGGCGCGCGATATCTACGGCATCCGGGTGGCGCCCTCCGCCTTCGGCTACAAGGCGCTCGGCGCCGGAAGCGCCAACGTCAGCAAGGCGCAGCACTGCCGGGCCGAGGTCTTCCTGAGGGACTACGGCTGGGTGGCGATGGATCCCGCCGACGTCGGCAAGGTCGCGCGCGAGGAGACGAGCGAGTGGCTCAAGCTCGATCATCCGCTCGTGCAGGCGGTGCGTCCGAAGCTCTTCGGAGGATGGGAAGGCAACTGGCTCGCCTTCAACACCGCCCACGATGTCGCGCTTCCGAACGCGACCAAGGGTGGCAAGCTCGGCTTCCTGATGTACCCTCAGGCAGAGACGGCGGAAGGTCGCCGCGATAGCCTCGATCCGGACAGCTTCAAGTACACGATCACGGCGCGCGAGATCACGGGATGACACTGACCACGGAGCACCGGCGCTGGACCGCCTTCGTTGCGCTGGTCGCGGTGTGTGCGACGTTCGCGCTCCCGCGCGCCGCCCACACCGAGCCGACGCGCTTTCTTCCCTGGACCGATGCGCCGCCGCCGTCCGTCGTCCTGAACGATCTCGCCGGTCGCCCCACACCGGTCGCCGAATACCGCGGCAGGGTCGTGCTCGTCAGCTTCTGGGCGACATGGTGCGAGTTCTGTCGCGAGCAGATGCTGGCGATGAAGCAACTGCGGCAGAGATTGGCGGGACGGCCTTTCGAGATCGTCGCCGTGAACTTTGGTGAATCGCCCACCAGGGTCCGCGAATACGTCAAGAGTCTGTCCGTCGACTTCCCGGTCGTGCTGGATCCCAACCAGGATGCGGTGAAGGCTTGGCGCGTCCGCGTGTTGCCGGTGAGCTTCGTCGTCGATGCCGACGGTCGCCCTCGCTACAGCGTGCTCGGGGAGTTCGACTGGGCGAGCGACGAAGCGGTGAAGACGATCACCGAGCTCCTGCGCTAGCTCACCTCGTTCCGGCGTGGGGGCTCGGCCAGCGTATCCACGCCGCGATCAGCCCCTTCACGAGCATCAGCTCATGACGCTGATCGTCACGATCTACGCGATCGTGACCCTGATGGACGCACCCAGCGCGTAGCTACGCGCGCGGCTCGTGTGAGGCGCGCTGGCTCCGGAGAACGGCGAGCAGCCGGTTCTTCAGCTCGGGGGGAATCTCGACGTCGCGGAGCTTCCGGGCGGCGTTGATCGTGCCGCGGTAGGTGTTGACGAACGCGACGCAGGGGGCGCAGCCCTCGATGTGCCACTCGAGGAGCTCACGCGTCTGGCCGGGGAGGGTCCCCTCGAGGTAATCGCCCAGGAGCTCGGCGATCTGCCGGCACTCGAGCGATGAGGGCCCCGACGATCCGCACTCAGACATCAGCGTCCAACCACATTATATGTGAGGATCGGCCCGTGGGCAGGGATTCCGGACCTGGCAATTTTGTCGCGCGGCGTCTGGACGGGAGGCGCCGATGCCCGTATGCTCGGGGCCGATGTCGCCGCGCGTGGCGCTGCTCTCGCCGTTCGCGTTCCCCTCGGTGCGCGGCAACGCCGTGACCGTCGCGCGGGTGGCTCGGGGCCTTCGCGCGCGCGGCGTCGAGCTCGACGTCTGGGACCTCTCGCTCCGGCCCGAGGCGGCCGTCGAGGCCGAGGTGGACGCGTTCCGGCCCGCGGTGATCCATGCCTTCCACGCCTACCGTGTCGGGCCCCTCGCGCTGCGCCTGGCGCGCCGGGCCGAGATCCCGCTGGTCGTGACGCTGACGGGCACGGATGCCAACCATGACCTCTTCGATCCCGAGCGCGCATCCGTCGTGCGCCGCGTGCTCGAGGGCGCCTCGCGGCTGACCGTCTTCCACGCCTCGATCGCCGAGCGGATCGCCGGCGCGCTGCCCGACCTCCGCGGGCGGCTCATCGTCGTCCCGCAGTCGGCGGCCTTGCTCGACACGCTGGAGCCCTTCGACCTCGGCGCCCACTGGGACCTCCCGCAGGAGCGCGTCCTGCTTGCCTTTCCCGCCGGCATTCGAATGGTGAAGCGCCCGCGCTTTCCCCTCCAGCCGCTCGAACGCGTCGTCGCCCGCCGTCCGAGCGTGCGCCTCCTCTACGTCGGGCCCGTGCTCGACGCCGACGAGCGCGACGCGCTCCACCGCGCCCTCGAGGGTCGGCCGTGGGCCCGCTGGATCGGTCCTGTGCCCCACGCCCAGATGGGCTCGCTCCTCGCGCTGGGAGATGTCGTGCTGAACTGCTCGATCTCCGAGGGCGGGATGGCCAACTCCGTGCTCGAGGCGCTGGCGCTCGGCCGCGCGGTGCTGGCCTCCGACATCGAGGGCAACCGATCGCTGATCGAGGACGGTGTCACCGGCTTCCTGTTCCGGGACGAGGCCGAGTTCGAGCGTCGCGCGGAGCTCCTCGCGTCCGATCCGGCGCTCCGCGCCCGCCTGGGCGCCGCGGGCCGCGACCTGGTCGAGCGCCGGTACCCGGCGACGAGGGAGATCGACGGCTATCTCGACGTCTACCGGCAGTTGGTCCCGGTCTCCGCGTGAGCTCCCGGCTCGCGGCCTTCCTGACCCCGCTCGAGGCGACCCGATCATGGTCCGGGAGCGGTGCTGCGGGGCGCTGGCCGTCGATCTTCGCGTCGCACTTACGAAAGAGGCGCCTGCCGTGTGAGTAGGCAGAGCGTGTCGACCCCGCTTCCGTGGCGGGCAAGGCTCCCCAGGCACCGGTTACGGCCCGGGCGCTAAGTCAAACGCGACGGTCACTTGCTCGGCGAGCGCCCTTAGAAGGAAATGGCGTGCGCATTGCACGGGCCTTGGGGTTACGATGAGGGGAGGTGGAGGTGCGAGCGGCGCCGGCCGCGCCGGCTTGACGGTCGTCTCAGGGGATTTCCGGATGCGCATTGGGAGGGCTACCCGAATGATCGTCCGAGAGAGGAGAGCTCGATGAGTCAGGACGCTCGCGTGGAGACGTTCGTCACCGCGTTCGAGGCGCTTCGGGCGGAGGTCGAGAAGGTCATCGTCGGCCATCGCGAGATCATCACCCACGTCCTGACGAGCATGTTTGCCGGCGGTCACGTCCTGCTGGAGGGTGTGCCGGGTCTCGGCAAGACACTCCTCATCAAGACGCTCGCCGAAGGTCTCGAGCTGTCCTTCTCGCGGGTCCAGTTCACGCCCGACCTGATGCCCGCCGACATCATCGGCACGAACATCATCGTGGAGGACGGGGACGGCCGGAAGCACTTCCAGTTCCAGCAGGGGCCGATCTTCGCCCATATCCTCCTCTCGGACGAGATCAACCGCGCCACGCCGAAGACCCAGTCCGCGCTGCTCGAGGGAATGCAGGAGGGCGCCGTGACCGTCGGCGGCGTCTCGCGGCCGCTGCCCGCGCCGTTCTTCGTGCTTGCGACGCAGAACCCGATCGAGATGGAGGGCACGTATCCGCTGCCCGAGGCGCAGCTCGACCGGTTCCTGTTCAAGCTCCGCGTTCGGTACCCCGCGATCGACGAGCTGAACGCGATCATCGACCGCACCACGCGCTCCCAGCAGGTGACGGTGAGCCGCGTGATGAGCGGGCCCACGGTGCTCTCGTTCCGCGAGCTGATCCGCGAGGTGCCGATCGCCTCGCACGTTCGCGACTTCGCATCCACCATCGTGATGGCGACTCACCCGTCCTGGGCCAGCTCCCCCGAGGTCACGCGGCGTTTTGTGCGGTACGGCGCCAGCCCACGTGGCGCCCAGGCGCTGGTGCTCGGCGGCAAGGTGCGGGCCCTCGCGGAGGGCCGATACAACGTGAGCGTGGAGGACATCAAGGCCCTCGCCACGCCCGCGCTGCGTCACCGGGTCATCCTGAACTTCGAGGGCGAGGCCGAGGGAGTGGACGCCGACACGCTGGTCGGGCAAGTCGTCGAGGCTGCAGAGGCCATCACGGCCAGCGGTAAAGAAGTCTTTCTCCGCTGAGCGGGGAGGGGACCCATGGCCCATCCGCAGGCGATCGAAGTCCTTGTCCGGCGGGTCGCGCGGCAGGTCGGAGTGCGCCGCGCCGAGCACTGGGGCCTGCGCGGCGCATTCTGGGGTGCCCTCCTCGCCGCGGCCGTGCTCGCCTTCAAAGCCGTCCTCGGCCTCGCCGCGCTCGTTCTCGCTCCCGCGCTCGTGCTCCTGGGCGCGCTCGCCGGCGCCGCGTACGGGCTCGCCAGGCGCGTGGCCCCCCGAGACGCGGCGCGGCTGGCCGACCGTGCCTTCGGCCTGGCCGACCGCGTCGCCACCGCGCTCGAGTGGGCCGACCACCCCGACCGCACACCGCTCGTGGACGCGCTCGTCGCCGACACCGTGGCGCGTGTCCTGGCCCTCGAGCCGCGGCAAATCGTCCGGCGCGTGATCCCGCTCGAGGGCCGCTGGCTGCCCGCGCCGCTCCTCGCGGGCTTGGTCCTGGCGCTGGCCCCGGCGATCCACCTCCCGACCGGGACGATCCTCGACTTCACGCCGTCCGCAGAGCAGGAGCAGCACGAGGACCGGGCCAGCACCGAGATGACGGCGGAGCGGTCGCGGCCGCTGCCGAGGGACCCCCTCAAGCGGCCGTCGTTCGAGGAGCGCGACTTCGCGCAGCGCACCGGTACGGGCAGCGGGTCGACCGCGGGTGACCTCTCGGCGATCTTCAAGGACACCGCGCTGTCGAACCAGCGGCCCGACTTCAACAGCTTTCTGAAGAAGGGCGACGAGCGGCTCCGGTTGCTGGAGCAGGTGGACCGGTTGCCGGACCTCCAGTCGGACTTCACGACCACGCAGTACAAGATGGTGTTCCGCAAGTCCAAGTCGCTCATGAGCGGCCTCTCTCCCGATATCTCGCCCCAGAAGCTACGCGAGCTGCTCGACGAAATGGAGCGCCTCGGGCGCAAGGGCGGCAACTGGAGTTCGGACGCGAGCGAGGGCATGGACGCGCTCGAGGGTGGACAGACGGACCGCGCCCTCGAGGCCATGCAGCGCGCGCTCGACAAGATGCGCGCGATGGAGGAGGCGGGGCGCTCGGGGAAGAGCCTGCGCGGCGGCCGCGAGAATGAGCGCGGCGCGCGCGGGCGTGAGCGTGCCCGGGGCGGCGAGGGCGTCGGGCCTGAGGACCAGGACTTCGGCGAGGGCGAGGGGCTCCTGCCCGGCAAGGGCAGGAGCACCATGCCGAAGGGCGATCCGACGGCGCGGGTGCGCGGCAACCCTTACGATGTCGGCGTCGAGGGTGAGTCGCGCCGCGGCAGGAAGGATGGCTATGACACGAACCTCACCGGCCGCGCAGGCTCGATGCCGTCGCGCCTCATGTACCTCGGGGTGGTCGGGCAGTACCGCAAGATGATGGAGGACGCGATCACGCGCGAGCAGGTGCCGCGCGACTATCACGACCAGATCAGAAACTACTTCCAGGCGCTCGACGAGCGATAGAGCGATGCCCGCCACGCGCCCCGCGCCCTTCGCGTCGGAGTTCCTGGCGCAGCTGGAGCGCCTGACGCTGCTCTCGCGCCGCACGTTCCGCGGGCGCGTGAGGGGTGAGCGGCGAAGCCCGCGCCGCGGGCACAGCGTCGAGTTCTGCGACTACCGCGCCTACGGGGTCGGCGACGACCTCCGGTACGTCGACTGGAACATCTACGGGCGCCTCGACCGGCTCCACGTCAAGCTCTTTGTGGACGAGGAGGACCTGTGCCTCCACCTCCTCCTGGACGCCTCGGCGTCCATGGACTTCGGCACGCCGACGAAGCTCGAGTACGGGGCGCGCCTCGCGGCTGCGCTCGGCTTCATCGGACTCGTCAGCATGGAACGCGTCGGCGTCGGTGTGCTGCGCGAGCGTGTCGCCGAGGGCTGGCCGCCCACGCGCGGGCGCAACCAGGTGGTGAACCTGTTCGAGTTCTTGAGCCGCGTCAACCCGGCGGGCGGGACGAGCCTCAACGACGGGCTCGGCAACTACGCGATGCGGGCGCGCGAGCCGGGACTCGCGGTCGTCATCTCCGACCTGATGGATCCCGGCGGGTTCGAGACGGGAGTGCGCGCCCTCCTCGAGCGGCGGTTCGACGTCCACCTGATCCACGTGCTGGCTCCCGAAGAGATGGACCCGGAGCTCACCGGCGACCTGCGGCTCGTGGACGCCGAGACCGGCGAGATCCGTGAGCTCTCCGCCGACGGTGAGGCGCTCCGCGCCTATCGTGAGCGCCTCCGGCAGTTCCTCGACCGTGTCGAGACGTTCAGCCGCACGCAGGAGATCGGTTACCATCGTGTGACGGGCGACACCCCAGCGGAGGAGTTCGTGCTCTCCCAGATCCGAGGCCGCCTGCTCGTATGAGCTTCCTCTCGCCGCTCGCGTTCGCCCTTGTGACGCTGACCCTGCCGCTCGTCCTGCTCTACTTCCTCAAGGTCCGCCGGCGCGAGCGGCGGGTGCCGAGCCTGTTCCTGTGGGATCCGTCGCTGCGCGACCGCGAGGCGTCCGCGTTTTTCCAGCGGCTCCAGCGCGATCCGCTGCTGATCCTTCAGATCCTGGCCCTCGTCGCGCTGTCCCTCGCGCTGGCCCGGCCGGCCGTCACCCTGATGGGCGATGGCGCCCGCAAGGTCGTGGTCGTGCTCGACACCTCGGCGTCCATGAAGGCGCGCGACGTCAGTCCCTCGCGGTTCGACGTCGCGAGGGCGGAGGCGACCCAGCTCGTGGGGCGCCTGAGCGAGGGCGCCGAGGTGATGGTCATCGAGACGGGCGTCCAGCCGAAGGTCGCCGCCGCGCTCGGACGTGACCGCCAGCTCGCCCTGGCCGCCATCGGCCAGGCGCAGGCGAGGGACCTCCCGAACCGGCTCGTCGAGGCCGTCCGGGCGGCACGCGCGCTGGTCGGCGCCGACCCGCGCGCCGAGATCCACGTCTTCACCGACGGCGCGTTCTCGTTGTCGCACGCCGAGGCGCTCGCGGACCCGCGAATCCACTGGGTCGGCGTTGGGCGGCGGAGCCGGAACGTCGGCATCACGAGCCTGGCGATCCGGAGGAGCTATTTCGGCTCCTCCGACTATCAGGCGTTCGTCGCGCTCGTGAACTACTCGCCCGAGCCCCAGACCTTCACGTTCGCCCTCGAGCTCGACGGCCGGAAGATCGCCGAGAAAGATGTGACGCTTGAGCCGAGTGTGCGGCGCTCCGTCGTGCTCCCGTTCAGCCACAGCGGTGGCGGCATCATCACGGCGCGCCTCCAGATCGATGACGACCTCGCGGTGGACGACGTCGCCTACGCGGTGTTGCCGCCTCCGCGCAAGATCAACGTCCTGCTCGTGAGCCCGGGCAACCTCTTCCTCGAAAAGGTCCTCAGGACCGACCCCCAGGTCGCGCTCGAGATCCGCACGCCAGACCAGTACCAGGGCGGGATGGCCGAGGCGGACGTCGTTGTCCTGGACTCCGTCACGCCGCTGCGCGCGGGCCCGGGGCGCTTCGTGTTCGTGAACGCCGTACCCCCGGACGTCCCGCTCGAAGTCCTCGGCAGGATCGAGCGGCCGATCATCATGGACTGGGACCGCGCGCACCCGATCATGCGCCATGTGGAGTTAGCGAAGGTCGCGATCGAGGACGCGCTGCGGATCCGCCCGCTCGCTGCGGGCCGGCCGCTCGTGGAGGCCGTGGGCGGGCCCCTCATCTACGCCCTCGAGGAACCCGACCGGAAGGGGATCTTCATCGGCTTCGACCTCTTCAAGACGGACTTCCCGCTGCGCGTCGCTTTCCCGCTGATCCTCTCCAACAGTCTGCGCTGGCTCCACCCGGCGGGGCTGGACCAGTCGAGCCTGCAGCTCGCGGCGGGCCAGCCGATCCTGCTGCCGGTGGCGCACGGCGTGACGAGCGTGACCGTGACGACGCCGCGCGGTCGAATCGTCAAGGCCCACGTGACCCGCGGCGTGGTGAGCTTCACCGAGACCGACGAGGTTGGCGTCTACACGCTGTCGAGCGCGCGGGGCGAGACGCGGGTCGCGGTGAACCTGATGGACGCCGAGGAATCGAATCTGCAGCCGCGGCCCTTGCCGGTGTCCGCCGCGCCCGCCGCCGCGGCGCCGGCGCCCGTGCCGATCCATCGTGAGCTCTGGCCGCTGTTCGTGGTCATCGCCGCGCTCCTGCTCGCCGCCGAGGGGCTGCTCTACTGGCGGCGTCAGAGCGCGGGGCGGCTCCGGGCGCCCGCGAGCCCCGGCGACCGCTGGGCGCTGGTCCTCCGGGGCGCGCTCGTCGTCATCCTCTTCCTGACGCTCGCGCGCCCGGCGCTGCCGCGCTGGGTGGACCGGATGAACGTCGCGTTCCTCCTCGACATGTCGGACAGCGTGAGCCTCGCCGCGCGCGAGCGCGCGTACCGGTTCGTCGCCGAGGCCGTCAAGTCGATGAAGCCGGGCGACCGCCAGAGTCTGATCGTGTTCGGCGACGCCGCGGTCGTTGACCAACAGCTCACGAGCCGGCCCACGCTGGACCGCCCGAAGTCAGAGGTGGATGGGCGCGGGACCAACATCTTCCAGGCGATCCAGCTCGCCCTCGCGGTGTTGCCCCCCGGGCACGCGAACCGGATCGTGATGCTGACGGACGGGCGGCAGAACGCGGGCAACGCCCTCGCCGGGGCCCAGGCCGCGAAGAACGCCGGGAGCGACATCCACTACGTCGCGGCGCCGCTGACCTTCACGCAGGAAGTGGTGGCGGAGGCGCTCGTGCTGCCGCAGGAGGTCAAGTACGGCGAGCCGTTCCAGGCGAAGGTCGTCGCGTGGAGCTATAAGGACACGCAGGGTCGGCTTTCGCTCTTCCGCAACGGCGAGTTTCTCGGCTCACAGGTGGTCAGGTTCAGCGCGGGCAAGAACGTGTTCAGCTACCGTCAGGCGCTCGACGCGAGCGGCATCCACGTCTACCAGGCGTCGATCGAGGTCGAGGGCGACACGATCGAGGAGAACAACCGTGCCGTCGGCACGGTCGTCGTGCGCGGCCGGCCCCAAGTGCTGCTCGCGGATCGGGACCGGAGCCACGCGCAGTCGCTCGCCGGTGCGCTCCGGTCGCAGAACATCGAGGTCACCGTCGTCGAGCCGCCGCAGCTCCCAACCGATCTGGCGGGCCTGCAGAAGTACGACGGCATCGTCCTCTCCAACGTCTCTTCGCTCAAGCTCACGCGGACGCAGATGACCCACATCCGTGACTACGTCCGGGACGGGGGTGGTGGTCTCCTGATGGTCGGCGGCGAGGAGAGCTTCGGGCTCGGCGGCTACTACCGCACGCCGATCGAGGAGGCGCTGCCGGTCACGATGGAGGTCAAGCAGAAGGTCGAGATCCCGAGCCTGGCCGTCGTGCTCTCGATCGACCGGTCCGGCTCCATGGCGATGGCGACCGACGAGAAGGTCACCAAGCTCGACCTGGCGAAGGAGGCCGCGCACCTCGTCGTGGATCTCCTCGACGAGCGCAACGAAGTCGGCGTCATGAGCTGGGACACCGAGTTCGTCTGGGACGCCCCGGTGAGGCCGGCGAGGGACAGGCAGGCGATCCACCACGCGATTGCCACGATCAAGGCGGGCGGCGGCACGGACGGCTACCCCGCACTCAAGGACGCGTACGCGGTGCTCTTCGACCGGCCCGCGCTCCTCAAGCACGTGATCTTCCTCTCCGACGGCCAGATGACGCGCGGCGACTTCCAGGGCCTGCTGCGGCGGATGGCGAAGGACAAGATCACCGTTTCCACGGTGGCGATCGGCAAGGACGCCGACGTCCAGCTCATGGTGGACATCGCTAAGTGGGGGAGGGGGCGCTTCTACTACACCGAGGACTCGCAGACGATCCCGCGCATCTTCACGCTCGAGACGCAGCTCGCGTCGAAGGCCTCGCTCATCGAGCAGCCGTTCAAGCCTCAGCTCACGTCGCCCAACCACGAGGCGATGCAGGATATCGACTGGAAGAACGTGCCGCCGCTCGGCGGCTACGTGGCGACGACGCTCAAGTCCACTGCCGAGCTGGTGCTGATGAGCCACCAGGAAGACCCGGTGCTCGCGACGTGGCGGTACGGGCTCGGTCGCGCCGCCGCATTCACATCGGACGCCAAGGCAAAGTGGGCGGTCCTCTGGCTCCGCTGGCGCGACTTCAACAAGTTCTGGGCGCAGCTCGTCCGGTGGACGCTGCGGAGCGGGTCGCGCAGTGACACGGTGGCGCTCGTCGAGCGCCACGACGACGCCGGCGAGATCGTCGTCGACGCGGTCGATACGAAGGGCGAGTTCATCAATTTCCTCGACTCCCAGGTGGGGGTCGTGGCGCCCAACCGGGAGCGCACGGTGATCGACCTCGAGCAGGTCGGGCCGGGCCGCTACCGCGGGCGCTTCCCGATCACGCAGGAGGGCGTGTACCTGGTCGGCATGTCGCAGCGGCGGGGCGATCGGGTCATCGGCTCGCAGCTGGCGGGCCTGGTGGTGCCGTACGCCCAGGAGCTGCGGGACCTCGGGGTGGACGAGGCGCTCCTCCGCGAGCTTGCGGAGCTCACCGGCGGGTCGGCGCTCGAGTCGCCGCGCGATGCCTTCCTCAAGGCGCGCCGGCAGTCCCGCATCGCGGTCGAGATCTGGCCGTGGCTCGTCGGACTCGTCGCGTTCCTGCTGATCCCGGACATCGCGCTGCGCCGTCTCGGCCCGGGCGCGCTCGCCCGGGTGGTCACCCTCGGTCGTCGGGGCGGGGACCGGAGGGAGGTCCAGTGAGGCGTGCCCGCGAGTCTGGGTGGACGCTCTGGATCCTGGTGCTCGGGAGTCTGATCGCGCTCTCGCTGCCGGTGGCCGCGACGGCGAGCGTCAAGCCACGCGTGCTGCTGATCGTGCCCTTCGACGCGAGCGCGCTCGACCGCGAGGAGCAGTGGGTGGGCGAGGGCGTCGCCCAGATTCTGTCGCTCGGGCTCGCGCAGCATCCGGCGTTCGTCCAGGTCGAGCGCGTGCGTCTGCGGGCGTACGGCCAGCCGGAAGCCTGGGGCGATGCAACGCTCGGTCGGGCCGCCCGCGCCGTGCGTGCCGACGCGGCGCTGTTCGGCTCGGTGACCCGGCAGTCCGCGGAGCTCGTGATCCAGCCGCGGCTTCTCGAGGTCAAGGCGGCCGCGAGCGACACCGTGTCGCTCGACCCGATCACGGTGCCGGAGGGCGAGCTGCTCGCGAAGATCGCGGGCCTGCCGGTCCTCTACGCGCGGGCCCTCAAGGTCTCGCTCACGGCCGCCGAGACCGCGCGGGTCGAGCGCGCGGCGCTGCCGACCCGCTCGCTGCGCGCCTTCGAGCTCTTCGCCCGAGGGGCGATCGCGCTCCAGCGATCCACCCAGGAGGGCAACGAGGCCGCGGTGGACCTGCTCGCGCGCGCGATCGAGACCGATCCGAACTTCGTCGTCGCGCACTACACTCTCGGGGCGGTGCACCAGACGCTCGGCAACCGCTGGAAGGCGGCCGCGCAGTTCCGCGCCTCGACGCAGCTCGACGCGGCCTATCCTGAGCCTTTCAAGGCGCTCGGGGACCTGTTCCTGGCGGCGCCGCGGCGCCTCTTCGATCAGGCCGTCGAGGCGTACAACAAGGCGCTCGAGCTCCGGCCCTTCTACGCCGATGCCCACGTCGGGCTCGGAGACGCGCGCGCCGCCAAGGGTGAGATCGATCCGGCGATCGCGGCGTACCAGAAGGCGCTCGTATTCAACCCGGTCAACCCCAAGGTCTATCTGAGCCTCGGCAAGATCTATTACGCGGAGAAGGGGCTCTACTACGAGTCCGTCAACGCGTACAAGAAGGCCATCGAGCTCGACCCGCAGCTCGTCGAGGCGCGCATGGGGCTTGGCGAGGTCTATGAGGAGAAGGGGCTGTATAAGGAAGCGGTGGAGGAGTACAAGCGTGTGATCGACGTGGAGAGCGCGCACACGGGCGCCCTGTACAACCTCGCCCTCGTCTACGAGAAGATCGACCCCAGGGAGGCGATCGCCCAGTGGGAGCGCTACATCGAGCTCGCCTCACCCCTTCAGTCCGAGAAGGACTGGGTGGATGTTGCCCGGCAGCACCTCCGGAAATTGAAGGGTCAGATCAAAGAATAGCCAGGAGCGCCTGGAGCTTCGCTCGATCGAAGCCGACGACGACCTGACCGTCGACGACGATCACGGGAACGGCCATGCGCCCGGTGAGCCTCACCAGTTCTTCGCGGGCTTCCGCGTTCGCCATCACGTCGACGTCCTCGAACGGCACGCCCTGAGACGAAAGAAACTCTTTCGCCGCTTTGCAGGGCCCTCAGGTGGGGCTCGAATACACGGTGACGGCGTGAGCGCTCATTCGGACCTCCGCGTTTATCTGGCGGGCCCCCGCACGGCCATAGGTATCATATTTGGGATGCCGCCATCCGCCATATCGTTTCGGGGGATCGCGTGGACGAGCTGAGGAAGGACCCGATGCGGGGCCACTGGGTGCTGATCCGCCCCAAGGGCAAGGGACTGTCCCAAGGCGACTGCCCCTACTGTGCCGGCGCCGAGCACCTCACCGGGCCGGAGATCGCGGCGTACCGCAAGGAGGGCTCCCCGCCGAACGGCCCGGGCTGGACCGTGCGCGTCGTGCCCGAGGGCGACGCGTATTTCCGCATCGAGTGGGAGCTGGTGCGCGAGGGCGTAGGGATGTTCGACATGCTCACGCCGCGCGGCGCCTCCGAGATCGTCGTCGAGTCGCCCCGCCACGACGACACGCTCGCCACGATGGCGCCCGAGGCGCTCGAGGCGGTGCTGTGGATGTACCGCGACCGCCTCGTGGATCTCAAGCGCGACGGTCAGATCCGCGACATCCTCGTCTCGCGGCACCACAAGAAGCCAGGCGTGCCGCTGCATCACCCGTACTCGCGCGTGAGCGCGATCCCGATCGTTTTCGATGAGATGCGCCGCGAGCTCCGCGAGGCGCGCGAGTACTACCAGTACAAGCGGCGCTGTCTTTACTGCGACATGCTCCGCCAGGAGATCGCCGCCGAGGAGCGCGTCGTGCGCCTCACCCCGGCCTTCGCCGCGCTCGTGCCGTACGCGCCGCGCGGCCCGCTCGAGACCTGGGTCCTCCCGCGCCAGCACGGTTGCTCGTTCGAGGAGGGGCTGACCGCGGAGACCGCGCGCGAGCTCGCGCGCCTGCTCTCGGACTACTTCCGCACGCTCGCCTCGGGCGTCGGCGATCCGGGTTACGAGATGGTGCTCCACACGGCGCCGAACCTCCGGTCGCGCATCCTGCAGGGAGACTGGGCGACGATCCGCGATGACTATCACTGGCACCTCGAGGTCGTCGTCCAGCCAGAGCACGTCAACCGGGTCGGCGGGATCTTCGTCAACGAGACGCCGCCTGAGGTCTCCGCCGCCCGGCTCCGTGACGCCTGGCCGCGCGCCGGCGGCTAGGGGTAGAACCCCCGCACCCGGTAGCCTTCCGCGACGCGGCGGACGCCCTCCATGAGCGCGGCCGTCCTGAGGTCGGTGCCTTCCTTGGCGGCGAGCGCCCAGACGCGATTGAAGGCCCGCGTCATGATCTCTTGCAGCCGGGTCGTGATCTCGCTCTCGCGCCAGAAATAGTACTGGAGACCCTGGACCCACTCGAAGTACGAGACGATGACGCCGCCGGCGTTGGCGAGGATGTCGGGGATCACGGTCACCCCGCGGTCACGCAGGATCACGTCGGCCTCCGGCGTCGTCGGCCCGTTCGCCCCCTCCACGACGATTGTTGCCTTGATGCGGTCGGCGTTGTCCGCGTGGATCTGGGAGCCGGTCGCGGCCGGCAGCAGAATGTCGCACGGCTGCTCGAGGAGTTCAGCGTTCGAGACGGGTTCGGTGCCGGGGAATCCCACGACGCTACCGGTCTCGGCGACGTGAGCCTCGAGCTGGCGGATGTCGATCCCGTGCGGGTTGAGGATTCCCCCCTTGACGTCGCTCACCCCGACGATCACGCAGCCCTCGCGCCAGAGCAGGCGGGCCGCGACGCTGCCGACGTTGCCGAACCCCTGGACGATGACACGCTGCCCGCGGAGCGGTTGGAGATGGCGCGCCGCCTGGTAGAGGGCGTAGACGATGCCGCGGCCCGTGGCTTCCCGCCGCCCGGCGGAGCCACCGACGATGAGCGGCTTGCCGGTGACGATGCCCGGGACGGTCTTGCCCTGGGTCATCGAGTAGGTGTCCATCATCCACGCCATCGTCTGCTCATCGGTGCCGAGATCCGGCGCCGGGATGTCGTGATCGGGGCCGATCACGAGCATGATCTCGGCGGTATAGCGTCGCGTGAGGTGCTCCCGCTCGGTCACCGACATTGCCCGCGGGTTGCACCGCACGCCTCCCTTGGCGCCCCCGTACGGTAGACCGACCAGGGCACACTTCCAGCTCATGAGCATCGCCAGAGCTGTTACCTCGCCCAGGTTGACGTCGGCGTCATACCGGAGGCCCCCCTTCGTGGGCCCCAGCACCGTGCTGTGCTGGACGCGATACCCACGGAACACCTTGATATCCTTGCTGTCCATGCGGACCGGGACCGATACCACGAGCGCTCGTCGGGGGTGACGGAGCCTCTCGTGGATGTTGGGGTCCAGATTGAGTCGGGCGGCTACCCGGTCGAGCTGGACGAGGGCGGTCCGGAAAAGGTGGGAGTCGAACTCGGATGTGTCCGTCATCTCGGCCATTTCGCTTGACAGACCCCCTGGCTGATGTAAAGTACGACTGAAAGAGTCGCCGACCGATAAAGTCGCCGTTAAGCGAGGGTCAAGCAGATGCTCCGTTTCACCAAGCGCGCCGACTACGGCTTGATGGCGATTCATTATATCGCCGTTCAGGAAGACGTCGGTGCAGTGAGCGCCAAACGGATCGCCGAGGAGTTTGGCATTCCGCCGGAGCTCCTCGCCAAGATCCTCCAGCGTCTCGCGAAGCGGCGGCTGATCGCGAGCCATAACGGCCCGAAGGGCGGTTACGTGCTCTCGCGCCACCCGAGCGAGATCGCGGTGGGTGAGGTGATCCGGGCACTGGAGGGGCCCATCAACATTGTGAGCTGTCTGGACCATGGCGGTTGTCCACAAGAGCCGCGATGCAATCTGCGCCGGCCGGTCCAGAAGCTCCAGGCGGCGATCACCCAGATGCTGGACACGATGAGCCTGGCAGAGCTGACGAACGACGACGTCCCGAAGCTCTTGTCGATCCGGGCCTGAGGGGAGAGGAGACCGAGGCGATGGCCGTGAAGTTCCCGATCTTCATGGATGCGCAGTCGACGACACCGTGCGACCCGCGAGTCGTCGAGGCGATGCTGCCCTACTTCACCGAGAGGTTCGGTCATCCCGCGAGCCGGAACCATCCCTTCGGGTGGGAGGCCGAGGGCGCCGTCGACGCCGCGCGGGCGAAGATCGCGCGCCTCATCGGCGCGCGCGACCCCAAGGAGGTCGTGTTCACCTCGGGTGGCACCGAGGCGATCAACCTGGCGCTGAAAGGCGTCGCCGAGATGTACCGCGAGAAGGGTCACCACATCGTCACGACGGCGATCGAGCAGCGCGCGGGGCTCGACACCTGCAAGCGGCTCGAGCGGCAGGGGTGCGAGGTGACGTCCGTCCCGGTGCAGCCGAACGGCCTCGTGGACGTGGACGACGTGAAGAAGGCGATCACGGACAAGACGATCCTCATCTCGGTCATGTTCGCGAACAACGAGATCGGCACGATCCAGGACATCGCCGCGATCGGGAAGCTCGCGAAAGAGAAGGGGATCATCTTCCACACGGACGCCACCCAGGCGGTCGGCAAGATCCCTGTGAACGCGGAGACAATGGGCATCGACCTCCTCTCGTGCACGGCGCATCTGATCTACGGCCCCAAGGGTGTGGGCGCGCTCTACGTGCGGCGCAAGGGGCCGCGCGTGCGGCTCGCGCCCATGATCGACGGTGGCGGGCACGAGCGCGGCATGCGCTCGGGGACCCTGCCGGTGCCGCTCATCGTGGGCTTCGGGCGGGCGGCGGAGATCTGCGAGGAGGTCATGCCGGCGGAGAGCGCGCGGCTGGGGAAGCTCCGCGACCATCTACAGGATTCGATTCTCGGAAGCGTCGACGAGGCGTACCTCAACGGCGATCCCGAGCGGCGGTTGCCGCACAACCTGAACATCTCCTTCGCCTATGTGGAGGGCGAGTCGGTCCTGATGGGGCTCAACAAGGAGACCGCGCTGTCGTCGGGCTCGGCGTGCACGTCGGCCACCCTCGAGCCCTCGTACGTGATCGCGGCGCTCGGCGCGAGCTCGGAGCTCGCCCACTCGTCGATCCGGTTCAGCCTCCACCGGTTCAACACCGAGGAGGAGGTGGAGTTCGTGGCCGGGCGGACGATCCAGGTGGTGAAGCGGCTCCGGGAGATGTCGCCGCTCTACGAGCTGGCGAAAGAAGGCGTGGACCTGAAGTCCATCCGGTGGAAGGCCGAGTAAGGGGGGATCGGATCATGGCGTACAGCGAGAAGGTCGTCGATCACTACAACAACCCACGCAACGTCGGGTCCTTCCCGAAGGACACACCGGGCGTGGGCACGGGCCTCGTCGGCGCGCCCGAGTGCGGCGACGTGATGAAGCTGCAGATCAAGGTGGACCTCCAGACCGGAGTCATCGAGGACGCGAAGTTCAAGACGTTCGGGTGTGGCAGCGCGATCGCGTCGTCGAGCCTGGCCACCGAGTGGCTGAAGGGCAAGACGGTCGATGAGGCGGCCAAGATCAAGAACACCGACATCGTGAATGAGCTGAAGCTGCCGCCCGTCAAGATCCACTGCTCGGTGCTCGCCGAGGACGCGATCAAGGCGGCGCTGGCGGACTGCAAAGAGAAGTGGCTGAAGGCGGGCGCCGCCGCGGCGTCCACCACGTGACGATCGAGGAGGGGAGCGCTTTATGGCGGTCGAGTTGACCGAGGCGGCGGCCAAGCAGGTCAGAGAGCTCAAGCGAGCCCAGAACCTGCCGGAGAACGTCTTCCTGAGGATGGGCGTGAAGGGCGGGGGGTGCTCGGGACTCTCGTATTCGTTGGAGTTCGACAGCGAGATCGGGACGCACGACAAAGAGTTCGAGATCGACGGCATCAGGGTCGTTGTGGACAAGAAGAGCTACCTGTACCTCAACGGCACGACGCTCGACTATGTGCAGCAGGGGCTGACAGGGGGGTTCACGTTCCTGAATCCCAGCGCGAAGTCGAGTTGTGGATGCGGCACGTCGTTCTCGGCGTAGCCGGGTCAGTCGAACCACCAAGAACGGGCCCGGCAGAGGGCCCGTTCTTATTTTGACGGCGTGAGCGGGAGGGCGTGAGCGAATGGACCACTTCGAGGTCTTCGGACTTCCGCGGCGGCTCGCCGTCGATACGGCGGAGTTGCAGCGGAAGTTCTACGAGCTGTCGCGGCGGTACCACCCGGACTTCCACCAGGCGGCGCCGCCCGAGGAGCAGGTGCGGGCGCTCGAGGCGTCGGCGGGGCTGAACGCTGCCTACCGAACCCTCCGGGACCCGATCGCGCGCATCGAGTACCTCGTGCGCCTCGAGGAGGGCCGCGACACGAAGGAGGGCGCCACGGTCAAGCCCAAGGCCCCGCCCGAGCTGCTAGAAGAGATGTTCGAGATCCAGGAGGCGCTCGCGGAGGCCAAGGCGGGCGGCCTCGACGAGGCCGGCCGCGCCGCGCTCGTCGTCCAGCGCGACCGCCTGATGGCGCGGTTGGGGGACGAGGAGACCCGGCTCGTCGGGCCTCTCAGTCAGGGGTGGGACGCCTCCCAGCCGGCGGAGCGGCAGCGCGTGCTCGCTGCCATGAAGGAGGCGCTGGCGATCCGCGCGTACCTCCGCACGGTGATCGACGACCTGAACGACGCCCTCGGGGAGAGCCAGGAAGGCTATGTCACGTATCGTCGGCATTGACCTCGGGACCACGAACAGCCTCGTCGCGTACGTCGACGAGAAGACGGGGCTCTCGCGGGTGATCCCCGACGGGGAGGGGCGCGTGCTCCTGCCGTCCGTGGTGTCGTTCACGGACGAGGGCGTGGTGGTCGGTGACGCCGCCAAGCGGCTGCTCGTCCGGCGGCCGGCGGCGACGGTCTACTCCGTCAAGCGGCTCATGGGACGAGGGTACGAGGACGTCAAAGAGGAGCTCTGCTACCTCCCGTTCAAGGTTGCTCCGTGCGACGGGATCGTGAGGATCCAGGTGGGCGATCGCGAGGTGACGCCGCCCGAGGTGTCGGCGATCGTGCTGAAGTCGCTCAAGGAGCGCGCCGAGGCGCACTTCGGGGAGCCGGTCGAGAAGGCCGTCATCACCGTCCCGGCCTACTTCAACGACAGCCAGCGCCAGGCGACGAAGGACGCCGGGCGGATCGCCGGCCTCGACGTCGTGCGCATCGTCAACGAGCCGACCGCGGCGTCGCTCGCCTATGGGCTCCATCGCCTCAAGGAGGGCGTCATCGCCGTCTACGACCTCGGCGGCGGGACCTTCGACATCTCGATCCTGCGCGTGAAGGACGGCGTCTTCGAGGTGCTCGCGACCAACGGCAACACCCACCTCGGTGGCGACGACTTCGACCGCGCGATCGTCGTGTGGCTCCTCGACGACATCCGCTCCAAGCACGGCGTCTACCTCGGGCGCGACAGCGAGGCGATGCAGGAGCTGCGCCTGGCGGCCGAGGCGGCCAAGGTCCGCTTGTCCACGGAGGAGCGGACGACGCTCACGATCCCGTTCGAGGGGTTCACCTACCACCGCGAGATCACGCGCGCCGAGCTGGAAGGGCTGATCGGCAAGCTCGTCGACTCGACGCTCGGGCCGTGCCGCATGGCGCTCGCCGACACCGGCCTCGCGCTGTCGGACATCGACGAGGTCGTCCTGGTCGGCGGCTCGACGCGGGTGCCGCTCCTCCGGCGCCGCGTCCAGGAGCTGTTCGGCAAGACGCCGCACAGCCAGCTCAACCCCGACGAGGTCGTGGCGCTCGGCGCGGCAGTCCAGGCGCACATCCTGGCGGGCGGCATCACGAGCATGCTCCTCCTCGACGTGACGCCGCTGTCGCTCGGCATCGAGACGCTCGGAGGCATCGTGAGCGTGCTGATCCCGCGCAACACGACGATCCCGACGAGCGCGCGCGAGATGTTCACGACGTCGGTGGACGGGCAGACCGTCGTCGACCTGCACGTCGTCCAGGGCGAGCGCGAGCTCGCCAAGGACTGCCGTTCGCTCGCCCGCTTCGAGCTCCGCGCGATCGACCCGATGCCGGCGGGGATGCCGAAGATCGAGGTCACGCTCCTCATCGACGCCAACGGGATCTTGCAGGTCCAGGCCAAGGAGCTGCGGACCGGAAAGGCCGCGTCGATCGAGGTGAAGCCGACCTACGGGCTCACGGAGGCCGAGGTCGAGCGGATGGTCGAGGAGTCGTTCGCCTACGCGGAGGCCGACGTCGAGGCGCGGCTCCTCATCGAGACGCGCAACGAGGCGGACACGGTGATCACCCACGTCGAGCGGGCACTGCGCCAGGGTGCCGACCTGGTGGGCGAGGAGGAGCGCGGCCGCATCCGGACGGCGCTGGAGGCGCTCCGCGCCGCCCGGCAGACGGACGACCGCGACCGCATTCGCGAGCTGACGACTGAGCTGAACCGCGCGACCGAGCACCTCGCGGACGTGATGATGGACGCGGCGCTCAGGGGGGCGCTCGCCAGCAAGCGCGCAGCGGAGATCATGGAGTCCACGTCGTGACCACGTACAAGGTCACGTTCCTACCTTTGAACGTCACCGTGGAGGTGGACCCGGCCAAGTTCCCGCTGCAGGAGGACGGCCTGCCAGGCTCGATCTTGGACATCGCGCTGGGGAACAACATCGATCTGCAGCACAACTGCGGCGGCAAGTGCGCCTGCACGACTTGCCACGTGATCGTCCGGTCGGCGGCGGAGAACCTCTCCAAGATGGAGGAGGACGAGGAGGACCGGCTGGACACCGCCGAGGGGCTGACGCTCCATTCGCGGCTGGGCTGCCAGGCCGTCGTCGGCGGCGACGTCGTGGTCGAGATCCCGCCGTCCGGACGCGGCGGCCACAAGGCTCCCGAGTGAACCGGCGGGGAGGACGCGCATGGGCTTGACCTGGAAGGATGCCGAGGAGATCGCGATCGCCCTGAGCGAGCGTTATCCGAACACGGACCCGCTCACGGTGCGGTTCACCGACCTGCACCGCCAGGTGACGGAGCTGCCCGGTTTCTCGGACGACCCGAAGGCGTCGAACGAGGGCCTCCTCGAGGCGATCCAGATGGCCTGGCTCGAGGAGCACCGGAACCGATGAGCGGCACAGAGCGGCAGCGAGCGGCCCCCGCTCCCGCCCCCGTCGGCCTCGGCACCGCGCGCTTACCAGGTCACCACCTGGTCGGACTCGAAAATCAAGTCGAGGAGCTGGGAGTAGGAGAGATCGCTTCCGACGTGATGGATCGTCACGCCGGGCGGCAGCGCGGGCGCGATGCCGCCGGGAAGGAGGGCTACGGTGACGTCGTCGCCGGCCCGGACCTCCTGCTCGATGACCGCCAGCGGGAGCTTCACGTCCGTGCCCTTCAGGAGATGGAGGACCGCCGCCATCAGAAGACCAGGGCGCGCCGGCTCTGCCGGACGAGGTCGGCGATGCGCTCAGGGCTGACTGGGACGATGGGGTGCCCGTCGGCGTTCCAGTCGGGGTCGGGGGGAATCGCCGTCTCCTCGACGTGGAAGGGGATGCCGAGCGCCTTGAGGTTGCCACGGAACTTTGCGATGTCGTCGCCGTCGACCAGCTCGTCGGTGTCGGCGTCGAGCAGGTGGACGCCCGGGCCCCGGAGCACGAACGTCACCTCGTTCTCGCCGGAAACGACGCCGAGGCCGATGCGCATCGCCTCGTTGGCGCGGTGCGAGGCGCGCGGATCGACCCCGATCAGCACGAGCACCGGCTGGTCGTCGTCCACGGGCTCAGTTGAGCGCGATGAAGCGATCGGTGCCGTTGATCAGGTCGGTGAGCACGACCAGCCCGCAGTACGTGAGGCGGTCCGAATCGCGCAGCGGGATCCCGCGCTTCTGGCAACCGTACGCGCACACGAACAGCTTCGCGCCGCTCTCGGGCAGGGCCTTGATGCGCGGATCGTCGAGCGCGCGGACGCCCTCGTCGATGAGGTAGAGGTACACGGCGGCGCCCCGGTGGAGCGCCGCCTCGGAGAGCCGGATCGCGGTCTCGAGGTTTCCATGCTCGAGGCCCGTGGACAGGAGCACGCCGAGTTTTTTCTTCGCGAGATCCATCGCGGATCGAGCGTAGCACCGTA
>Ga0209376_1000624_pt1 | contig 38455 bp, 31 predicted proteins | sample GraSoiAngelo_134_FD_185891 | JGI IMG/M metagenome (GOLD analysis project Ga0209376, IMG submission 185891) | Grasslands soil microbial communities from the Angelo Coastal Reserve, California, USA - 14_0929_05_30cm (SPAdes) (version 2) | ecosystem: Environmental > Terrestrial > Soil > Grasslands ...
CCGTCGCGAATGGTGTTGGTGGGTGGATTTGCGAATTTGAATCTCGCTTCCCTCACCGGCCCGTTTAGAGAAATGAAGAACGGGAGTGTGTTTTTTGCGCCATTCTTAGTTGCCACCGCGATTTGAGGATTTGTAGAGGGGCTCGTTCCGCCAATAGCCGGTTGCGAATGGCACCCAGCGCAACTGTCCAGATTGAACCGCGGTCCGAGTCCTTCTTCAGTTCCAGCTATTGTTCCCTGAACCGATTGGACTTCAGTGAAAGCATCGAGGCCGGCGTCAAAAAACTTGCCTTCTTTAACCGTCAAACCTGCAATCTGCCCTCCAGCTCCTGCCGCCCCTCCCCGGACGCCGGGGTCGGACTGTGCCAGGAGCATCCCGGAGCCGAGTGCTAGCGAAAAAACCAGGACAGAAACTGTAGCGTGTGCCCATCTGAAAAAGTTTCGTTTCCTCTCAGTCATTGAAGCTCCTTCCCGTCTAGTTCGTTTGGATTAGATTCGTGGCTTAAAGTTGCCGGCGGTAGTGTGGCAGAGCTTGAAGCTCAACTGCATTGACGTCTGTTAAGGCGGGCATTGATACAGATCAAGAAGCTTCGAAGGTCGTGAGAGGGCGTTGCGCGGTGCTCACCTGCTCTACTCAGAGTGTTGCAAGCGCCTCAGGGTCCGAAACGACGATCCAGCCGTCTCGGAAGTGGATGTGACCCTCGATCTTAAGTGCGTGAAAAAGCCGGCTCAAGTATTCAGGTGTTATACCAATTAACTCGGCCATCTCTTTCTTCTTGAGTGGCGAACGCACGCGTGCGTTCCTCCCTACTGTCGGTATTCCGCTAGCGGTGATCAAACGCTTCAGAATGGTGGCAAGCCTGGATCGTGCCGAGCAGCAAACCAGTTCCCCCAAACGATTGGCCTGGTCCTGTAATTCTCGGCTGTGGATTTGGTGCACTCTCCACGCAAGCTCCGTGTCGTTTTGTAAACGTCTCCTGAACTTTTCGGCCGGAATGCGCTCTACAACCGAACGTACCAGCGTGACCCCAGTTGAGGAACAAGGCCTTGCCGCGATGACGGCCGGAGCGCCCAGAAACCAGCCGCGCCACCGCAAACCGACGATGGTTTCCTTGCCCTTTGATTCGGCCCAAACGAGCTTCACGGCCCCTTCGTGAATCAGATATACCTCGTCGGCGGGTATGCCCTGCTGAAGCAGTTCAGTGCCGGGCCCGTAGCTGCGAATCACTCCCAGTTGGCCAAATTCGCTTTGAAGGTCCAGGGTCTCGGGAAGCTTCCTCGGAGAAGTCTCGCCTCTCATAGTCATGATCTCCGGTGCTTGATCACGGTTAATTGGGAGAGGTTGTGAACAACCTACAACAACATTTGCGTCAGACTTTTACACGACTGATGGGTTTTTAGGAGTTTCCCCGAGAGAGAGAGAGCATACCTCACAAAAATACCGATTCAAAACTGATTTTCACCGGGCGGTCGCAATTTTTTGTTCGCGCAGTCGATCTCGAGCTTTCTCGTTCGACTTATTAACAAAGCAAGAAATTTTTTAATCAAAGGAGAATAAAAATGCGATTCATGATGCGGGTTAAAGCGAACAGAGCGCGGCGTCTGGTGTTGGGCAGTCCCGGCAACCTTCATCGCGGCCCTTTAAAGACAGGGAAAAGTCCCCTACAAGCGACTACTCCGATCCGACAATCGCCCGGGACTATATCAACCGCGCTATGCCCGCCAATGAACCGGGATGGCTCACCCGGACGAAGTGCTCGGGTGTTCTCCTCACCAGTGGCTGCGGATCAGCTCGGCCCGTTTGAAGATCTTCTCCCGGAGGTCCTCGCGCACCACCTTGGGCGGCGCCTCGGCCTTGTCGGCCAGCGGCTCGATCTTCAAGGCGCTGAGCTTACGCACGACCTTGCGCATGGCGCGAGCCTCGTCCATCAGATACTCGCTCGCTCGGAGGCGGATGAAATTCCAGCCGAGCCGCTCCAACGTGAACTGCCGCTCCATGCGTGAGAGGACCGACTCTTCGGAGACGATCCGGTCCCCGTCGCAGGAGATGACCGCCTTGGTCCCGGCGCCGCCGTTGATCAGGAAGTCGACCTCGAACTCGCCGATCTGGTACTTGGGCACGACGCTGTAGCGCAGCTCGGTCAGCCGTTCGTAGAGGGACTTCTCGAAGGCGGAGTCCCACTTCACATTCGACGAATGCCCGTTGGGTGATTCTCCGCCGCCCCGCTCGGCGTGCGAGATGAGCCGTAGCCGCAGGTCGCCCTTCTTCAAATGGCGGTGGGGATCCATCGAGTAGACGACCCACAGCTGATCACGCGCGCGGCTGGCCGCTACGTTGTAGACGCGCTTCCACTCGTCCGAGCTACGCAAGGCCAGCGTCTCGCCCTCCGCCGCGGTATCGACGATCGAGAGGAAGACGACGTCGCGCTCGTCCCCCTGAAACTGGGAGGCGTTGCCGCACAGGATCCGGCGGCGTCGATACTCGGCCGCGCTCAAGCGCCGTCGCAGGATCGAGTCGATCTTGAGCGCCTGCTCCGTGCCAACCATGCAGATCGCGCCGATGGTGCAGCCTTCGAACTCTTCGAGCCGGCAGATGGCCGTGATCAGCGAAGCCACTTCGAGGGCTTCCGCATCGTTCGTCTTATTCTTCGCGACCGCGCCCTGGACCCGGTGCGCGATCAGGTGCGGGTAGACCTGGCTGGTGGACGCCTCGCGCAGGGGCAGGATCTCTCCGCCATAGCAGAGCTGATTGCTGAACTGGATGATCTCGGGGACACAGCGGAAGTGCTCGACCAGCCGGATAATGCCCCCGAAGGCCTGGCGGGCCAGATCGTAGACGGACGTCTTGCCGTCGTAGAGCTGCTTGTTCGGGATCCCGTCCAGGAACTCGTCGATGAGCCCTTGCCCGCGATCGAGCTCGAAGCCGATCGCGTACGGGCTGACCTGCTCGTGATCGCCGATGACGACCACTTTCCTGGCCAGGCCGAACGCGGCCAGGCCGAATACGTCGCACTGGCTCGCCTCGTCGATGATGACGACGTCGAACGTGATCGTGCCGAGCTCGAAGCTCTCGAGCGCGCGTGAGAGCGGCATGATCCATACCGGCACGGCCTGGTGGCACTCCAGCAGCACGCGCCTCGCTTCGTCCTTGAACTTTCCGACGAGCTTGCCGGTGCCCTTGCCAATCTTCCGGTAGAGTCCCAGCCACCCGTTCAGGGCCTGCTGCTGCTTCAGACCCGTGCGCTCGATCTGGGCCCGCCAGGACAATCTCTCCACGTAGAAGGCGTTCACCTTGTGGAGCTTCTCCGTGACTAGGCCCAGGCGTTCTTCGAGCTTTTCGACGTCCGCCCCGCCCAGGCTGGCCAGCTTCTGTGCCAGTTGGCGATGTGTCCAGGCCCGCCCGAGATTGCCAGGTGGAGTGGCGCCATCGTGCGGCGACTCGCGATGCCGGATCGCGTCGGCCCACTGGGGCGCCACCTGGCCGATCTGATCCAGGATCCGCTCGCGCTCGTCGAAGGCGGGCTTCAGCTCGAGCACCTGCGCGAGACGCTTGTACGCCTTGTCGTAGGCGTCGTAGTCGATCGCCTTGAACGCCTGCTCGAGCGTCTTCAGCAGCGGACGAGAGACCTCCGTGGCCTTGACCGACCGGATCGTCTTGAGCCACTGCGTGCGTTGATCCTTGAGGCCCTTGATCTCGAGATTGGCGACGTGTTTGCCGGTCAGCGGAATCAGCTGGTCGCGGATGAGGTCCACGATCCGGAACGCTTCGGCTTCTTGCTGCGGCCGGAGGGGCAAACGCTTGAACAGGATCTCCCACTTCAGTCCGACGTCGGCCATCTCGGCCTTGAGCCGTGCCCACTGTTCGGGGATCCACGTGACGGCTTTCTCGAGCTGAACCGCATAGGCCGCCATGGTCTCTTCGGGCTTGGGCCCCATGTTCGGCGACCGGGGCGCGGCCAGGCCCTCCATCTGGCGGTCCCAGCGCCTGCAGAGGTTCTCGCGAAGCAAACGCACTTCGACGAACTGGAGGACCGCTTCGAAGTGCTCGATCTCTTTCAGCTCGCCCTGATCGGTCCGGGTCTCCTGGGTGAGCCGGTTCCACTCCGGGTGCAGGAGCCAGGTCAGCTTCTTGAACCGCTTCGGCGATTTCAGGTGCTGGATGATCTCCTGCAGGATTCGGATCTGATCCTGTGCCGGCAGCGCCGACTGGGTCGACGGGCCCAGTCGAACGATGAGCCGGTCCCGTTTCGCGATGTCCTCGCGCGCGGCCTTGATCAAGCCGATCAGCTCCCGCCAGGAGTCGGCCTGATCGCTGGCGCCGGCCTGCAGGCAGGCCATGAACCACGGCGAGTCGCGCTCCACGCCCTCGATGGCGTCGGCAAAATGGTGCTTGAGGCGTTCGAGCGCCACGACGCCCACCGAGCTCGGCTCCCAATACTCCTTCATCTCCTCGGGGATCTTTTCGTTCAGGCTCTTGAACTGGTCGAAATATGCGATGAACTCCCGGGGCGCCGGCAGCTGGTCGAGGGCCGGCAGTGGCCCGGCCAGGAGGGCGTTGTCTTCGTCCGTCAGCTTCGCGTTGTTGCGATAGAGCTTCTTGATGTCTTCGTCCCGAACCGGACAGGTCCCGGCTTCGGAGACCGGCCCCGGGATCCACGCGTGTTGCTCGCGCTCCTTCGCGATCCTCCTCCCCAGCTCCGCCGGGAGGACTTTCTCGCCATGGAAATCCACCCGCCGGTAGTCGACGAGGGCGGCTTCGCGAAGCCGCTGTCTCAGCTCGTCCGATTCCTTCACGAGCTCGCTGCGCTCCGAGGCGATCTGACGGATCTCGCCGTCGAGCTTGGCCGCGCTAGTCTTCGCGAGATACGTGATGATTCCGGTGACCGATTCCTCGAGCTCCTTCGAGCTGTCGTCGTCGCCGTGGAGCACACTGACGCACAGATTCCGCAAGCTCGGCGCGACGTGATCCTTCACCACCCTGAGGGCTTTCGACGCGTGGCTCGTCACCAGGATCCGCTGGTTCCGCGCCAGGAGGTGGCCGATGAGATTGGCGATCGTATGCGTCTTCCCGGTGCCCGGAGGCCCCTGGACCATGACGGTATCGTTCAGCTCGAGCTCTTCGATGACGCGTTTCTGCTCGGGATTGGCGCCCTTGGTGAGCAGAAGGTCGATCGCCTCGCCCGGCGGTCGCTCGCCGGCGCGTTCGTCCGTCCCGACGAGCCTCAGGAGCGCCTCCGGGATCTGCTGGAGATCCGGAAGCTTCTGGATGTAGGACTCGAGCGCCTCGACGTACCCCTGACCGCGATAGCCGAGGAAGAACATGGGCGCCCGGTAGAGGCACGGCACCTCGTCGGACTGGATCTGGCCAAGCGAGTCGCCATAGAGCCCGTCCGGCCAGAACTTGTGGACGAACGCCTTGAAGAACTCACCGGTGGCATCGGGGTCCAGGGGGTGCAGCGCCTGCTTGTCGACCTCCTCGCGCAGCTGCTGCATGGCCTTCCCGTCGATCCCGGCATAGCGGAGCAGCGACGTGCAGAGCTCGGGGCCCTGCGACGATTCCTTGATGAGGAATTCCGGCACCGATGGGTTGAAGACCAGCTCGACCCGCTGGAGCAGAATCGGATGCTGGATGACGACGTCAGGCTTGTGGATACGCAGGATCCCGTCGGCCAGGAAGAGCTGCAAGCGCTCGGCTTCCCGCTCGAACTTCCCGTACAGCTCGAAGAGGTCGAGGAAGACGTTGAGCGCATCGTAAAGTTGCTTCTCCGCCGTCTCCCACGCCCGCCGCTGCTCGTACCACTTCTCGAAGGCCTCGACGCGCTCCGGCGATTCCTCGAAGGCCTCGACGACCTCTTTGCCTTCGACACTCGTCGTCTTACGGCGCTGGTAGAACTCGGGCTCCACGCCGAACTGTTCCCAGTCGGCCTTGAGCCACTTCTCGATGGCGACCGATGGCCGTGGGCACTGGGATTCGCTCGGCCGCGCGACCTTGATGATGAAGCCCGAGCCCGCGTCTCCGCGCTGGACCGACGCGTACCGGGGGACGGCGTCGTAGCTCAGCTTCCACTCGTAAAGGGCCAGGTCGACGACCGGCGGCGACTTCACGTAATGAAGCTCTTGCAGGAACCGAAAGATCTGCTTGATCTTGTCGCGATCCGTTGCCGGGGCGCTCAAGCGTGGATGCTTTTCTGAGCGGCTTGGCGGTCGGGAGTATCCTAACATTTTAATCGCCGATCTCCTTCGAGGTACGGAGATAGGCATTCTCAAGCCCACTCACGTAAGTCCATGCAATGGTGCTCTTACTGGGCACGCAATGGCTCTCACCACGCACGCAGGGGCGAAAATGTTTCAAAAAGTTACCAATTGAGGTAGCCCGTAACCCAAGTAAGGAGGCGATGGTGAAAAAAGCGTTAATCGCGTGCAACAAAGTTGATTGAATTCCCTTGCATGAAATGAGTCACCGTGTGTTCGGCATGAAAAAACCGCGCAATGGCGGGCGAATTTCAAACCGGCTACGGAAGCATAGGAGAAATGAGCGCGGTTTTCTCTCCCTGGCCGCCGCGGTTTTCTCTTCCCGGCCGATCCAGGAATTTGGGGAAGAGCGTGATGGAAGACCCGATTCGGCGTGCACGGGCGTTTTTCGGGCGCACGAACCTCAAGGTTCACGGCCACGGGCTCGGTTTCAAGGTGTAAAGTCCTCATTCCAGGCCTCCGTTAAGCTTCGGATCTCGATCTGTCACAGAAGCCCGCGATCGCTCGCAAAATGGCTCGAATTGCGAAGTTCACCGCACAGACATACCGTGATCCGCGGCACTGCTCGTCGTTAGACCAGTTTTCCAAAAGTAGTCCGGATTCGGAGAATGTCAGACGACTTTTGCAAAAGTAAGGCCGACTTTGAAAATGTCGGACGCCTTTTCACAAAGTCGGACCGAAACGTAAGATTCTGTCTGCCTTTTTGCAAAGTTGGCCGGAAATTGAAAAAGTCGGGCTGGAAATTTCGATTTTCCGTCTTACTTCTGCCAGAGTTGCCCGACATTTTCAAAAGTCGTCCGACTTTTGAAAAATCCGCCTGACTTTTCCAAAAGCGGTCCGACTTTGACAAATGTCGGACGGAAATCCTAAAAGCGGTCTGACTTTGAGCATTGTCGGCTGACTTTTCCAATTTCCGTCTGACTTTCTGAAAAGTCGGACAACTTTTCGCAATGCGGTCTAACTTCTGAAATTTCCGGACAACTTTGGCGAAAGTAGGCTGGAAATCTGAATTGCCATCTGACTTTCTGAAAAGCGGTCCGTCTTTTGTAATTTCCGTCCGACTTTTTAAAAAGCGGCCTAACTGTGCTGGGAGTACTCGATTTTGCCGCGGGATCGGCTGGACGCCTTGCTGGTGCGCTTTGTCCAACGCATCCGCGATCTCGATTGCAATCTTCAACGCGTCATCGAGCGGCAACGCCCCCTTCGCTAATGGCTGAGCCAGCGTCTGCCCTTCGAGGTACTCCATGACGAGGTAATCGGTGCCGTCCTGGTGGCCGACATCGTAGAGCACACAGATGTGGAAGCATAGGAGAATCGAACGCGGTTTTCTCATGATCGAACGGACCAGCCGTTCTGTAATTCGGGTCCGAACCAAATCTGCCATCCTTTGTTGATAAAGGGGACCATGGCCTCAACGTCCTTTTTACGGAGCACGCGCATCGGGACCGCCTTACCGAGCGCAGCCCAATTCACGGCTCAGAACCGTCGTTCCGGCCGGCACCGATGGAATCGACGCTGGACGAACTTCCCAAATCCAAACTTTTACCAGGGACTGACGCAGGCGCTGAATCGTGGGAATGCCGAACGGCTGTTCCCCCCGATTTAAATCCTGATCCTCACAGGTTCAAAATCACTTGTTCACGCGAGCGGCTGAGGAAGTCGCGACGGTTACGCGAATGTCTCAAGAAGTCGCGAATTTGCAAGAAAAGTGACTTGATGCCCTCGTCAATTCAATCGGTTGCAGATGGCTCGAAACATTGCCGTGTTGTAAACTCACTTCAGCATGCCAACGGTTCTGCGGGTGGGTCCGTATCGGTTCTTTATTCTATGCTGACGATCGACAGGAACCACCGCACGTGCACGTTGAACGCGATGACAAGGTCGCTAAGTTCTGGCTCGTCCAGTAAGACTTGAACGCAGTGGAGGTTTCTCCAGACGAGAAATCAATCGAATCCAGAAATTGGTGGAGAAGAACGCGGAGGATTTGCTAAGGAACTGGAATGAGTACTTTGAAAGTCGAGCAAACTGAAGCAAGAGCCCTGCATGTTAAAGTGACGGCCGACACTCTTACAGTTGACCTCACCGATGGCAGAACAATCTCTGTACCACTTGCTTGGTTTCCACGGCTCCTGCACGGTTCGGTTTCGGAACGGAACAATTGGCGTTTGATCGCTCGTGGCGAGGGCATCCACTGGATCGACTTGGACGAGGACATCAGTGTGGAAGGCCTTTTGCATGGTCACCAATCGCGGGAAAGCCACGAGTCACTTGAAAAATGGTTGCAGAGCCGCCGAGGAAGAGCTTCCTCAGGCCAAAAAACGCCTAACAGGGGCTTGCAGCCGACACCTCGCACGCGAAAAGCGCGTGCTCGGCGCGGCTGAAGCGGTTTTTCTCATGAGCGCGGACAGAAATGCGGCGACCGAGCCGCGCAAAACCGGATTGTCGACTATTCGCGAGAGGAATTTTGGGGAAAGAATCATCGCGCCGGAGTGGAGGCTCGTACCGGCATCGCGAACACAAAGCGTTCACCATCGCGGCTGACGTTGTTCCACTGCGGCGGGTTTCCTGGAAGCGGTCCCTGCAGCTTGAATAGCATCCTGGGAGGTTCTGCCTGAAACGCCGGGGTAGTCGTAATGTCCACGGCCATCACTTCCCAGTCGCGCGTCAGGAAATACATTTCCCTGCCGTCTTGCCGCCAGGAGATCATTCCGATGGCGCCGTCCTTGGATACCTGTATGGCCGGCCCAGCCGGAGTTTCGGGCTTATTGGGGTCAAACGGGCGGACGTAAACGTCGGTCTTATTAATGGTGACTTCGTTCGAGAGAAAGGCCATGTAACGCCCGTCGGGCGAGAAGCGCCCGTCGATGACGTCGTAATCCTCCCGTATCCATTCAATGGCCTTCCGATCCAGGGCTTTCTCCTCCGGTCTAAGCGCGATGAGGTTCAACACTCCGGTCCAGAAGGTCAGGAACTTTCCGTCGCGTGACCAGTCCGTGAGGACCATGAAAGCGCCAGGTGTGTAACGGAACAACTGTTCTTCATTCCCCGTTCCATCCCAGGCTTTTCGATAGACTCCGGAATATTGCTCGCGGAACGAAGCGTAGGCCACCTGTGTTCCATCCGGAGACCAAATGGGCGCGTTCTCCGGATGAGTGTCGTTAGTGACCGCGTAACCTTGACCTGTCGCGATGTCGAACGTCCAGATATCCTGATTTGAAGTCTTGGGATCGGTTCTCATCACCACCAGACGTTTTCCGTCGGGCGAAATCCCGGGTTGAACATAAAAACCGGGTTGGCCCACAATACTGACCACTTTCCCCTGCCGGTCGAGTATCGTCAGTTGCCGGAGTTGAGGCGGGGGAATGGCAATCACAACACGTTCGCCGTCACGGCTAATGCTCGACGTTCCCGGCGCGACACCGGTGATGGCATCCGCCGGAGGACGAAACAGCAGCGTGGGTTTTCCGAATTCGAAATCCGGAGAGGTGGTGACGGGTACGGCCATGATTCCTCGATCTGCCGCCAGGTAATAGAGTTCCTTGCCATCGCGCCGCCAGTTCGCCATTCCCAGGCCACCTTGATCCGAAATCTGCCAAGGGCCTGCGGCCGGCTTGGAACCTGGAGCAGCCGCCGGATCGAACGGGCGTACATAGATTTCCATTTTTCCCGACTCGTTCGAAGCGTAAGCGATAAAACGGCTGTCGGGAGAAAAGCGCCCGCCCTGAATTTGGGTTTTGCTTCGGGCGATTTCGATCGGTTTACGTTCTCCCGTCGCGTTGAGCGGTAAAGCAAACATGCTATTGCCGCCGGCAAGATCTGCGGAGAAATAACTCAAATAGCGCCCATCCATGGACCACTCATTGAGCGAGATCAAAGAACCTCCCTGGTAGAGAAGCTCTTCTCGGCCTTCACCATTCGATGCCTTTCGATATATTCCGAAGTAGCCGCCGCGTACTCCAACGTATGCGACCTGGCTTCCGTCTGGAGACCACGCTGGATTGGTCGCCTGCTCGCGTGTTTGGCTGGCCGTAATCTGTGTTCCCCTGCCGGTGGCGATGTCCAGTACCCAGAGATCCGAGCGCTCTTTATCCAGATCAATCCTGCTGACGGCCACACGCGTAAGGTCCGGCGAGAATACAGGCTGGTTATACACGTCGCGCTGTCCGACAACACCCGCCTCTTTGCCCTCGCGATCAAATAGCATGAGCCGGCGGGCGTTCGCCTCAAAGAATTGAGCGACAACTTTCGCTCTTTCTACAGGGTCGGTGGGAAGAGCCTGGCCATAACCGGCAACCGAAGCGGCTAGCGTACACACAGCCAGAGTGACAACAATGGCGAACCGGTAAGAGTTCTTCACGTCGAAATCTCCTTACGAATCTCTCAGCAATTCTGCGGACACGCCGACACGACCTTCCCGCCCGGCAGTGTGATGACCCGTAGCAGGCCGGAACGAGAATGGTCTCTTGCGCGGCTGGCTTCGGCAGTAACGGCCTTTCCGAGAGCCGCCTCGATATCGCTCCGGTTGATATCCCGCGCCCGGAAGAAGCTGGGCGGAGGCCCTTCCAGGGACCAGCTTTCCATCTGATCTCCATTCTTTGCATCCACGACCAATTCAATGTGGGGATTTCTCCAGTCGACTTTCGTGAGCGTTCCGCTCAACATGACGCGATCATTGAAATCGAATATGGCCGTCATGTTGTGGTGCGCCCAGGCAGAACCAGCCAACAGAACGACTCCAACGGCAATGAGAACAATGGTCCTCTGCCTCATAGGGATGCTCCTTGTTGACGGTGACAAACGACATGGTTTCATCAAATAGCCCATCTAAGATTAGTCTTCCAAGATCAAAAAGCACAAATTTTCGTGCGACGCCGTGCGGCGAGACTCGAGGAATGGACTGGACAGTTATCAACGCCAGCTTCGCCAAGTAGAAGGCGGCAGAGAAAGTCGGGTTCCTCGCGCTGAAGAGAAACCGGCGGATCGAGATGGAATCGGAAGATCCGGGAAGAAATTGTACCGCTTGTTCCCAGTTCGGTTGCGAGAGCTTCACGATCCCGGATAGCTGCGAAGGTTGTGATTCTGGGAACGGTTGGTCATCGATCCGCCGCGCACCGGCTGTGCACGAAAGAGCTTGGAGCTGCTGCGCAGGTGTGGCCCAGGTGATTTATGTGTCTTGCCATCCGGCCGCTGGCGCGCGATGTGGGCATCCTCAGCGAGGAAGAAGGGTTCAAACTGCGGCGCGTCACCGCTGGACATGTTTCCGCAAACCCGGCACGTGGAATGCGTGGCGGACTTGCGGCGTGAATAGAGTGCTACCTATTTCGTTTCGCTGCGCGTGCGAATGTCCACTTCGGTAAATCCGAGAGCCCTGAAAAACTGTGTGAGATTTGTTTTAGCCCGTTCGAGCGCTTCTTCTTGGATGCCACTGTTGCCGGCGGCCAGCATGATTTCCTGGCGGGCCTGTTCGCGAGCGTTGTGCTCGAGGTGCGGGTCGAATTTTCTAAAAATGGCAAGTTTGTGCTCCCAGACTTGTGTGTATTTTTCGTCGAGGTAACAATCCAGGATCTTCCCGGGGGGAATGATGAGGGAAATCTTCTTGTCGCTCACCTTGATGTCGTCCGCAGAAATTTGCGACAGATCGACGCCGGCCTTCACATCGGCATGGGCGATGATGATAATGCGGTCGCCGGGGAGCAAGCCGTAAAGGGCGGGTTCGGATTCGAGTTTGACGACTTTTTCCATGACATATTTGACGGTTACGAGCTGGGAGAGTCCCTGGACTTGGAGGACAAGGTTGGGGGTGTTGGCAATCTTGGGCGAGGCCTGAGATCTGAGCACGGGCAACACCACGTAAAACAAGAGGGCGAGCCCGGCGAGAATACCTCCCACAACGGCGATAATGGCAAGACGCGTCTTCCACATGCACCTACTGTACGGCTTCGGCGCCGGATGCAAAAGCAGGAAAGTCGTCGGTACTGAGATGGGCCGATCTCCGTTTCCTTAGAAACGCTCCCGCATCGATAGGCAGTCAAAAGAAAATTCTAAAGAAAGCCGCAAGCGAGGATCCTTGCTTGCGGCTTTATGTTTTACGGCGCCCTTTTCTTAGACTGAACCCCGCGATTCACAGCCGGGGGGACCCAGCATGAGGCTTTACATTTTCAGGTGCCGAGCAAGACCCGGGATATACGCCGCCACTCGCTTTGAAACGGCCTCCAATCTTCCGAGAGAAGAATGTTCAGGAGGATGGGCCTTTTACGAGCGAGTCGACTTGACGCCCAAAGGCAGACTGCGGTTCGCCGTTGATGCCACCAGACTCCGACGTCAAGTACAGCAAAATGGTTGGTATATGTGGGAGGAGTCGGCACCAGAATGGCGGCTGGGCATAGCCCCGGAGGACAGGCTGGTGCGCCGCGACGAAGAGCGTCCGCCTGCCGAGCACGAGTCTACTGCATCAGTGCTGGTCTCGGTGCCGACGACAAAGAAGGCCTCACCGACCGCGCCGCCGGCCCCGCCAGCCCCGCCAGAAGTTGGGCCAGCGCGCCCTGTGGGAGTGTCCACACCGGCCGAGGAAAGACCGGCCAGAAGCGTCGCTGCGCCGGCGGTATGGCATCAGGTGGTTTGGTTCGACATTCCCACTCGTGATCTCGATCGCGCGGTGCGTTTCTACTCTGCCGTCCTGGGAACTGCATTAAAAAAAGAACAGGCCGGACCCGGCGTCGCGATAGCCATGCTGCCGCACTCCGAAGGCTCCATCGGTGGCTGTCTGGTGCAGAACATGGATGCAAGGCCGTCAGAAAGTGGGCCGTTGCTTTACTTGAACACCCAGGGCCGTCTCGACGAGGCCACGAACGCGGTCGAGAAGTACGGCGGCAAAGTCCTTGCCGCCAGGCATTCGATTTCGCCGTTCGGCTTCCGCGCGATTGTACTCGACAGCGAGGGAAACCGCATCGCGCTTCATTCAATGTGAACGCTGCAGTATTCACGCCGAGGTTCCCCAGCTTGCTTGCGGCGGCGGAAGGATCGAAACCTATTACTCCCACACGGAAAGATTCTCCGCAGGATGCCGGTCCCAGCACGAACTCCGATTTTCCCACGCGGAATCGCCCCTTCTCGCGTGTCTCGGCCGCGCATCTCCAGCGCGTCTCCCGCCGATTTCGGCGATTTGAGTCTTAAATCCTTGCGCGACTCCAGGAACCAAGTTTACATAAGATCCAACTGCGACACTGAACGGCCGCCACCTGCCGACTCCCCCCGCTTTTAGAATTAACACCTTACGGCAGAACAGGATATCCCGTTTCCGTTTGGATTCCATTCGCCGCCTGAGCTGGCAGTAGTTTTGCACCCTAAAAGGCGCTCTAATCGCTCCTGAAGAAGCCGATTGCTGCTCCATATCGCGAGCAGTGTACGGCGATTGCCGCTCCGTATTTGTGAAATGACGACCTATGCTGTCACTGGGACAAATTCGACCTGAACCTCGGCGGACGGCTTCGTTTCCAAATCCTTGATGGAAATATCGGCGATGAGCATGTAGGCTTCACCATCTTTCATAGTCTTGGCCAATTCACGGTCGAGAATCTTGCACTGCCTGTTGTAGGCATCGTATTGAACTCTCACTAAGACCATAAATCATCCTCGTACTAGAAATCCGAAACAACGCCACCAGCGGCAAGTTCGGCCAACGGGACATCGCGCAGTCCGAAAATCCAGCACCTTCTGTTTGCCGACTTAATCGTCGTCGCCGAAATCTCGTACTGGTTCAGCCCCGCGCCGAATGTCTACCTTCATCAACAATCTATCAACTTGTTTGAAGCATTCCTCAAGTCTGGCTTCGCCGTAAGTCGATTTCCAGGTCTCCAGATCCGTCACAGTGACGAAGTGTTTCTGGCCGATCTGCATTACTGGAATGTGATCTTCCTCAATGATTCTGCGGAAATGGCGTGACGAATAGCCCGCCCGGAAAGCCGCACTCGGAATATCGAGGAGGTGGCTTTGCGTCTTACGTTGAACTGCTTGTGGGTTCATTTGGGATCCTCCGTGCTCCATTTGTGCAAGCACAATTCCAAATTGTCAAAACCGATCGCGTTCTCTTCCCTGAATCAGGAGTTTTGGCGTGTCGATGGCGGTCGAGTTTCACCCAGCCGAGCAAAACAAAAGCCCGAATTGACGCGCCTTCATGAATGCTTGCCCTGAACGCGCTGGCTCTCAAAATCAAGCCTGCCGTGCCTTCTGCCTTGCGCGGTCGAATATCGGATGATGATCTCGGACTGCGTGGTGGTGAAACCGGTCAGGTAACGAAAAGTTTCGCCGGGTTTCCACGGCCAAACTCGATTTGCGGGCGACCTTCGCAAATACCCGCGGATTACGAGAATTCGCATTCCCGTAATCCGCTGCCGGACGACTCCGTCGCGTCTCTGCGGCCGGTGTTGCAGGCGTGACGGGCTCCTGATAGGAAATCGGTTGAAGCGATGACTGATCGACACCAACGGACGCCGGGCCACGGCAGGCCGCGAGTGCCATCAGGCAGATCAGCGAAACAATGAGCAAGCTGGTATTCATGGAACCTCCTTTGAGTGTTTTCTCATGCCTTCGTTGAAGGCAAATGAATGACCAGTGCGACGCCCAATGCTGTCAAGGCTTCCAGAAGTTCGGGCATCACGTGCGTCGAAGAATTGCGTGATTTGTAATTGTGAAGATGGCGGGCGGTCATAGCATCGGCCTGATGGGGGTGCTACTGGATGTCGACTCGGGATTCCGTTTGAATTAGCGGCAGTGACTGCGACTTGCGGCACCAGAAGGTCAGCAACGTGATGGCGACCAGCACGAGCGAGAGCACGAAACTGATCCACATCCCGACTGCTCCTAGACCCTGGTTGAAACACAAAAGGTACCCGAGCGGCAATCCAACCAGCCAGTAACCACCCATGGTGCTGTACATGGGGATCTTGGTTTCGCCCAGCCCGCGCAGGGCGCCGCTCGAGACGATCTGCGTACCATCGGCCAACTGAAACACGCCCGCCAGGAAAAGCAACTTAACGGTGATGTTCGCAACCTGTATGTCCGAAGTGAACGCAGCCGCGATCCACTTACCCGCGGTTATGAATGCGATTGCGGAAAGCGACATGAACCCCACGCCCAGCAGGAGCGCCGACCACCCTGCGTAGCGCACGCCCGTGAGATCGCGCCGGCCCACAGCCTGGCCCACTCGTACTGCTGCGGCTGCGCTTACGCCGAGGGGGACCATAAAGGTGGTCGCAGCGCAAAGCATCGCAATCTCGTGCGCGGCGAGCTGCGTGGCATCGATTGTGGCGATAAGTCCGGCGGCTCCCGCAAAGACCGCGATCTCCAGACCAATTTGGACGGCAACCGGCACTCCAATGCGAAAGATGCGAGTGACCAACCGAAAATTAATCCTTAACCGTCCTCGCAGAAGCTCCAGCTTGCGGTCGTGCCCCCAGGCAATAACCGCGAGCACGCCGAACATGTAAAACCGCGCAATGTTCGTTGCCCAGGCAGAGCCCTTGATCCCCATGGCCGGCGCGCCCAGGTTCCCGTAGATCAGTACCCAGTTGAAAAATGCGTTGACGACGTTCGCGGAAATCAGCACAAACGATATCGGACCGACAACGTTCATACCCTGCAAGTACCGGCGCAGCCCAAAGTAGAGCAGCAGCGGCAGAGTGCCCCACGTCAGCGTCCCCATGAATGGCACAAGCTGATCCATGACAGACGGCGTGAGGCCGCAGCGTGGCAGCATCTCCATGATTGCGAAGGTCGCGGCCGTGATCACAGGCGTGAGAGCCGCACCAAGATACAGGCCGTGTACCATAGCCTCGCGGCACTCCTCGAGGAGGCCGGCGCCGAACGCCTGAGAGATGATCGTGTCCAGCGCCAGCAATACTCCGCCCAGCAGTAACACAATGTTGATGTAAATCGCGTTCCCCAGACCGGAGGCGCCTATCGCGTCGGCGCTATTGGGCAGGCGCCCGACGAACATGGTGTCCACGATGCCCATCAGCATCCAACCCAGTTCGGCAATGACCAGAGGAACCGCGAGCTTGAGCGTAGCAAGGAGATCTTCGCCGGAAATCAAGTACCGCGCGTTCACGTCTAGATCTTAATGATCGCACGACGGACTCTGGACTGGGCTTTCTGTTCTTTCATTGGACTCATTTCCTTGACTGCTGCAGAACCGACACCTGTCTGCCTGTCTTCGCTTGGGTAAGCCAATGGATGCACATCGGCGGTTTCGAGGAATTTACGATCGCCTTGTCCCTTGCATCACTTAATTTTCAGTAATGACATAAGGAAGACGGAGCGTCGATGCTGGACTCGCTGGCAATTCTGGAATACTCTTTGAGGGAAGGAGAATCACCATGTTCAAGCTCGGTAGTCGCGGTCTTCGGCGGATGGCCCTGGCTTCGGGATTCCTCGTTTTGGCGGTTTTTTCGGACTCCGGGGTGAGGATGAACAAGCACGCCAGCCCGGTTCTTCCACAACTAGGAAACGTGATGGCCCTCTACGGTGCCGAGGCCGTTACCATCGACCGCAATGCGAGAGATTTTAAACTGCCCGATCAATTTGCGTGGCAAGACCGTCCAGGAAGCGCAAGCAAGACGGTGACTCTGTTTGGCGATCCGTCAAAAGCCGGCTTGTACGTGCAAATCACCAAACGGGGTCCCAACGATTGGAGCCAGCCTCACTCTCATCCCAACGAGCGATTCATCACGGTCCTGGCCGGAACTTTCTTGATCGGCACGGGGGCGAAGTTCGATAAGAACAACACCGTTGCCGTCGGACCGGGCGGCGTCGTCCACGATATCCCCAATCAGATGCACTACGACGGAACGGGGCCCGAGGGCGCTACCCTCGAGTTCATCGCCATGGGTCCAGCGGCGAGGAACTAGGCGAGATAGACCGAAACCCGAGCATTCTTCGTGATTATGTCGGAGCCGCGAAAACAGCCACCGGCGCGGAAACGGCCAAAAGCCTTCCGATGAAGTTCATGCTGGATACTAACATCTGTATACGATTGGATCTCTGGATCTCCTTATCGCCGCCCACGCTTTGAGCCTTGGCGTGCACTTGATCACAAATAATGAAGTCGAATTTAAACGCGTTCCGGGTTTACGCGTCGAGAACTGGCTCTGACTCGAAAGGACGATAATGCCGAGAACATCGTACAGAAGGTGCTGTAGAATGCCTTGCAGATGAAGCGACCTGAGCCGTTCGAAGTGTTTCAACCCGTCTCGATTCGAGAAGCTTGCGAACTTTTTAGTAAACATGGGCCCGGAGGACATCTTCTGGCGGGCGGGACGGATCTTGTGATCGCGATCAAAGAGAAGGGACTCGTTCCCCGGTACGTGGTCGATCTCAAGAAGATCCCCTCGCTGACCGGGATACGTGAAGCCTCCGACGGATCACTGACCATAGGGGCCCTTACGACGATGCGAGAGATCGAGACCTCACTTTTGATTCGCAGAAAGTATCCCTTTTTGGCGCAAAGCGCGGCCGAGGTGGGATCGATACAAATCCGGAATCGCGCCACCATTGGAGGGAACATGGCGAACGCCACTCCCTCTGCCGACGTTGCGCCGGCTCTTCTGATCCTTAATGCCCGAGTGAAGGTATCCCGATCCGACGGTGAGAAAATCGTTTTGCTGGAAGAGTTCTTCATCGGACCCGGCAAGACGATAATGCAGCAGGGCGACGTCCTGACCGAAATCCTGATCCCGCCTAGTCCTCCCGATTTTTGTGGGGAGTACATCAAGTTCTCGCCGAGGGAAATGATGGACCTTGCATATGTCGGGGTAGCAGTGGGTGTCGTCGCCGAAGGAACGAGAAAACTATGCCGGGATGCCCGAATTGCGTTGTGCGCCGTGTCGCCAACACCGATAAGGACGAGGAAGGCCGAGGCGCTCCTCCTGAATCGGGAGATAACGGCCTCGCTCGCGGAACGTGTGGGGGAAGAGGCCTCCAACGAATGTAAGCCCATTAGCGACGTGCGCTCCTCCGCGGCCTACCGAAAAGAAATGGTTCGGGTGAACACCAGGCGTGCGCTTCTGAATGCAGCAGCCGGCTATGTCGACAATCTCTCCTGGACGGCCAGAAGGGATCGAAGATACTCATGAATACGAGGATTCAGATCCGGCTCAACGGAAAAATCCTCGCGCTTACGGTGCCTCCGTTCAAGCTTTTGCTGGATCTCTTAAGGGACGAAATTGGTTTAACAGGAACGAAAGAAGGCTGCGGAACCGGCGACTGCGGTGCCTGTACTGTGCTTCTGAATAGTAAGCCCGTGAACTCCTGTCTTGTCCTTTCGGGTGAATTGGACGGCGCAGACATCGTCACCATCGAGGGCTTAAAGATTGGTCCCCACTTGCATCCCGTGCAACAAGCATTCGTTCAAGAAGGCGGCGCGCAGTGCGGCTACTGCACGCCGGGCATGCTGATGATGACCAAGTCTCTTCTGGACGAAAACCAAAACCCCACGGAGGAAGAGATTCGGTTTGCGCTCTCGGGCAATCTCTGCCGCTGCACGGGTTACGCCAAGATCATTCAAGCGGTTCAGACTGCCGCGGCAGAGCTTCGCAAGAACGAGGCTGGAAAGTAGAATGGAAGAACTTGCAGTCGTCGGAAAATCGGTGACGCGCGTCGACGCCGAGGAGAAGGTCACCGGCCAGACGGTTTATGGATACGATCTCGTCCTTCCCGGCATGCTTTATGGAAAGGCGCTGTTCAGCTCACGGCCACACGCCATCATCAAGCGCATCAACACTGAAAAAGCTAAAAATTACCCGGGAGTGCATGCGGTAATCACGGGAGCAGATGCGCCCTGGATCCATGGCGAAACCATCAAGGATACGCCGTTCCTCGCTCAGGGAAAGGTCCGTTACGTCGGGGAACCCATCGCGGCCGTTGCTGCCGTTGACGAAGATACCGCGCAGGCTGCGGTTGCTCTCATAGAAGTCGAATATGAAGATCTGCCGGCCTATTTTTCGCCCGAGCAAGCCTCGAAACCTGGTGCGCTGGCGATCCACGAGGATTATCCGAAGTACCATAAAGCAGACTTCATCGTCACCAGCCCGCTGCCGAACGTCTGCGAACATTTCAAGCTTCGCACGGGCGATGTGGAGCAGGGCTTTCGCAAATCGGACCTCGTTCTCGAGCAACGCTACAGGGTTCCCGCCATTCAGCATGCGGCGATGGAACCGCATTCTGCGCATGCAATGGTAGACGACTCCGGTAAGCTGACCGTTTGGGTTCCGAACGATGCTCCATTCCGGGTTCGCACCGAGACCGCCGAGGCTTTGGGATTACCTCCCGAGAAGATTCGCTACATCAATCCCTATCAGGGTGGGGGCTTCGGCTCCAAAGGGGGATTGAAAGTCGAACGTATTGCCATTGCTCTGGCCTATCACACGAAAGGCCGGCCGGTTCGGGTCAAGTTCAACCGGCAGGAGACTTTCGTTTCAACGAGTACTCGGCATGGAGCCATTGTTCGAATCAAGAGCGGCGTGAACAGCGACGGGACACTCGTCGCTCGTGAAATTACGATTTACTGGGATGCAGGCGCCTATTCTGAAAAGAGTGCCACGGTCTGCATTCGGGGAAGCTTGCCTTCGCCCGGGCCATACCGCATCCCGCACGTGAAGGTCGATGGGTACGCCGTCTATACGAACAAGCCTGTGGCCGGCGCATTCCGCGGATACGGCATCCCTCAAGCCGCATGGGCCTGCGAACAGCACATGGATGACCTGGCGAAACGACTGCGCATGGATCCGCTCGAATTTCGTCTGAAGAATATTTTCGTCGATGGGGACATCACTTACTGGGGAGAGGAGCTTCACAATGTCGGTCTGAAGGAAACCTTATTAAAAGCGACAGAGGCCATCGGCTGGGGCAAGTCGGGCAAGTGGGGCAAGCGGGGCAAGAAAGAAAAGTTAGATCCGAAAGGATTCAAAATCGGGAAAGGATTCGCCTGTATCTCGAAGCCGACGCGCACGCCCACCACCTCCAATGCGTCTGTTCTGGTTGATGCTCAGGGAAAGGTGACCATACACGCGGGAACTGTGGAAATCGGTCAGGGTTGCGGCACCATGCTTTCCCAGGTCGCGGCCGAGGAACTTGGAGTTCCCATCGAAAACACACGCATGCACCCGCTGGACACAGACGTGATTCCCTTTGACTCATCCACAACGTCGAGCCGGAGCACGTTTCATATGGGCAACGCCGTCCGGTATGCGGCTATCGACGCTCGTGAGCAGATCGCGCAGATGGCAAGTGTAATTCTGCAGGCGCCGGAGGAACATCTTCGCTTTTCGGACGGCAAGGTGTTTCTGAAGAAAGATCCACACCATGCGATGACCGTGGGTGAGGTTATTCGGACGCAACTGGCACCCGATGGAGTCGTCCGTGGAAACGGATCCTACACATACGAGCTTGGTAAAGACGTCGACCCGCAGACGGGACACAGCGACCACGCATCGGCGTTCTATATGTATGCGACACAGGCCGCTGAGGTGGCGGTGGACGAGGAGACGGGCAGAGTGCGGCTTCTGCGGGTCGTTGCGGCCCACGATGTCGGGAAAGCGATCAATCCGCTGAACTGCGTCGCGCAGGTTGAGGGCGGTCTCGCTATGGGTATCGGCGCTGCTTTGCACGAAGAGTTAGTTGTTGACAACCAGGGCAGGGTCCGAAACGCTTCATTCCTGGACTACCACCTGGTGACGTCGCTGGACGTGCCGGAGATGAAAACGATCATTGTGGAATGCCCGGCGCCCGACGGGCCTTATGGTGCGAAGGGGCTTGGAGAACCTGGATTGGCTCCAACCCCTGCAGCCATTGGAAATGCCGTGGCTAACGCTCTGGGGATCCGGATTTACGATTTGCCGCTAACTCCTGAACGCGTTTACTGGGCGATCCAGGCGGCAACGGATTAAATACTGTAGCGCGGTCTATTTGTTGAGGCTGCGCGCTATCGCGCTTGCGCTTCGCGGACCACCGGATTTTGTTGATTCCACGAAAAGCCGGTGCTCATAGAAACTGTGAATGAATTGAATCTAGCAACATTCCCCTCCTCTGCGAGGAGGGGAATGTTGCGCAGTTCCAATTCGTTCACATCTATCATAGAGCGCCGCTATTAGTCGCGTTTTCCTGATGAGCTTACCAATCCTCTCGATCGTCGCTTTGATTCTTGCAATCGTCATCAGCTGTGTCTCTCGTTTCAATGTCGGTCTTCTCTCCATCGCGTTCGCGTTCCTTGTTGGTGTGGTGTTCGGCAGGATGAGCGTTGCCGAAGTGATGGCTGCATTTCCGTCTAGTCTGTTTCTGACGCTGATCGGTGTGATGTTTTTCTTCAGTCAAGCCGCCGTCAACGGCACCCTCGACAAGATCACGCAAAGTAGCCTGAAATTAGCGCGAGGCCGGGTCGGAATGATTCCAGTCATTTTCTTCTTTATCTCGCTGGTGTTCTCTTCGATCGGACCCGGTGCTATTGCAACGGTGGCCTTTCTGGCGCCGGTTGCGATGAATCTGGCAGGCCGGGTTGGGATCAGTGGGTTTCTAATGGCGATCGTGCTGTGCTCCGGAGCGAATGCGGGCACTCTGTCGCCGATCGCACCGTCGGGCGTGATTGCGAATAGTCTAATGGGAAGAATTCAAATCACCGGTCAGGAATCGGCGATTTACCTGAACAACCTCTATATCGAGTCGATTGTAGGCCTCGGGGGTTATTTCATTCTCGGTGGATATCAATTGTTGACTCGTCCCCGCGTGAAAGGGATAGAGGACGAAAATGCATTCGGTCTGGGACGTGTGGAACCGATGACCTGGAATCAGAAGTTAACCCTGGCACTGATCGCACTCCTGATCGCGGCTGTCGTGTTCCTGAAGATCGACGTTGCGATGGGTGCATTCATGGCGGCGGCCATTCTCACGCTGGTTCGTGCATCGGACGAACAGGCCGCGCTAAAGGCGCTTCCGTGGAACGTAATCGTTATGGTGTGTGGTGTGATCGTTCTTATTTCCATCCTCGAGAAAAGAGGCGGCATGGACCTCTTCATTACGATTCTGTCCAAGTTCGCAACGAAAACGTCTGTTAACGGAGTGATCGCCTTCGTGGCTGGATTGATCTCGGTTTACGCGAGCTCTGCCGGCGTTGTCATGCCGGCATTTATTCCAACTATCCCAGGTCTGATCGCCAAATTAGGTGGAGGCGATCCTATCGCAATCGCCGGTTCCATCAGCGTCGGCGCGATGATCGTGGATACATCTCCGTTATCCACCGCCGGTGCTTTATGCATTGCGAGCGCGGCGCCCTCTGAAGACCGGAGATCACTTTTCAATAAGATGTTGGCGTGGGGCTTATCCATGAGCCTGGTGGGCGCTCTTGTATGCTGGGTATTCTTCGGGCTTCTTTCTGGAAAAAAGAATTAGGATGAAGACATGAAAGCCGATCTCGTCGTTAAGGGCGGTTGGGTGGTCACAACGCAGGAAACTTTCAAAGGTGGCGTTGCCATATCGGATGGGAAATTTGTTGCTATGGGAACAGATGATTCCCTCCCCGAGGGCAAAGAAGTCATCGACGCCAGGGACAAGCACATTCTTCCAGGGTTGATCGATGGACATGTGCATTTTAGAGAACCGGGTCTCACCTATAAAGAAGACTTCGGAACAGGATCGACAGCAGCGGTCTGCGGCGGCATCACAACAGTGATCGATATGCCGAATACTATTCCTCCGACGGCGGACGCCGAACAGGTCACAGTGAAACGGCGGCTCGCTGAGGAGAAATCTCTAGTCGATTTCGGACTCATCGGAGTCATCCTTCAGACCAATACAGACCAGATCGCTCCGATGGCGGAAGCCGGCGTTATTGGTTACAAGATCTTCTTTGGCGCAACCGTCGGCAATCTCCCTTGTCCCGACGACGGGGTTTGCCTGGAAGCTTTTTCCCGGATTGCCGAATCGAAACTTCCTCTGGGCATCCATGCCGAGAATCGCCAGATCATGGATCACTACACGGATCAACTGAAAGCCAAAGGAAAAAACGATCCGATCTATTGGGAATCATCCAGACCGGCTCTCTGCGAAGCGGAATCCGTTGCACACGCCTTGTTCTTCGCCGAGGCTTTTGGGACCAAGTTGCACGTTTTTCACATGAGCTCCAGACAGGCCGCGTTCCTGGTGAGGGATGCCAAGGTACGAGGCGCGAGAGTGACCGCCGAAACGGGGCCTCATTATCTGCTGCGCGAGCCGAAGGACATGGCCCAGGTCGGTCCGCTTCTGAAAATGAATCCTCCGGTTCGCACACGCGATCATGCGGAGGCGCTTTGGGACGGACTGCTCCATGGATACGTCGATATGCTCGCAACCGATCATTCTCCTCACACGTTTGAAGAGAAGGGATGCGACATGACAGGGAAGTTGCTGAAGCCCGCCATCTGGGATTGCGTTTCGGGCTTCTGTGGGGTCGAAACGGCGGTGCCGCTGATGTTAACCGAGGTCAACAAAGGACGGATGACGCTAAACCACTACGTTAGACTCTCCAGTGAAAATCCGGCAAAGATCTGGCAATTCTATCCAAAGAAGGGAGCCCTTCGGCTCGGATCCGATGGCGACGTTACCATCGTCGACATGAATAAAGAGAGTGTGATCGACGGAAATAGATTGCACAGCAAGAACAAACCCACACCATGGCACGGCTGGAAGGTCAAAGGCATGCCGGTCTGCACGATTGTCCGCGGCCACATCCAGATGCGCGACGGCGAGCCTGTTGGAAAGCCAATCGGCCGTATGCTACGGCCCATCCTGTAGCGGCCGTCTTGGTTGCCGTTTCCGGAACTTACCGCTGAAGTTCGTGATCTCCGTCGCCATGATCATTCTGACGGAGGAAATCGAAGTCGCAGCCGAATTCCGCGCCAAGGACGGACTGTGCATACAGTCTTGCGTATCCTCGGGGCGGTATCGATTTCGGCTGCGGAAGGCCTTGGCGTCTACGGGTAAGTTCCGCGTCCGATAGCAGTACATCCACCCGGCGTTCTTTCACGCTCAAACGAATCGTGTCGCCGCTTCGGACAAGTCCGAGCGGGCCTCCCACAGCAGTCTCGGGTGAGACGTGCAGGATGACCGTGCCAAAGGCAGTGCCGCTCATCCGCGCATCGGAAATCCGTACCATGTCCTTCACGCCGGCGCGCGCCAACTTGGCGGGGATGGGCAAATATCCCGCCTCGGGCATTCCGGCTCCAATCGGTCCTGCGTTCTGCAGGACCAGCACATCATCGACGCGCACGTCGAGTAAGGGGTCGTCGACGCGCATCGCCAGGTCATTCAGATCGGTGAACACGACAGCGCGTCCCTCGTGTTCGAACAGCCGCTCATCGGCCGCCGCGCACTTGAGGATGGATCCGTTGGGCGCCAGGTTGCCGAACAGCGCCAGCAGGCCGCCGCTCGGCCGAAACGGATCTCCAGCCGGGCGAACGACGTTGCGATCGACGAATGCCGGACGCTGCCCTAAGCGCTCTTCGAGCGTTTCTCCGGTCACCGAGCGGCACTCCAGGTGGAGGAGCGGTTTGAGCTCATGCAGCACGGCGCCTAGCCCCCCTGCCGCGTGCAGGTCTTCCATATAGTGCTGACCGGTGGGCTTGAGGTTCACCAGAACAGGAGTGGAATCGCTCAGCGCATTCAGATGATGCAAGTCGAGAATCAATCCCGCTCGCCCCGCGATGGCGGCCAGGTGAACGACGCCGTTGGTAGATCCACCGATGGCAAGGAGCACTCTTACCGCATTCTCGAGCGACTCTCGCGTCACGATCTGGGCCGGCACTGTTCCCGATTGAGCAAGCCGAACAGCTTGAGCACCGGTCGCCTCGGCTATGCGCAGGCGATCGGCATGAACTGCGGGAACTGCGGCGCTGCCCGGCAGGCTCATCCCGAGAGCCTCCGCAATGCAGGCCATCGTGCTGGCGGTACCCATCACTGCGCAGGTCCCTGCGGTCACAGCGAGACAGTCCTCGACCTCGGCAATTTCATCGCCGGTGATTTCGCCCGCACGGTATCGCGCCCAGAATCTGCGGCAATCGGTGCACGCTCCGAGCCGCTCGCCGTGATATCGGCCCGTCATCATGGGTCCGACCACAAGCTGAATGGCCGGAACGCCTGCAGAAATCGCGCCCATAAGCTGGGCGGGAACCGTCTTGTCGCAGCCACCAATCAGGACGACGGCGTTCATCGGCTGCGCCCGAATCATCTCCTCGACGTCCATCGACATGAGGTTGCGGAAAACGAGGCTCGTGGGACTCAGAAACACTTCGCCCAGCGAGATCGTAGGAAATTCAAGCGGCAGCCCGCCTGCGCCGAGGACGCCCCGTTTGACCGCTTCCACGAGCTCGGGCGTGTGCCGGTGACAGTTGTTGAATCCACTGGCGGACGTGGCAATTCCGATGATGGGGCGATCGAGCATCTCGCCCGAGTAGCCCATCGACTTGGCGAACGAACGGCGCAGATATCGTGAAAAAGCGGCGTCGCCGTAGCTCGTCAGACCTTTGTCAAGACCGGTTCCGCGGTTCATGCTGTTCGCCATTATGGAGTTCTTCGAGGAACTTGAGCAGCCGCTGCAGCCGTTCATTGGCTGTGCGCTGGACTTCGCTCGGGTCGCGTCCCGTCCAGTCGTAAAAGCCTTTCCCACTCCGAATGCCCAGGTCGCCGCGGGCGACCATGTTCTGGAGATACGGGGAAGGAACGCCCGTGTGCGACAATGACGGCACGATCGATCGCTGTGCCTTCGCGTGAATTTCGAGGCCTGCGATATCTTTTTGTTCGAGCAACCCGGTCACACACATGCGCGGTCCCAAGAGTTGCCTGGCAACTTTGTCGATCATTTCAGGTGTCGCGATCCCCTCTGCGACCATGTGATAGGCCTCGTGCAGGATCGAGTGCTGCAGGCGGTTGATGAGATAGCCGTTGACCGCACGCTCGAGAAAGATCGGTTCCCGTCCAGCCTGCTTCACGGCCGAGATCGCCAACGCGACTGCCGAATCCTCAGTTCCCTGGGCGCGCACCACTTCAATCATGGGAAACACGTCGGCGGGCATGAAAAAGTGCATCGCGAGAAACCGCTGCGGGTATCTCAGCCCTTCCCCAAGCTCATTCAATGGTAGACCGGAGGTATTCGTAGCCAACACGGGGCGACCGCCGTACACGTTCTCGATTTCGGCGTAGACCGCCTTCTTGACGGCGACATCCTCGAACACCGCTTCGATGACCAGATCCGGCGCCGCCGCTGAAGGCATCTTGCGGACGAATTTCACGCCAGGCAGTGAAATATGGATGTCCTGAGTATCCATCAGCGTTACGTCAATGCCTGCCGGCGCGAAGAGCCGCGCGATGCCCTGGCCCATGACACCGGCGCCCACAATCAAAAGCAACTTGCAGGATTCATTCATGGCTGGCCGCCCTTCGACTTTGAATCAGGTTTCTATCACAGATCGCCGGCGCCACAGAGGTATTTTGCGAGGCGCGACCCACGGAAAAGCTGGTGCAGCTGTCGCCAATGCTGGTAGTATCCTGACCTTAAACGCTCATGAGATATCGCTGGGTCATTTTGTTTTTTGGCATCCTGGCGTACGGCACCAGCCAGTTCGCGCGGCAGAACTTCAATGGCATCCAGCCGTACATTGCCGCCGATTTGAAGCTCAACAAAGGCGACATCGGCCAGCTCGCGTCGATTTTCTTCTGGTCCTATGCCATCTTTCAGATGCCCTGGGGCATTGCGTCCGACAAGTTCGGCAGCCGGGCCATTGTCGGGCTGGGAATTCTATTGACGGCCGCGACGATGGTTGGTTTTGCTACCGGCCAAAGCGAGGGCTCGCTGTTGTTCTGGCGGGCCGCGGCCGGAGTCGTAGCGGCAGCCGTGTACGTTGCGCTGACGGGAAGCATCGCGCGCTGGTTTCCCGGTAAGGATCGCAGCTTCAGTCAGGCAACTCTTGGCGGAGTAGGGGGCGCGCTCGGAGAGGGTACAGCGTACTTCCTGCTGCCCGTTCTTGCGGGATATCTTGCGTCCGCGGGAACCGTTCGATGGCGTGAGGGCATGAACATGATCGCGGTGGCAATCGCGATCATGGGGATTCTTTGTATCATCTTCCTAAAGTCCGCACCAGCCGGACACAAGCCAACCACGCGCAAACCATTCGACTGGAAATTACTTGGTGATGCGCAGCTCTGGTGTTACGCGTTCATCTACAGCGGATTCGTGATTGGCATTCGCGGTACGCAGACCTGGATGGCCGTGTATGCGACCGATGTCTACGTCTCGAGCTACGGGCTGCGGCTCAACCAGGCGGTCGTCTCGGGCGGACTCCTGGCGTTTGTCGCATACTCGTTGGTCGGACGAACGATGGGCTGTCCGCTGGCAGGCAAGATATCCGACATGTTCGCTAAGCGCGGCGTGTCGCGAACCGCCGTGCTCATTGGCTGGCTGATTTTTGCCATCATCGCGCTCCAGATCCTGTCCATGGGCGTCTCGACGATCTGGGCCCTGGGCATCGTGTTCGCGCTGCTGGGCGCGTTGGTCAATCTCTTTTCGCTCGTTCCGGCAGCGATTTCGGAAACTTATGGATCTCAACGTACCGCCTCGATTTCCTCCTTTGCAAACACGCTGGCCCAGTTCTCCGGTGCGACAGCTCTGGCTGTCAGCGGCTATGTCGGCATCTCGTTGAACTCGCAACCCGGCAACGCACTCGGCGACTATAGAGGCATCTGGCTGTCGGGCATGGTCGGAATGGCGATTATGGCCACTTTAGGCGTGGCTGCTTACATCGCGTATCGGACTGGCTGGGCGGCTCGCCCGCAACCCTCGTCGCTCGGCGAAGAGGCAAAGCTGTAGACCTTGCCGGCAACACGAACCGCGCAAAGCGCGAACAGATCGACGATACGGCTTAGCGGCGATTTATGAAGGTGTAAACTCCGCGACCACCGGATTGTGATCGCTCAACTCATTCCAGCGCGAGCCGCGAACGACACGGCAGGAAACCAAACGCGGCAACCATGAACGCGGGACGAAAATGCCGTCGCAGTGATAGGGCGTCGACGCGTTACCCATCCATCGCAGCGTTTGCGCCAGCGGACGATTCGGATTCGCTGCCTGCCAACAACTCACCAACTCGAACTCTTTCGTCAGGCGGTCGAGAATATCGCGTTCGCCTCGCAGCATCCGGATGCGATCGCGCGGCTGCCGGTATCCGACGGCGATGTTGAAGTCACCACCCAGTACGAGGTCTGCGCGCCCGCGAAGCGGCGCGATGCGGTCGAGGATGTGTTGCATCGTGCGGATGTACCCGCGTTCACCGGCCGGACCATGAACGCTGAACACGATGAACGGGCGCTCCGACCACAAGCTATTCCGGATCTGGCCGCCGACAACCCAGCCGTTGTAATCGGGAATCGCGATCGGGACCAGCGACGCCGATCGGGCAAAGAGTCCACTGCCCCAATCCCTGGTTCCGGCGGACTGCCATGCGAATCCATCGCGCTGTCCGTGCCGGAATCGCTCTCCCGGAGAACCCTGCGGCGGACGGCATTCCTGGGCGAGCAACAGATCTGGTTTCAAACTGCGGATCACCCGCGACCAGTGACCGCACCGCTTCAGGCTTCCTGCGCGGAGAAAGTTGTAGGTGACGATTCGCATTTCACAGAGCTGCGGTTGGCGAATTTCCGCTCGTTGCTCAAAAGTGAAATCCTAACGTGGAAAACGCTTTTCCTCACGTGGAAAAGCCAAATGTTCAGGAGGACGAGGAAATCGCTTTCCCCTGATTACGGACATGGGGCCGGGGTGGCCCGCAGGTGCGAAGCCTTGCGAGCGCTTGGAGCCGTCGGGCGCATTCCTCAAGAGTATTTTCACGGGCCTGCTCGATTCGCGGCTGGCTACAAACTTTATTGCCAGGTACCTCATATTGGGGCGTAAAGGCTTATCCCTTAATCCCGCAGGAGTGGAACGGCGATTGCATGTGGCATGCATGCGCGTCAAGGATGCCTGAATATCCAGGCTCAAAGGAGTGACCTTATGATGAGGACAAAATGCGGGATGATCCTGGGTTCGATGCTGTTGCTTGGACTCTTGACAACTCCCGCCCGTGCCCAGGTGAGCGTAGACGTCCACATCGGCAACCCACCGCCCGTCGTTGTGTACTCTCCCCCAACAATGGTCATGTTGCCGGAGCCGCAAATGTACGTGGCCGTTGGTGTTCCCTATGACATCTTTTTCGTCAGCGGCCACTACTACTATTTCCATGGCGACCATTGGTTCTGGGGACCGGGATACGGCGGACCGTGGACCTACGTGGGGGTTGAAAGATTGCCTCCTGGGCTCCGAAGGTACAAGGTGAAACAGTTGCGTGAATTCCGAGAGCGCGAATATCGGGCCTACCAAGTTCAAGGACCGAATTTCGGAGGTAGGCACTTCAAGGCCGAAGACGAAGACGGAGACAGAAAGCACCACGGCAAGGGCCACGGCAAGGGCCACGACAAGCACTAATATTAATTCTGCCCAACCCTCCCAGCAATTCGCAGGCGCGGTGTATCACCGCGCCTTTTTTTTGCGAAGCTGAATTCCTCTCATGCTTGACGTTGTTCGTCCACCTTTGTACAACACTCAGTCTGTCTTAGTCTTGCCTTCATCCGGGGGCGGACGTAGATTTTGCGCCAAGGCTCGAACTATGATTGGCTGACAGTTTGGGACTATTGTCTACATCGAGCGGCCGAAAAGTTGAAATTCAGTTAGAAACAAACTTGGAGGTTCGATATGAAGAACAGGGTTGGGGTTTCGATCTATGCATCTTTAGTTCTCTTTATATTGTTAATCCTTCCCACATTTGCACATCACGGAAATGCCTCCTACGACAACAAATCCGTCACCATCAAAGGCGTTGTGACGGAGTGGCGTTGGACCAATCCCCATTCCTTCCTGAAGTTCGATACTAAAGACGAGAAGGGCAACGTCGTACAATGGATCGGGGAGTGGAATAATCCATCCACACTGATCAATTTTGGCATCACTGCCAAATCGTTCAAAGTCGGTGACGAGGTCACCGTCACCATGAACGGGATTGCCAAGAGTGGTGTTAACCTCGGACGTGTCGTTAAAGTTGTACTTCCCGACGGCCAGGAATTGAGTATGGGTAATGAACGTTAGGAGACCGAAAGGACTCAAAATGAAGAGCCGCTATGTGACGTCCACTATTGCATTGCTGATTCTTGTGCCTGGCCTGGGAGCTCAAATCGCTCAACAGCGCGAATCAGGCAGGAACATACACCGCGACGGGTGGGATCGGATCGTGCCCGACGCTCCGAAAACGCAGAACTCAGCTCCTGCTCCTGTCCGGGATCTAACCGGAATATGGGAACCGACACCGGGTTATCGGGACGGAGTCCAGGCGACTGGCGCAAGAAACTACCCTGCAGATGGGAAGCCTGAACATGAGCTGCCCTTCACGCCTTTGGGGCTCGAAACATGGAAGTCTCACAAACCGGGATGGGGAGTTACGGCGGTTCCGATTGAGGATAATAACGATCCCTTTGACATCTGCGATCCCATAGGGTTTCCACGCATAGAACTATTTAACCTACGCGCGATACAGATTTGGCAAAACAAAAACCAGGTGTTGATGGTTTATCAGAATAGCCAAGTCTGGCGGAATATTTGGACGGACGGGCGAGAGCTTCCTAAAGAGATTCTGGAGCCCCGGTGGTACGGCTATTCCGTCGGAAAATGGACGGACGACTATACGTTTGTCGTCCAAACGAGCGGGTTGGATGAAAGGACCTGGATCGATAACGCGGGCCGCCCTCATAGTGACGAATTGATGGTGCAGGAGACATTCCATCGAGTGAATCAGGACATCATGGAGTTAACGCTGACGATTAATGATCCAAAAATGTACACGAAGCCTTGGAACGCTCTGGACAAATTCCCCCTTCGATTGCAGCCTGAGTGGTTTGATATCCGAGAGCAGGTCTGCTCCGCCTCTGAAGCTGCAGACTATAACAAGACAGTTGGAGCAGGGGCTGCGGCAGAAAAGAAGAAATAGCATTTTAGGAATGCAGGTTAGAAATTTGACGTGGACGGACGTTCATTGTTTCTGGTTCGACGCCGATTGGTACTAGCGCTGTTCGGAGTCGTATGCATTACGACCGCGTCCTCCGGTAGCAAGACTCGATCAGAGCTATCTCGGGAGTCACGTGAACAATCTGCTCCAGCATCTCCGGCGGCCGCCGCTGCGAGACAGGCATCATTCGAAGGAAACGTGGCACGCTCCACGCTCGACGAACTGCCGCACCTCCGCCAGCAGAGCACACTGGGCGCCTGGAAAACGCTGCACGGCGCCGACAGTCTCGAACTGTATTCGCCAAAGCTCGCCTCGTATCCCAACGAAAACTGGTGCGCACGCATGGTGTCTGAAGCGCCACTGGATGCCGACCGAAAAGTGAAGCGAACCGCTTACTTTTATCTGCCGGCTGAACCGAACCCGCCGGCTCTCCCTCCGAATCTTCCGCAGGAGGAACTTGTGTCGCAGTGCCGGCTCGGATTCGTTTGGAGCGAAGTGGAGGATGCCGACTCCGTGCGGGCCGAGGCTTTTGGTGACGCCTTACGCGATTCTATAAAGATGGACCTGGGGCCAGGTGAAATGGACCTCAAACTAAATTGGCGCGGCTCCAGCAACTGGCGCAAGACGGCGCTTTGGGAGGATGGAAGGCTGGAGATCGCCTCTGCAGCCACCTTTGGCCTCGGGTCGGCCAAACCTACTCCAGCAACGATTGTCGGAGCGGCCGCTGAGATCTCGGGCATCCGCTTTCGCGGTGTTGTTGATATACGGACCGCCACTCGAGCGCGCGAAAACTACGTCGCCCGACGTCAGCTCATCTGGTCGCGTATCGAAGAAGCGCTCTCCATTGCCGCGTTGGGTGGTCAAGCCGAGACGAGCGTCCGCGCTGCCTTGAAGCTGGTCACAGCGGCAGATGGATGGTGGTCTAGGTTACCCACAGATTCAGAACAGTCGGCGATTATTGATGCCGTCGATCAATGGCTGATCGCCTCAGGCTCCCTGCCTCTGGCTCGCCGATCCGCGGCGCTATTCGCTGCCGATCAACTATTTCAGGAATCCCGGGGGCCGCGATGGCGTGAAGGTGAGAATCCGCCCATCCGGCAACGACTCGAAGCGCAGGGCGCGAAGTTTGAATGGCTCCATATTGGCGACTCGTACTTCTATACGCATACTTGGCTCAGGGAAGCCTTGCGGCTGGATCCTGATGGGCGAGCTGGTGAGTTAGCATTTCTTACTTTGATGGAGATGGGCTTTGAGACCTCCGGCAAATGCGCGGATCAACCTGAGGGAGAATTTCGCGCAGTCATCGCGCAAGGTCAGGAGTATGTTCGGCGAAGGCCCGACTCCGCCATTAAGCCCGATCTTCATTTCCTGATGGCGCAGGCCTACGGCGATATCGTCGCTCTTGCGGCGGGAGCTTTCTATGGCGAACCGGAAAGCGCCAAGTATCAGCCTGAAGCCGCGCCAGCTCGAATCCGGGCGATCGAGCAGTATCGCATCGCCTTTGATTCCGCCAATAACACGCCTCGTGCGCGCGAGGCATGGCCGGATGCGTGGCGTCTTGTCGCAGGATTGCCACCAAGCAAATTGCACTTCTTCTGCATTTACGACTGATGGTCTTTTCGCGGAGGACTTGTCCATGAGGCTCGCCTCGACGCGTGGCTGTTCAAAAAGACGTCATGGAATAATCTGTAGGCGCACGTTCCCGGCAGAGCCATTTTTCGATATGTTGATGGTTTAGAAACAGACCCGCCGGCCGGCGGTTTTCTCGACGGCAGAGAACATCATTTCTGCCGCAAAGAAACTCGTATCCGGGACGAAGAAGATCTTCTCCATCGCGGAGAAATGTGTCGTCATCGCGGAAATGATCCTCTCGGCGACGAAAAGGATTGCTTCGATGAGAAAGAAAAAGGAGTTCGTTCCGGAGAAGATCTTCTCGAAACCATCGAACATGGAGTCGCGCACGAAGAAAACCTTCGTCGTTCCGCAGAAGACCTTCTCCGCCGGACAGAAGATCATTTCCGTACCCGAGAAGATCTTCTCGATCGCGAAGAAGATGTTCTCGCGAGCGAGGCTTGCAACTCGTTGATTTCTTGAAACGACAAAAGTCTCTGAGAAGATCTTCTCCGGCACGCAGAAGATCTTCGTCGTCGTGAAAATGATCTTCTCGGAGACGAAGACGATCTTGATGGAGCCCGACGTGATCGTAGGCGCGCCGGAGAGGAGTATCTCCGCTTCGACGACGATGTTCTCCGGCACGGAGAAAATCGTCAACGCTGCATGGAAGATCATTCCGGTCCCGGAGAAAACCGTGTCGTTGGCAAACTTGATCCTCGATGCGGCGCAAATGGCCGGGTCCGGTTCATTGGAGATTGCTGATGAACCGGAAATGATCGTCTTAATGAAAGGGAAGACCACGGGAGCGGAAACCGGGAATCGCAAAGGGCTCTAACTTGACATCTCCAAGCACAAACGGCTGACCTTCCACGATGATCCCTTCGCGTTTGGGAATGGTAGGGGAGTAATCCCACAGCAATGCAGCAATGTAGTGTGCTTGTCTGTATTGCGCTTCTCTTATTTACTTTCCGCGATCTTTGACACCTGCGGTTAGTGTATGAATCCTGTAAACGACTCCTCGACCGGTGACATAAAGATAGCTGTTGCCCGGTCCACCGAAGCCGCAGTTCTGAGGTGGCATATCGTAAGGAGCTTCGATGTCGCCAAGGTGCTCGCCTTTGGCGCTGAATACTTGAACCCCAGCTGGCGTTGTGGCAAAAGTGTGGCCCGCGCTGTCAATGCATAAGCCATCGGCGCCGCTGACCAGGCCATGGTCTGTCTCTTCCTTCAATGTGTACTTGCCGAAGTTCTTGCGATTTTTCAAGGTGCCATCCGGCTGAACGTCGTAAGTCAGCAGATATGCGCCGTCCCAATCATTGACGTAGAGCGTTTTGTCATCGGCGCTAAGGGTGATGCCGTTCGGCCGCCTGATGTCGCTGGCGACGCGGATAACCTTGTGGCTGTTCGGAACGATGTAATAAACGGATTGGGGCAAGTCATTCGGCGATGGCGTCGCGCCGATTTGGTAACAATCGGTGAAATAGATGCCACCCTTTTTGTCGACAACCAGATCGTTGGGGCGGATATAAGATTTGCCATCGAAGCTGTCGGTCAGCACTTCCTCACTTCCTTTGGGATAAAGCACGCTGACTTTCTTCGAGTATTGCGCCGCAATCACCCGGCCCTTGCGATCGATCGCCAAACCCGCTGCTTGATCGGTGTTCTCCACGAGCGTGGTCGCATTGCCCTCCGGGTCGATTTTGAGGAGCGAACCACGAGAAGACACCAGAACGCTGCCGTCAGACATGCCCATGCCTGCGTCGGTACCTCCGAGCCCAAATTTGACAATTTCAATCTTAGTGCCGGCCTTCACTACACCAGGGATCTCCGGTGTCACTTTGTCGGTGGCCGGTGGCTGGGCCGCTTGCTGACCACGGCCCCGTCCACCCTCCTGGCCTCGCCCCCGGCCACCCTCGCGAGCTTGTCCGAAGGCAGCAACTGCACAAAGCAGGCACAACAGTGCAACGAAAATTACTTTCGGTTTCATGCCAATCTCCTGTTGAAACTCTTTCTCAGGAAGCGAAGCGGAATTCACGATAGGCTCGCCCCATACTGCTGTCAAGAAAATCACGGAGAAAAGTCTCCGAGAAATAATGACAGATTCTGGCGAAGAAGGTAGACTTCCGGAAAAATTTTCACGAGGAGTATCGATGCCGAACCGGAGATCTTTTATTACGACAGTGACGGGAGCCGCCGCCGGGTTAGCCATGAGCTGGGGTCTCCCGGATGCGGATGCACAGGAGCGCAGTGGCGGGCAGGGGCGTGGGCAGGCGCCACGGGCCTCCGCCGCAGTAGCGCGGCGGGAGGTGCAAATAGGAGGCCGGCGCGTTCGAGTGGTGGACGTCCACGCGCACGCCACAGTCGACGAGGTGAAGCCGGTCGTTGCGAATACCGAGTTCGCTCGCAATGCCGGAGGGCGGCCTTTAGACATGGAACGTATCCAGGAGATGGACAGGCGCGGGATCGACGTTCAGGTGCTGAGCATCAACGGCTATTGGTGGTACGCGGTGAAAGACCGCGCTCTGGCAGACAAGATCGTGCGCGCGGCGGATGACGGCCTTGCAGCCTGGTGCAAGCAGCACCCGACTCGCTTTGTCGCTCTAACCTCGCCGTCGCTGCAGTACCCCGATCTGGCGGCGGCACAGGTCGAGCGCGCGGTCAACCAATTGGGCCATCGCGGTGCTTCCATCGGTGGACACGTCGAGGGTGAGTCGCTGTCTTTGCCGAAGTTTGACCCTTTCTGGGCCAAACTGCAGGATCTCGGAGTGCCGGTCTTCATGCATCCGGGCGGCGCCGAAAATGTGCTCAAGGAAAATGCCTGGGAGGGCAGCCGGGGCGATCTCGGTAACATCGTCGGCAATCCGCTGGAGACGACCGTGTTTCTTACCCGCTTGATCTTCGACGGCACGCTGGACAAGTTCCCCAATCTGAAGGTCGTCGCCGCTCACGGTGGAGGGTACCTCCCATCTTACCTGGGACGAACGGAGGTGGCTTGCCAAGTGCGCGGGAATGCCAATTGCGCCAACAAGAAAAAACCCAGCGCGTACTTCAAGGACCAGATTATGGTCGATGCAATGGTGTTTTCACCCGAGGGCGTACGGCATCTTGTCGAGGAAGTCGGTCCTACCCAGGTCGTTTATGGCACCGACATTCCGATTCTCGCCTGGCCGGACGCGGTGGACAACATTTTGGCCGCAAAGATTCCGGACGATCAGAAAGAGATGATCCTGGGCGGAAACCTGACCAGGCTGCTGAAACTCTGAGTCCCCGCTCATGCACGCTTTACTGCGCTGTGGGGCGGTCCATGAAGATGTGAACGAATGACGCTGGTGCGTTACTCCCCTCCTTGCAGTGATGCAAGGAGGGAATACGCTCGCGCAAGCGCGATAGCGCGCAGCCTCAAGAAACAGACCGCACCTACAGCGCGCATCACACGATTCTTGAAAGCCTCCCTTGAATGTCGAATAATGCGTTAGCTGAATTTCCGAGGTAATTTCATGCTTTCTCTCAGCGGGCAGCACAGTTGATTGCCAAGCGGCGTGAGCGGCTGCGAACGCAAGCCCGATAGGGCGCGGCCATCAAGAAAAAAGGAGAAGACGGAAGTGTCAACGAACCTTTCAAAAATCAATCGCAGAGAATTCGTGGTTACGTCGTTTGCGTTCGGCGGCGGTTTGGCCCTGTCTTTGGTATTTCCTCGAAGTCAAGCTGCAGCCGCAAGCCCCGCCGCTCGGATCTCCGGAACTCCCTGGGAAACCCTCGCGGGAAAAGAGGCCGTCGAAATCGATCCCTGGCTCGTCATCGAACCGGACGATACGGTGACCATCCGTGTGGCCCAATCCGAAATGGGACAGGCGACGTTTACATCCTGGGCAAAGATGATCGTCGAAGAGCTGGAGTGCGACTGGTCCTCAGTGCGCGCAGAATATGCTTCTGTCAATCGGCACTTTCGAGAGAACAAGGTGTACCGGCGCATGACGACCAACTCCAGCAGTTCCGTTCGCGTGAGCCGTACGTACTTGCAGCAAGCCGGCGCCAGCGCACGCGAGCGCCTGATGGCGGCAGCGGCCGGCCAGTGGCGTGTGCCCCGGTCGGAGTTGACCGTCAAGGCAGGCGTGATCACGCACACGCCAACCGGCCGGTCCCTCCGTTATGGGCAGGTCGCGCAGAAGGCCGCTTCGATTCGATTACCCCAAGAGCCGGGCATCAAGACTCCGGACCAGTTCACCTTCTTGAATAAGCCCACTCCTCTGCTCGAAACACCGTTGCGAGTGGATGGGAGCGCGACTTACGGCATCGACGTTCGTGTTCCCGGAATGCTTTATGCCGCGGTCAAGCAATCACCCGTGTTTCAGGGGAAGGTGAAGAACTTCGACGCAGAAGCCGTGCGCCATCGTCCGGGTGTTCATTCAGTCGTTCGCTTTGGAGGGCCCAACATTGAGGAGGGCGTGGCCGTCATAGCCGACAGTTATTGGCGCGCCAAGTCCGCTTTGGACGTGCTTCCCATCGAATGGGATGAGGGTACACACGGCAGCGACAGCAGCAAGGGCTTCTTCGAAATGGCGCGAAAGCTGTTGGATGAACCGGGCGCTCGCGTGGTGACCAAGAAGGGAGACGCCGAGGCGGCGCTGCGGAACTCCACGAAGGTCGTGGAGTCCGTATACGAAGTCCCGTATTTGGATCATGCCATGATGGAGCCGATGAACTGTACGGCTCACGTTACAGCAGATCAGGTGGACCTGTGGGTCGGAACACAGAATCCGGAAGGAGCCGTCTCGGAGACATCCGAGTTGACGGGCGTTCCGGTGGAGAATGTCTATCTCCACAATTGTTTTCTGGGAAGCGGTTTCGGCCGGCGAGGGGAAAACGATAATGTCCGTCAGGCGGTCGTCATCGCCAAGCAGCTAGGACGTCCTGTAAAAGTGATCTGGAGCCGTGAGGAGACGATGCAGCACGGGGCTTATCGGCCGATGCGGGTCTCGAGGTTTCGCGCTGCGCTGGGACCGGACGGCATGCCTGTTGCATGGCACACACGCGTGGTCGGGATTGAAACACCCTATCCCGGCGATGAGCAAACCATCCGAGGCTTACATAAACTGCCTTATCGGGTATCGCAGGAGCTGTTCGATTATCATTATCGGCAAAATCAGATCCCGACCGGCCCTTGGACATCGGTGGGCCGGTCGCAAAATGAGTTTTTCCTCGAAACCTTCATCGATGAGCTCGCTCACACGGCCGCGAAAGATCCCTATCAATACCGGCGCGCATTGCTCGAGGGAAATGAGGATTTTGCGGCGGCGAAAGGTTGGATTAAGGTTCTGGACGAAGCCGCGGAGACATCCAAATGGGGTGAGAAGCTGCCGGCCGGAACGGCCAGAGGAATCGCCATAGGTGATAGCCGGCGAGTGACTCGGGACGAAATTACCATCTGCGCCATTGTCGCCACTGTCTCCGTCAGCAAACAGGGACTCGTTCGCGCCGAACGTTTCGATGTGG
>Ga0209376_1000627_pt1 | contig 38342 bp, 32 predicted proteins | sample GraSoiAngelo_134_FD_185891 | JGI IMG/M metagenome (GOLD analysis project Ga0209376, IMG submission 185891) | Grasslands soil microbial communities from the Angelo Coastal Reserve, California, USA - 14_0929_05_30cm (SPAdes) (version 2) | ecosystem: Environmental > Terrestrial > Soil > Grasslands ...
TATCTATGAAGAGCCCCAGCAGACGGCCGCCGAATTGACGCAGCTGTCACAACACGACTCCGGCAAGTATCTGGAGTTTCACGCAACCTTCAATAAGTTGGGCCGCGCCATCGCTCCGTTGCTTTCCATGACTCCACCGGGCCTCGATCATCTTGCAGCCAAGGATTACCTGAATCTCGGCAGGCTTGCCTTGAACTTTCGCAGTCTGCCGAAGCGAGACGCCTATCATCTTCTGCGCTGGGCGCCAATGGCCGTCGCGGATTTAGCTGCAGAATGGTTCGAAACGGAATTGCTGCGCGCGGCCATCGAGGTTCGTGGAATCTTCGGCGTCTTTGCGGGTCCATGGTCCGCCGGCACAAGCACCGGATTGTTGATGCAAGCCGCCGCCGATGGGCAGGCAACCTCGGCTCCTCCAGTTTTCCGCGGAGGCGTTGGTGCGCTGACTACGGCTCTAGCAAAATCAGCGACCGCCGCAGGCGCGCAGATTCGTACGGGCGCGCCTGTTTCACGCATTCAGGCGAGAGGAGGGAAAGCGACGGGGGTGGTGCTCGAGAGCGGTGAAGAAATTGCCGGCAGTGCAATTTTGTCCAGTGCGGACCCGCAGCAGACGTTCCTCAAACTGATTGAGGCGACCGAGCTGGACCCCGGATTCCTTGCGAAGATTCGCGCTTACCGGTCGGAAGGGACTGTGGCTAAGGTCAACCTCGCCCTGTCACGACTTCCTTCTTTCACTGGGGTACAGGATGGAACCCGGGATCTGGCCGGCCGAATTCACATCGGTCCCGACACAGATTACCTGGAGCAAGCGTTCGATGCGGCCAAATACGGTGATTTTTCGCCGCAGCCTTACTTGGACATCACCATTCCTTCACTGATGGACCCTTCGCTTGCCCCCGCCGGCGCGCATGTTATGTCGATTCACGTTCAATACGCGCCGTATCGGTTGAAAAGCGGCGATTGGCGTGCGCGCCGTCATCAATTGGGCGACGCCGTTGTCAAAACGCTTTCCGATTACGCGCCGCAAATTTGCGATGCCATCGCCGCTCGCCAAGTGCTGACGCCGGTCGATTTGGAGCGGACTTACGGCCTGACCGGCGGCCACATCTTTCATGGGGAACATGCGCTCGATCAACTCTTTGCTTTTCGGCCGCTCCTCGGCTGGGCCCAATACCGAACTCCTATTCATCGCTTGTATCTTTGTGGCTCTGGTACACATCCCGGTGGAGGATTCGCGGGCGCTTCAGGTGCAAATGCGAGCCGGGAGGTCATGAAGGACCTGAAGTCGTAGGCTGAATTCCCTCCTCTGCGAGGAGGGGAATGGCGGTCCCCTGAAGACATCGGAAGGCCGCGTGCAATAATACCATCCTTATGATGCCTGGCGGACACCTTGCAACATCACTGGCGCTCAGCACAGCGACCTACTATGTGACCGGTTCTGCGGAAGCCGCTGCCGGCAGCTTTGCTGGTGGTTTTCTGATCGATGTGGATCACTATCTCGACTACATCGTTTTTGAGAAACAGTGGCGCCGGCCGGACCCGGTCAGTTTCCTCCGGTATTACTTTACAAACCGCCCAAGAACACTTGTACTTCCACTGCACTCCGCTGAGCTGATGACGGTTCTCTTTGCCGTGATCCTGGCCCGCCCCTGGCCCTTGCTGGTTGGTTATTGGGTGGGTGCCGCGATGCACTTGATTTTCGACGTTCTGGTCAACGGCGAACATGCGCTGAAACGAGCCGTCTGCTTTTACATTTTTTCGTACCGTGTCTACCACCGGTTTTCCGCGGATGATCTGATACAGGACGCGGCTGTTGGTCCGGAAGCCGGCAGCCGTCCCGTAAGAGACTTCTTCACACGATGGCGTCCGTTTAAGAAACAAGATCGCCCTCTCCCTCTAGGAGAGAACGGCGCGAAGCGCGAGCCCGACAGCTCTACGCCCGAACAGAAGCCGCGCCGGGTGAGGGTCTCAAATTTTGACGAGGTCTGAACCCTCACCGTTAAAACCTCCCAAACACCAAGTTGCATCGAATCTCCCTCGCCGCCTATACTCGGCTGACAAGCAATAGTGACGTGCACAGGAGGATTTAATGAAGAGGTCTGTCCTTTCCCCGGCGAGGATTTCTCTTGTTTGCATTGGATTGATCGGTTTGGTCGGCGCCTTCGGAACTGCCCCGGCGAATGCCATATTGCAGGTCAGACGGAACGTCCCGCCTGCGACGGGCTACATCACCGGTGTGGTCCGTAGCGACAACGGGGCCGAGGCCGGCGTCTGGGTCATTGCCGAGACGAAAGAGCTGCTGACAAATTTCATCAAGATTGTCGTTACCGACGATCAGGGCCGCTTTATGTTGCCCGAATTGCCTAATGCGAACTACAGCGTTTGGGTTCGAGGATTCGGTCTTGTCGATTCACCGAAGATCCAGATGAAGCCAGGCACTAATTCCGTGACCCTGAAAGCGAATCCTGCTAAGACGCCACAAGAGGCGGCCCAGGTCTACCCGGGCAACTACTGGCTCTCGCTTATGCAGCCGCCGGAGCCGAATCTCTTCCCTGGCACGGGCGCTCAAGGCAATGGTGTGGGCGCCGGCATGCTCACGCAGAATCACTGGATCAACTCGCTTAAGTCCGGCTGCAATTTCTGTCATCAGCTCGGGAACAGGCTGACGCGCACGCTCGATGATGTGTACAAAGTGGAGCCGAACATCAAGACGTCGTTCGATGCCTGGGATCGCCGGCTCCACGGCGGCGTTCGTGGCGATGCCATGTATTCGACATTGAACACCATGGGCCACGATGCCTCGCTAAAAGTGTTCGCCGACTGGTCCGATCGCATCGCTAAGGGCGAGGTGCCGCCGGCTCCGGAACGTCCGAAGGGCGTGGAGCGCAATGTTGTCGTAACGCTGTGGGACGTCGGGGATGATCACTCCTTCATGCACGACGAGATTTCTACCGACAAAAACCACCCTACACTGAATGCCGGCGGGCCTGTCTACGCCGTATCTGCGGGGCACGGCCAACTGGTGGTCTTGGATCCAAAAGAGAACAGCACGTACTCGGTCGATATCCCGACAAGAGCAGCCAGAGACTCTGTTCCGTCACGTTTCCCAAAACCCGTCATGGCGTCGCTGCACTGGGGCAACGAGCATTTGTGGGGAAATCCACCCTACAATCCCGCCGATCCGCACAATCCGATGCTCGACAGCAAGGGCCGCGTATGGACAACCTCCAAGATCCGGCCGAATCAAGACCCCGCATGGTGCAATGATTCGTCCAACAAATATTCCGACTGGTATCCGCTGCGCACCGGCGGACGCCAGGCGTCTTTCTATGATCCCAAGACGCAAAGATGGAATCTGATCGACACGTGTTTCTCAACCCATCACCTTCAGTTCGATAACGATCCCAATGAGACGGTATATTTCAACGAGCTCAGCGGTCCGATAATTGGGTGGGTGGATACCCAGATCTACGATCAGGTCTATGGCCAGACGAAGGACGAGATCAAGGCCGAGCAGGCTGCTGTCGGCTGGTGTGGCCAGGTGGTCGACACGAATGGTGATGGAAAGATTACACGCCCGTGGAACGTCCTCAGGCAGGGACGCGGAACCGTCGAGAACGTTTTGTATCAGGGCGACACCGCAGGAGGCGCCCGCGGAGCGCGAGGTGCCGCTCAGGCCGCTGGCTCTCTGGATCCGAAGTTGGACACGATGGTCAGCTACAATCTCTATAGCGTGGTTCCGAGCCCGGTGGATAGCGCCGTATGGGGTGCGTCGGAGGAATTCCCTGGATATCTGGTCCGCATGGAGCGCGGCAACGATGCTCCAATGAGTTGCAAAACACTCGTCTTCAAAATACCGGAGCCCGGGTTCGATCCGCGCGGCGTCGATGTCGACAGCAACGGCGTCGTTTGGACGGCTCTCGCGGCGAGCAGCCATCTGGCGAGTTTCGATTTCCGCAAATGCAGGGACGTGAGCGGCCCCGCCAAACCCGATGGCAGCCAGTGCAGAGAAGGCTGGACATTGTATGAGACCGACGGTCCGAAGTTGAAAGGCACGCAAGTCCCCGCCGATTTCCACTATTACAACTGGGTCGACCAGCACAACATTTCCGGCTTCGGAACGAATACACCTTTCGCAACCGGTTCGAACTCCGATGCGCTGCTTGCGCTCAACACGCAGACCAAGGAATGGATCAAGCTGCGCGTGCCGTACCCGCTCGGGTTCTATTCACGCGGCATGGATGGCCGTATCGACGATCCCAACGCCGGATGGAAAGGCCGCGGACTGTGGGCCAACTACGGCACCCATTTCGTCTGGCACATCGAAGGCGGCAAAGGCACAAGGGGCAAGATCGCGCACTTCCAGATCCGGCCTGATCCGCTGGCGAGGTAATTCGGGGTCAGACGGGTGAATTCCCGGTCGAGGTATTCCGAGAATTTAGCTTTGACCTCGAATACGTTGACCTTAAACATGACCATAATTTGGCACAGAACTCTGTCTCGCAAACAGACCTGACTTGACTCCGTCCCTGCTAAAATCAGCGGGTGCCGGCGATGTATCCCATCCTCATCCATTCTGGTTTTTACAAAATCTTGCGGGACAGCCCGGCTGACCTTCGGGCGCGGGTGCGAAAGACACTGTTGCGACTTCGGGAGGGACAGTGGGGTGGCGGTACACGGGCGAAGAGGCTCGCCGGGGCCGGACAAGCCGTCTTCGAGGCTCGAGTGGATTCGGGCGACAGGCTGTTGTTTACCGCGATCCGCGCCGCCGATAGCGGCGACCCCGCGCGGCTCACCACGCACCTTCAGGTGTGGGATGTCGTTCATCATGACAATGTCCGCCGGCGCACGCGGCGCAACCTTGTCCCAGAGGCCGAGTTTCTCGATTTCAAGGCGCTGGAGGAATTTGAAATCACCGAACCGCCGCCGGAGCCGGCTGCCGCGCTGGACGAAGTTTCCGCGGATGGAACTGAGCCTCTGCTCCACTTTCTGATTCCACCTGATGGTTTCGAGTCGCGCTCGGGTGAAGGCATCACTGGCGGCGTGCGATGGTACCTGGCGCCGGAATTCATGCTCGCCGGCGAAGCGGAATTTCAGCGCATGGCGGATCAAGCCGACGGCGAGCTCGAACTCAAGCTCATGCGCGACCAGTATGAAATCCTGCGCGCCCCAGGACCTTTATTACTGGCGGGCAGCGCGGGAAGCGGGAAGACGACGATCGCGATTCACCGGCTCGTTGAGGCCAGATCACAGATGGAGGCCGGCCGGCTCCTATATCTCTCTTACAGCCCTTGGCTGGTCGATTATGCGCGGCGCCTTTATCGCGATGTGATGATTGCGCGAGGCGCCGACCCCCAGGCCGGCCCTCCGCATTTCCTCACATTCGCGGACTTATACCGGAAACTGATCCCTCCGAAAGAAGCTGAGGCCCGCGCAGATCTGGTGACGTACGAGTCGTTTGCTTCGTGGCTGAAACATGGAGCGCCGCGCATCGACGCGCCGCTGGCCTGGGAGGAGGTGCGGAGCATCCTGAAAGGCGCCTGCCTGAATCTGGGGCGTCCGATGCTCGACGATCGCGACTACTACGATTTGGGGCGCAAGCGCGCGCCCTTGTTCGTCAACGAAAGGCCCGAAATCTTTGGGATCGCTCAACGATACCAGCAATGGCTTGCCTCGGCCGGCCGCGCCGATCAGATTGATCTCTGCCGCTCGGCTTTTCGTGAATCGCGCCACGGGCGTGGCGGCAAGTACGACGTCATCGTTTGCGACGAAGTACAGGACTTGACGGAGCTGGAGATCGCATTCGTCCTCTCGCTGTCGGCCAACGCGAGTCTCGGCGGAGTGATGCTTGCCGGAGACACTCAGCAGATCGTCAATCCTACAGGTTTTCGATGGGCTGAAGTGCGCCAGGCGCTGCGCAAGGCGACTGGCGCGCCCGCTGTGCCGAAGCCGGCACGCCTCCGCCGGAACTGCCGCAGCGTGAGGCCGCTGGTCGAGCTTGCGAATTCGATTTTGGCGCTGAAGCAGGAGATCTTCGGACGCTACGAAGAAGACAGCCTCGAAGACGCGATCGTCGAGGGGCCGGCGCCAATTCAGATTGCGGCTGAGGAGAAGCGCGTTCTGGATGCCATCCGGAATTTCGGACCCCGCTGCGCGATCCTGGTGCTGGACGAGACCGAAGGCCGAAATGTGTCGAACCTTATCGACAGCACACGTATTTTCCACGTCCGCGACGCCAAAGGATTGGAATTCGAAACCGTGATCCTGTGGAAGCTTTTCGCGTCATCCAACGGCGCGGTCGATCGGTTCATTCGCGGCGGTTCTGCCATGGACCGCGATGCGCGGTTCAAACAATTGCTCCACCATCTGTACGTCGCTGTGACGCGCGCCCGGCGGCATCTGGCCGTGTTTGACGGTCCGCAGCCGCATCCCTTTTGGAGCGCGCAAAGATTCCGGGGCCGGATTGAAATGGAAGACGTGGAAACGCTCGGCCGGTTGTTCCGCGAATCGGCCACGCCTTCGGAGTGGTCCGCCGAAGGCCGCTACTACTTCGAACGTCTTCGCTATCGCCAGGCAGCCGAGTGTTACCGCCGCGCAGGCTTGCTGGAACAGGAAACTGCAGCATTGGCGATGTTCGCGGAAACCATGGAGGACTGGCAGCACGCGCTTGCGCTGTGGCAGCGGATCGGTCAGCTCGACCGGCAGGGATTCTTGCTGGAAAAACTTGGCCGTCACGCCGAAGCTCTTGGTGTCTACCAGAAGCTCGGGCGCGCGGCCGACATCGAACGGCTGGAGCTGGCGCTTCTGGAAAAGCAGGGGCGCTGGGCTGAGGCGGCGAAAAGATGGGAAGATCGAGGCAATTCCGCCGAAGCCGTCCGTTGTTATCAGCGAGCCGGCAACAACGCCCGCGCTCTGACATTGGAAGCCGCAGCGGCGGAAGCTCAAAAGAATTGGAAACGCGCGGCCGAGTGCTGGTTTTCGGTGAAGTCCTGGGAAGCGGCCGCGCGCTGCTATCGCCGGTGCCGCGATGCACGGAAGGCTGCGCTCGCGATGGCGCACCATCATGACACGCTCAAGGATTGGCCCAAGGCTGCCGCCGCTTACCAGCGTGCCGGCGAACGCGTGAAAGCGCGAGAGTGCAAGGCGCGGGCGCTGGAGGCGGCGGGCGAGCTGTCGAAGGCGGCTAAAGCCTGGGAGCGCTTGGGTCAGAAAGACCGCGCGTTTCAGTTATACCAGAGAGCAGGCGACCAGGCGGCTCTGGACCGTTTCCGCGTGCAACGCGCCGATATCCGGCAAAGCCAGGTTTCATTCGTGCGCGAGTTGGCTGGGCGCGGAAGCTATCGTCTCGCGATGCAGCTCGCCAACCGGCGGCACGTTTATCAAGCAGCGGCTCGGCCGGCGCGGCAGGTCGTATTCCGAGTACGACGAGCATCTCCTGAATGAACAACATCTGCTGGACGATCTGAACATCGAATGCAAAGCCCTGCTGGCTGAGGAATCCGAAGGATGGGAGAAAGCAGCAACGTTGCCGTCCAGAAAGGGATGGATGGCTTCGAATTGGTAATGCGCGAGCGCGATCTGTATCAAAGGTGGCAGGGAACGGTCATGCAGGAATGTCTCCCACTGCTCCAGGCACGCCATCATTTCCGGGGGCGGCGGAGGAATATACGTCGCCGTTGCCAGCGTACAGCCCGGCGGACCGATCCAATTTTGGGATCGGCGAAACTCGCCGGGTGTTGCCTGACCTCCGCGCACGCCGGCCATGAGTTTGGCGTGTAACTCGCGAACTAATCGCAACGAAAGCAGCAGCTTTTTCAGCCGCCTCACACCGTACTCGAGTGCTGCAACGTAGTTACCTACCTCGCGGAGGTCTTCTGGACTGCGCTCCACCACTGCGCCCGCTTCCGCGGCAAGCAACTCACCGAGCGTCGCCTGGGTGCCCTCGATTCGGCTCGAAAGCACCGCCTCTCGCCGCACAAACGGACGAATCAGCAAGTGAGGATTAGGCAGCCGGCTGCCCTCACCCGCCAATCTTCCAATCAAGCGGTCCGCATCCGAAAGCGCCCGAGATAATTCGGGCCTCCAATACAGCTCCGGCGGCAATGGCGCCGGAACAAATGCCGCGTACCCGCTCGGCCGGCGAACATATCGGCCGGCCGCTTTTAAACCCTTGTTCATTGCAACGTTATTTTCGAGCGCGAAAATAGAAAGACCCGCTATTTTCGATCCAAGTGGATTTTGATAATAGCATCCGGATCGAGTGTGAGCGCGGAATTGACAAAATGGGTAATTGAGTATCATGGCTGCCTTTCTTATATGCTTCCAGTTTCTTTTCCGTACTCGACAACCGGGAAGCTGATAGGGTCACCCAAATCGGCGACGACGGAGAACGGTATTCGTATCCTCCGCCTTTGAATAAGCCCGGTGGTCTGGACCATTGAAACGACTCAGGCGAGTGCTACGGTACAGTCGCGCCAGATTCGGTGTACTTCGAATCCAAGGACGGCGCGCCAAAATCAGTAGGCGCCCATCTTCGAGTCTGGGTCGATTCCCGCCATGAGTCCAAAACCATAATGACGCCCGGCACCAATGATAAGCGGGCCAGGGAGCGCGACGTGCTGAAACCGGATTGTGAGATGCACGGCCGTTTGTGACAGCAAGTGATTTGGGCGGATATAACCTGCGGCTCGTCCGTGCCGATCGTACTTGTGTGCTGAAAAAGATTTAGCAAATCGCGAAATCGGACTCCAATCGAACTCACAGGGCTGCTCGATGCCCGATTGCCGAAGTGCGGATTCGATAAGCCTTCGGGTCTTCTGCGGCTTGTGATCGTCGTGCCCAGGCAAAATGACCGGTGTCACGCTAGTCCAGGTGGTCGTGGGCTCAACATAACGCTGGGCGATCCGGTCGGGAAACGATCGGTGCAGCAGTGGAGGGTTATCGATCCGCGTCTCATCAGTCGGTTTGAGTTGTTGTCCTGACAGCCGAATCACCAAATGGTTTAACAGGTGATCGTCGCCCCTTGGCGCGACGATCATCATTCTTCGAATAGATTGATCAGCGAAAGCGTGACCGATGGACGGAAGTGGGACGTATGAAAACCGGCGGTGATGAACCGCGCCTTCAGGTGCATGACCGGCCACGTAAGTCTCCAGCCAATCTGTCGGCACACCCGGCGGCTGAGAATGTTTGAGGACCTTTACCGCAAGATGTCGGACCATGCCCGCAATGTGAATCAAGCGTCTCTGTGGATATGAAAAACGAGTCCCGTCATTTTTTCTCAATTCGAATATTGCGTGAGGGTAACCTACCGGGTCGCCGACTCGGCGGTAACGTACAAGATGAAAGACCGAAAGCGGCGGAACAGGATTAAACGATTCACCGCCCTGGGAATCGCGGACTATCCGATTCAGAAAGGATTCGTGTCTCCGAATAAGGTCATCCAGCGTTCCCGACTGCGCTACCCGCATTTGAACTGAACCGGCAGTATCTGACGGCAGGTAGCGTTCACCAAGAAGCGCCGCATATTCCGATTGATTGATTAGCGCCCCGTTTGCCACCACCATGTCGCTTCCCCATCCCAGGTGCGTAATAGAGCGGGTTGCTGTGGTAAGGGTCTCGCAGTGGTGGAGTGACGCATTATCTGCGATGCAGTAAACGTAATAAACAGTGTCACCGGCGATGTAAGTGGGTTGTACGTCTTTCTCTGTGCGGTAGTCGGCAATGTTCGCGGTCCGGCCCCGCGACCAGGAAGCGGCGACGATGTCTCCGATATTATCGGGAACGTAAAGCCGATAGGCTCTGGCAGCGGGTGTCCCAAGGGGTGCCACAACGAATGGTGGTTGCAGCGCCTCAAGCCAGCGTAGGGCAGCACCGGCATGATCCAAACGAATACGCTCGTTCCATTTTGCTGACGCAGAAGCCGTCAAAGCCTGGAACAACCGCAAAGGAGACGGTGGCCATTCAGGTTCGCCCTCGCCACGTCCGCAGAAGATTGGCTGCAGAAACCGGACGCTAATGCAAAACAAGAACGCCATTATTTTTCCTCGGAAGCGCCGACCTTCTTGCCCCGTTTGCTTTTAGATTTCTCCTCTCCTTCACCCAAAATGTTTTTGAGCGCTCGGTCTTTATCGAATGAAATCTTGTAACTTTCGCCGACGCCGAAAGCTTTCGCCGCGACTGTTGCAAATTCCAAAGTTTCTTCGTGGATGAGATTTATTTTCTTTCGCTCGCCGGTGCTATAGACCTCAACAAACTCGTCGTCGTGCGCCTTTTCTGGGTTTCGCACAAGCATGCATCCCTGCCGCAAGTAGCTCGACGTATTTGCCGTGAAGGCCACTAAGCAGAGGCCCAGTATGTAGCGTTGCAATGCGCGGGTCCTATCGTCGGCCTTATCCACAACTAGAAGACGCAGAGCCGCTAAACCTAGTGACGCGTCGCGGCGGATACCTCCCGTTGCGATAATTCCGCCGTGACTGTGTGATGCCGGATTATGCTTAAAGCCTTTGACAGATAGCGGGTTGTTTTTGCCCTCACCGGAGTCCAGTTCTGGATCTATTAGCCCCTCGTCGACGTAATCGAGCGGTGGGATGTAAACAGCCCCCCGATACAATGCACGGACGTTAAATGCACGAATCGTTGAAGCGATCAGCCGCGGCAGTTTCGCCTGTGTGTCACGCGAGTCCCAAACACCAAAGACCAGTGACGTTGGAGCGATCTTCGCTAGCGGTTCTGCGTTTCCTTTGAGGACGGCCCGGAACGCGTCTTGTAACTTTTGCTGCAGCTCGGAACAGCGCACAATTGCATCTCCAGCGCGGTGTCCAGCCTCTAACAAATGGACTTCCTTCTGGCCGGCCTGGATAATAATTTGTGGAACAAGATGCAGATATTTGTCCCGCATAAATAGCGGCTCAATGCGGTTTGCCTGCGAACCAACGCTATCGATCAGACATACATTGCTGCCGAGGGGATCGGGATCGATGTTGTACCCGCCCTGAAAGCCATCGCCGGCCGCGAAGGTTGCGGGGAACAACACTCCGTCCGGCCCTTCCACTGGCATCAGTTGTTCGCGGATAACAAGCGCGGCAGGGCCGTCTTGGTCGAGGTACTTGTCGAACACGTTTAGAGTAGGCATTACCTTTAATCTCCTTGGGTGATACGAATTGCTGGGCGAAAGCTCTTATGTTTCCTTTGTCCGGTGCGGAACCAACTTTCAAACCTGTACGTCCGGAAGCCCCTGTATGGCAAATGGCCGGCCACAGCGACACTGATCAGTTCAGCGGAGAGCGGATGTGCCCAACTGGAATATTCAAAAACTCGACGCTCGTTTGTTGCTTTCGGCCGGGCACGCTGGAGACCGATAAGGCAAAAGAACTCGACCGCCGGAAAAGCTGTAGTTGTTAGCTGTAAATCATTCGGTGAGAAACCGACATCTCGCGAATGCGCATTAATTGCTCGACGTGCATCAAAGTAGAACGGCTCTACCTTTTTTCCGGACTCGTCATATACAACTGTTCCGATATTAAATAACGCTCCTGTCCGGTAACGTTCTTCGCGGATGGCTCGTTGCATGGCGCGGGTGATCCGGACGCCTTCCATCGAGCCGGCCCACACCTTGAGATCCTTACTCCCGCTTTGGTCATCTCGCCACCAGTCCAAACGAATTGGACGGAAGGGATCACTGATCTCAATTGGTGAGGACATGGGGTCACTCGGATCTACTTGGTTGAGTGTTGCTTCACCAGCTCGTTCTATCAGCATCCGCAGCGACCCGGCACAGGTGACGCAGAAGTGTGGTGATTCAAACCATCCTTCCGCACCTGGCCACAGGCGGTCTGCCAACTCTAGCAACCCGCAGCAGGCAAAGAACTGTCCAGGATTGGCGACATCCACATCGACGCGAATGCTTGCATGCAATTGGCTCATGATTCGCCAGCCGCTAATGCCATAGGTTTATTGCTGGCTGCCCAATCGGCTGCCCGAAGCAGTGACTCCAGATACGCTAGGCCCCAGCGTCCGTATCTTCGTTGCAGGCGGGCGAACCGGCGTGGCACTTCAATGGCGATTCGTTCGATTAGAGCCTCGCTGTGATTTGGATCGGGATCAAAAATTTCGTCCGAAGGGAAGTGTGGCCGCGCGCGCCCGTGATGAGCTGCGATCAGATGTAACACCAGATCTCCACCGTCGTCATTCAGTCCTCGAAATTCTATTTCGTTCTGCACGTCCAGTAAGGAACCCAACTCGTGTCGGTATGATGTGATATCCAGCGGCTTCCAACGTCGGCCCGACTTGGCATGCCAATCTGTTGGGTTAGGGTTGCCGATACTGCGCTGCCAAAGTTCCCGTCTTTTGCCTAGATCGTGGAATCGCCCCGACAATTCAAGCGCGACCTGCATATCCGCCGGCAGGTCCAGCGCAGCGGCAATCTTCTTGGCGTAGGCGCCGACTTGGTTCGTGTGGGCATTCAAAGGGATTGGCACAAGAGCGGTTGTCGAGCCTTCGTCGTCCGCCGAGCGCGGACGTACATACCAGCGCCAATACCTGCCGCGACGCGCGCCTAAACCTTCATCGCGTAGTTCCTCAGCAGCCCTCTCCATGTCTTCGTCCGCATCCGGTTGAGTATCGATTTCGCGGACCAGCCGCATACCGTCTACTGGTTCGGGATTTGGCTTATCACTCCATCGGCGCAGCCGGCATGCGTTTCCGTCTTCGTCCCGCCATTCGTCTGCCACATCGTTTGCCTTCGGCGATAGGCCGTCGAGGGAACCGTTATCGTCCAGACCACCAGATTCCGGTGGAAGCAAGACGGTGCAGTGCTGGATTCTCTCTTTGAGTTCCCTTTCGGTGAAGTCCGCGATCGTAAGTTGCTTGATGTATCCCCTCTGATCAAGTGTCCAGCTCGGTAATGATTTACCGGCGCGTTTACAAATGGCAATTAGATGTTTGGCGACACGGTCACTGCGATCCCGTAGCAGTTCATGGGGCTTCAGAGGATAATCTTCGAATAGATCTTCACGTGAATGTCTGTAGGACTCGAGCAGATGAGCCGGAAGGCTGACCTCTTTCCGCCATGCCACGTATGTTTCGGGGAACTCTTGTTCGCTACCCCGCAAATAGGGCTCAACAACTGGACAACCCGGCAACTCCCGGTGGATTGTCGTCATGGACCATGTATCGAAGAGAATATCGGATACCGGCAAAATTGTAGGCGCCGGAGCAAATGCGGCGGTTTGCCGGTCTGGGTCTATGTTCGCGAGCGCCAATGGACTTCCATTACCATTCAGATGCTGGAGTAACGCCAAGGTTTCCTGCCGCTTTCTTTCGTACTCGTCATCTCTGTTGAAGCTCGTCGGATGCACGATATGGATTTCAGTATCCGCACAGTCTCCGAACCGATTTACACGGCCAAATCGCTGGGCCATACTGTCAAGGTGGTGAGATCGCAAATTAGGTGATCTGCCGAGAGATTTACGCCGACTTCGCCCGCACTGGTGCAAACCAAATATACGGTGCCAGTTTTGAGTCGAACTTCCTGCGAATAATCTCCTGTGGGCATAAAACGTGCGAAAACCGAATCCATCGGTAGTCGATCGCGTTCGAAACCGCGCATTGTGCCAGTGAGTTGCTGTACGTTCTGCTTTTCTTTTCTCAACCTGGCGACGGTTTTTTCGGCATTCTCTACGCTTCGTACAAAGATCAGAATGGCTCGGCCCGATTCTACAAACCGATTGTCCAAGCACAAATCGAGGATACGACCCGGTAGCTGTTCTTTTTCTGATTCGAGGTTGTGAAAGATTATCTTCTTCGGCGCTTTGAGCCGGCGCCACACAACGTGAAGGGGCTCCTCAGGCGGATCGGGAATTCGGGCGGGTGGATGCTTTTCCAAGTCGGTCAAGCCAAATCGGGTTTCGTGATTTCCTCCATTCCGCGTAGTGGCTGTCAGGGCGATCACGCGGAACGGGCGAAATTCGCGGCACCGCTCCTGTTCGCGTTGGATTGCTTGCATCAATTCTTGGAACGCCGGTTCCAGATGAGCCTCATCATGGATAAGCAGGACGTCCTGTCCTAGAAATCCAGCGTGGAGCGGCCGCCCCTTGAATCCGACTCCATATCCACTGAACAGAAGACGACTGCCGATCATGTCGACCGTGCCAATAATCACCGCAGGCCTGGCAGGATCGGCGGACCACTCGCGGTTATCCGCGAATTGTCCCCGCAAAGTGCTGATCGCCAGCGGAATGCGTTCAGTCTCCGGGAGAGCGCAGAGTCGGCGCAGAGGTTCCATCAGACCGCTAGTCTCAAGATTCGTCCGCAATTTTTCCACTTCAGTTGTCGTTTGGTCCACAACCGTGCGGCGATTGACTACGTAAACTAATCGTCTAGGAATACTTGTTGGACGGCAGGCTAAACCGATAAGCCATATTGCGATGATGCTGGTCTTTCCGAGTCCCGTCGGCACAGAAACGTTTGTAGGGAAATCATCTCGTTCCCGAATCAGCCTCTCATACAGGGTTTCCTGCCAAGGCAACGGACGGTGACCTGTTAGGCGGCGGTAAGTTTCGCTAAATTGATGCAGGCTCATGCTGGGCTGTCTGGTAATTCACTTTCAATGGGGCCGCGAGTTCTAGCCTCGCGGAAAATTACGCAGAGGAGGTCTCAAGCGAATCGTCGGATCCGGATTAATCCGCGATTTCCGCGACATGATGGTCTGAGGAAAGGCGACAACCTTAATAGAAAACCGGCATGCGGCAGAAAAGGTGTCGTTCCGGCTCTGGAAGGGCGTGTGCTTACAACAGTCTGTTGCTGCCCGACGCTTACGGCGCGGGTGGTTCCAGCCTGATTGGGTTCTGTTAAGATTCCGTCATGCGAAAAAGGGACAAGACAGCATCTGCACCCTCGGTGGAGGTGGACAACTACGGTTACTTTCCGCGCGAAGTACAGCTGAAGCGCATGGCCGAATTCCGGAAGCGATGGAACGCGATATGGGAGGAAATCAGTGCCTCTGGCGGAAAGAACAAGGATCGAGATCCACGTACCCGGCGCGCTAAACGGCACCGTTCAAAAACTCGTTGAGAGTTTTGTGGAGAGTTTCGCACAAACGTTCGGACGTTGCACGGTAATCCACGTCCGTGACAATCACTACTCTACCCGCCGAGGTCTCATCCTTAACGATCCAACGACCGTCATCTTCTCGGATGCTACGTTGTCCCTCGTCAAGGATCGCGCGCACTGCATTCAATATATGAATCAGCTTCGTCAAGCGGCTGAGGAGAAGCTAGAAGAACAATCGGTCCTTGTTGCAGCGCAGTCGATTTACCACTCCGTTGAATAGACGCGTCGCACAGAATGCGTGTCATCACCGCGGCACGAGCGGTCTCATGGATCTAAGGTCAGGATTGCCGAGGGTTTCGGGCGCGGATCCGTTCGCGGAAGAGTCGAAGGGCGGCAGTCTGGCTCTGTGGTTTGCTGGTCTTGAGAAATTCAGTCAGCAGTGCGGCGGACAGGCCGGCTAGAAAATCGCTGGCGTTCGTCCTCACGTACGAACCGCCCTTTAGCTTATACAATTCAACCTGCTTTCCGTCGTAATGCCAGATTTCTGGGACGCCAAGCGCAGCATAGATGGGGAATTTGGCGCGCGATTCATTTGTCGTGTCGATCTCGACGGCGATGTCCGGTGGAGGATCCGAGTCGAGATCGATCTTATGCTTCCCCACGACGCGGGCGGCGTTGGCAACATAAAAACAGGTGTCCGGCTCGGTACCTTTCTTGAGCCGCCGCCGCTTCCAGGTTGTTGAGCCGAATTTTTCCAACGCCTTCTGGAAGATGTTCGATTGCTTCTAAATAACCCGCAGTTCGGGTGCTCATACGGCCATTATAGTCGAAGGTCGAACGCCTCCCCGGATCTGACTCTGGTGCGGTTCGGCCACAGGTAGAGATTTGTGGCTGAACGATTAGGACTCGAGCTTGCTTTGAGAAAGGTTATTTCCTCAAGGTTCTTCCTCTGCTTTAGACTGTGTGCCTATGCGCAACACGTACATCGTCTGTTACGACATCTCGAATCCGAAGCGGTTGCGGGATGTGTTCAAGACCATGCGCGATTGGGGCGATCACATTCAACTTTCGGTCTTCGAATGCCGGTTGACGCGAAGCCATCTGGTAACGCTGAGAGCCGAATTGAGCGAGATCATTCATCACGGTGAAGATCAGGTCTTGTTCGTCGATCTGGGACCAACTGGCGCTCGAGGCGATCGCGTGATCACGGCGCTCGGCAGGCCCTACACTGTCGTTGACGCACCGTGCGTGATCGTGTGATGGAGTCCAAGTGAGTCAACCTGCCTCGATTCAACCGCAGTCTTCACGCGCTCTGCCGGATTATCTGCCGGCGCGGATGATCAACGAGTTCGTCTATTGTCCGCGTCTCTTCTATTACGAACAGGTGCAAGGAGTCTTTGTCGAAAGCGCGGATACGATCGAAGGCAGCATCGAGCACCGCCGCGTCGACAAGGAAAGCGGAGAGGCGCCGCCCCCAACGAGCGTGTCGGAAGAGCCGGTGATTGCGCGATCGATTACGCTCTCGTCCGAGCAGCACAAGGTCATCGCAAAGCTCGATCTTGCGGAGTTCGCGGACGGAAAGGCGGTGCCGGTCGATTACAAGCATGGACGGCCAATTGCGGCCGAGGATGGATATCAACCGTGGCCGTCCGAGCGCGTGCAGCTGGCTATTCAGGCCATCGTTCTGCGAGCCAACGGATATCGTTGTGATGAAGGAATCATTTACTACACCAAATCGAGACAACGAGTACGGGTGGTGTTCGATGAAGCAGTGATCGCCGAAGCCCAGCGCGCCATCGAGGAAGCCTGGCAGGCCGCGCGATTGGAACAACCTCCTCCGCCTCTGGTGGATTCTCCGAAATGCCCAGGGTGCTCGCTCGTCGGAATTTGCCTTCCCGACGAAACGTGGAGCTTGCAGGCGCCCCTACAGGACACAATGGCGCCCCGGCCAAATTTGCAGCTCGAGTTGTTCGAGGTATTGCCGTCCGGCAGTCCGGTGGAACGGAATCCGGACGCGCGTCTGCTCGTCACCTCGTTGGCCTGTGGGCCAACAGTTCGCCTCCCGAACCGGGGTTTCCCCTATCCGACGTCGGCTGTGACATTTCAACCTCTCCACTCATGTATGAAACCGGAAACGGGAAAGCCCTTGCACTTCTTTTTCAGAGCCAGCCTTCCGATACCACTTTCCCTAGCGTGCCGGGTTGTTCTGCCGAGGTGCCGCCAAACGCTGGCAAGGTTCGGACGTCCGCGATCAGCAAAAGTGATCTCCTGATCAGGATTTCACGTTTCCCAACACGGAAAGGCAATTTCCCTGTTGGGATTTCGCATTTCCCGGCAGGGAAAAGCGATTTCCCTGGCAAGAGTTCACATTTCCCCGGATTTTCCGCGCGAGCGCGTACGGCCCGCAAGGCAGCCGGGATGGGCCTGACGTTGTTGCAAGGTCTGATTGGTTTTGAGATCATCAGGCGGGCCAATCGCCGGGCCACAAGTCGCAAAAAGGAGAATACTCACGTGATGGATCGTCGGAAATTTGCACGCCTGCTTGCTGGTTCAATCGCGGCAAGCAGGCTGTCCGGGAGGCAGGCGGATGGTGCCAGCACAAAGACGGTGTTGTACTCCGCTGTTGGGGGCGACCTTACGCTTTACAGCATGGACATTGACGAGGGCTCGCTAGTGAAGCGCAACACGGTGAGCTTACCTGCCAATATCCAGTACGCGTGGCCGCATCCGTCGAGGCAGTATCTCTACGTCGTCTCCAGCGGCGGCGGACCGGGTGTCCCCAGCAATCAAAACTTCGCGCATGCCTTCCGCATCGATTCGGCTACAGGCGCACTCACGCCGCACGGTCAGCCGCAGGACCTGCCGTCGCGTCCGATCCACGCCAGCGTCGACATAAAAGGGGACTATCTGCTGACGGCATACAACGATCCAAGTTCCCTTACCGTGCACCACATCAACCGGGATGGGACTCTTGGCGGCCGGGTAAACCAACCGAACAAGCTCGATACCGGTAAATACGCGCATCAAATCCGTGCCACCCCGGACAATCAATTTGTGATTATGGTTACGCGCGGCAACAATGCGCCGGATGATCACCTAGTGAATCCGGGTTCGATCAAGACCTACCGCTTCGAAAGCGGAGAGCTGACGAATCTTGCGGCCATACAGCCAGGAGACGGGATGCATTTTGGTCCGCGTCATCTGGACTTTCATCCGACTCAGCCTTGGGTCTATGTGTCGATCGAGAGCCAAAACAAACTTTATGTCTATAAAAGAGACCCCGCGATTGGGCTTTCCCGCGAGCCCGTGTTCATCAAGGAAACGCTTTCGGAGCCAAAATCTCCTTTCAGGCAGGGCGCAGGCACTATCCATGTTCATCCGAACGGCCGGTTCGTCTACCAAGCGAACCGTGCGTCGTCTACGATTGATTTTCAAGGCAAGAACGTTTTCGCGGGAGGCGAGAACAGCATCGCCGTGTTCTCGATCAACCCGAACACCGGCGAGCCGACCCTGATTCAAAACATCGAGGGCCACGGTATCCAGCTGCGCACCTTCGCGATGGATGCGAGCGCTCGCATGATGGTTGCGGCCAGCATCCAGCCGCTTCCGGTGCGGGAAGGCGGGAGCATCAAAATGCTGAGCGCCGGCCTTACCGTGTTCCGCGTTGGCAACGATGGCAAACTCGCGTTCATCCGCAAGTACGATGTCGATGTCGGCAGCAAGACACAGTTCTGGAGCGGCATGGTGAGCTTGGTGTAGCGCGTTCCTGTCGGAGGAGGGGAATTCCAGCTTAATAGAAGCTGGCGCGCCGGGGTGGTTCGGCCGAAACGCTTTGCCGGTCTGACCACCCTGTCTGCGCTTCGCTTGGCGCAGCTTTTCTTGAGGCTTCGCCCTATCGGGCTCGCGCTACGCGCCCTCCTCTGCGAGGAGGGGAATAGTATGATTTCTGAGACCGCAACCGTGTCGAGCTCGCCCGCCGCCTGATTCCATTCATGTTTCTGCTTTACGTCGTTTCCTATCTCGATCGGATCAATGTGGGTTTCGCGGCATTGCAGCTCAATAAAGCCTTGAACTTCGACCCGGCAGTCTTCGGATTGGGAGCGGGACTTTTCTTCATCGGATACTTCATCTTTGAGATACCAAGCAATCTCATCATGGAACGGGTTGGCGCGCGGGTCTGGATGGCACGGATCCTCGTGACGTGGGGACTGATTTCATCGGCGATGATGTTTGTCGGCGGCGTCGCCGCGTTTTACGTTCTACGTTTTATGCTCGGCGTCGCTGAGGCCGGATTTTTCCCGGGCATGATTCTTTACCTGACGTATTGGTTCCCCGCCGCCGAGCGTGGCCGCGCCATTGCGCGTTTCATGACGGCGACGGCAATTGCGGGTGTGATCGGCGGGCCGATCTCCGGGGTTCTCTTGAATTTGGATGGTAACGCGGGCCTTGCCGGCTGGCAGTGGTTGTTTCTCATCGAAGGAATACCCGCAATCATTCTCGGGTTCCTCGTTTTCGCTATTCTGCCCGACGGCCCCCAGACCGCACGGTGGTTAACTGCTGGCGAAAAAGCCTGGGTCATTTCGCGCCTTGAGCAAGAGCGCCAGGCAGAGCCGGACGATGTCTTGACACTGAAACAGGCAATCGGCAGCAGGCGTGTCTGGATGCTCGCCCTTATTTATTTTGCAGTGATCATGAGCTTCTACGGAGTCAGTCTCTGGCTCCCCCAGATCGTCGAGTCGTTTTCGGGCATGAGCCATTTGCTCGTTGGATTTGTCAGCGCAATTCCCTATATGGCTGCTTCGTTGGGCATGGTGATCATCGGAAAGAGTTCGGATCGTCGCGCCGAGCGGCGGTGGCATATTGCATTTTCCGCATTCGCCGCTGCGGCAGGCTTGATTGTCGCCGCTTTTTTTAAGACTCCGGCCATTGAACTCGCCGCACTCTCATTCGCCGCGATCGGCATCTGGGGAACACTGGGGCCGTTTTGGGCCATGTCGACGGAGTCTCTTCGGGGAACAGGGGCCGCCGCCGGCATTGCGCTCATTAATTCCTTCGGTAATCTCGGGGGTTTTCTCGGGCCATATCTCGTCGGGATCATCCGCAGCAGAACCGACGACTTTGCCCTCGCCCTCCTTACTCTCGCCGTATGGCCGTTTATTGGAAGTATCCTGACGCTCTCGATATCGCGCCCGGCCGCCAAGCAAATCTTGCAGATCGCTAATGGGACCACCCGCAGCGGCCGATAAGGCCGTTAGTCAGGAGGGCTTTATGCGATTCGTCAAAGTGCGATACGACGGCTACAACGGGCACTTCAATATAACAGAGCGGCAGTTTGGCGTGGAACGCGACGACGAACCAATGTACCTTATCGACGATTTCACGAAGCAGGATTTCTTTCCGACTTCAGATCTTGACCTTTTGGAGGTCGACGATACGCTGGATTAGAACGGCCGACGCAGCCTTAAACGCCCCGCAATCGAAACCAGTGCGCTCCGCCCCAAGGCGACAAATGCCAACGGCACCGCGTTCCGGCCGGCCCTTCACGAGACTGTAAGAAACAGACGCGATGAGGTGAGCTGAGATGTGGCGGTTCCGATTACCGCCTGGACTTGCCACGATCCCACATCCTGCGAGCCAAAGCTTCCGCTCACAGACCAGCCCCCGGCGTTATCGGTCGAACTGCCATAGGGACCCGAGACGCCGACATCCTGACCATTGCGCCAAAGATGAAGATACACGCGTGAACCGGCGGGAGCACCGCTCAAGTTCAATTGCCAACTGTCGCCTGCCTTGAACGTGGAGTTGCTCGCGGCCGAGCTCATATTCAGGACCGAGAGCGATGGAGCGGAGTTGACGGTTGAACCGAGGACGACATCGAAAGTGCCTCCAAGCGCACCGGCCGAAGAACCGGTGATTGAGGACAACTGGATAATCACGGATGCCCGCTGCTGAGCATCCTGAATACCTCGGAGCACCATGTCGGTGGCGTTCTGCGGTTCCTCTTCGAAATAGACCTGAGTCGTGAGATCCGCGCGTCCTGGCAGCTTCACCTTCATATGGATGTGGCGTGTGCGGCCGGTGTAAAGTCCCGGCTTGATGGTGCGAAACAAATACTGACCGGCCGATCCCGTCAGAAATCGGCCGAATCCTTGAAAGTTTTGGTCGCGAGTTGAATACCCCATGCTCGCGGGATGAATATAGGCGCCGGTATTATCCGCGTGCCAGATTTCAAGGTGGGCGTCGCGGACGGGATTTCCGCTACTGTCGAAAACAGTTCCGCTCAAGTACAGAATGGTTCCGACTGCCGGCGTGATGTTGTTGTTGACGACGAGCAGATCGTTGTCCGTATCCAGCGGCAGATTCGGCGGGTAGTACGGCCCTTCGGTCTGCTCGGGCGTTGTTACAAGCGCTTCTGCAAAAACGCCCGGAATCTCATAGAACGCAGTAGCGAGGCCCATAGCTCCCAGGCCCGTAAGCAATCGTCGTCGACTTAAGTTGATATTTTTCATGCGCGTCTTGGACGGGTTCTGGCAGGCTTCGTTCGACGTTTTACATCAATTAACAAGGTAGACGGGGAATAGCCACAAAAACGCACAAAAATCACAAACATGTTCGAGTTCGTTCGCTCTTTGTGTTTTTTGTGCCTTTTTGTGGCTATTTACCGCACGCGTTTAAATCTGTAATCCTTCGATATACGCCTCTCCAGGAGATGCGTTACCGCGCCTCGCGCATCCATGACGAACTGGATTCCCAGGCCGTAAAAGCCAGCAAAATTGGTGTCCGACTGTGCCGCAAGCCGTACTTTCTCCCTGCCTTTGAGTTCGGCGAAGAGCGCTCCGCCAGAGACGGTGATCTCAATCATTGCGGGGTGCGGCCTGTTTCCCCAGAAGTCCTGCTCCTCGTAGGTACCGACGTATTTCGCCAGGATCTCAGGCGCGACCTTGACTTCGACGCCCTTTTCGTCGGACAGTTTGCCGACCCAGTGCTCGAGACTGGTGTGGCTTTCGTTGCAGACGGACTCGAGCAGATCACCATCCGGCGTCAACTCCGCCCGCAGTGACACCGTCCAAGGGTGGGCATAGACCTGAGGATCGTCGAGAGTGACTTCAATGTTCATGTGGCCGAAATCCATCCGCTGGTACCGTTCAGTGATACGCAGTGCCTCCGAATGGGGATGACCATCGTGATCCAGCCACGACCGATCATTGAATCCGTTGCTGTCCACGATCAGAGTGTCTCCTTCCCATCGGCCCACCGAATGCCCCATCCAGCTCGGAAACGGATCGGTCTCCAATCGACGCCCGTCCAGCAAGATCTGACGATAGGTGAGATCTTCGTTCAGCATCACGATCACACCCGGATTCTGAATGATTTTCGACCTGCGCGCGCTCGTGTTGTCGGCCGGACCCCAAGGCAGGCACTGGATACCCGGGGAATCTTTCTGCAGGTCTTCCGCGCGCTGCCGAACTAAAGATTCGGCCCAAGGCTGGATTTCTCCAGGTTTCAGGTCGGCCGCGACGTTGCGCTCATACTTCAGCGAACTTCTTTGCCAGATCCCGGACAAGTCGGGTTTGCCGTCCGCGGTGCGGGGCGCGGGCGCGGCGAGATTCGGCTTGCCGTCTGCATTGCGGGGGATGCCCGGCGTGGGATACTTCAGCCACTGCGCCGTAAGCGGCGTAGCCAGCACCGCGAAGATGATCGGGAACATGACCCGTTTCATACGTTGCCTCCTTCGATGAAGAGCTGCTCTCGTGGGCGGTTGAACGGAAATTTTGGTAACGATACTAACATAGCGGTGGCAGCTGTGCACGTCTCGGCAAAACAAGAACGTTCGGTTTGGTTTTTTGTTGTCACGAAGCGAAGATGGGTTTGCTGAGTGTGTATGCAACGAAAAAATGAAGCCGTTTGCTACACAAGAGCGTCTATTGCGAGAGGAGTTGGCTATGAGCAGATATTGGGCTTTCGTTTTAGGACTGTTGATCCCAGTATTTTGGGTACCGCAAACACCCGCTGCGCCCCAGTTTCGAAGAGCTGAAGAAAACCAACACGGCGCTCGTGTTTGTCTCTATCAGGATGCTCGATACCAAGGATGGGAGCAGTGCTGGGCAGAGGGCGACGAGGTCCGCAGCCTGGCTAATCACAAGGCCGCTGCTTCCTCGATCCGAATATTTGGCCGAGCGCGTGTTCTAGTTTGGGACGAGACGGATTTCCGCGGCCGATCCGCGGAATTTGCATCCGATATTCCGGATCTGGGATTGCGAGCCGCCAGCGGCGGGCATACATGGAACGATCGCATCGAATCGCTGCGGGTGGTTGCGGACAACAATTCTGGTCCGTATGGAAATAACCCTCCAGTCTTCGGACGCGATCGGGATGGAGATCGAGATCGAGAACGAGAGCGAGATCAGCAGATCAGCGATGGCATTTGTGTTTACGATCGCCGCGATTTTCAAGGACGATCGCAATGCTGGAGCGCAGGCGCAGATGTAACCGATCTCGCTAAGGCGGGGAACTGGGGCGACAGAATTTCATCCATTCGCGTATTCGGCCGAGCCCGTGCGGTCGGCTATCGCGACCCCAATTTCCGCGGCGAAACCATAATCATCGATCGAGATATTTCTGATCTCGCGCAACTCTCAGCACGAAGTTTTCGCAATTGGGACCGGCGGATCGCATCGCTACAGATTGAATCCGAACGAAGCTTTCCAGGTAGAGGCAGAGGACGCGGCCGGCCCTGGCAATGATCAATTGCGTATTCCCCTCCTCGCAGAGGGGAATACGCAATATACTTGAGTAATCCGACCCCAACGAGTTCTAGGATCTCTCTCTCAGGTTTTGGTCATCGGCACACCGGGGCATAATGAGAAACTTGCGGTTCCGATTCGAAGTCTTGATACAGCGTCCGGTCTTTGCCAGTGTTTTGATTTCATCACGGATGTTCGAAAGGCAAACACTCCCGCGGTCTTGCTGATCTCCGATGCCGACTTTAAGGTTGTATCGAGAGGAGTCATCGCGCAGAGTTCATTCATGAATGCCGTCGAGCAAGGCCAAACGGCGGTGAAGCGTTTTGGAGAGAGGTCTGCCGGACAGCCGCAGAAAAGCAACAGTGATGCACTGCGGCGGATGGAATCCACGATGGTGCCAGAGGCGCTTTCATGAATCACGCGCATATCTCTGGGAGCCTAGAACTGTAGCCGAGGTCTTATGAAGGTGTGAATGAATTATGGTAGCGCGGGTTATTCCCCTCCTTGCGGTGATGCAAGGAGGGGAATGCGCTCGATTCCAATTCGTTCACACCTTCTATTGACCGCCGGCTATGTCTCGCTTATAGATCGCCGGCGCTCATAGAGCGCCGGTATAGGTTTGTCCTACTGATTGAATCACACCTCCTCCTGCCCGATAATGTTCTCTGTCAAGATGCCAAATAAGAGAACAGCCTTCAATGTGGCGCTTTCCCTGTGCCTCTGCGTCCTTGTGTTTCCTTATAAACAGGCACGGGCCGAGGTGGTCAAGATCGACATCACGCAGAGAGACGATTGGGGTACGCACGACCGCATTATTGGGCGCGTGCAATTCGCAGTGGACCCGAAGGTGCCGGCCAATCGCATCATCGCGGATCTCGATTTCGCGCCACGAAACAGGCAGGGCAAAGTCGAATTCACAAGCGATCTTTTGCTATTCATTCCCAAGGCTGCCCGGCGTGCGCGTGGAACGGTGTTTCTCGAAGTGGTGAATCGAGGGCGTGATCAGTCGCTGGCCATCATGAGCGGCGCCGAGCAACGTGATCTGTCACCGGAGTCGTGGGTGCTAGGCGACGGTTTCCTGTTGGAGCAGGGTTTCACGATAGCCTTTCTGGGTTGGCAGTTCGATGTTCACCGGTCGCAGGGTCTAACCTTTGGTGCGCCGATCGCGTCTGTCCGAGGCGTCGTGCGGGAAAGCTATATCGCTGGCCCCGGAAGGCGAAGTTCGGGCTTCTTCCTGAAATACTGCGCGCTGGATCAGAGCCGTCATGCCGCCGCACTCACATTTCGCACGCGAATGGATGAGATGCCTCAGCCGCTACCGCGCGAGTCCTGGCGGTTTGCTTCCGACGGATGCTCGGTCGAGGTGGATCGAGGACTCGATATTGGTCTGTATGAGGCGGTCTACGAAGCCGAAGGCTCGCCGGTAGCCGGTCTTGGGCTGGCTGCGATCCGCGACTTTGCCTCCTATCTCCGCTACGGGCCAAGCGGCGCAACACTCCGCGAAAATCCTGCAGCCCAAGAGAGAGTGATCGGCTACGGTTATTCGCAAAGCGCCCGCTTTCTTCGCGAATTCGTTCGCGATGGTTTCAACGCCGACGAGCGTGGCCGCAAGGTATTTGATGCTTTGATGATTTCTTCCGCAGGCGCGGGCGCCGGCAGCTTCAACCATCGATTTGCGATGCCTGGAGAGGCCGGCAACTCAGTTCTTTCGGTGCTCCGTCCAGTCGATCTGCCGCCCTTTACGGATGAAGGATTGCTCGCCCGCGCACAGGCGGCGCGGGTCACACCAAAGATTTTTTATACCTTTTCATCGACCGAGTATTGGGCACGCGCCGGATCTTTGACCTACACCACCGAGGACGGCAAAAAGGATGTACCCTTCGCCGCCACGTCACGTTTGTATTTTCTGGCCGGAACACCACATGCGTCTGGCGTTCTTCCTTTGGGGAACCCCACGCGGACTCGGCCGTTTCGGCACTTCATTAATTTCGCCGAGCAACGTTGGGCCGCACGGGCCCTGCTTCTGGACCTCGATGCGTGGGTGCGTAATGGAACCGAACCGCCTCCGTCGCGATATCCGTTAATCGCCAAAAAGGAATTGGTTCCCTTTACACGCGTTCGTTTTCCGGCTGCGCCTTCGTTTCCATTCGCCACCTACATGCCTCAGGTGTGGCGCATGGATTTTGGACCGGAATACGACAAAACGCGGGTGATCACCAACGAGCCGCCGCACTTGGGCGCACCGTTTCCCGTGCTGGTTCCTCAGGTAAACGCCGACGGCAACGATATCGGCGGAATTCGTTTGCCCGAAGTTGCCGTGCCACTGGGAACTTATACGGGTTGGAATGTCACCATTCCTCAATTAAAGGACTTCGGGTACCTGAGCGGCCTGATTGGAAGTTTTGAACCGTTTGCGCTCACCCGCGAGGACCGGCTGAAGAGGGGTGACGCGCGCCTCTCGGTCGAAGAGCGCTATGCCGGGCGCCAGGATTATCTGGATCGCATAAAACGAGCGGCGGAAGTTCTTGTGAGGGACCGGTTCATGTTAGCTGGAGATATCCGTACCGTTGTCCAGAGAGCAGGCGAAATCTGGGATGCCGTCGTAAGCCTGCCGCCCCGTTGAGACCAGCATCCCTTCCCACTTCGCCAAACTGACCACCCGCCAGCGGCGTCTCCTCGCTCGGTTTGATGATGACTGTGTTACCCGCGGCAAGCGCAGGCGGACTTTCCATGAGACAAGCAGCGGCAATCGATTTGCGATCGGCGTTCATTGCGTTTATTCCTGTTGATTGTTGAACCGGTAAGCCCCTGCGGCAGTAAGCACAACTGCCACGAGGGTTACGATTGACATGTCGAAGACCAGACTCCATCGGATCAGCCCGAAGCTCATCGCTGCCTCGACGACGGAGCGGCCGACGAAGGGGCCGGCGGTCATCAGCGTGTTCGAGAAAATGATGTTTCGCAGACCGTCGACGCAATACGTCAGCGGGTTTACCGTCATGAGCGCTTTGAGCACCGGAGGAGCCGAGGTTATGGGGAACATGGCGCCGCTCAAGAAGTAGAGAGGCATCACGAGGAAATTCATCACCATCTGAAAGGCCTGCATCGACGACATTCGCGCCGCGATCGCGATACCCAATGCCGTCAACGCGACGCCGATCAGCAGTGCCATGATCCACATTTCAACAACGATTGCCGGCGACAGACGGATACCGATGATCGGTGCGATCAGTATCAGGATCGTTGCTTGAATCATGGAAATGGTTGCACCGCCGAATGTCTTTCCCAACGCTACGGCCCAGCGCGGAACCGGTGCAACCAGGACCTCTTTCATAAAACCGAATTCGCGATCCCAGATAATGGACACCGCGGAGAAGATTGAAGTGAACAGAATACTCATCCCGATAATGCCTGGATACATGAAGGTGAGGTAATTGATGCCGGCGTTGCCGTTTAACGTCACCGCTGAGCTGATGCCTTTCGCGACGACCGCCAAATAGAGCAGAGGTTGCGCGATCATCGAAACGACTCGAAATTTCTCTCTGGAGAACGTCTTGGCTTCACGAAACCAGATGGTGTAGATGGTTTTGACCGCGATTCTCATCTCCTCCTCCACAACTGCGCCATCTGCCGCATTTGATCTTGCGACGTCCCCTCCTGCGCGCGAATACTGTGTCCCGTGAGTTTCAGGAAAACATCCTCGAGACTTGGTTGTTTCACTTGTATCGATTTGACGCGTCCGGCAAAGCCGGCAATCAGCTTCGGCACGAACTCCGCACCCGAGGCCATTTGGAAATGTATTTCGCTTCCGACCTTCTGGACTTCGACGTTGTAGGCGCTTTTCAAACCCTCCGCCAGACCGTCATCGCCGCTGACGATAATCGTGTCCCCTCCGATCATGCGCTTCAGCATTGCGGGAGAATCGATCGCCTGGATTTTTCCATGATCGATAACCGCAATCTTGTCGCAGTGTTCGGCTTCCTCCATGTAGTGCGTCGTCATAAAGACGGTTGTGCCTTTTTCTTCGCGCAGCGCCTTCACATGTTTCCAAATTGCATTTCGCGTTTGCGGATCGAGCCCGAGCGTGGGTTCATCCAGAAACAAAACCTTCGGATGGTGTAACAGACCGCGTGCAATTTCCAGCCGCCGTTTCATTCCGCCGGAAAAGGTTCGAACCAGCGAATGTCGCCGGTCAATGAGATCGACGAGACGCAGTACATCTTCAATTCTCTCGGCAAAGAGGGTCGAAGGCAGATCATAGAGCATCGCGTGGAACCACAAGTTTTCCTGCGCGGTCAGGCGATCGTCGAGCGATTGGTCCTGGAATACAAGGCCGATGCTTTGCCTCACTTCATTTGGCTTGGCTACAACGTCGAAGCCGGCGACCGCAGCTCTGCCGCTAGTTGGTTTCAGAAGCGTCGCAAGGATCTTGATCGTCGTGGATTTTCCAGCTCCGTTCGGCCCCAAAAAGCCAAAGATTTGACCAGACTGCACATCGAGCTGAATACCGTCAACGGCTGTAATGTTGCCGAATTTCTTCACCAGGTTTTCCACGTGAATGACATCCATGAGCATCTCGCGATTATGCGGGAAATTTGGGGTCAGACGGGTGAATTCCCTATTTTTGAAGTGCAAACCAGGGAATTCACCCGTCTGACCCCGAATTTCCTCACCCGATCTCCGCAAACGCACGCACCGGCATTGGTTCTGACGATTGCTCGAGCCCAATTGCACTGAAACGAAAGCCGACACGCGGTAGTGAGGCGAGCCCGCGGAGATTTTCGATGATAGAGATATTGCCGGTCGAGATCAGACGAGTTTCATTCGTCCGGTCGGCGACCGGGAAATCGACGCCGACAACGCGGACACCGGCACGCACACAGCGAAAAATCAAATGCTCGCCCAGGAACGGTCCGGGATTCCAATAAGCTTCCGTTCCCCAGTATTCGTCCCAGCCGGTCTGGATCAGGAGGGCGGCTCGCCGGACTTGAGAATCGTGAAAGGGAACGCTGACTTCGTGGCGCATGGGTCCGACTGATTCAAGAACGATGGCGCGAAGCAGTGAGAAGGACGCGAAACCCTCACCCGGCGCACCTTCGGTGCGCCGCCCTCTCCCAGAGGGAGAAGGGTGTGCTAGCTCTATGATTCGCGTCATCGCCCATTTTCTCCCGCCTCACTTTAGGACAAATCGCGTGAATTTGTCTCTAGATCCATGCAAATTCTGGGCGGCCTGAACTCGGCTGATCTCGTGCAGGTTAAATGTAGTCGCCGCGGCGCGCGAACGTGAAGCCGCTCAAGCTGAGATTGAGCGCGCAAGACAGGCTGCGGAAGAGGCGCAGCGCCAGCAACAACAGTTGCGCCAACAGTTGGTGGAGCAGTTCAACAGGATCCTTGAGACTCGCGATACCGCTCGCGGCTTGATCGTCAATATGCGCGATGTTCTCTGTCGACACCTCAAAATTTCTTCGCATCGGTGCCCGGTTAGCGGCCTAAATCTCGGGGGCTCTAGCCGTGCCGCGTAGGTCCACGCCTCCCGCAGGATTACAATGTCTATATGAGCCTTAAAATTGGCGACGCGCTCTTGGTCGTCGACGTTCAGAATGACTTTTGTCCCGGCGGATCCCTGGCTGTGGCCGGCGGCGACGCCGTCGTTCCCGTACTGAATCGATGGATTGCCGAGGCGGAAACCGGCGGCGTTCCGGTTTTTGCGTCCCGGGATTGGCATCCTGCCAACCATATGAGCTTTAAAGAACGCGGCGGCCCTTGGCCTCCCCACTGTGTGCAAGGCACGTGGGGGGCGGCGTTTCACCCGGACCTCAGGCTTCCTCACAACGTGCAAATCATCAGCAAGGCTATGGATCCCGACGCGGACAGCTACTCCGCATTCGGCGGTACCGACCTTGCCGGCCGGCTGCGACGCGCGCAAGTGAAGACGGTCTGGATTGGCGGACTGACTCAGGACTATTGCGTGCGCACGACGGCGCTGGATGCCATCCGAGAAGGCTTCGAGGTGCACGTCATCACGGATGCGACTCGCGCGGTCAACGTGCGGCCAGGTGATGGAGACCGGGCGCTCGATGAGATCCGAAAGGCCGGTGGGGTGCTCGAGGAAGCGCTCGAACGATGAGTTCTGCCTGGGTGAACGATTCCAACGCCGCGTTGCTTACCGACCTTTACGAACTCACGATGCTACAGTCCTACTTCGATGAGCGCATGAACGGCATCGCCGTTTTCGATCTGTTCGTCCGGCGCCTTCCCGAAAATCGCAACTACTTTGTTGCGTGCGGGCTCGATCACGTGCTCGATTACCTTGAAGCGTTCTGCTTTTCCGGGGACGCGGTGGAATATCTGCACTCGCTCAACCGCTTCTCCGGCGCCTTTCTAGGCAGTCTGCGAGATCTTCGGTTTACCGGTGACGTTTACGGTGTACCCGAAGGTACTGTGATCTTTCCAAATGAGCCGATACTCGAGATCGTTGCGCCTTTGCCGGAGGCTCAAATCATCGAAACCTTTGTCATGAACCAAATCCAGCTCGCCACAGTGGCGGCATCAAAGGCTGCTCGCGTTGTACGCGCGGCGCGCGGCAAGTCAGTGGTCGATTTTGGCGCCCGGCGCATGCACGGCGTGGACGCCGCCGTAAAGGAGCCGCGCGCTTTCTACATCGGTGGCGTAGATGCCACCTCGAGCGTGCTGGCGGGCCGGATCTACGGTATACCGTTGTCCGGAACCATGGCACACAGCTACATTCAGGCCTTTGACGACGAGAAGGACGCCTTCCGGCGTTTTCTTCGCGCTTATCCGGACGCAGTGCTTCTCGTCGACACGTATGACATCAAGAAAGGCGTGGAACGCGTTATCGACCTGGCCGGCGAGCTGGGTTCCGGCTTCCGGGTTTCGGGCGTTCGCCTGGATTCGGGCGATCTGGCCAGGGAAGCGAGAGAGGTTCGGGCCATGCTGGATCAAGCGGGCTTGAACCGGGTACAGATTTTCGTCAGCAGCAGCCTCGATGAATATGCCATCGAGCGCCTGCTTGCGTCTGAAGCCCCGATCGACGGCTTCGGAGTCGGCGCTCACCTGGCGACCTCGTCGGACGCGCCGGTCCTGGATACGGCATATAAGCTCGTCGAGTATGCGGGGCGGCCGAAGTTGAAATTATCGGAATCGAAATCGACGCTTCCCGGAAGAAAGCAGATCTTTCGTCAAAAAACTTCCGGCAAAGCTGTTCGAGACGTTATCGGTCTTCGAAGCGAGGAACTTTCCGGAGAACCTTTGCTCATTCCGGTGATGTCCAAAGGCCGGAGAATTCAGCCAGCCGAGTCCCTCGACATTCGCAGGAACCGCTGTTGCGCCGAGCTCAAAAGTCTTCCAGATGAGCTGCTCAGCCTCTCGAAAGCGGATGCGCCTTACCCGGTCGAACTGAGCGCCGGTCTCGAACGTTTAAGGATGGTAGCCGCAAACCTCGCCTGAGGCCGGCAAAGCCTGAGGCTGCAGGCGTTTTGCCAATCGAACTGCAGATGATGGGTGGTGTAGGAGGTATCTACACCACCCAACTTATGCGTTCTCGTATCGTAATAACGTGCCATGGCTGCGCGATGTGTGCCGCTCGGCCAATAGCGCAATTGAATGAAAGCCGCGCGCCGTTTGAGTTTTGATTAGCCCGCGGCGGCGGCTACAGTAAACTGGGAAGAGGAGGTCGAGTCATGAGCGGTTACCGAGTTCCGATTCCTATAAACGAACCTGTTCGGTCTTTTGCGCCTGGAACTGCCGAACGGCAGGCATTGAAGCAAAAGATCGCCGCAATGTCGGCGGAGAAGATCGAGATCCCGTTAGTCATCGGCGGTAAAGAAGTAAGGACCGGCGATACCGGCACGCAGGTGATGCCGCACCGGCACGGTCATGTTCTGGCAACTTGGCATAAAGCCGGACCCAGGGAAGTGGAACAAGCAATAAAGGCTGCCACGGATGCCCGGCGTGAATGGGGTTCATGGAGCTTTGAAGATCGTGCTTCGGTGTTTTTGCGCGCAGCGGAACTGTTGACGACATCGTGGCGTGAAACGATCGGCGCGTCAACAATGCTCAACCAGAGCAAGACGGTTCATCAGTCCGAAATCGACGCTGTTTGCGAAACGATTGACTTCCTGCGATTTAATGTCCATTTCGCCCAGGAGATTTATAATAACCAGCCGGTCAATTCGCCGGGCATGTGGAATCGCATCGATTACCGGCCGTTGGAAGGGTTCGTCTATACCGTAACGCCCTTCAACTTTACGTCAATTGGCGCAAACCTTTCTTCATCTCCGGCGTTGATGGGCAACGGCGTCATTTGGAAACCTGCCAGTTCAACTGTTTTCAGCAATTACTATATCTTTAAGCTGTTCGAAGCAGCGGGCCTGCCGCCGGGGGTCATCAATTTTGTCCCCGGGAATGCCGCGACGATCAGCGACGTCGCATTGAATCATCCGGACCTTGCAGGCATTCATTTCACGGGTTCCACGGAAGTTTTCCAGGGAATGTGGCGGGCCGTCGGTGAAAACATCAAAAAATATAGGACGTATCCTCGCCTTGTAGGCGAGACAGGAGGAAAAGATTTCATCCTCGTTCATGCCAGCGCGGATCCCGACGCTGTGATCACCGCAATCGTGCGAGGCGGGTTCGAGTATCAAGGACAAAAGTGCAGCGCTGCTTCGCGAGTCTATATTCCGGACAGCCTTTGGCAGACTATGGGAAGCCGTCTTGTCGAGACCACAAACGCACTGCGAATGGGTGACGTTGGCGATTTTCGAAATTTTTTGGGAGCTGTCATCGATCGAGCCGCATTCAAGAAGCTCACTGGTTATCTGGATGAAGCCCGCCGTTCGGATCAGGCAGAGATCATTGCGGGCGGCGAAGCCGACGATTCCATGGGCTATTTCATTCGGCCCACGTTGATTAAAGTGAAACGGCCTGACTATCGCACGATGTGTGAAGAGCTTTTCGGACCTGTCGTCACTTTCTATGTTTATCCGGCGAAGCAGTGGAACGAGATCCTAAACATTGTCGATACTACTTCGCCATACGGTTTGACAGGTGGCGTCTTTTCCACGGATCGCAAGGCAATAGCCGATGCGCATCGGGCGCTCCGTTTTGCGGCCGGCAATTTCTACGTCAACGATAAACCAACGGGTGCTGTCGTTGGACAGCAGCCGTTCGGCGGATCGCGCGCCAGCGGAACCAACGATAAGGCGGGTTCGATGATGAATCTGCTTCGCTGGGTGAGCGCGCGAACCATCAAAGAAAACTTCGTACCCCCCACCGATTATCGTTATCCGTTTATGGCCCAGGAGTAAACGGCAACCCAGATGCATATCCGTCCTCCGAAAAGGAGGACGGATATGAAGATGGCCGACGCACTCAGCACGAAAAGGACTTTCTTGGACATCCCCAATGCCGCAGAACTTGCCGGTTTCTCGGTGCGACATTTTCGCAGAATCATTGAGGATGAGCGTATCCGGATTGTCCAGATCGGTCGTAAGTTTTTCATATTAGGTGCGGATTTCGAGCGCTGGCAGGCCTCGAAGAGAGCTAAATTATCTTGAACACAATCCAACAACTTTCTGGAGAATTCGAAGAAATTCGGCGACAGGCACCGAATTTCTTGTACTCCAGAAATTCGCTGTCTGTCGCCGAATTTCCCCCGAATTCTCCGTCTTCTTGAATGTGTCCGACCGCCCTCGCTACACTCTCCTTCATGACCACCAATACGGAAACTTTTCAGTTCCAGGCCGAGGCCCGTCAGGTTCTGGACCTGATGATTCATTCGCTTTACACGCAAAAGGAAATCTTTCTTAGGGAACTCATCTCCAACGCTTCGGATGCTCTCGACAGGCTTCGGTTCGAGGCGCTCAGCCGTCCGGAATTGATTGGCCCGGACGAGAAGCTCGAGATTTGGATTGAAAGTGACCCAAAGGCAAGAACTCTGACAATTAGCGACAACGGAATCGGCATGAGCCGTGAGGAAGTCGTTGCCAATATCGGAACCATCGCGAAATCCGGCACTCGCGAGTTGCTCGAAAGTCTTCGAGATAAACCATCGGAAACGTTGACCACTCTCATCGGTCAATTCGGCGTGGGATTCTATTCCGCGTTCATGGCCGCCGATCGTGTGACACTTTTGACGAGGCGCGCCGGCGAAGAGAAGGCTGTGCAGTGGGAATCGAGCGGTGACGGAACATTCACTGTTACCGAGGCTTCCAAATTTACGCGCGGTACGTCGGTTACGCTACATCTCAAAAAATTCGAAGAAGACGCGGAAGTCGACGACTTCACGGAAAAGCGGGTGATCGAACGGATCGTGAAACGCTATTCCGATTTCGTCTCCTATCCGATCATTTACAAGTCCCACGATACAAAAGAGCCCGACAGAACTTTAAATTCAATGAAGCCGATCTGGACGCGGCCGCGTTCAGAAGTGAAAGACGACGAGTACAAGGAATTCTATAAACACATCTCGCATGATTGGAACGAGCCCATGGAGACATGGTCATTCCGTGCCGAAGGCCGTTCCGAATATCAGGCGTTGCTGTTCGTCCCCTCACAGGCGCCATTTGATTTGTTCTATGCGACGGGCAAATTCGGACTTCATTTGTACGTTCGCCGCGTTCTGATCATGGAACATTGTGAAGATCTGCTTCCGCCTTATTTGCGCTTCCTTCGCGGTGTGGTCGATTCGGCAGACCTGCCGTTGAATGTCTCCCGGCAGCGGCTACAGGAAGACCGGCACGTCACCCAAATTCGAAAGTGGCTAACGAAGAAGGTGCTCGAATCGCTGGAAGAAATGCAGAAGAACGAAAATGAGGGCTACATTCGGCTCTGGGCACAATTTGGCCGCGTGCTCAAGGAAGGAGTTATGGACTTCGAGAACAAGGAAAAGCTCACGGGCCTTTACCTTTTCGAGTCGTCCCATGATCCTGGAAAGTTGACAACCCTGAAAGACTACGTTGCGAGAATGAACACGGATCAGAGCGCGATCTACTTTTTAACCGGACCTTCGCGGCGCGCCGTCGAGAATTCTCCGCACCTGGAAGCGTTCCGGGAGAAGCGTTATGAGGTGCTCTTTCTGGTCGATCCCGTTGACGAAATGTTGGTTCAGTGGTTGCCGGAGTGTGAAGGGAAGCAATTGAAGTCCGTTGGGAAGGGCGTAGCCGATCTGGGTGAAGAACAAGAGCTGAAGGAGAAGGAGCGCGAATTTTCTAAACTAACTTCGGCTCTGCTGAAGAAGCTGGAGGACCGCCTGAAAGAGGTGCGCCTTTCCAGCCGCCTGACATCCTCCCCGGCATGTCTGGTCGTAGCGGAAGGCGAAGCGAGTCCGCACCTGGAAAGACTTTTAAAGCAGGTCAAGGGCGAAACGACCCAGCAAAAACGGATCATGGAGATCAACGCCAATCACGAAATCATCGCGAAGATGCGTGACCGCGCGGATGATCCCATGCTCGATGATTTTGCCGAGGTCCTCTACGGATATGCATTACTGGCGGAAGGTTCCGAAATTCACGACCCCATGATATTCAATCAGGCGGTGATGCGTATCCTCGGGAAAGCGATGTAGACGGTGTTGGAGAAATACGGCCAATTCTTCTACAACAGCACCTGGACATTTTAGGTCCCTCAGGGAAAAATTTTCTTGTATCGGCATGTCATGGCTGTTAGCCTCGTATTCCAGAAAACAGGGAATAGACGTAGAGGAAAGCCCGACAAACCCTGCCAATTAGCGGAAAAAAGACAGGTTAGACTATGGAAAGAGCTAAAGAAGTCATGAACCTGCGCGAGGCATCGCAATACCTCGGGATTTCCCCGGACACCCTGTACAAGTATCTGGGCGAAAGCAAAATCCCCGCGTTCAAGCTAGGCAATCGCTGGCGATTCAAAAAGGATTTGCTGGACCGGTGGATGGAGAGAAAGAGCGAGCACACGTTGGTCGTTGACTCGAAATCAAAGCGCCTCGTGAAGAACACAGTGAAAGGCTAGCGTCGGGGGAATATCGAACTATGGCACTGTTTAACAAGACTAAGCCGCTGGTCGGATTGGATATCGGCTCGAGTTCATTGAAAGCGGTGGAATTGATCAAAATTAAGAAAAACTTCCAGCTTTCCGGCTTCGCCTACGAGCCAATATCTCCTGATGCTGTCGTGGATGGCGCCATTATGGATTTCCTACCCATCGCTGAAACGATTAAAACGAGCTTTGTGGGGGCGAAATTCAAAGCGAAAGCTGTTGCCACAGGTGTCTCCGGCCATTCCGTAATTGTGAAGCGCGTCGTCATTCCCGCAACGACTGCGGAGGAAGTGCAAGCATCCATTCAGATTGATGCGGAGCAGTACATTCCTTTCGATATTTCCGAAGTCAATCTCGACTATCAGATCGTCGGTCCCACCATGGCTACCGACGATGCCGGGATGGAAGTCGTGTTGGTGGCGGCTAAAAAGGACAAGATTCAGAATCACACTAACGTCATCACGCTCGCCGGCCGAACGCCGGAGGTTGTCGATATCGATGCTTTCGCGCTTCAGAACGCGTTTGAAGCCAATTACAAGGTCGGTCCTGACGCGGCGGTCGCGCTGTTGAACATTGGCGCGTCGCTTATGAATATCAACATTACCAAGGGAGGAATGCCGCTGTTCATTCGTGATGTTTCCGTGGGTGGCAATCAGTACACCGATATTCTCCAGAAGGAGTTGCAACTCAGTTTTCAGGAAGCGGAAGATTTGAAACTCGGAAGGACGGGCGGTACCGAGACCGAGATGGTTCAGCCGCTGTTGGAATCGATCACGGAAATGCTGATCATGGAGGTACAGAAGACGTTCGATTTCTTCCGGGAGACCTATCCATCCGAAACGATCAGCCGGGTTCTGCTTAGCGGGGGTACCTGCCGCATGTCGGGGCTGGCTGAAAAAATTCAGGCGACGTTTGGATACCCGACCGAAATTCTGGATCCGTTTAAAGCCATTGCTATAGGCCCAAAAGTTAATCTGGGAAAACTCGCATCGCTCGGACCAGCGCTTACCGTCGCCGTGGGTTTGGCATTGAGGGGGTTTGATCAATGATTAAAGTCAATCTGAGGGGACATAAGCAGCCAAAATCCGCCGCCAAGTTTGTTTCGCCCAAAAATTACACGCCCGTTCTTCTCTTGGCCGTCGCGCTCGGGTTCGCGGGCTATGGCTACTGGTGGTACTCGAGCTTGACGAACCAGGTTGCTGATTTGGACAACCAGATCACGCAGGCCCAGGCCCAGAAGGCGGCTCTGGACAATGTCATCAAGCAGGACCAGATTTACGAAGCCCGGAAAAAAACCCTCGAAAACCGGGTGAAAGTCATCGAAGGCCTGCAACGAAACCAGGTGAGCCCCGTCATGGCTCTGGATCAATTGAGCGAGGCGGTCCAACGGACCCAGTTCGTTTGGTTATCCAATCTTGATCAAAACAACGCGATCCTCACGATGAACGGTGTGGGTACGTCGTTGAACGCTATTGCCGATTTCTATACGAATCTGACTGCGACCGGGTATTTCAAGAATATCGATGTCTCCAACGCGCAAGACAGTGCCGGCAATTTTGTGTTTTCCCTGAAGGCCGAATTCTCGCCTCCGCGGACGGCGGCACCCGCAGGACAACCAGCCGCAGCGGGAGGAAATTAATATGGGCATCGACTTTAAGGATCTGGCAAAGCTGAAGTGGTATTACCAGGTGCTTCTTGTTGCCGGTGTTTGCGGCGGCCTTCTGGCGGGTTTTTGGTATCAGTTTCTGACGCCGATTGAGGCTAATATTCAGAGCCGCATGAGCACGCTTGATGACTTGCACAGGACCATTGCTAAAAGTTTGCAGCAGCAGAAGCAGTCGGCTGAGATCAAAAAGCAGGCCTTGGAACTTCAGAAGAGACTGGACATGCTTAAGTCGATTTTGCCGCTGGAAAAGGAAACCGACCAGATTTTCCGGGCCGTCCAGCAACAGGCAACCACGTCGGCCTTGCGGATCCTTCGGGTGACGCCGCGGCCGACGATTGATCACGAAGTTTACACCGAATGGCCGATCGATATGGAAATCATTGGTACGTTCCACAATGTGGGTATGTTTTTAGACAAAATCCGCCAATTGCCGCGCATTGTGAATATTGCCGGGTTGAGGATGAACGTCAGAGCGGCAGAGGGCGATCAGGCCGCCACCGCGAGCATCGGCGCGACTTATGTCGCAACAACGTTCGTTTACAAGGAGGAAGGAATTGTATCAACTGCGCCTCCGCCCAGTCCGGTGAAGTGATGTGTAAAAAAATATTCATCCTTATTGCGCTATTCATTCTGGCTCTGAGTTCGATGGCATTTCCTCAGGATCAACCTCAGAAGCCCCCGGAGGAACCTCTCCCTGTGCTTGCAGTGCCCAAGGATTACCGTTACGCCTCGCGCGGACGCCGTGATCCTTTCGTCAACCCGATTCCGAAACCGGTTACTCCCCCTGCTGCTGCCGGAAGGCCTCCAGTGGCTGTTCCCACGTGTCCGCAGCCGCAAGGGTTGAAGGGCATCAT
>Ga0209376_1000628_pt1 | contig 38316 bp, 40 predicted proteins | sample GraSoiAngelo_134_FD_185891 | JGI IMG/M metagenome (GOLD analysis project Ga0209376, IMG submission 185891) | Grasslands soil microbial communities from the Angelo Coastal Reserve, California, USA - 14_0929_05_30cm (SPAdes) (version 2) | ecosystem: Environmental > Terrestrial > Soil > Grasslands ...
GACGAGAAACCCGGCGCCGCAGAACCGGGGCGAGATGATCTTCGGTATCGTGTACGCGATTGGAGCGATCGCGATAACGGTCGGCAGCGCGAGCGCGCTCACGCGCCGTCGCGTTGATCTCAGCTAGCGGAACCCGGTCAGCGGAGCCAGGCGAGCGCCCTCTGTCGCAGCGCCTGCGCCCACTGGCGGAGCACCAGGCTTCGGTGGCGCTGGACGGTCGCGCGTTCCCGTTGCCGGCTCGCCTCTTCCCGCGCCTCGCGACCGGCGAGCCGGAGGCCGAAGAGGAGGCTCCCGAGGCGGTGGCTGAGCTCTTCGCCAGGGAGCAGATCCTGCCGGAACTCCGCCATCACCGTGGCCCTATCCGCTCCGTGTCGCAGCACCTCGTCCGCTGCCGCCGGCACCACCGGCCCCCGCGGCTCGGAGACGGGCCTTCGTTCGCGAATACGGCCAGCGGTGACGGGCGAGGACACCCGAGTCGGACTGCCGGACTTGAACTTCGACGAGACACGCCTGCGGTTGGAGAGCCTCATTCGCACCTAGCGCCGCTCGGCCTCCCGGATGAGTTCGTTCAGGAACGCGCTCACGGCCCGCATCTGGAGAACCGAGAGGACGATCGTCGTCCCCTCGCGCGCCCGGGTCGTGAGACGCACGACTGCAGAGTCGCTGTTTACAACCTCAGCGCTGAGTTCGATCTGGTGGTTCAGCCGAAGTCCGAGACTCGTCTGCCCGACCTCCTCTGTCAAGGTCTCGCGCCGCTCGATGTCCGGGGGTCTCTCGTCCGCGTTGTCCGTGGGCGGCCTCCCATGAACGCACGCATCCTACGCTTGGCCTCAAAGCCTGCCATCCCCCGCAACGTGGATTCGGCGGACAGCGATGGGGGAGGCTGACGTGAGCCCGTGTTCGGGAATGGCCCCCTGGGCGCTAGATTTCTCACACGTTGGGCCACCGGCCGCCGTTGGTGGTCACCCACCCCCGCCATCGGGAGACGTGTCGACCGCAAGGTCGAGTGGGACAATCTTGGGACAGGGAGTGGGACAGCCCGATGGCGTCGCTCGCGCGGAGGTGGGGCCCGGTGGCTGAAGACGATCTCGTGCTTCGGGACCTCACGAAGATCGGGTCGGTCAGTGATGTGGCGAGGACCTCCGCCCGTCTCTCGGAGGTGATCCGTGAGCAGTGCGAGGGGATCAGAGCAAACGTCGAAAGGACCGACAGGAGCCTTGCGCTGTACAACCTGCTTGCCGCCGGGACCGCGGGCCAGGCGGTTGACGCTGCTCGGTCAGATGGTCAGGACCACCTGGCCAAAGTCGCCATTGTAGATCATCACGAAGTGGCGCAGCACGTCGCGGCCGATCAGCGCGATGATCGGCGGCTGCTGACCAGTCAGGTTCGAGCCGATCACAAAGTTGAAGTTGATCGTGGGCAGGCCGGTTCCGGGGAAGCTGAAGCTCGCCGGGTACTGCGCCTGCTGCTGAACGCCGCCGGCTGTTCCGACGTTGATGGTGCCGATCGGCGGAATGCCGAGCTGACGCACGACGGCCGCCTCAACGGCGCTCACGCTCGCGCCCGTGTCGATCAAGCCCACACCCCCAACCGGGGCAGGTGGCGCGGCTCCTTGTCCACCGAGCTGATGCGCGAGGATCGGATGGACAGCGACGGCGATGGGAAGCAGCGGTCCAGCCGCCTGGAGCCCGTCCGGACTCGGCTGGCCCGCCGGGTCCAGGACGATCATGTTGTGGATCGGCACCGGCTACGGACGCGCGCCGAGCAGGCCGAGCGTCAGGACCGGGATGTGCGCCACGGGGTCCGTCTCCAACACTTGCTTGATGAGGAACGGCACGTTGCCGAACTTCTGGACGCCGGCCACATAGGCGTTCTCGGCCGTGTCGAAGGTGCCCACGAGCTGCGAATCCTTGATCAGGACGAACTTGCCCTTGTGGTCCTTCAGCAGCTCGGCACGATGCGCGTCGAAGAACTCGCGCTCCTGCTTCAACGCGTCGGCAGCGTCCATGGTGTCCTCCGCTCGATTCTACCTGGCCCGCCGCGTCTCACAACCCGAGCCTCGCCAGGGGCGCAGTCCTACCGCAGGCGCGCCTCGGCCGGCAAGCTGGTCCGCCGCGGCGAAGCAAATACAGCCCCGTACAGCCACGGACTGGGGCAAGGCCGAGGTAGCCACGGAGACACGCGGCTTTTCAGACGCCCCTCCGAGGCCCTAGTGGTGAACCGTGCCGAGGAGGGATGCACCGGTGTCCCGGGCCGCGTGCCGCACGACTTCCGGCGCAGCGAGATTCGCAACATGGTCCAGCGCGGCGTACCCGGGCGCGTGGCGATGACGCTCGCCGGGGCACCGGACGCGCACTGTCTTCGATCGGTACGCCATCGTCTCATACGCCGACCTGACGGCGGCTTTCGCGAAGCTGGCCGGCACGGGCGCCGCAGAGAACGCCTCGGCGAAGCCCGGCGCGAAAACCACGCCGAGCGCGTAGTCTCAGCGGGTCAGACCTGGGACAGCGGGACAGCGCAAAGCCCTTGAGCCGCCGTGCCTCCTCCGCTACCTTGCCGACCTACATGGCGTGGCGTGGGACAGAAGTGAGACAGCGACTTCGTAAGTGTGCGCGAAAGTGGCGGAATTGGCAGACGCGCAGGATTCAGGATCCTGTGGGCTAAACACCCGTGGGGGTTCAAGTCCCCCCTTTCGCACTTATCTAGCTCAGTGACCTCGCGGACTCGCCGCGGCTTCGGGCCGCTCTTCTCCGCCCCTCGCTTACGGACTCTCACGGAAGCTCAAGGGGGAGATGCCGACCACTGACGGGTCTTCCAGGTGCTGGACGCCGCGCAGGCCCTCATACACGTGAGTTCAAGGATGAGTTGTACGGGATTCCGTGACGAGTGAAATGGGGTCTTGTCGAGCGTCGTGGACCGGTGTAGCCGCCACTCGATGCGCGAGGAGACATATCGCTGGCAAGCAACTTGGTCAGCGAGTCGATTCGTAGCCAGCCTCGTCCATCTCGCACTGGCCGCCGGGTTGGCGGCGGGGGCGCTCTTCCCTCCGGCCGTCCTTGCGGCCTGGTCTCCCAACGAACGGGTCCTCATCCTCTCCGCGTACCCGACGGAGGGCGCAAAGCTCCTCGCCGCCGCAGCGCCCGCGACGGAAGTCGGCGTCTTCAACGGCCGGAGGTTCTTTGCCGGGACCATCGCGGGGAAGAACGTCGTCATGGGCTTGACCGGCATCGGTCTCGTGAATGCCGACCGGACGACGCGAGCGGTCCTCGCGTATCTCGAGGCCAACGCGTTCGGAGTGAAGGCCATCGTCTTCTCCGGCGTCGCCGGCAGCAGCTACAACATCGGAGACGTCGTCGTCCCCGATCACTGGACGGACGACCTCGAGCATTCCGCGCCGCCGTATCCGCCGTACCGCGTCGACAGTTTCCTTTATTCGATTGCCCGGCGCCTCACCGGAAACGTGGCCCTCGACCCCAATCTCCACGCGGAGGACTATGCGTGCACGGGGCTGCGTTCGGACCTCAGTACGCCAATACGCGTCGAAGATCCCGAGCTCCGGATAAACCGCGGCGACGAGGGGCACAGCTCCGATCCCTACGGGGATCGAGCGGTTCCGTGCATCAGCCCGGGGGACGATCTTCTCGGGTGTGCAGCGTGTGGCGCGCCGCCGGGGGCGGTCGGCGTCAGCTCGGACCCCACCCCCTTCTTGGACCCGAACTTCTTTCTGGACCTCTTCCAGTCGTTCGCTCCGGGCGCGGGCGGCAGCGCCGTCATCCAGGACATGGAGACGGCTGCCGTGGCGCGCATCGCGACCGAGAAGAGGATTCCGTTCATCGCCTTCCGCGGTGTGTCCGATGGGAGAGGGGATCCGCTCACGCTTCCACCGATTCCCTATCTCCAGTTCGTCGTCTACCAGCAGCTCGCGGCCGACAATGCGGCGGCCGCCACGCTGGCGTTTCTCGCGGCGTGGTAACGGCGCGTCTCGTAGGAGCTCACGCCCAACTCGCGACCCGCTGGTCGGCAGTGTATCGTTACGCTCATGACCGCCGAGCCCGTGTTCTGGAAGCGCTGCAGCACGTGCAAGAAGGCGCTGCCGTTTGAGTCCGTCTACTGGGAATGCAACGTCTCCACGTGCAATCGGCCGCGGACGGCGCTGGCCTTCTGCTCGGTGCCCTGCTGGGACGCCCACGTGCCCACGCTGCGGCACCGTGACGCGTGGGCCGAGGAGCGGCGTTCGCCGCGACGGGAGGAGTGGGAGCGCCAGCAGCGGGAGGAGGCGACACGGTCGGAGCGGGCCGCGGCGCGGGCGCCGGCCGGCGCCTCCCCCGCGTCTCCCGCCGGCGGCCCGGCTCCGCGGGAAGTCCTCGTCATCGCCTCCCGACTCAAAGCCTACGTTCGCGCCCGCTCGGGGATGAACACGTCGGACGCGGTGCTCGACGTGCTGTCCGACAAGCTTCGGGCGCTCTGCGACGAGGCCGTCCGCCGCGCCCGGCTGGCGGGGCGGCAGACGGTGCTCGAGCGCGACTTCTAGGAGTCCGGAGCCACAGGATCGCCATGGTGTGGCGGGTACCCCGCTGGCGTTCAGCTAGGAGCGCGACCCAAGACATCTTGGGTCGCGAACCGGATGCGAGAGTGTTCCGTCGGGATCACGCCCGACTCTCCTGCCGCGGCTGGCGAAGCCAGCGCGGCAGACGGACACGCCCGGTTTCGCAGCCGCCGCGGACAGGCCCAATCGCCAAACGGATCACATGAGAGTCGCGAGGCCTTTCGAACGGCGCGTGTCCGTTCCGCCGCGCTGGCTTCGCCAGCCGCGGCACGGCGATGGCGCGTGACGTGAGCGCCACACGCTCGCGTCTGTATCCGCGACCCAAGAAGTCTTGGGTCGCGCTCCTAGTGTGGGATCGGGCAGATGACGCTCGAGATGGAGCCGTCCGGGTTGATCGTGGGAAACCCTTCGCAACCTCCAAGTTCGCAGTGCTGACATACCGGCGGGAAGATCGCGCAGTCCGCGTCCGTGATGCAGCGTCCTAGGGAACTGGCACTGCCCGTCGAGATGACGGTCTTCGTCGCAGACGCTCAGGCGTACGGTGCGTGGAGTCGGCAGCCAGCGCACTGAGGCCGACTACGAGCCATCGTAACACGTGACGACGATGGGTGCGGGCCAGGCGGGCCCGTCAGCACGAGCAGGACGGCAAGCAGCCGCCACGCCATGGGCTGGAACTACCACGGCAGCGATCGTGCGGACAGCCAGTACCGACCTTGTAAATTTGGACCGAGAGCGCAAACCTTGAAGGTGTGAGCTTCGTCCCCCGCCGCACCGTCCTGCTCATCCTGAGCGGCGCCGCACTTACCGCATGCCAGCCGGTTCCACCAAGCTATTACGATTGGCTCGACGCGGGGGGCGGCTATTACGATTACGCGCCGCTGTTCGAGGGTGGCTTCATCAACGAGTGCCGCCTTCGCGACGCCGGCCATCCCCGAGCCTGTCGCATCGAGTCAGGTCGAATCGGGTCGAGCGGCTTCGGGGCGTTCGGTCACCCGCTCTCGTCAGGGCGCACGTCCGGGATGATCGGCAGCAGCCGAGGTCGGATGGGTGGCGGGCGGACGGCCGGCGGAGCCAACGTCGGCGGACGGACCGCACATGGCGGGGGCGCCGGCGGCGGCCACGGGGGACACGGCGGCCGGTAGGGAAGATCGCTCGCACACGCCAAACCGCCGCCGCGCGACGTCCCGTGACCCGGCTCGGACACCTGCTCAGGCGACAACGACGGCGCGGATCGACGGCAGCCCGCTCGCGACGAGCTTCCACGAGCGGCCGGCGTCGTGAGACGCGTACACGTCTCGCTCCATGGCGACGGCGACGTGCTCGCCGGCAGCGGCGAGGCGGTGCGGGCGCACGTTCGCATCGAACCGCTCGGGCAGGCCCGTCGCACAACGCATGAACGCGCCGCCCGCCGCATCGGCACGATAGACGGCGGCATCATCGCTGAACGGTCCGCTCGAGGCGCCCACGAACACCGCGTCGCCCGCAATCGCGACCGCTTGCAGGTACGACGCGTGCAGGCCCTTGGTGGTCCACGACCAGGAGCGGCCCGCGTCGCGGCTCCATCCGAGCCCACGCTGCGCGGCCACCGCGGCCACCCCGGCGCGCGTCGCGACGACCTGGTGCACGTCGGTCTTGGGCTCGAGGGACGGCTTCCACGTGTCGCCTTCATCCTCCGAGCGCCAGACGCCACCCACGTGGACGCTCACCAGCACCGAGTCGCCGGCCGACGCGAGCGACCAGACATCGGGCGCTGAGCTTGCCGGGTTGCTCCACCTGTCGCGCCCCGGGACCGCGTCGAACGAGCGGAGCCGTCGCAAGCCGCCGTCCGACCGGCGCAGGACGTGCGCACCGGCGGTCCCGACGAAGAGCGTGCCGTCGGTGCGCGGCAGCAGGCAGCGAGCCGTTTCCCCTTCGACCCGAAGGATGGTCTGCCAGTCGGTCGGCACTGCAGCGTGCAACACCTCGTGGCGGTCGGCGAGTACCCAGAGGCCGTCCGGCGCCGCGACGAGGTGCGTGACGTCGCGGCCCGCAAGTATGACCTCGCCCGTCTCGACGTTGCGGATGCCGTTCTCCGTGGCCGCCAGGATCATCGTGCCTCGATTCAGTTGTCGAGCGCGCCCTGCGTCACCCAGTCGCTGATCGTCACCACCTGCGCCAGCGTCAGCGGCCCCCCGAGGAGCGGCATGGGTAAGCCCATGATGCTCTGCCCCGCGGGAGCCTTGCCGACCTTCCACAGGAGGTAGCTCGTCGTCGCGGAACCGGGGTCGATCAGCTTCACCGTTGGCAGCTCGGTGCTCGACCGGCCGACGAGCGCGGCGTACGAGCTGCCGTCGCTGAGGTCGAGACCTTGCGTGGGGATTGGTCCCGAGTGGCAGCCCGGCAGCGCGCACCTCGCCGTGAAGATCGGCTGGATGTCGCCACGGAAGCTCACGAGGGCCGGCGGCTGCGTCGTCGTGGTCGAGGTACTCGTCACGGTCGCCACCGTCGTGGATGTGCTCGTTACGGTCGTGCTGGTCGTCGGGGGCGGCAGCTCCGTGGTCGTGGTCGACGTGGTCGAGGTACTGGTCACGGTCGCCTCCGTGGTCGACGTGGGCGTCACGGTGGCAACTGTCGTCGACGTGCTGGTCACGGTCGTGCTGGTCGTTAGGGGCGGCGGCTCCGTGGTCGTGGTCGACGTGGTCGAGGTGCTGGTCACGGTTACGACCGTCGTCGACGTGCTGGGCACGGTCGTGCTGGTCGTCGAGGCTGGCTGATCGTTCACCGCGCCCTCGGCGATCCATGCACGGATGATCGCCTGCTCCGCCGCCGGCAGCGGCCCACCGGTCAGCGGCATCGGTGACCCGAGGATGCTCTGCCCCGCAGGAGCGCCCGAGATCTTCCACTCGAGGTAGCTGGTCGCCGGCGCGCCGGGGTCGACGATCTTCAGGTCGGGGCGCTCGGTGCTCGGCCGGCTCACGATGGCAGCGTAGGACCGGCCCGGGCTCAGGTCGAGACCCTGCGTGGGGGTGGCGCCGGAATGGCAGAGCGGGACCGCGCATCGCGCGCTGAAGATCGGCTGAACGTCTCCACCGAAGCTGACCGCGGGAGGCGGCCCAGACCGCGCGACGCAGCGGCAGTCCGGGCTGCACTCCTGGCCGGCGTCGCAGCCGGCGGCGCCATCGCACGCCTCGCCGTCGACCGTGTCGATCATGCCGTCACCACAGCGCGGTGCGATGAAGTGCACCGGGCGCGACCTGGATATCCTCAGCACACCTTGCATCGCGTGGCAGCCGGCGTCGATCATCGCCGTGAGCTGCACCTTCCCCGGACCGCATGCGTTCTTCGGCCACGAGGCGACCACCCTCGTCCCCTTCCTCGTTCCCCTGATCCGCACGCGCACCGCCGGGCAGTGCCCCGCGATCGCGATCGTGGGCGTCGCCCCTCCGATCACCAGGGCTTCCGGCGCGGCAACGATCGCGCCGGCGATGAGCGGCGGGGTTCCGGGCGGCGTCACGAACCGTCCGTCGCGGCACACCGGCGGCTTCGGTGCCCGGGCGGACGCCGTGGCGGCGACGGCGATGATGACGGCCGCGGCGGCCAGCTGGCGGGTGAGTCGCACGGGGGGATTTGTGTCTCAGTCGACTCCGGAGCGGACTGTAGATTCCCAAAGGTCCCGTCTTCAATACAGGAGTCCCCGCGACTCCGCCGTCGCGGACCGCTTGCCGGTGAATATCCGCTGGCCTAGTGTCGCCCGGCCTTGCTCACCCACCGCAGCGCGGCGGCGAGCGTCCTGGTCGTCGTCCTGGCCGGCCACGCCGAAGCCCAGAGCGTCGAGGTCTTCAGGACGAAGACCTTCGTCCAGCAGATCAGCGCCGACCCGTTCGCGGGGGCAGCCGGCTCCGAGGCGGACACCCAGGTGGAGCCCTCGGTCGCGCTCGACCCGAACGACCCCTCGACCGTGGTGGCGGTCTTCCAGCAGGGGCGGTTCGACGCCAACGGCGCCTCCGTCGACCCGGGCTTCGCGACCTCGCAGGACGGCGGCCGGACGTGGACGACGGGCAACCTGCCCGGCCTGACCGTGGCCGTGGGCGGCCCCTTCGAGCGTGCCTCGGACCCCGTGGTGGCGATCGGGCCGGACGGCTCGGTCTACGCCCAGACCCTCGCCCTCGACGTGAGCGACTGCCGCAGCGCCGTCTCCGTCCAGCGCTCGGACGACCACGGGCTCACCTTCGGCGCCCCCGTGCTGGTGCAGGACGATTCCGCCTGCACCCTGTTCAACGACAAGAACTGGATCGCCGTGGACACGTTCCCGGGGAGCCCGCACTTCGGCCGGGTCTATGGCGCGTGGGACCGCATCGACTCCGCCGCCGGCACGGCGCCCACGCTGCTCCGCTTCTCGGACGATCGCGGCGCGACCTGGAGCGGGCTCTTGACGGTTTCGGACCCGAGCGCTCAGACGGTCGGCGCGCTGCCCCTCGTGCAGCCGAGCGGCGACCTGACCGTCATCTACAACCTCTACGGGCCGCCGACCGGGCAGGTGTCGCAGACGTCGCACGACGGCGGGCAACACTTCGATGCGCCCGTGACGATCGGGACGGACCAGAGCTCCGGGGCCTCCGGGATGCGTACGGGCGGGGGGCTGCCGGCCGCGGCGGTGGACCCGGTCAGTGGGCGCCTCTACGCGGTCTGGGCGGACGGACGCTTCCGATCCGACGGGCTGGACGACATCGTGCTCGGCGTATCGAGCGACGACGGGGCGAGCTGGGGTCCGCTCGCCGCGGTCGATCCGTCCAGACCCGGCGATGTGCTGAACCATTTCACGCCCGCCGTCGCCGCACATGGAGGCGCCGTGCTCGTCAGCTACCGGACGCGGCGGGGCGATACCCTCCGGGTCGACATGCGCTACGTCGCCTCGCCTGACGGCGGCGCCACGTTCGGTCGGGAGCGTCGGCTCGGCCGGAGCACCAATCTGGACTTTGCCGCCACGGCCCGCGGCCTGCCCTTCCTCGGCGACTACATGGGCCTCACGGCCTCCACGGATGCCGTTCATGCGGTCTGGTGCGTCGCCTTCAGGGGGCGGCTCGCAGCCACGCACCACCAGACGGCATGGAGCGCGACGCTAGTGCGTTAGGTCGAAGCGCGCGCCTTTGAAGGTCCCGCAGAGGCGGACGGCGCCCCGGTTGACCATGTAGATGATCGTGGCAATCGTCTCGTCCTCCGAGCGGGCATGCTCTGCGACTGCGTCGAAGAGCTCGAGTAGCGTGACGTTCGCGGCCATCGGTCCAACCTCCACCGGTGGGGCGTCGCAAGTTCGATGCCAGGCGCGGCGGAAGGTTGGATGGGCCTGGACCCCGGCGTGGCTCTCGATTTTTCGCGGAGCCACGAGATCTCGCGGGACGTCGGTCCGCTCCGGGAGTTAGCACCCACCCTCGGCTGGGGGTCCTGACCCTACCGGACGACAGCGTTGCTCCGAGGTTCGATCGACTTCGGGATGCTTCTCCAACCGCCGAAGGCGCTCGTCGAGCTCCTTGAGCTCGCGCTCGATCCGGTCCTGAAACCGCCGCCACGCTCGCGGGAGGCCCTCCGGGAACCACCAGCCGTCGATCCCCATCCGCCGCTGCCGGGCCGCGGCGAGGGTCACCGTCGCCGTCCGCACCTCGCGGTCCCGCACGTACTCGACGGGCACCTCGGCGCCGGCCTTCCGATCGGCGAGCACCTCGAGGATGTCCCCCGCGTCGCCGACCGGCTTACCGGCGACGCGCGTCAGCACGTCGCCCGCCTGCAAACCCGCCCGCGCGGCCGGCCCGTCGGGCTCGACTTCCAGAACGAGCACGCCCTTCCCGGTGTCGACGCCGAGCGTCCTCCGGAGCTGCGCCGTGGTGGCGATCACCCGGACCCCCAGCCGCACCGCCGCCACACGGGCCGAGGGAGGCCACGGACCCGGCCAGGCCGCGGCCAGCGCCACGAGGGCCAGGCCCGCCATTGCGATCCCCGTCTTCATCGCGTGCCCCGCGCTTTAGACGGCGACGCAGGGGTGGTCCTTCACGCGGCCGCCGTGTCAAGCGACGCGATGTCGCACGGGTCGCCGCAGAGTGGTACAGGCCTCGAAGGATGCCGACGACGACACTCCGCGCCCGACGCGAGGCGGTCGTGCGCGAGCACATGGAATCCGAGAACCGCCAAGAGTTCGACGTCACGCTCCGCACCTTCGCGCACCCGCGCTACGAGCTCATCGCCACGGGCGAGGTGTACGACGGTGAGGAGGCGGTCCGCGGCTACTACGCAGCGTCGCGGGCCGCATTCCCCGACCAGCGCAACGAGGTCCGGGCCATGCATCACGCGGACGACGCCGTCGTCGTGGAGTTCGACCTGATGGGCACCCACCGCGGTCCGCTCCGTGGCATCCCGCCGAGCGGCCGCGAGTTCACCTGCCGCATGATCGCGCTCTTCTGCTTCGAGGGAGACCGGATCGTCTGCGAGCGTGTCTACTTCGACTCGGCGACGATCCTCGGCCAGCTCGGAATCATCCCGCCGACCAGCTGATCGGCGTACGGCGCCGTCGTGCCGCGCGCCGGGCATGCGGCATGAGGCGTGCAAAGCCCGGCAGGAGCGGCAGCCCGACGCGGGCCGCGGCCGCGATCGCGCGGAGCGCCCGCTCCTGTCCCGCGCTCCATGCGAAGCCGAAGCGCTCGCGCAGCGCCGGTGGCAGCAGGCCGACGGCGAAGAAGCCGCCCGCCCGGAACGCCGGTGTGAGAGCAAGCGGGACGGGCGGCCGGAGGATCGAGGCGGCGATGTCGCGAGCCGTCGCGCCCACCGCCAGCACCTCGCCGTGGATCATCCCGTCCATGTACTCCTCGAAGCGCACGAGCGTGGGCGGGATGAGCGGCTCGGGGATGCCGAAGAGGCGTGCGCCCATCTTCGACTCCTCGTAGTAGGCGGCGCGCTCGCCCGCCGTGAGCGGCCCGACGAAGCGCTCGTAGGCGACCAGCGCCGTGTCGACCAGCGTCGCGTAGACCCAGAAGAGGAGCCGCGGCTCACTCGCGTCGTAAGGCGTGCCGCGGGCGAATGGACCGACGCCGGCATCGAGAACGCCGCGCACGCGCGCGTGCACGTGCTCGATCTCGCGGACGGCCCCGATCGCCCGCGCCGCGTCGGCGAAGACGAGCGTCAGCATGAGATCGAGGGTGCGCCACAGGCGCTCGAGCGGACGCTGGCGGAAGCGGCTGTGCGCCGCCACGCCCGCCGCGACCAGCGGGTGCGCGACCTGCAGGAGCAGCGCCCGCCCGCCGCCGAGCAGGATGACCGCCTCGCGGTTGACGCGCCAGGTGACGCTCGCGGGACCGAAGAGGCTCTCGGCCGGGTCGACCGCGGAGCGGGCGGTCCGCAGCCGATCGAGGTCCGCGGGCGACAGAGCGGCGGTCACGCCGCGGATTCTACCCGGCCGGCCTCCTCATCGGCAGCTGCCGGCCGAATCCACGAGCGGGCCCTGATCGCCGCACGTGTGTCCGGGACTCTGGTCGTGCGGGACACAGACCTTCGCCGTGCCCTGGCATCGTCCGCCCCGGCCGTCATCGGCGGAGAAGCTCACGTAGTAGACGCGCCCGTCCCGCGTTCCCGCGCGTTCCGCGCGCACCTGCGCGGTGTTCCCCTTGCCGATGCCGGACGCGTCGGGGCACGTGTCGCCGTCGCCGAGGCCGTTCAGCGGCTCGTCCTGGCGGATGCCGGTGATCACCACGCGCATGGCGTCTCCGTCGGGATCGGTCATACCGCGGACCCCGACGGTCACGTACTTGTGGTTCGGCGGCCAGAGCTCCGCCGGGCTCACCCAGGCGTGGCTGCAGTCGGGCGGGGAGTCGCACCGCCCCTTGAAGCATGCGCCGCCGGTGCACGGGGTTCCGTCGGGGGCGAGCGACGTCGAGCAGGCGCCCGTCCTCGGATTGCACGCTGCCAGATGACACTCGTCCGGGGGCACGCAGGTCGCCGGCGCACCGGTGCATGCGCCCGCCTGGCAGACGTCACCCCACGTGCACGCGATCCCGTCGCTGCAGCCGGTGCCGTCGGCCTTGGCCGGGTTGGAGCACGCGCCCGTCGCGGGGTCACAGGTCCCGGCGTCGTGGCACTGATCCGGCGCGCTGCACCGCACCGGGCTCGCTCCGGTGCAGACGCCCGCCTGGCAGGTGTCCGTCTGCGTGCAGGCGTTCCCCTCGTCGCACGGCGTGCCGTTCGGACTCGGGCGGTCGGACGGGCAATCGTTCGACGCGCCGTCACAGCGCTCCGGCGCGTCACACTGCCCCGCGGCGGGGCGGCACACCTCGGTCTTCTTGGCGTCGGCCGGACAGCCGGCGCTCGATCCCGTGCACAGCTCGGGCACGTCGCAGACGCCGGCCGCATCGCGGCACGTGACGGTCGCCGGCTGGAAGGCGTCGGCCGGGCAGGCATCGTGCGTCCCGTCACAACGCTCCTCGACATCGCACGGGCCGGCCGCCGGACGGCAGACGTCGGACGTCTTCTTCACGTCGGCGGGACAGGTGGCGTCGGAGCCGGTGCAGGACTCCGCCGCGTCGCACACACCGGCGGCCGCACGGCACTCGGTGCCGGCAGCCTTGAAGCCGTCGGCCGGGCAGGCGTCGTGCGCCCCGTCGCACCGCTCGTCGACGTCGCACGGGCCCGCCGCCGGCCGGCAGACGTCGGACGTCTTCTTCACGTCGGCGGGACAGGCGGCGTCGGAGCCGGTGCACGACTCCGCCGCGTCGCAGACGCCCGCGGCGGCGCGACACTCGGTCCCCGCGGCCTTGAAGCCGTCGGCCGGGCAGGCGTCGTGCGCCCCGTCGCACCGCTCGTCGACGTCGCACGGGCCGGCCGCCGGCCGGCAGACGTCGGACGTCTTCTTCACGTCCGCGGGGCAGGCGGCGTCGGAGCCGGTGCACGACTCCGCCGCATCGCAGATGCCGGCGGCGGCGCGACACTCGGTGCCCGCGGCCTTGAACCCATCCGCCGGGCACGCGTCGTGCGTGCCGTCGCAGCGCTCGTCGGCGTCGCATGGGCCCGCTGCCGGGCGGCAGACGTCGATCTTCTTCGCATCGTCGGGGCAGCCGGCACCCGAGCCGGTGCAGGACTCCGCCGCGTCACAGACGCCGGCCGCCGCGCGACACTCGATGCCCGCGGGCTTGAAGCCGTCGACCGGACACGCATCGTGCGTGCCGTCGCAGCGCTCGTCGACGTCGCACGGACCCGTTGCCGGACGGCAGACGTCCGCGTTCTTCTTCACGTCGGCGGGACACGCGACGTCGGTGCCCGTGCAGGACTCCGCCGCGTCACACACGCCGGCGGCCGCCCGGCAGACCGTGCCGGCGGGCTTGAGGCCGTCCGCGGGGCAGGTGTCGTGCGTGCCGTCGCAGCGCTCCTCGGCGTCGCACGGACCGGCCGCCGCGCGGCAGACGTCGGTCTTCTTCACGTCGGCCGGGCACGCGCCGCTGGAACCGGTGCAGACCTCCGCCGCGTCGCAGACGCCGGCCGCGGCGCGACACACGGTGCCGCCGGCCTTGAAGCCATCGACGGGGCACGTGTCGTGCGTCCCGTCGCACCGCTCCTCCACGTCGCACGGACCGGCGGCCAGGCGGCAGACGCCGGTTCGCTTCGCGTCGGACGGGCACGCCGGCCCGGAGCCGGTGCAGAGCTCGGCCGCGTCACAGGCGCCGGCCGACGCACGGCAGGTGGCGGTCGCGGGCTGGAAGCGGTCCGCCGGGCAGTCATCGTGCGTCCCGTCGCAGCGCTCCTCCATGTCGCACGGACCCGCCGAAGGACGGCAGACGCTCGTCTTCTTCTTGTCGGAGGGGCACGCGGGACCCGAGCCGGTGCAGGACTCGGCCGCGTCGCAGACGCCCGCGGCGGCGCGACACTGCGTGCCCGTGCTCTTGAACCCGTCCGCCGGACAGGTGTCGAGCGTCCCGTCGCACCGCTCCTCGACGTCGCAGGGGCCTGCCGCCGGGCGGCAGAGGTCGGACGTCTTCTTCGCGTCGGCGGGACAGGCCGCGTCGGAGCCGGTGCAGGACTCCGCCGCGTCGCAGACGCCGGCGGCCGCACGACATTCGGTGCCGGCGGCCTTGAAGCCGTCCGCCGGGCAGGCGTCGTGCGTCCCGTCGCACCGCTCGTCGACGTCGCACGGGCCCGTTGCCGGGCGGCAGACGTCGGACGTCTTCTTCGCGTCGGCGGGACAGGCGGCATCCGTCCCGGTGCACCGCTCGGCCGCGTCGCACGGGCCGGCCGCCGGGCGGCACTTGAACGTCGAGGGCTTCAGCGTGTCCGCCGGACACTGCCCGCTCGTGCCCGTGCAGAGCTCCGCCACGTCGCAGGGGCCGGCCGCGGGCCGGCACACCGTGGTGGGCGGCTCGAACTTGCAGTTGGAAGAGCAGCAGTCGCCGTTCAGCTGGTTGCCGTCGTCGCAGTCCTCGCCCGGGTCGACGATGCCGTTGCCGCAGCACGCGCCCACGATCGCGGCATCGACGATCCGGGTGATGGAGTCGTTCAGCTGCATCATGTCGTCGTTGCGGATGCTGCCCTCGGTGCCGCCCATGCCGGCGATGACCTGGGAGTAGCGGTCGAAGAGGACCGGATCCTCGAGCCGATCGCTGCACGGCGCCGGGTTGTCCACGGTGGGACGCAGCGGACAGACGATGCCGTCGACCAGCGAGCGCTGCGCGGCCGGCCGCAGCAGGTCGTAGTCGCTGAAGTAGCTGACCCAGCTCGGGACGCTGTTGTCGGGCTCGCCGGGCGGCGTCTCCGTGTCGGTCGTCTGGTCGCCGGTGTCGGTCATGAAGATGACCGCGAGCTGTGCGTCGGGGCGCAGCGTGCAGTCGCCGCCCGGCACGGGCTCGCAGCCCGTCCCGGCGAGGAGCCGGTCGATCGCCACGCGCGCGCCGTTGAAGCCGCGCTCGGACGCGTCGCCGCAGGTGCCCGCCTTCACGTACGCGCACTGCGGGGTCCCGTTGCGGAAGACGTTCAAGTCGGTGGTGAACGGACAGAGCCGCCGCCGGCCCGGACCCGGCGCGCCGGGGCACGTGTCGGTGGCGCTGGGCGGCAGGTGGAGGTCGGTGTAGGCGACGGCCATGCGCCAGTCGATCGGACACCGCGCGTTCGCCAGCTGGTTCGCTATGTCATCGGCCGCGGCGGAGAGCACGCTCTGCTCCCCCGCCATCGACGGGGAGTTGTCGATGATCCAGAGGAAATCGACCTTGGCGGCACGGCTCTCACGTCCGCTTCCCCCCACGAGACACAGCGCCGTGCACAGCAACAGGACACCCCGTCTGAGCTTGCTCATTTACTATCTCCGTTGTTTGACGTACCCATGAGCGCAGCGATTCCCACGGCGTACGAGCAAGCGGGGTGCCACGGAAGAGTTGTGCGGGATGCTGAGGCGCCGCGTCGCAAGGCGGCACGATCGGGTGCGGCGTCCAGACGAGGCCCGCGGGGCGCACGCAAGCCGCCATGATGCTGCGCGCAGCAGATGATGTTTCGCGTGCCGGTGCGTCCGCGCGCGACGGCGCGTCCGCGTGGTCAGTCGCCGGCTTGCTTCACCCGCCGGCGGTGGAAGACGCCGGCGTCCGCGAGACAGCGCTCGAGCGCGTCCTCCGGCGAGGCCGCGCTGCCGAGCGGCCGGAAGCCCCCGGGATCGTCGCGGTTCGTGCCGAGCGCGAAGTAACGCTCGCCCGCTGCACCCTTGAGCGACTCGTAGATCTTGACCTCGTACGAGACGCTCGCCGCCGGCCCGAAGTCGAGGACGACGTGACACTCGCCGACCACGGCGGCCGCCTCGGTCATGTGCTCGGTGAACCGGACGCGGCTCCAGTCGATCGCCATGGCGCCCGTCTGCCATGCCGCGCGGGGCGCTCGCAACATCGCTCCGCGCACCGGGCCGCGGCGACGTTCCGGCCGGCGCGCGGCCGTGCTATGAGCCGGCCCCCGGATGGCTCGGGCGCTCGAGCCGCGTGCGGCGGCGCTCCTCGACGGCCTCACCGGCAGCGGTCCGGCGGTGCTCGCGCGCGCGCCCGGGCGCGTGAACCTGATCGGCGAGCACACGGACTACAACGGCCTCCCCGTCCTGCCGATCGCCATCGACCGCGACGTGCTGGTCGCCGCCCGCCGGCGCGATGACGACCGGGTGGAGCTGGCGAACGCGGATCCGGCGTTCGCGCCGCGACGCTACCGGGTCGGTCCCGCCATCCCGTCGTCGCCGCCGGGCGACTGGGCGAACTACCACAAGGCGGCGGCGCAGGCGCTCGCCGCCGAGCTCGCCCGCCGCAACCTCGCCCGTCTCCCCGGCGGCGCGTTTCGCATCGACGGCCGCGTGCCGGCCGCCGCCGGGCTCTCGTCCTCCTCGGCGCTCCTCGTCGCCTGCGGCCTCGCGCACCTGGCCCTCGCCGGCGCCGAGCTGCCCCGGCCGGAGCTGGCCGAGCTCTTCGCACGCGCCGAGCGCTACGTCGGGACGCTCGGCGGCGGGATGGACCAGGCGACGGCCCTGCTCGCCCAGGCGGGCCAGGCGCTGCGCATCGACTTCTTCCCGCTGCGCGCGCGTCCCGTGCCTATTCCACCGCACGCCGCCTTCGTCGTCGCACACAGCCTCGAGGGCGCCGAGAAGTCGGGGGCGGCGCGCGGCCATTACAACCAGCGGGTCACCGAGTGCGCGCTCGCCTGTGCCGTCCTCGCGCGACGGCTCGGCACCGCCGCGGCGCGCCTTGGCGACCTGTCCGCTCCGGAGACCCTGCTCGCCGACCTCGACCGGCTGCTGCCCGAGGAGGCGACGCGCGCGGCGCTGCCGGCCCTGACCGGTCTCGCCGCCGACGCGCTCGGGCGGCGTTTCTTTCCCGCCGGCACGACGCTCACCGATCCCGCCCGGTTCCGGCTCCGCGCCCGCGCGCGTCATGTGCTGGGCGAGGCGGCGCGTGTCGCGGCCGCCGAGCACGCGCTCCGCGCCGGCGACCTCGGAGCGCTCGGGGCGCTGATGGACGCCTCGCACCGGAGCTGCGCCGAGGACTTCGGCGTGAGCACGCCCGCCCTCGACCGGCTCGTCGCGGTGGCGCGGGCGGGTGGCGCCCGCGGGGCACGGCTCACCGGCGCGGGGTTCGGAGGCGCCATCGTGGCGCTTGCCGAGCGGGCCGATACGGAGCGCGTGACCGAGGCACTCGACCGCGACTTCTACGCGGCCCGCGGGGCGACGCCCGGACCGTGGCTCGTGGTGCGACCCGCCGCCGGCGCCTCGCTGGAGCGAGTTTAGATCAGCATCAGCGAGGGGCTCCGCCCCTCGCCCCGGCGGGCGAAGCCCGCCGGGTCCTCACTCCCCGCTCGCTTCGCTCGGCCGCGCGCGCGGCGCGCGCGGAGACTCCATCTCGAGTCGAGCTAGCGTACCTCGGACCAGGCGAGCGCGCGCTCGACGGCGTCGAGCACCGCGTCCGGGTCGGTCAGCTTGGTCACGGCAAAGTCCACCTGGGCGCGGCTCAGCTGCTCGCGGCTGAAGCCGCTCAACAGGGCCGAGTAGAGGCCGATGCAGATCGGCAGGCCGCGCGTGTTGGTCACACCGCGCTCGCGCACCGCGTGGGCGAGCTCCCAGCCCGTCATACGGGGCATGTAGATGTCGGACAGCACGAGGTCGGCCCCATGACGCTCGAGTTCGTCGAGCGCTTCCGCACCGCTGCCGACCGACGCGACGTCGTAGCTCGCGCTCCGCAGGAGCTCGGCCAGCGCGTCACGCGCATACCCGAGGTCGTCGACCACGAGGACCCGGGGCCGCCGCTCCTCCACGCGCCGCATGGCGCTGCTAGCCACCGCCAATCCTCTCACGCATTGCCTCTCCCCCCCTGTTACGAGCCAGCGCCGGCCCGGTCAACCCACCTTTGGACGTTAGCGCACGGTCGACCCTCGGGCGCGGCGGGGGTCGCGGCAGCGGTCTACGATTCGTTCAACTGGGGACCGGTCCCCGTCATGCGACGGCGAACTCGAGCGCGCCGCGCGCCGGCCCGTCCGCCGCGATCGCGCCCGGCAGGCCGTCGACCGGATTGGCCGCGCCGAGGAGCGCCGCGAGCGGACTCCCCTGCGCGCGCTTGCGCTTGAGCTTCTCGAGCAGCGTCGTCCGGTTGACGCGGAGGAGCCGCGCGGCCTCCTTCTTGTTGCCGCGCGAGAGGTGCAGGGCCTGCGCGATGATGCGGTCCTCGATCGCCTCCATCTCGCGATAGAAGTCGATGCCCGCCGGGCCGAACTGCCACGGCATCGCCGAGCCGGCGTCGGTCAGCTCGCGCGGCGCCACCAGGTGAGGCGGAAGATCGCTCGCCTCGATCACGCGCTCGGGGCGGCCGAGGACGACCATCTGCTCGAGCACGTTGCGCAGCTCGCGCACGTTGCCGGGCCATGGATAGCGCTGCAGCAGCTCGGTCGCCTCCGCGCTGATCGTGAAGCGCGGCAGCCCGCGCGCCGCGAGCTGCCCGAGGATCGCGTCGACCAGGAGCGGGATGTCCTCGCGGCGGCGGCGCAGCGGGGGCATCTCGATCGGCACGACGCGCAGCCGGTAGAAGAGATCCTCGCGGAAGTGGCGCCCCGCCACCGCCTGCTCGAGCGAGCGGTTGGTCGCGGCGATCACGCGCACGTCGACCTGCTGGGTGACGACGCTGCCCACGGCCTCGAAGCGGCCGTCCTCGAGCACGCGGAGGAGCTTCACCTGCAGCTTGGCGCTCATCTCGCCGATCTCGTCGAGGAAGATCGAGCCCCCGTCGGCGAGCTTGAAGCGGCCGATGCGGCTCGCCACCGCGCCGGTGAACGCGCCTCGCTCGTGCCCGAACATCTCGCTCTCGAGCAGGTCTTCCGGGATCGCCCCGCAGTGGACCGGCACGAAGCGCCCGGCCGCCCGTCCGGAGAGCCGGTGGAGGGCCGCGGCCACGAGCTCCTTCCCGGTACCGCTCTCGCCCGTGATGAGGACCGTCGCGTCGGTCGGCGCGACGCGCCGGATGATCTCGAAGACTGCCTGCATGCTCGGATGCCGGCCGATGATGCCCTCGAACGAGCTGTCGGTGCGGTCGCGCTGGTCGTTTCCTTGCATTCCCCCTCCGTCGAAGTCGTGATTTTCTGCGACGCGCACCCGGTAGCAAGAGCTACACCGCGCCAGCGAATTGTCAGGGGGCGTGTCAAGGATTCGGCCTCTAAGCATACGGCAAATCTGACATTTGGGTTGGAATCCGCTACACGGGGTGAGGGCGGAAACGCTGCGACGTGACCACGAAACCAGGACAAACGTGAACGGCCGGCGCCAGGGGTCGTACAGTCGTGCGCTTTTCGCACCGCGCCGGCGTGCAGAACTCTGACTCGCCCGCGCGGCGCGCGCGCTTACGGCATGCGGTCCGGGCCGAGGACCTCGGGCGGCACGCAGCCGACCCGGCCCTGGTGCTCGCCCTCGAGGACGCGCACCTTGGCCAGCGCCCCACACTCGGGCGACGACGCCAGGGCCTCGACCGCCGTGCCGTGCGCGAGGTCGCCGATGCGGCCGTCGGCGCACGCCGCGCCGTCGAAGGCCTGCCGTGCCTCCGTCCCCGCGTTAAGGCCCCTGAGACCTTGCTCGAGGCAGTGCTGCATCGCATCGGACGAGACCCAGAAGGGCAGCGCGCGCCGCTCGCCGTGCGCATCCTTCTCGAGGTTGACGTAGCGGGTGGGACCCGACGGGGCCGAGGTGCACATGCTCGCGCCGAGGGCCAGCACCGCGATCAGGCCGCGCACGTCGGGACGATCCCTACGGACACGGATACAGGCGGGCGTTGTCGGCGTCCAGCTGGCCGATCGTCCGCACCGCGAGCGCCTCCTGTTGGATGTCGTCGAGGCAGGACGGGCAGCCGCCGTGCGCGATCAGCCTGAGGGCGCGCATGCTGTACCGGTCGCGGGCCCCTCTGCCCGTCAGGGGGTCGAACTCCTCGCATGCCTCCTCGTCGAACGTCCGGCCGGCTAAGAAGGTGTACGCCATCTTGGCATGGCACCTGAGCGCCGCCTGCGCGAGCTTGGCGAGGCTCTTCCCGACCCCGCGCGCGCACCAGAGCGCGTCGGCCGTGGCGGGCACCCAGCCGGTATCGTCGCCGCCGGAGTCCAGGGCGTTGCCGGACGTCGAGTCGCAGTAGACGTCGCCGTTCTGCGCATCGAGCGAGCCGGGGTTGGTCGAATCGAGGAGCTCGGTCTCCTCGTCCGAGGCGAGGGCGAGCTGGGTCGCCGAGCAAAGCGGGGAGACGGCGTCGCGGCTCGCCTCGAAGCGGGTCTGGGCACTGGCCTCGCAGGCTTCCTCGTCGAAGGCGAGGCCCGAGACGGCCGCGCGCGCCTGCCTGTCGTGGCAGCTCGTCACCGCCGCGATGAGCCTGCCGAACGCCTTGGCGAGCTTCTCCGAGCACTTCCGGTGTTCGGTCGTGTCGGGCACGCAGCCCGCGTCGTCGTCGTCGAACGGCTGGCCCGGCCCGCTGGCGAGGGCGATCGACGCCGAGAGGCAGACGGCGGCGACCGCAACGGCTCGAAGGCCTCTCATCGCTTCTCCCCCGCGAAAAAGAAGGGGGCGGGGATTGCTCCCCGCCCCCTTCGTTGGGACCGCGGAACTTACCCCCTGCCTACGGACACGGGTAGGCGAGGGCGTTGCCGGCCTCCACCTGAGCGATGACGCCCGCCCCGAGCGCATCCTGGTGCGCCTGATCCAGGCACGGCGGGCAGATGCCCTTCGAGAGGATGACGGTCTCAGCCTGGGTGTACCTCTGGTGTGCCGCCTTGCCCTTGGCGGGATCGACCTCCTCGCAGGCCTCCTCGTCGTATGGCTTCCCCTTGAAGAAGGCGTCGGCCAGCTTGATGTGGCACTTGAGGGCAGCGACCGCGAGCTTGGCGAGGTTCTTCCCCACGGTGCACTCGCACTTGAGCATGTCCTTACTCGCCGGCACGAAGCCCCCGTCGTCGGGATCCGAGGTCATGATCATGGAGCCCGACGTCGAGTCGCAGTAGACGCCGCCGTTCTGACCATCGAACGACGCCGGCTGGCTCTTCGGCGCGAACAGCACGGACTCCTCGGCCGCCGCGAAGGTGGTCTGCTGGGCGCTGCAGAGGGGCGCTATCTTGGCGAGCGCCCCATCCAGCTTGTCCTGGCAGGCGTTGTTCTTCGGCGGGTTATGCCCCTCGCAAGTCTCCTCGGTGAAGGGCTTGCCCGCGAGCAGGGCGGAGGCCTGCTTGCAGTGGCACTTGGCCACGCAGGCGATCGCCTTCTGGAACGCCTTCACGGTGGCGTCCGAGCATTTCAGGTGGTCCTTGGTGTCCGGGACGCAGCCCGGATCGTCCGACGCGCATGTCGGGCTGTCGCTCGCGCAGCCGCCGGAGCAGCCCATCGACGAGTCGCCGCCGTTGAAGCAACGCGGCACGGTCGTGGTCGTCGTCTGGGCGAACGCCCCGCCGACGCCCAGCAAGAAGATGCCGCCGATCGCTACTCCCAGAATGCCTTTCATGAGCCCTCCTCCGTTGGGTTGTCGGTTGGTGTTAGGCGTGAGATCACCCAGAAGAGGAGGGGCTGTCAAGAGAAAAAAAGTGGGGATGGAGAAAAAAAAGCGGGGGACACACAAACCGCGCTGGCGGAGCGCCGGCCGACGCGGTGCAGCGATCGCGACCGTCGGGTCTAGGCCGGGGTGGCGGGGGGTGCCAGGAGGGGGTACCGGATGGGGTGGCGCCCCGTATCGAGCACCACCTGCCGGCCGCGGCCCGAGCGGCAGTCGACCAGCAGTGGCGCCATCAGGTTGGCCGTCATCTGGCGAGGGTCGGCGGGGACGGTCACCAGGGCAAGGACGGCCAGGTCCTCGGCCGGGACCTCCGCGGGGCGCGGCACATCCGCCACGTAGCCGGCGCAGACGTGCGCGGCGTCGCACACCACGAAGCCGAGTTCGGGGAGGTCGAGGCAGAGGAGGTATCGGAAGGGAGACCCCGGGTGGCTCGAATCGAGGAGCACGAAGTGGCGCGCCTCGGGAAAGCCGACGAGGCCCTCGGGGAAGCGAAGGATGCGCTCGGCGGGAACCTCGTAGTCCCCGAAGCGCTGCGAGCGGACGGCGACGGTCTCGGCTACGGCTTGTCGCGCTGCTTCTCCCACGTGGTGGTCACCTCTTCGAGGCTGCTCGGCTTCTGGAGCGCGGCCTCCTCGTTCTCCTTGCGAATCGCCCTGTAGACCTCTTCGCGGTAGATGCGCACGTCCGCTGGGGCTTCCACCCCGAGCCGGACCTGATTCCCCTTCACCTCGAGGACCCGCACGGTGACGTTGTCACCCACGCGGATCACCTCCCCCAACCTCCGTGTCAGGACCAGCATGGCTTCCGGGACGCTCCCTGTCCCCTCTTGTCCTTTCGGCCAGATTGCGGCCGGGCTTGAGCGGCGGCGTCAGACCTGCAGCAGGTTGACGAGGCTCGTGCGGGCGATCTGGGCTCCGGCCGCGAGCGCCGCCTGGAGCGCCGTCTGGGTCTGCGTGAGCCGCGCGATCACGGCCACGAGGTCGGCGTCCTGCGCCTCGGAGAGCGCCTTCTGCTGGTCGAGGGTCAGGCCCTTCACCTGCGCCGTCCGGTCGATCAGCTCGGCCTGCCGCGCACCGACGCTGGCCCGTTCCGTGGCGAGATCGTCCCGCGCGGCGGCGAGCTCCGTGAGCGTGCCACCCGTGTCGCCGTTCGTGTCGAGCGCCGTCCAGAGGTCCTTGAGCGCACGGAGCGAGCTGGTGAAGACGGCATCACCGCGCGTCGTGATGCGCACCCGCTCGCTCGACGCGCCGCCCACCTTCACGGAGAACGCCTGCGTCGAGCCGCTGTACGCCGTGGTGGGGTCGTACGTGCTCACGTCGTCGGGCACCGCCTTGAATGGCGCGCCCGAGGTGTCGAGGGCGAGGCCGGCGAAGATGCGCCGGCCGCCGAGCTCGGTGTTGCCGAGCGTGGTCAGGGCCTCGAGGAGCCCGTGCACCTCCTCGCGCGCTGCGGCCCGCTCGCCGGGCGAGAGGAGGCTCGAGGCCTGCTGCGTGGCGATCTCCTCGGCCCGGACCAGGACCTGCTCCCCCTGGCCGAGCGCGTCGTCCTCGGCGCCGAGCACCTCGGTGCCGAAGCCGCTCGCGCTGCCGTACTGCCCGAGCGCCGCCAGCGCCGACCGGGCGCGCGTCGCCGCCGCCGCCGCGAGCGGATCGTCGTCCGGCGTGAACAGGCGCTTCCCGCTCGCCACCTCCTGCTCGAGCGTCTGGAGCGACACCTGGAGCTGGCCGGTGCGCTGGGCGAGCAGCGAGAACGACTGCGCGTCGCTCAGGCGCGAGATGGTCATCGGATCACGCTCATGAGCTCGTCGAGGATCTGGTTGGCGACGTTCATCGCCTCCGCCGACGCCTGGAAGGCGCGCTGGTAGCGGAGGAGGTTGCTGAGCTCCTCGTTCAGGTTGACGCCCGAGAACGAATCGCGCTGATTCTGCAGCTGCTGCTGGAGCGCCTCGCTGGCCTGCGCGGTGTCCCGCGCCCGCGCCGCGCCTTCGCCCACCGCCCCGGTCAGGTCTGCGAGATAGCCGCTGAAGGTGGCTTTGCCGAGCGCCGCCTGCGTCCGCGTGCGCAGGTCGGCCAGATTGAGCGCGTTCTGGTTGTCACCCGGGTCGGTCGACAGCGCGGCGCCGATCTTCCGCCCGGCGTCCGCGCCGGTGAGGAGGACCGTGATGGTCCTGGCGTCCGTGCCTCCGAACAGCGGCACGGTCGCGGTCGAGCCGCCGTCCAGGTCGACGGCGCCGGCGCCCGCGTTCGTCTGGATGCGGTTCACCTCGCCGATCAGCGTGCTCGCGAAGGTGTCGAGGTCCGACGAGGCGGCGACGAGGTCGCCGTCGCGGACCCCGGCGAGCGCGGCCAGCTCGCCGCTCGCGAAGGCCGCCGGGGCGGCGATGAAGCCGCCCGTCCCGTCGGCCAGGCCGGCCTCGTGGAGCGCCTGACCGTCGAGGCCGGCGCCCTGCTCGCGCAGCGCGATCGGGTGGACCACCGCGCCGCCGTCGACCAGCACGGCCCCGTTGGCCGCCGACACGGTGACCGCTCCGTCCCTCGTCTCGACCGTCTGGATGCCGATCACGCCGGCGAGGTCGGTGAGCGCCGTGCGACGCCGGTCGCGCAGGTCGTTGGCGCGCTCGCCGCCAGCCTCCGCGGCGGTGATCGCCCGGTTGAGGTCCGCGATGCGGCCGAGGGCGTCGTTGGCGCGCGTGGTGGCCGCGACGTACGCGTCGTCGGTGCCGCGCTGGAGCGCCGCGACCGCCGCGCTCCGCTGCTGGAGCTGGTCGGCGAGCGTGCGGGCCTGGCCGAGCAGGGTCTCGCGCTCCGCCGCGCCGCCCGGATTGCGGGCGAGCGCATCGGCGGCGGCAAAGAACCCGTCGACCGCGTCCCCCAGCGAGGGTTGGTCGAGCTCGTTCAGCACGCTCGCCAGGGCGCTCAGCTGGTCCCGCACCGCGCCTTGCTGGCGGCGCTCGGTCTCGGCGCCGAGCAGGCGCTTCTCGAGCAGCGGATCGAGGACCTGCCGGACGGCAGCCACGTGCACCCCCGTCCCGACCAGCACGCCCTGCGCCGTCACGCTGCTCGGGTCCGACTCCAGGTCCGGGACCTGGCGCGTATAGCCGGGCGTGTTGACGTTGGCGATGTTGTTGCCGACGACGCCGAGCGCCGTCTCGCTCGCCAGGAGCGCGCGCTGCGCGATGCCGAGGAGGGACGAGATGGCCATCCGCTACACGCGGCGGTCTACGCGGTTGGTGGGACCGCCGCATGCCGCGACCCGCGCATCCGCCCCGTAGCGCGCGCCCGGCATGAGCCCGCCGAGGGCCCGCAGCAGCTCGCCCACGCCGTCGAGGCTCGCCGCGGCGAAGAGCGCGTTCTGCCGCCCCAGTCCACGCGCCTCGAGCAGCGCACGGCGGAGTGTGCGGAGCCCGTCGCGAACGCGTTCGCCGGCTTTGGGGGCGAGCAGCGGCAGGAGCTCGGTCACGCGCTCTGCCGTCTCGCCCTGCGCCCGCGCGATCGAACGGACGAGGTCCCGTCGCGCGCCAGCGAGCTGCGCGAGCTGCTCGTGGAGCAGCCGCCGCTCGGCGAGACAGCCGATGATCCCGTCGGGATCGAGACCGATCGCGGCGGCCTGCTCATCGCGCAGCACCCCGGAGAGCGCGCCGCACGTCCGCGTCTCCTCGCCGAGGAGCGCACAGAGCGTCTCCAGCTGGTCGCCCTGGCTCATGCGCTAGCCGAGCAGCCCGCCCAGCACGTCGCGCAGCAGCGCGCGTGCCACGTCCTCGAGGTCGGCGCTGTACTGCCCCTTCGCCATGACGGCGCGGAGGCCCTGCACCTTCTCTTGCCGGATCGCGTCGACGCTCACGTCGCCCACCTCGGCGCGGAGCTGCGCGAGACGCCGGGCGGTGTCCGAGACGCTCACCTGGTCAGCGGCGGGGGGTGCCGACGGGCCGGCGGTCCCCGCCGCCGGCTGGATGGCACCAGGACCGCCGAGCCTCGGCTCCTGTAAGCCCTTCCTCTCGTCGACCTTCATGGTGCTCGCCCGTCCCTTCCGGGGGGGGTCCCCACTGCTGTATCGGCAGGTTCGCTGCCGACCTTGAGGGCACCCTCGCCGATGCTGCGGACGATGCCCAGGGGGTCCCGCTCGGCCATGGAGGCGGCCACCGCTCCGTCGAAGACGCCCTCGTAGACGTCCCGGGCCGGCGCCCGGGGCAGCAGGTCGTTCTCGGGGATGGTCTTGCGCATGGCGCGGAGCAGCTGGGTCAGGAAGAGGACCTCGAGCGCCTTGGCGGCGGCCGGGCCGGCCTTCGCTGCGGGCTGGCGCTCGAGCGCGCGCAGACGGACGTCGTCGAGGTCGACCGGCACGATGGGCGCGGTCACATGATCTCCAGCTCGGCCTGGAGGGCGCCGGCGGTCTGGATCGCCTGCAGGATCGCGATCAGATCCTGCGGCGTCACGCCGAGGGCATTGAGCCCCGCCACGAGCTCGCCGAGGCTGACGCCGGCCCGCAGCAGCACGAGGTTCTGCTTCGCCCCTTCCTCGACCTTGAGCGTGGTGTCCGGCACCACCACCGTCTGCCCCTGCGAGAAGGGCGCGGGCTGCGAGACGCCGAAGTCGGTCTTGACCGTGACGTTGAGGCTGCCGTGCGCGATGGCGATCGGCATGATGTGCACGTCGCTGCCGATGATCACCGTCCCGGTGCGCTCGTTCAGGATGACCCGGGCGGTCGTGTCGGGCATCACCTCGACGTGCTCGATGGCCGTCGCGGTGGCGACGGCCTCCGCCTCGGAGGCGGCGCCGAGGTCGACGGCGATCGTGCCCGCGTCGAGCGGCCGGGCCGCCGCCCGGCCGAGGGCGTCGTTCACGGCCGTGGCCACCCGGCCCGCCGTGGTGAAGTCGGGCTGGTGGAGGGCGAGAGTCAGCACGCCCTCGGTGCCGAGCGCGACCGGCACCTCGCGCTCGACGAGCGCGCCGCCCGCGAGGAAGGCCGTCGTCGGATGGCTCTTCTGAGCCGTGGCACCCGGCCCGTGCGCCGCAAAGCCGCCGCCCAGCGAGACGGGCCCCTGCGCGACGGCGTAGACCTGCCCGTCGGGCCCGAAGAGCGGCGTCGTGAGCAGCGTGCCGCCCTGCAGGCTCTTGGCGTCGCCGAGCGAGGAGACCTGCGCGTCGATGCGCCCCCCCTGGCGCGCGAAGGGCGGCAGCGCCGCCGTGACGCTCACCGCCGCCACGTTCTTGATCTGCAGCTGCCGCGGGTTGATGTTGAGCGTCAGCCCCCGCCGCCGGAGCATGTTGAGCACGCTCTGCACGGTGAAGATGGCCTGCTGGCTGTCGCCCGTCCCGTTGAGGCCGGCGACCAGCCCGTACCCCGAGAGCTGGTTCTGCCGCACCCCCTCGATCGACGCGATGTCCTTGAGCCGCGCCCCGAACGCCGGCACGGCGAACGCGAGTGAGACGACCGCCGCGAAGGCTGCACACCTCAAAACGGCCATACCCAGTCGAAGAGGCGGTGGGTCAGCGGGACATTCTGCTTGTCGCCGACGACGCCGCTCCCGTAGTAGTCGATGCGCGCGTCGGCCAGGCGGGACGAGAGCACGCTGTTATCGGAGGCAATGTCCTCGGGTCGCACGGTGCCGCTCAGCACGATGTGCTGGTTCTCCCGGTTCACGCTGACGATCTTGTCGCCGCGCACGTAGAGGTTGCCGTTCGGGTCGAGGGCGACGACGCGGACGGTGATGTTGGCGGTCAGGGCCCCTTCCCGTGTCGTCGTGCCGTCGCCCTTGCTCGAGCGCTTGGTCTCGGCCTTGACGACGCTCTGCGGGTTGAATCCGTTCGGCAGGAACTTCACCGCCGCCGCGGGGATGCCGAAGAAGTCCTCGACGCTCGCCGAGATCGACGACTCGCCCGTCGTCTCCGTGGTGGCGTCCTTCTTCCCCTGCGACTGCTCGGCGACCACCACGGTCAGCAGGTCGCCCGGGAAGTGCGCGCGGACGTCGAGGAAGGGGTAGTTGGCGGCGAGCTCCGGATGCCAGAGGGAGCCGTTCGGCGGCGGCGGCGGAGGCTGAATCGCGACCGCCGCGGGCGGCGGCACGGGGACCGACGCCACGCGGGCGCAGGCGGCGAGCAGCAGGAGGGCGAGCAGCACCGGCCACCGCATCAGAAGTCCACCGCCACCGTGCTGCCGTCGATCACGTGGCCGACGAGGTCCTTGCGGCTCAGGCGATTGAGGACGTGCACCTGCTGGCCGCGCGTCCCGTCCTCGCGCGCCTCGCCGGGCGCCGTGATGCGCAGCCGGCCCCGCTCGGCGACGAGCAGCACGACGTCGCCGCGATGGATGTCGGCCGGCAGATCGAGCTGGTCCCGGCGCACGGGCGTGTACGGCACGAGCGGCGTGCGGGCGATGCGGCCGGCCGCGTCGACCGTGTCGGTGAGGACGCTGCGGCCGGTCTGCGAGAGGTCGCGCCGCTCGGTGGTGAGGTCGGCGGCGGCGAGCGTGTCGCCGCGCGCGACCGCCCGCGTGGCCACGACGACCGGCCCGTAGACGCCGATGTCCGCCGTCACCCAGACCGACTTCACCGGTCGGTCCTCGACCGTGAACTCGAGCCCGAGCCGCACGCGTCCGAGCAGGGGACGGTCCGCCGGCGGGACGACGCGGGCGGTGTACGGGCCCGCCGGAATGCGGATGGGCCCGGGCAGCTCGACGCTCTTCAGCTCCGCGTCCGCCGCACCGGCTCCGAGCGCCTCGGCGAGGAACCCTTCGAGGATCTGCCGGACGGCCGCCTCCGACACCTCCTGGCTCGCCCGCCGCACCCGGATCACGGGCGGGATGGTGTACGTGATCGCCGCGAGGTCGGCCCCCGCGCGGCGGAGCGCATCCAGCACGCGCGCCCCCTCGAGCGTACGGCTCTCGCCCGCCGCCGGCGCCGGCCCGAGCGTCAGATCGCCCAGCGCCGCCGTCGCCGGTCCCTCGAGCACCGCAATGTCTCCGAGCCGGATCACCTGCCCCGTCGCCGTCACCTCCGCCGGCAGGGTGATGCGCCCCGGGCCCGCGACAGAAGCCGTGGTGAGCGAGAGGAGAAAAAGCGCCGCAAACGCGAGGCTACGAGACAATCGCATTCGTCGCCCGCAGCATCTCGTCCGCGGTCTGGATCGCCTTCGAGGTCACCTCGTAGGCGCGCTGCCCGGTGATGAGCGCCACCAGCTCCTCGACCACGCTCACGTTGGAGTTCTCGAGGAAGCCCTGGAGCAGCGTGCCGCGGTTCTCCTGCCCCGGCGTACCCACCTGCGGCGGCCCGGAGGTCTCGGTCTCCTGGAGCAGGTTCTTGCCGAGTGCTCGCAGGCCGGCCGGGTTCGCGAACCGCGCCGTCTGGATCTGGCCCACCTGCGACGCGGTGGACTGGCCGGGCAGGATGGCGCTCACCACCCCGTCGCTGCCCACCGTGATGTCCTCGGCGCCGCTCGGGATCGAGATCGCCGGCTCGAGGGGGATGCCCTCCGACGTCACCATGCGCGACTGGTTGTCGAGCTTGAAGGCACCCGCGCGCGTGAAGGCGGTGGTGCCGTCGGGCAGCGTCACCTCGAAGAAGCCCGTCCCCTCCACGGCCAGATCGAGCGAGTTGCCGGTCTGCGTGTAGTCGCCCTGCACGTTGATGCGCTGGACGGCCGCCGGCCGGGCCCCGAGCCCCACCTGGATGCCCGTCGGCGACTGCGTGTTGTTCGTGGTCGGGGATCCCGGGGCGCGGATCGTCTGGTAGAGCAGGTCCTGGAAGTCCGCCCGGCTCTTCTTGAAGCCCGCCGTGTTCACGTTGGCGAGGTTGTTGGCGATGACGTCGATGTTCAGCTGCTGGGCCTGCATGCCCGTCGCAGCCGTGTAGAGCGCCCTGATCATCCGATCCTCCCCACCTCGTTGATGCTGCGCTGGGCGATCTCGTCCAGCCGCTGCATCGCGTGCATGTACTGCTCGAACCCCCGCGACACCTCGACCAGCTCGACCATGCCCTTCATGGGATCCACGTTCGACGCCTCGAGCGAGCCCTGGTCGACGTGCGTGGCGCTCGCGTCGAGCGGCGCCGGCACTACCCCCTGCACCGGCGCGAAGAGCGCGTTGCCCTCCGGCACGAGTCCCGGCCGCTCGCCGAAGCCGACGAGCTTCAGACGCCCGACGGAGAGACCGTCGACGTTCACCTGCCCGTCCTCGCCGATCGCCACGTCGCCCGAGCCGAGGCGCAGGTCGCCATTGTCGCCCTGCACGCGGTCGCCGTGCTCGGTGACGAGATAGCCCTCGCCGTCGAGGCCGAAGCCACCCTGGCGCGTGTAGCGCTCGCCGCGTGGCGTGGCGACGACGAAGAAGCCCTCGCCGGTGACGGCGACATCGAGCGGATTGCCGGTGGCGTGCACCGGTCCCTGCGAGAAGTCGCGCACGGTCTCCGCCTCCGTCACCTGCGCCGCGGCACGCAGCGCCGGCGGCGCCGGCAACCCCGCCTCCTCGACGTCGAGGGGATGGAGCCGGAAGACCGGCCGCCCGGCCTTGTAGCCGGCGGTCCCGACGTTGGCGAGGTTCTGGGTGACGGCGTCGAGCCGTGCCTGGGCGGCGATCCCGCCCGACGCGAGCGCGTAGACAGCCCGGTTCATACCACGACCTCGAGCAAGCGAGGTGCCACGCGAGCCCGCCGCGCGCGGCCGACTCCCGACGGCCGCGGCGCCCCCCGCCCGGCAGGTTCTGCCCTCCGGGTCATCTCGTGCCCCCCCCGAGGCCGATCTCGAGGTCGCGCAGGAGCCGCGCCTCGGCCGGATCGGCGGCCTCCGCGGGGGCCCCGCCGCCGCGCTTGCCGCGCAGCCCGAGCCGCCGCGCGAGCTCGGGGAGCCCGCCACTCGGCGCCGCCGCCGGGCGCGGCGTGGCGCCGTCGGGGCGCCGCTCCGCCCGCTCCAGCTTCGCGAGCAGAGCTCCGAGGCTCCGCTCGCGCCGGCCGAGCGAGTCCTCGAGCACGCGCGCGCGCTCCTCGGCGTCGGCCACGAGCGTCGCGAGGTCGCGCCGCAGGGTCTCGAGCGCCTCGCGCTGGGCCGCGCGCGCCGCGTCGCGCACCCGTCCGGCGCGCCGGACGAGCCAGGCGAGCACGGCGATGGCCACGACGTCGACGAGCGTCGAGCCGAGCAGGAGCGTGTGCATGTCGAGAGTCGGCATGAGAGTCGGCATGAGAGTCGGCAGCATGGTTTCCTCCTCGTCGTCAGGCGACGACGTCGAGACGGCCCCGTGGGGGCGTGAGCTCGAGCGCGTCGTCGGTGTCCTCGGGACGCTCCGCACGGGGGCGGCGGCGGTCGGGGCGGCGGCCGGAGGCGCGCTCTCTCCCCGCCCCGGCACGCTCGGGTGCCGCGGGAGCCTGCCCTTCCTGGGTGACCGGCGCGGTGGCCATCAGGCCTCCGGCGCGGCCGGCCGGAAGAGCTCGCCCAGGTAGCCCTTCATGCGCAGCACGGCCTGCGAGTGAAGCTGCGAGACGCGCGACTCGGTGAGGCCGAGCACGCCGCCCACCTCCTTCATCGTCAGCTCCTCGTGGTAGTAGAGCGTCACCACCGTCCGCTCGCGCTCCGGCAGCCGCCCGATCGCCTGGGCGACGATCGCCACCCGCTCGCGCGTCAGCAGCGTGCCGAGCGGGTCGGCGTCTCCTTCCTCGAGCGCCCGCTCGAAGCTGAAGCGCTCCTCGCCCGCCCCGAAGCCCAGGTCCTCGAGGCTGAAGAGACTCATCTCCCCCACCTTGGTGAGGAGGCCCTGGTAGGCGTCGAGCGACACGCCGAGCTCGGCCGCGATCTCCTCCTCCACCGGCGGGCGGCCGAGCGTGCCCTCGAGCCGGTGCGACACCTTCTCGATGAGGCTCGCCTTCTGCCGCACGCTGCGCGGCACCCAGTCGAGCGAGCGGAGGTGATCGAGGATCGCCCCCCGGATGCGGAACTGCGCGTAGGTCGAGAACGACGCCTCCTTCTTGGCGTCGTACTTGGCGATGGCGTCGAGGAGGCCGACGATCCCCCACGACACGAGGTCGTCGGTCTCGATATGCGGCGGCTTGCGCGCCGCGAGCCGCTGCACCACCCGTCGGACGAGCGGCAGGTGGCGGCGCAGGATCTCCTCTCGCGTGCCGTCGAGCGGGAGGCGCGGGGTGGCGCTCTCCGCGCCCCCGCGCGCGCGCCGGCGGACGGCGTCGTAACCCACCTGTTCCATCATGATGCCCTCCCCTCACCCACCAGGCGCCGGAAGAAGAACTGGACCCCGCCGGTCGGCCGGCCCGGCGACCGCAGGGCGAGCCGCCCGGCGAGCGCGGCCAGCCCCTGGCTCGCCGGGCTGCCGGGCGCGGCGAGGACCACGGGGCGTTGATGACGGACGGCGCGCGGCAGCGCGTCGTCGTAGGGCACGTAGCCCTGGTACTCGAGCCGGACGCGGAGGAACCGCTCCGCCACGCGGGCGAGGCGCTGGAAGGCGGCCTCGGCGTCGGCCGCGCCGGCCGCCATGTTGACCGCGACCAGGAACTCGCGCCGCCCGTAGCGCGTGGCGAGGACCTTCACGAGCGCGTAGGCGTCGGTGAGCGCGGTCGGCTCGGGCGTGATCACGACCAGCGCGTCGGCGGCGGCCGCCGTGAAGTAGAGGACGTTGGCCGAGATGCCGGCCGCCGTGTCCACCAGCAGGACGTCGAACGAGTCCTCGAGGCCGTCGACCTCGGCGAGCAGGCGGAGCTGCTCGTCCGAGCCGAGGCGCGTCAGCTCCTCGAAGCCGCTCGCGGCCGGGATGATGCGGATGCCCGCCGGCCCGTCGACGACGACGTCCTCGAGCCGCCGTTCGCCGCGGACCACGTCGCGCAGGCTGAGCGTGGGAGAGAGCCCGAAGAGCACGTCGAGGTTGGCGAGCCCGAGGTCGGCGTCGAGCACGCAGACCCGGAGTCCCCGGCTCGCCAGGGCCACCGCCAGATTGGCGGTGAGGTTGGTCTTGCCGACGCCGCCCTTGCCGCTCGCGATGGCGATCACGTGCGGAGCGCGGGCAGGGCTCGGGGTGAGGTCGATGGCGGTCTCCGACATGCGGTCTCTCTCCTTCTGGTCAGGCGGCGAGGAGGCAGCGCACCAGGTGCTTGGGCGTGGCGGCCTCGAGGTCGTCCGGGATGCGGCGGCCGGCGGCGACGTGCGACACGGGCACCCGCTCGCGCCAGAGCTGCGCGACGATCGGGCCGCCCGGCGCGGTGTCGGCCTTGGTGAGCACGCAGGCGTCGGGCGCGAGCGCCGCGAAGGCGCGCCAGGTATTGGCCGCTGCCAGCGCGCCGGTGGCGGCGCTCACGACGAGCGTCCGGCCGGCCTCGGCCCCCGCCGCGTCGGCCAGCGCTTTCAGCTCGGCGAGCTCGGTCTGCTGCGCCGGCCCGGCTCCCGCCGTGTCGATGAGCACGAGGTCCGCCCGGCCGTGGTCGCGGAGCGCGTGGCCGAGCTCGACGGGGTCCTTCGCCCGTCGCACCTCCGCGCCGAGCGCCTGGCCGTAGCGCTCGAGCTCGGCCGCGGCACCGATGCGATACGTGTCGGCGCCGACGAGGAGGACGCGGCGGCCGGCGCGCCGCGCCTGCGCCGCGAGCTTGGCGATGGTCGTCGTCTTGCCGTCGCCCGGCGGACCGAAGAAGAGCCGCACGCCCGGCGTGGCGGCCGCCGGCGCGGCCCCGAGCGTCCCGGCGAGCGCCGCGTCGAGCCGCGTGCCGGGCGCGAGCCGCTCGGCGGTCTCGCGCAGAAGCGCCGCCGCGATGACGCCGTCCACGCCCTGCGCGACGAGGGCGCGGTGCAGGCGGCGGATGCCGCGCCCGCCGGGCGGCACCTGCCTCCGCCACTGCTCGTCGACCAGCTCCCGGACCACGCTCATGAGCTCCCGCACCTCGCTCACGAGCGCGCCGTCGGCCGGATCGGTCGCGCCGCCGGCGGCCGGATCAGTCGCGCCGCCGGCGGGCGCATCGAGGTCGACGGCCGCCGTGACCGTCACCTGCCCCGCCGCCTCGGTGGTCTCCAGGATCACCGCCTCGGGCCCGAGCGTCGCCTTCACCTGTCTCAGCGCCTCCGCCATGGTCGGCGCCGTGAACCGCTTAACCTTCATCGAGAGTCACCACCCCGAGCGACCGCAGCCGCACGTTCGAGCCGATCTCGCCTGGCGAGACGACGGCGAAGGAAGGAAGCACGCGCTCGACGAGCCGCCGCACGTGCCCACGGATCGGCGTCGAGCAGAGGAGGAGCGGCGCGAGATGCTGAGCGCCGAAGCGCTCGACCCACTCGGCGAGCCGCCCGAGGAGTCGCTGCGCGAGGGCCGGCTCGAGAGCGAGGAACGCGCCGTCGTCCGTCCGCTTGACCGAATCGAGGAGCAGGCGCTCGAGGTTGGCGCCGAGCGTCACGAGCGCGAGCATCCCGTCCGGGGCGAGAAAGCGTTTCGTGATCGAACGGCCGAGGGCCTGGCGGACGTGCTCGGTGAGCGCGTCGGCGTCCTTGGTCCGCCCCGCGTGGTCGGCGAGCGTCTCGAGGACGGTCACCAGGTCGCGGATCGAGACGCTCTCGCGCAGCAGGTTCTGGAGGACCTTCTGGACGCCGCCGACGGTCAGCTGCTGCGGCACCAGCTCCTCGACCACCTTGGGGCGCGTCTTCGCCACGGCGTCGAGCAGCTGCTGCACCTCCTGGCGCCCGAGCAGCTCGTGGGCGTGCCGGCGGATCACCTCGGTCAGGTGGGTGATCACCACCGTCGCCGGGTCGACCACGGTGTAGCCGGCGAGCTGCGCCCGCTCGCGGTCCTGGGCGGCGACCCACAGCGCGTCGAGGCCGAAGGCGGGCTCGCGCGTGGCGATGCCGGTGACCGGGGCTCGCACCGTGCCCGGGTCGATGGCGAGCTGGCAGCCGGTACGCAGCTCACCGCGCGCCACCTCCACGCCCTTCAGCAGGATCACGTACTCGCTCGGCCGGATCTGGAGGTTGTCGCGGATGTGGACGGGCGGGACGATGAAGCCCATCTCGAGGGCGAGGTTGCGCCGGAGCGTCCGGATGCGCTCGACGAGGTCGCCGCCGCTCCCCGCCCCCGGCTCGACGAGCGGGACCAGCTCGAAGCCGACCTCGAGCTCCATCAGGTCGAGCGGCACGAGGACCTCGCCGCGTTCCTCCTTCGGGCGTGAGGCGGCCGGCCCGCCGCCCTCCTCGGCCGTCCCGGCCGCCGGCGCCGGGCTGACGCCGCCCGCCGCCGCGAGCCCGCCCGTCGCCCCGGCGAGCGCGATGAAGGGCAGGAACGGCAGGCCGGGGAGCAGCGCGAAGGCGCCGAGGATGCCGCTCACGAGCCAGAGGACGCGCGGGCTCGTGAGCAGCTGCCCCGCCACCTCCGAGCCCAGGTCGGCGCCCGACGCGGCGCGCGTGACGATGATGCCCGCCGCGGTCGAGATGAGGAGCGCGGGCAGCTGCGAGACGAGCCCGTCGCCGATGGTCAGGATGGTGTAGGTCTCGGCGGCGGTCTTGACGTCGGCGCCCTGCTGGACGACGCCGATGAAGAAGCCGCCCAGGATGTTGATGGCGGTGATGACGAGGCCGGCCACGGCGTCGCCGCGGACGAACTTGCTGGCGCCGTCCATCGCGCCGTAGAAGTCCGCCTCCTCCTCGATCGCGCGCCGCCGGGCGCGCGCGTCCTTCTCGGTGACCAGGCCGCTGTTCAGGTCGGCGTCGATGGCGAGCTGCTTGCCGGGCATGGCGTCGAGGGTGAAGCGCGCCGCCACCTCCGCGATCCGCCCCGCGCCCTTGGTGATGACCGCGAAGTTGATGACGACGAGGATCAGGAAGACGACCAGCCCCACCACGTAGCTGCCGCCGACGACGAAGTTCCCGAAGGCGCGGATCACGTGACCCGCGGCGCCGGACCCCTCGTGGCCGTGGAGGAGGATCAGCCGGGTCGACGCCACGTTGAGCGCGAGGCGGAAGAGCGTGACGACGAGCAGCACCGAGGGGAAGGTCGAGAACTCGAGGGGCTGCTGCGTGTACATGCTCACCATCAGGATGACGAGGGCGAGCGAGATCGAGAGCGCCAGCAGCAGGTCGATCAGGAACGCCGGCAGCGGGATCACCATGATCACCACCACCGCGACCAGCGCGAGCGGCACGACGAGCTCGCCGGTCGGGACGGCGCCCGGCGCGGGCCGGGCGGTGAGCGCGGCGGTGGCCACGAGCTAGCGTGCCTCTCCCGCCGCGGCGCCGCGCAGCGAGTAGATGTAGGCGAGGATCTCCGCCACCGCGCGGTAGAGCGCGGGCGGGATCTCGGCGCCCAGCTTGACGGACTTGAAGAGCGCGCGGGCGAGGGCGCGGCGCTCGACGATCGGCACGCCGGCCGCGCGCGCCGCGTCCTTGATCTTCTGCGCGAGCTCCCCGGCGCCCTTGGCGAGCACCTGCGGGGCGGCCGTCTCGCCGGCGCGGTAGCGGAGCGCGACGGCCACGTGGACCGGGTTGGTGAGCACCACGTCGGCGCGCTTCACCTCGGTCAGCATGCGCCGGCGCGCGATCTCGCGGTGCGCGCGCCGGAAGCGCCCCTTCACCTGCGGGTCGCCCTCGGTCTCCTTGTGCTCCTCCTTGACCTCGTGGCGGCTCATCTTGAGCGACTGCTCGTGCCGCCGGCGCTGCCAGAGGTAGTCGAGCCCGCCGAGGACCGCGAGCGCGACCGCCATGGTGAGGAAGAGGCGGCGGAGGCCCGCCCCGGTGAAGCCGAGGAGCTCCGCGGGCATCATGCCCGAGGCGCCGATCGCCTCGGCGCCCGTCCGGAGCAGCACGCGGTAGGCGACGGTGGCGACGACCGCGATCTTGGCGACGGCCTTCACGAGGTTCATGGCGCCGTTGGCGGAGAAGATGCGCTTCAAGCCGTTCGACGGATTGATGCGCCCGGGATCCGGGAGCAGGAGCCCCGGGTTCACCGACCATCCGACCTGCGCGACCACCGCCCCGGCCCCGACCAGCGCCGCCGCCACGCAGAACGGCGCGAGGAGGCCGCCGAACGTGAGCAGCGTGCGCACGACGAGCGGCCCGACCGGGTCGTCGTGCGCCGCCACCGGACCGCTGGCGGCGAGCAGCCCGGCGAGCGCCGTCCGGCCCCGCGCGAGCGCCACCGGCGCGCCCCACGAGCCGAGCGCGAGCGCGGCGAGGAGGACCGCCACCGGCGCGACCTCGGGCGAGAGCGCCACCTGGCCGTGCTTGCGGGCCTCCTCGCGCCGGCGCGGAGTGGCTCTTTCTGTCCGGTCGCCGGCCTCAGGCATGAGCGAGTCCCACGAGTCCCCTGACCAGGCCGGCGAGCGCCGGCTCGAGCTCGGTGAAGCGCGCGGCGAGGAGCCGGATCGTGAACGGCAGCGAGGCGCCGAGCACGAGCAGTCCGACGCCGACGTTCACCGGAAAGCCGACGACGAACACGTTCAGCTGCGGGATCGTCCGCGCCAGCACGCCGAGGGCGCCGTTGGTGAGGAGGAGCACGATCAGGACGGGCGCGGCGATGCGCGCGCCGAGCACGAAGAGGCTGCCGGCCAGCTCGACAGCGCGGCCCACGCCCGCCGCCGCGAGGCCCACCGCCCCGGGCGGGGCCGTCCGGAAGCTCTCGAGGAGCGCGCGGATCAGCAGGTGATGCGCGTCGAGCACGAGGAAGGCGAGCAGCGTCATCAGCTGCTGCCACTGCGCGATGATCGTCACCTGCGCATGCGACTGCGGGTCGATCAGGTTGGCGATGCCGAACCCCATCTGGATGCCGGCGAGCTGGCCGCCGAGCTGCACGCCGGCGAAGATGAACTGGGCGACGAGGCCGAGGAGCACGCCGAGCGCCGACTCGGCGGCGACCATGCCGCCGAGCGACCAGAGATCGGCCGGCGGCGTGAACGGGGCCGCCCCCACGGCCGGCACGAGCGCCGCGGCGAGGATCGCCGCCAGCGCCATCCGCACGCGCACCGGCACCAGGAGGTGGCCGAGCACGGGCGCGGCGAGCACGAGGCCCGCGACGCGCGCGAGGACGAGGAGCCAGAGGGTCGGGTCGGGCACCGTCATGGTCAGCGCACGTAGTCGGGCAGGCTCTGGAAGAGCGTCGTGGTGAAGGTGATGAGACGGGCGAGCATCCACGGGCCGAAGAGCACCAGCGCGGCCGCCGTCGCGACGATCTTCGGGATGAAGGTGAGCGTGATCTCGTTGATCTGGGTGAGCGCCTGGAAGATGCTGACGCCGAGGCCGGCGACGAGCCCGAAGAGCAGGACGGGCCCGGCGAGCGCGAGGGTCAGCTCGAGCG
>Ga0209376_1000630_pt1 | contig 38178 bp, 38 predicted proteins | sample GraSoiAngelo_134_FD_185891 | JGI IMG/M metagenome (GOLD analysis project Ga0209376, IMG submission 185891) | Grasslands soil microbial communities from the Angelo Coastal Reserve, California, USA - 14_0929_05_30cm (SPAdes) (version 2) | ecosystem: Environmental > Terrestrial > Soil > Grasslands ...
CTGCCGAGCGCTTCGCCTTTCAGGCCCGGATTTTGTTGAAGCCAACGGTCTGCTTCAACAACTTGGGTTGGGTATGTGGATGCCGCAAGTACTTGGCCCACGAGCGCATCCGGATATAAGGCGATCGGTGCAACCAACTGCTGAAACTCGGAAGCACTTGGCGCGGAAGACGTGGTCGCCATGGTTTGCGATGTACCCTGCGCAAAAACTGGGACTGCCAAGGCACAGGATACGAAAATAGATAGAATTTGTCTGGTTAGGACCATAATGTTCCTCGACAAGAAAGATCGAGGCGGGAAAGGCTGGGCTTCGCTGGTCCGCTGACGTTTGTCGAAGGCATAGACACCGCAAAGTTATGCGGATCCCAGTCTATCCCTCCATAAATTTACAGTCACATAATTGCCCGATTATGTCAATCGCTTAGCACACGTTCGATGCAGGGGATCCGATGTTTGTGGCGGACCGCTCCGGTTTGAATTCGAAACAACTCTTCGTCAAGGAGCTGTCTCGATGTCCGCAGGCTTCCGCGCCAGACGCTGGAGGAGGGACCGGGACGATGGAGGGCCGCGCGGATGGTTCCGGCTCTTGAGATTCTCCGGCGCCGCAGCCCCAGGTGCGGATACGTTTACCGGTGTTCGGCCCCGTAGCGATGCGCCCGCGCACTCCGTGAGAAGATGCGTTTCCAGTTCTGATCCGTCTGACGTAGGCCGCGGTAAGCAAAAAACAGAAGCACACGACTATGGCCGTCCAAAGGATTCGAACGGAGGCAGCATTGGGGTTCATCAGGCGTAATCCATTTCTTCTTAGCGTTAAATTCAGTGTTTGTCCGAGGACTGCTGCGGTTGATTCAGGCTGTTCCTGAGGCCTATGACCCGGGCATCGCCCGGACTCAGCTGAACTAGCTTCTCCGCGTAAACCATGGCTGACGGAACATCCCCTTTGTCACGCTGGAATGCGATCAAAGCCATCAAGACATCCCGGTCCGCAGGACGCGTGTCGTGAGCTTTCTTCAGCACCGTAATCGCCTTCTCCACCTGGCCATAGGAATGAAGCGCCACACCATAGACGTACGCGTAGCGAATCGTTCCCGGCTGCAACATTGCAGCCTTCGCGAACAAATCAAGAGCTTCCTGTTGCCGGCCGAGTCTCGCTTTCAGCAGACCCAGGGCATGGATGGGCTCGGCGGCGTTCGGAGCGGCAGCGATGGCTTTCTCCAGGAACTGCTGAGCGTCATTCTCCCTTTGTTGAATGCGGTACAAGTCCGCAAGGTTGACCAAGGCCGGCACATAACCCGGTTCAAGGCGGAGTGCGGTCTGCAGTTCGTTTTCCGCGTCCTTTAGGCGGCCCATTTGCGTGTACAGCAGTCCCAGGTTCATGTGACTCTCAGGGCGTTCCGCTGAGACCATCTCCGACTCGATTCGCTCGAATACTGCAGCGTCGAGGACTGCCTTTCGGGATTGCGGCAATAGTTCCCGCGCGCTCCCGGCAAGAAGGCGCGCGGCCTCGATGCGGACGGACCGAGCGGAATCGGCGAGAAGAGGGGCGGCGAGCTGTACGCGCGCTTGTTCTGGAAGCGGCTCCAGGGCTCGAATGGCAGCGGTGCGTACAAGTGCGTCGGTGTCCCCGAGACTGGCCTGAACGGCAGAAAGAGAGGCTGAGCTGAGGTATCGCGGAACCAGCGAAAGTGCGCTAGCACGCGCAATAGCCGGCTTGGAAGAGTCCGCGATCAGCGACGTCAGCAATTTTTCCGCCTCCGGCAATCCTCGACGGCCCGCATCGAGAGCTTCGACAAAGTGGGGTTCACGCCTGCGGCTGGCGCCATACCATGTCGCTGCTGCGTCTTCTGCCCACTTTGCAGACTTGTCGTTGTGGCACTGGTTACAGGCGTTGGGTGTCCCATAAGCAATCGAGAAATCCGGCCGCGGCACACGGAAACTATGGTCCCGCCGGACGTCCTTCACCATGTATGTTCGGGACGGCATGTGGCAGTTGACACAAAGAGCTCCTGCTGAACTCGTCTTGTGATGGTGATGCTCGGCAGCACCGAACTTCGCCAGCAAATGGCACTGGCCGCAAACGGAGTTCAGGTCTTTGGAAGAAAGCGTGAGACTGTGCGGATTGTGGCAGTCGGAACAGGTGACTCCCTCGTGATACATCTTGCTTTGCACGAATGAACCGTACTCGTAATCCTCTTCCTGAATCTGTCCGTCGGCGAAGTAAACGCCCTCATCGAGGAGACTCGGCACATACGCATCCAGAAATGGCTCGCCCGCCTGGTGATCGTTTTTGATCGGATGACGCCGGGAGTGACACGGTGCGCAGGTTTCGATTTCGGTTCGCGTGCGGGCCTGACCTTTCCAGTGCATCGTGCTATTGGATGATTCCTCGAGCTGCCACACGCCGCTGCCGGATTGGAGGTGAACCACCAGGCCATCGGAGTTCTTATTCCGTGATTGCGCCCATGCCACGTGGTTCGAGCCAGGTCCGTGACAGGATTCGCATGAAACGTTGATCTCGGACCACGTGGTGGCGTAGCTATCCTTCGCCAGATCGTAATTCTTGCGCAAGTTGGTTGAGTGACACTCTGCACACATGGAGTTCCAGGTTTGGTTTCTCCCTGTCCAGTGGAGCGGATCCGTGTGAGGCATCTTCTGGTTTGGATAAAGATGAAGCCATTGCTGGCCGCCTTGATGATTGCTTCGCGAATCCCAGGCGAGGACAAGACTCTGAAGGCGGCCATTTGGAAATGGCACGAGGTACTGCTGCAGCGGGAAGACGCCGAATGTGTACGCGATGGGATAGTCATCGAGCTTGCCGTCCGGTCCGTCGGTGCGAACGTACTGTTTGCCGTCCTTTTGATAAAAGCTGGAGGTCAATCCGTCTTTTGCGAAACGTCCGTCGCGAAAATTTCCGAGCACTGTTGAGGCATTCGCCTCTTGCATCGCCTGCGCATGATGGGACTGCCGCCATGCCCTCGTCACCTCAGCGTGACAGCCTGCGCAACGCTCAGCGCCGATGTACTTGGGGGAACTCGCGATGGATGATTTGATTTCCTGGTGTTGCACTTCTGCGGGGCGGCGCCGCACAACAACAGCCAGTACCGCGATCACGAGGATTCCGACGACGGCGGGTCGTACCATACACAACAGATGTTATGGATGCAGAAGCCGGTCGTGTATCCGGACTAGTTCGTAGTGAGCGCGTTTTTTGTCCCAACGTTTCAACAAGGTGCATTGCCAAATCTCCTCCATGATGAGATCGCGCGTTCGTTGATATTCCCCTCCTCGCAGGAGGGGAATATCAGCATCACCACGTTTAACGGGGTACTTCCGGATACTCACGAAACAGGGAGACACGGCCAAAGGTGGCGCGAAGGATTACACCGTGAATGGAAACCTGACGGAGGGTTTCGACGGTTGAAGCTGCGGCGGCCATGACGGACTACAACCCTGGTGACGGCTGGACGCCCGTGAATGAATTATTGAACGGGCGCTCTCAGGACGGGGGCGCCCGTTTTTTTACGCTCGGACTAACTGTCCGGATGCTCGGCGCCCTTCTTGACCTCCTCCAGGATTCGATCCAGGTTGTAGGTCGCCGGGGTCTGCATCGGCGGGTAGGTCTTGAACGACTCGAGTTCCTTCATCCACAGTTGCTGGCCGATGGGCAGCATGTTCCAGTCGTACTGAAATGCGGTCACCGGGCCACCAAGCGCGCCTCCGAGGCTCATGGCCGTCTTCTGGCTCAAGCCGACCGCTTGCTCGAAGGGATCGCGCTTGATGTTCTGGACCAGGGTGAAGTGGAACGGGACGAGGGGCAATATCCAGCCCTCTGGCCCGGGTTGTGACATGTTGTAATACATCTTCCAGTTCTTGTAGCGCACCGCGGACGGCGTCGCGCCCGAGTAGTAGAAAAAGACATCGCGCGCCGACTTCTCCGACGTGCCTTCGAGGTAGGCTCGCTGGTCGAAGCCGTCGAGCGTGGTCCTGACGATGCCGGGGTATTTGCCGGCTTCGATCGTCTGCTTTAGCGCGTCTCCTTTGGGCCCGCCGGCAATGTCCACCAGCGTGGGCAGCCAATCGAGGGCGGCGAACAACTGGTTCTTCACCGTGCCCGGCTTGATGTGACCCGGCCAGCGCACAACCAATGGAGCGCGGTAGCCGCCTTCCCATGCTTCGCCTTTCTGTCCCTTGAATGGCGTAACGCCGCCGTCCGGAAAGGAAATCGCTTCGGCGCCGTTATCGGTGGTGAAGACTACGATCGTGTTGTCGAGTTCGCCTATGTCTTCCAGTTTCTTGAGGACATAGCCGATGTTGTCGTCCAGTTGCTTCATGCCGGCTTCGTTGACGCCCCAATCTTTGCCCCCGTGCTCACCCACCATGGCCATGTACTTGTCCGAAAGCACGGTAGCGACATGCATGCGAGCCGGGTTGTACCAGACGAAGAACGGCTTGTTGGTCTTCTTCGGGTCGTTGCGGTCGAGGAAGTCGATGACCCTGGCAGAAATTTCCTCGTCTACGGTTTTCGATCGTTCCAGGGTGAGAGGGCCCTCGTCCTTGCACATCTGGCTCTTCTCTGCACCGTCTGCAGACTTGCACCAGATCACCGGGCGCGGGGGCGTCAGGCAGGTCGTCGTTCTGGGATCCACGGCGCCTGGAACTTCAGGGATACCCGGGATGAGCGTGTTCTTACACGGCGGAGCGACGGTCTGCGTGGTCGGGTTTTTGTTGATGTCGGGGAAACTGACACCCTGCATCGCATCCAGGTGGTAGAGGTAGCCCCAATACTCCTGGAAGCCGTGCGCTGTTGGCAGAGACTCGGTGTGGTCGCCCAGGTGGTTTTTACCGAACTCACCCGTATTGTAACCGAGGTCCAGCAGAAACCTGGCCAGCGCCGGAGTTCCCGCTTTCAGGTAGGTCGGGCTGCCCGGCAGTTGCGGGGGGATCATGCCCGTGCGCAGCGGATACATGCCGGTGAAGAATGCATTGCGTCCGGACGTGCAGCTCTGCATGGCGACATAGTCCATGAAGGTCGCACCCTCATGCCCGATCCGGTCGATATTGGGAGTCTCGCCAACCATCAGGCCGCGGTGATAGATGCTCGGCTGCATCCAGCCGATATCGTCGCCCATAATGAAGAGGATGTTAGGTTTCTTTTCCGCAGCCTGGGCCCTTACACCTCTGGCAAGGAGAACGGCAGTCCTCTTATGGAAGAACGCTGTCAGACTACCAACCAAAACCAGAACCAGCAAAACCACGATACGCGGATGCGAAAAGCGACGGGGAATATGGATCATGTTGCGTTTCCTTTTTTTGTTGAAGAGTTGATGTTGACCTAAACTACGGTTCGTAACAAAGCATCCAAGGTGCCAGCTTCAGCGAGAGGAGGGCCGTATTCTTACGGATATGAAATCTAAATTCTGCAGGTGCTGAGGAATGCGGAGGGTAGAGCGCCTGTGGTTTTGTGTGTAACGAGGCCATTGCCAGTAACGAGCAAGCGAGTGTGAACTGAGGATATACAGATGGAGGCAGGAAACTGCCATGCAATTCTCCGTACGGAAACGTCTATGAAACGCTGGGGTTGTTGCGGACCGTCGTGTGTTTCCTGCCACCGCCAGGACGGAATGAGTTTTCTCTCACGACGTGATGAGGAGTCGCGACGTTGGACCTTGGCCGTCAAAGAGAGAGTGTCGACCTCGTTAGGATCACAAACTGCTTGCCTCTTTCCGTTCGACATATCGATAAGAAACGTAACACGACATCCAATTCGTCCTTAGCCTGGTCCTTTGTTGTCTGGTTTCGCCGCTTGGATTATTTGGCCAAAGCGCAACGGAAGCGCTGAAAAAACAATTCCTCGACCGGCGGCTTTAGCTTGCGGCCTTCGGTTGAGGAATCCTGCATGCACGCGGATTATGGAAAGACTAGCCATTGGAGGATGACATATGAGGAAAGTACTAACCGTCGCGGGACTGATCGTAATGGGATCTCTACTTGTGTTTGGCTTGAGTGTTCTCGCGCAGTCTAAGTCTGCGTCATCTGCTCAGGGTCCAGTAGTCACCTACCAAGTTACCGCCGTGGTCACCGCCAAGGCGACGAACCCCATGCCCAGCCAAAGCGCGAAGCAACAATCCAAGCAGGCAACGATTGGTAAAGGAAAGGCCATGGCGAAGACCTCGAAGGATAACAGCTTCTGGGTCGAGGAAATCGACTTGGATGGAACAGGTAATCCAGTTGAAGCACAGTTGCTGTGGGATGATACCGACAAAGTGCTCTACACGTACGCCGACAAATCGTTCCAGTGCACGGACGGTTCTTCCGGGAATGGCGATTTCTTGATCGCGACCTATGGAAAGGGCAATCGCGGCAAAAAACCGGCTGGATCCGGTTGGTGGGTCGCGAGTCTCGATCAAGGTGAGTGCAAGGCGCAGACTGAGGAGTTGTTCGGATGCAAATTCAATGCAAGCGGCAAGAACACCGCGTGCGGAATTGCAAACCTGAACGAGAAAACCAACGTTTTGACGATCATTGAAGCCACAAGCACAAGCATTAAATAGACACGCCTGATGGAAACATCGCACGCCCATCGAGTTGCCAGGGGATACTTCCACTTAGCGCCTGGGTAGTGGTGGCCAGAGAAGCCGCAGCCACAAACCAGACCACAACCAGACGCCAATCCTCAGCCGCAATCGGCAGCGCGGTCAGCGCAGCCGGCGAGCAGACTGACAGCCGCCGGGAGGAAGAAGTTATCGGACCTAATGAAGCGTCGGTGGGCGGCGAAAAAGAGGGCGATGACAAAGAAATGAAGGCCAGAGATAATGTAGGCCCCCATAAACGATGCCGGTATTGCAACGGATAGATCACTATCCGGTCACCACGGGCGGCGCAAAGAAAACACAAGACGCCGGAATGAAATCGCTGTTACCTTCCGGGCCTCGCCGCGCCCTTGCCGCACTTCGGGCACGTGTGAAACTCTTCGACAAGTGCGCCCAGTTTCGGATCGATTCTCCGCGCCTCCTCCGCCGTCCTGGGTTCCATCAGCTTCTCGCCGTGCTGATTCATTTCGGCGCCGCAGTAGGGACAAGTCATTTTGGTTTTGGTTTCCGCCATTTGCACTCCTGGCTTATTTCAGAGGGATGTTTTCTCGGCCGTATCGCAATGTAGAGGCCATCCAGATCAGTTCGTTCAAAAATTTGTCCGTTCGTCTCGCAAAAGAGGGGTCGAGCAGATTGCCGGATTCGTCAAAAAGTGTGAAGACGTTGCTGAAGTTGACGTCGAAGAAAATGGTGACGAACCCCAACTCGCGCATCGGGGCGAGGCAGTTCTGGATCACGCGCGTGCCGCCAAAGGGGCCGGCGGAGACGCCGGCAATTCCGACCGCTTTATGGATGTATTCTTTGAGGTTGCTGTCCAGCACATGCTTCAGCAGACCTGGAAAACTGTGGTTATACTCGGGTGCAACAATCACAAGCCCGTCCGCCGAGTTCATTTTTTCGGACAGGTCTTTGTCCTTGATGGCCTCCCCCGCATCATCAATGGGAAGCGAAACCTTGGTGATGTCGATCAATTCCGTAACAACACGTTCGCGCTTGCCGACCTGCTCCAGAAGAAACCGGGCAGCGTGGGCGCTCATGCGTCCCTTGCGGGTAGTGCCCAACAGGACGGGAATGTTGAGAGGGCGTTCACTTGGCATTTCTATCACTCCATAGGTCGCGTCAGGAAAGTGGTGCCACTTCGCAAAACACTTTGATGGCGGCTTTGGTTTCGGTAAGGGTCCTGATCAGCTCCTCATAGTTTTCCAATCCTTTGACGGGATGCGTGAGGAGTTTCGAAAGCCAGCCGGGATAAGCCAACTCGGCTTGCGCCAGATCTGGCACTCCACGCTCGAAGTCGACTCGGCCAGCGTTGATGCAGCCGACAGCGACTTTGTTGCCGAGGACAAACCCCTGGTTGATCTTGTCGGCTGGTATCTCAATCTTTCGTTCGCCTCCGGTCACGCTGACCATTGTCAGGACTCCGTTCTTCCCGAGCGTCTCCATGGCTTCAAATACCAACGGAGAGAAGCCCGAGCCTTCGATAATGAGATCGAATGGCCCAAATTCTTCCGACGCCTGCTTCAGGCTCTTTTGTCTTGTGCTGACGTACGTCACACCGATTTCAGTCAGCAGTTCGGAGTTCTGTGTCGGTGGTTCACTGAGCGCCAGAGTGACGACTTTCAGCCCCCGCAGTCGAAGAAACAGCGAGGCTAGCAGACCAAGCGATCCTGCGCCCACTACGGCGGCGCGCTGCGGCCGCCAGATTGCCAGACGGCGCTGGATCTCGTAAGCCTGGCGAATGGCCTTCTGGGCAATACTGGTTGGTTCCATCAGGACACCGATGGCCTTCAGGCCCTCTGGAACTTTGATGAGGAAGTCCGCCGAATCGACATAATACTCCGCGAGGAATCCGTGCCTGAGATTGATCCCGCGTTCGAAATATGTATCGTCGGTCGTCATATCCTGAGCGCCGATTTGATCGTAAAAGCTGGATCCAGGCCGGCGCACCAAGGCAGCCACGTAGTCGCCCGGCTCGAATTCGCCGACGTTAGGTCCAACCTCCTGGACGCGGCCAAAACTCTCATGACCCATGATGAGGTAGTCGTCTCCGGGCGGGGCCGCGCCGTATTCAGCAGCGTTAATCTCCTTGTCTGTCCCGTCTACGCCGACTCGAAGAACTTTGACCAGGACTCCACGGCCGCCGGCAATATCTTTCACATTCGGATCAGGTACGTCACACAGATGGACGCTGTTCGGTTTTCCCGGATAGACTGCTATGGCTTTCATTTTTCCTCCTGAGCCACTCCGTTGCTGTTACAGCCTCTGCTTCAAGTGATCTGCCACGCGCAGCGCATTGGCGATGATCGTCAGCGCCGGATTGACCGCTCCGCTGGAAGGGAAGAAGCTGGCGTCCACGACATAAAGATTGTCCAAATCGTGGGCCTTACAATTGGTATCCAGCGCAGACGTCTTGGGGTCGCGTCCGAAGCGAACCGTTCCGTTCTGATGTGCGACACCCGCCAAAGGTATTCGCTGCCCTATAAAAAGATTTCGCGCGAAGATCCCGATATGACAATCGTGACCATGGATCGGACATTTTGTCTGCCGCTGCATCATGTCCGACAGCTTCTCGGAAAGGCGCGTGTACGCCTCTGTGTTGTTTGGCGTGTAGCTCAACACGATCTCTCCGTCTCGATTGATCGTCACGCGGTTTTCCGGGTCCGGTAGATCCTCTGACGTTAACCAGAAGTCGAGCGAATGTTTTCCCATCAGGTCGAGTGTGAAGCCGGGAGCGATTGCCGGGGCTCCCGCCGAGAGCGTCACTCCGTCGAGCTTGCCAACAAATGAGATATGCCCCATCGGATAGTTCCATTCTTCGGAGCCAAAATAGAAATCGTTGACAGCGAGCGTCTTCTGAAAAACGGTAGGGTTCGGGCAACGCGAAACGGCCATCTGCACTCCATTCGTATGACCCATGTAATGGCGCCCCACGACGCCGGAGCTGTTTGCGAGCCCGTTGCGGTGTTTGTCGTTAGCCGAGCGCAACAAGAGGACCGCCGAGTTTATGGCGCCGCATGAAACAACGACGATGCTGCCACGATATTCTTCACGTCCACCCTCTCTGCTGACGACTATTTTGGTCACTTCGCGGCCGGCCTCACCGGTTTCGAGCCGTCCGACATGCGTATTTGTCAACAATGTCACGTTGGGATACTGGATGGCCGGATCGACACACACGACTTGCGCGTCCGATTTTGCATTCACGAGACATGGGTGGCCGTCACAAGTGTTACAGCGGATGCACGTGCTGACGCGGTAGTTCTGTTCGTTCAACATAATGCCAAGGGGCACATGGAACGGATTCAGTCCCAGCCGTCTGAAATCATCATTTAACTGTTGGATCCGGCTTTCATGACTGACTGGCGGATACGGGTAGTCTGCGCTGGTTGGAGGTTCGGTGGGATCGACGCCCCGTTCGCCATGTACGTGGTAAAGGTGTTCTGCTTTTGTGTAGTACGGCTCGAGGTCCTCATAGTCGATAGGCCACGAGGGAGAAATCCCTCCGTAATGGCGGATCTCGCCGAAGTCTTCCTTTCGTAAGCGGAACAAGGCGGCGCCATAAAACTTGGTGTTACCACCAACGTAATAATTCGTATGAGGACGAAGTGGTTTCCCTGCCTTGTCGCGCCAGACCTCCCTGGTCTGATACCGTCCATCGACATTGACCGCCCGCGTTTCCCAGTTTTCTTTCTCGCGCCGGACGTAATCGCCTCGTTCCAGCAACAGAATCCGTTTGCCCGTCGGCGCGAGTGCGTATGCGAGGGTTCCGCCACCCGCGCCACTGCCGATAATGATGACATCGTAATCGGATGCTGCAGCCATGGGTCACCTCCGGTGCGAAGGAATCAATTTCGTCTACTGAGTGCGCGATCCAGGTTGTATGCCGCGCTGATCAGGGCAAGGTGTGTGAATGCCTGGGGAAAGTTTCCCAATGCTTCTCCGTTCGGTCCTGTTTCTTCAGCGAACAGCCCGAGGTGATTGGCATAGGTCAGCATTTTCTCGAAGATCAGCCGCGCGTCTTCGAGCCGGGCCCGGTCCTTTCGTCCCGCTCGAGTCAGGGCCTCGACGAGCCAGAATGTGCAAATGTTGAAAGTGCCCTCTTCCCCGGCCAACCCATCCAGTCCGCATTCCACGTTGTAACGGTAGACCAGACTATTCGACACGAGACCGCCTTTTTGAGGCGGCTGATTGATGGCCTTGAGCGTCGCAAGCATTCTTGGATCGGTGGGGGCCATGAAAAACACCAGCGGCATGATCAGATTTGCCGCGTCCAGCGTGTCGCTACCGTAATGTTGAACGAAGGCTTGCTTTTCCTTGCTCCAGCCTTTGTTAAGAATCTCTTCGTAGATCTGGTCTCGAACCTTTAACCATCGGTCCCGATCTGCTGGAAACGACCGTTTGTCGGCCAGCCTGAGCGCGCGGTCGACTGCCACCCAACACATCACTTTCGAGTAGAGAAAGTGCTGCTGTCCACCTCGTACCTCCCAAACTCCTTCGTCTTTCTGATTCCAATGGTCGCAGACCCAGTTCACCAGTTGTCGGAGGCCGACCCAAAGGTCGTACGGAATCGGCGTCCCGTACTTGTTGTAGAGATAAACCGAGTCCATTAGCTCACCGTAAATGTCGAGCTGGAGTTGGTTATATGCCCCGTTCCCGACGCGGACCGGGCGCGAGCGCCTGTAGCCCTCGAGATGGTCCAGCGTTTCCTCTTTCAGCTCATGACGGCCGTCAATCCCGTACATGATCTGAAGTGAACCGTCCGGCTTGAGCTCATGGATGCGCGCGCAGAGCCAGTCCATGAAGCGTCCGGCCGCGTGGGTAAAACCAAGACGCAGCAAGCCATAAAGTGTGAAGGAGGCATCGCGGATCCAGGTGTAACGATAATCCCAGTTCCGCCCTTCTCCGATGCCTTCAGGAAGGCTGCAGGTAGGCGCCGCGACGATTGCGCCCGTTGGCTCGAAGGTTAAGAGCTTCAAGACCAACGCAGAGCGTTCCACCATTTCACGCCACCGTCCGCTATAAGTGGATTGGGAAAGCCAGCGCCGCCAGTAATCTACCGTCTTCATGAACATGTTCATTTCTTCATGTTCGTCGATGCAGAGGCCGCAACCGGCGTCTTTGGGAATCTCTCGAAGGACAAAAACCGCCGTTTCGCCTTCTTTGAGCGTGAACTCGGCACGAACCCCGTTTTCGTACCGCTGAAGCGGCAGTTTTGTAGCCAGCCCAAGTTGAAGATCGGAAGCCCGGAAACATGCGCCGGCATCTGTCAGATCGGTATGATGGCGTTCCCGGGCATAATTGAAGGCAGGCTGACATTCGATGCAGAAGTCGAGCGAGCCACGGACCATGCTCACTCGGCGTATGATCTCGTGATATCCGTGTTGGTCCGCCGCACCAACAGGCATGTAATCCGTTACCTCTCCGACGCCATCCGATGAGAGAAACCGAGTGATCAAAACATTTGTTGCGGGCCAGTAAAGCTGCTTGGACTTTGCGCTATCGAGAGCCGCGATCTGAAAGTAGCCTCCATTTCTATCGTCTAGGATGCGTGCGAAGACGCTCGGTGAATCAAAGTGCGGGAAGCAGAACCAATCGATGGAGCCGTTCATTCCCACAAGCGCTACCGAATGCATATCGCCGATGATTCCGTAGTTCTCAATCGGTTGGTAGGCCATGGTCTATCTCCCTTCCGAGATCACTCAAGGAATCAGTCCGCCGGAGCGAGTGGAGCCGTACCAAAGTTGACGCTAAAGCGTCTGCACCAAATCGTGACAGCCCGGTATTTCCCCAGGTCTACAGTGTCGGGAACGTCATAATTCTGGTCTCCGATATTGCCCTTCAGACTACCGAGATCGACGAAAGCAGCATTTTTTACCGTTGCGTCGTCCTTAGCGTCCGGCGCGGCGACCAGATAGACGTGAACGTCGGGGCCGTTCGATGTTCTGAAATTCGTCAGGCGGAGAATTCGTTTGCTATCCATCCCATAGATAGCAGCTGTTCCCTCAGTTTCATGTGCATATCCCTTGAACTGGCCTGAGAGCAACTGCCGTGGCGTCTGCGATCCGGCGGCGGCCGACCGAGGCGCAGCCGGAAAGTTTTCGGAAACTGTCCGGTTCACGAGTAACAGTTCCGGTCGAAATAAGGCCCACCCGGCCAGTAGGACCACCGCAAGGCCAACTAAAATCCAGAGTTTCTTGTTCATAGTTCCTCCAAAAAAGCCACACAACCGCAATTTCGGGTGGATTCAATGTTCTACAGAAACAATGGGCACATCTCGTGCCAGAAGCATGGCTCGCTCTGACTGCACCTCTGGCTCTGGAGCTTAGGTAGCCGTGGATGTAATCGGATGTGTGCGTACGAGCGTTAGTCACCGGCTAGAAAGGCGTGATGGAATTCAAACCTTCTTTAGCACCAGACGGCATTTCAGTCCGCTTTCTTGAGGAAATTCTTGGTTGGCCCTCATCACGCTTGGCCGAGATCGATCGGAAGTAAAAAAGTCTTACCGGTAGTTGCAGTGAAAAATGCAACGCTCCGTGTTCTCATGATGGAGCTTCGCGCAGAGGATTCGATCGCGTCCACGTAGGCGAAGATACAGTTCGGCGGCGAGCAACATGCCGATTGGAGGCGCGGTGAAATAGATCCAGATGCTACTCCAGACTTGTGCAGCAAATGCGGACCCGAATGTCCGCGCGGGATTCGAGCTCATTCCGGAGATCGGAGCTTCCACACTAATGTAAATCATGACGAGCGTGCCCGCGAACAGGCCTGTGTAGCGGTTCAGCGCCCTTGTGTTGGACACCCAAAGGATCACGGACATCAGAATAACGGCCATCATCAACTCCGCCACAAAGGCCCAGAGTTCGCCGTATCGGCCCGGGCGCGTAACCACGTAATTTACCGACGGGTGAGCGATCCATTCCCTGAGCACCGTTCGAGCCAGCAGCACACCTATAACACCGCCCACGAACTGCAAAAATCTGTAGAAAAGCGCATCGATCGGCTCCATCTTTCCAAGCCTGAAGAAAGTAAGCGTTGTCGACGGATTTATATGCGCACCGGAACGTTTACCAAATGGCGAGTAAATCAATGCCACCGCGGTTGCTCCCATTGCCAGGCCCATGAGAACGCGGCGGAGCGGAGGATTCGGGATCAAAAGATGAAGAGCCGACGAAGGGTATTCCAAGATAGCTGCAAAAGTGCAAGCCGAAATCATGAAGAGACCGAGGCTCAACCCTTCCATCAAATACTCCGGCCAGTGCAAGACTACAGGCCGGCGAGTCGAGAGGACATGATGAAAGGACATGGCGCATCAATCCAACCGAAAAACTTTCCTTAAAGAAGGCAGGTGCACAGCGAGAGCCAACCAGCACACAGTACTGCGGTTTGTTTGCTCGCGCCCTCCTTCTGGCTTATATCGCGCTTTACGCCTGGAATGATGTTTGCAGGGCAATGATTCGCGGCTATGAAACATAAAGTACGACAGCATCTTCTGCTTACTTTAGTCGGATTTTTTTGCTTGCTCTCTGTGGCGGACGCTGGAAGTACACCTACTGTCGTGGCACTTGATTCTGTCGGCCTCACCGTGAGCGATATCGATCGGTCAGTGGATTTCTTTTCCAAGGTCCTATCTTTCGAAAAAGTGTCCGACAAGGAGATTTTCGGCTCCGAGTATGAGCACCTGCAGGGGCTATTCGGAGTGCGCGCACGAGTCGTCCGCATGAAGCTCGGAGATGAGTCGATCGAACTGACGGAATATTTAACGCCGAAAGGCCGGCCGATCCCCGCCGACTCTAGAAGCAACGATCGCTGGTTCCAGCACATCGCGATCATCGTGTCGGATATGGACAGGGCATATGAGTGGCTGCGACAGAACAAAGTCGAGTATGCATCCACAGGACCGCAGACACTGCCCGAATGGAACACGAATGCAGCGGGCATAAAGGCGTTTTACTTCAAGGATCCGGACCATCACGCCCTCGAAATCCTCTGGTTCCCGCCCGGCAAAGGTGATCCGAAGTGGCATCCACCGGCCGCAACAAAATTGTTTCTCGGCATTGACCACACCGCGATCGTCGTCAACGACACCGAGGCGAGCCTCAAGTTTTATAGAGAAGCGCTTGGACTGAGGCAGGTCGCAGAAAGTGAAAACTACGGAGTCGAGCAGGAACACCTGAACAACGTCTTTGGGGCGCGTCTGAGAATCACAACCCTCCGCGCACCGTCGGGTCCAGGTGTGGAGTTCCTCGAGTACTTGGCCCCGCGGGACGGTAGACCGTACCCCGCTGACGTCCGAGCGAGCGATCTCATCTATTGGCAGACCAATTTCATTACAACGGATATGCGCGATGCAGAGGGACGCCTGCGAACTGGAAAATTCACGTTCGTTTCCCCGGGAGTCGTGGATTTGGCCGACGACCAAGCTGGATTCAAACGGGGGCTGCTGATCCGGGATCCCGACGGCCACGCATCCAGAGTGTTGGAGAAATGAGAGTGACCGAAGAAAAGTACGGGCAAGCGCGAAGCTACCGACGACACTGATTTACTGAAAAGAAACGAGCGGAAGTCGGGGGAAGCTAGCAGCGAACCAGACCGTTTGTGCCGCACCGTTGCGGTAATGTTCATGGGACTGGTCTCCATCATGTGGTCATGAGTCCCAAGGCTCGGCCCTCTATTTCATAGCCCGTCAGGACTTGAATAAGGTGCGCGCGCCTTTTCTTGAGCACGTCCGATTTTATGACTGGATTGGGGCAGCGAAAATGTAGAATCACTCGAACTGTTCGCGGGCCGAGAGGAGGCCGGTGTCATGCCAGATCAGAAGCGATTACTGGAACTTGCGTTGAAGGGGTTGGAAGCGGAACGACAGCGGATCGACGAAGAAATCGCCGATATCCAGAAGCAGGTTCGCGGTGGTGGCCAGAGAAGCCGCAGCCAAACCAGACCACAATCACACGCCAATCCTCGGCCGCAATCGGCCGAGCGTCCGGCGCAGACGGGAAGCCGACTGACGGCCGCCGGGAGGAAGAAGTTATCGGACCTGATGAAGCGTCGGTGGGCGGCGAAAAAGAGGGCGATGACAAAGAAATGAAGGCCAGAGATAATGTAGGCCCCCTTGTCGATTCGGTTTTCAGCGCACTTCCGGTGCCTTAAGGCAAAATCGGAACGACGATGAGCAGGCCGCCAGCCAACGAGGTCACAATGAATTCCGGTACGTGTTTCATAGCCCTGTCGCGAGCTGAAGATTGGACCAAGTCTCCGAAAGGCTCCCCGGCTATGCACTTTCTTGAATAACGGAAACTGAGTGCAAGACTCGCGGGAGCGATTCCAGTGACACAGCGTGTCGCTTCCGGCTTACGGACGACGCCTATCCCGCGGCACTTGTTCAATGTCGAAGGTCCGTTGTGCGTGGCCGAATAAACACACACGCACAGCGGACGTTCAACATAAGACAAGTCGGCAATTAACCAACGCGTACACGGCTGCGAAAAGAGGCTCCCATCACGGCTACGCGGCTAGTCGAGTTGCTGATTTGCTTTCGATAACATGCCGGAGCAGCCGCCGCGTCCGTTCAACAAACGCGAGTTTGTCCGCGAGACAACTTTCGAGCAGCACGCCAACGCCGTAGTCGCCGGTCATGTCGGCTGCAGCGATCAGTGCTACATACTCGCCTATCCGCAGGTGGGTAAGGTGCTGAGCTTTGGAAAGGATATAGAGATGTCTCGCGACTGGGGACTGGATTTCGGAGAGTTCCCGGCGAAATTCTTCAATGAACACATCATAGAGACGCCCATTGGTTTTCATTGGTTGCTCCCCGATCAGCCTGAACACCTCATCGAGCGTACTCATAGTTTTCTCCGTGAGGAAGATTCGGGCATCGATGGCTTCCTTAATTTCAGGATCCTGGGCCAGTTGACTCATTTCCTGATAGATCGACGTTTGGCGCTGTACCCCATTCCGGACGTTGGTCAGCAGCAGAACGAAGAGTTCCTTCGGATTCTTGACTGGCATTTGTGTACTCCTTATTGATGTTTGATCTTGTTTGGGTTGTGATTTGAACCGACAGTCTGAGGTCTGGACTGTAAAAATTTAATAGGGGAACAAGTCTGTGCCTACTGTAAGAAATGCGGTTTTGCCGGAATTTTGCTGCGAGCCGACGTGGTGGCTTTTACGGGCGGACCGGAACACGCCACGCCGTATCAACACCATGGACGCCGCCGAAAAACGCTTGCCTTATTAAATCCTAACGTGGCCTCGAATGCGCGATGCGCCCGGCCTGTTGCATCGTAATAAACCACCCCTATTGTTCAACGACATCGCGGCGCTGGAGATGCAGGCGCTCGCCGAGAATGCGGGCACCGGGCTTTGTGACTCGAACCTCGATGCTCCTCGAGCCTGCGCGCTCCGGTCCAACGGTCGGATAGTAGCCCATCGTATATTCCTGGTGTAACTCTCCCAGCATCATTTCCGCCAGACTCCGAAGGTCATAGTTCCGGCCTGTGTAGAGCCGGATAAGACGTCCGCTGCCCGCGCTCGTCAATCGGCCGAGCATGTATTGGTAGATGTGATACCGGGGACGCCTGCGAGTTCGTGGGTCATTGTCGTCATCATCGATGCCAATTGCGTAAACCAGAGCATCGGATTTCGTCAGCGACTCTTCGGCTTCAGCAGCCTTGATTTTGCTCCTGGTATCGAAGCCGTCCGTTAACAACACCAAAATCTGCTTTCGGTTCTTTGCGGCCTTCAGTTCGTCGAGTCCCAGCGAGATGGCATCATACACCGCTGTCTCACCACCAGCGCGGACGCCAACAAGGGCGCGCTGTATCTCTCCCGCGCTGCTTGTGAACTTCTGCCGCAACACCGCTCGGGAATTGAAGGTGATGACGAACATCTCGTCACCGGGCGAAAGCATCGCGGCAATTTCGCTCACAATTTGCAATCCTTGCTCGAGTTTGTCTTGATGGCTTCCACTGCTGTCGATCAACACTCCGATGCTGACGGGAATTCTCGTATCGTGCGAGAAGAAGGAAATTGTCTGTTCGCGGCCGTCTTCGAGCACCTGAAAATCCCGCTCGGTGAGACTTTCGATGTACCTGCCCGACGCATCGATCACCGTCGCAGTCACGTTGACGAGTTCTACGTCAACGGACAATGTGTATCGCTGTTCTTGCGCGGCCGACGACGTACAGAGCATGAGCACTACAAGTGGAATCCGTAGCATTGTTCCTCTCTGTCTCGGCTATCAGCAGTGGGTGTTCCAAGAGTAATGAGGCAAGAACAGGCCGTTTAGCTTTGGGTGTGGAAGATTCTACGGATGTCGCGTGGATCGAGCATGCCGTGCGTGCCCAGTTGCGTTCCCTGGTAGTTCTTCCGACGGTGTTCGTCTTAGTTCACTCTTGTCCAAAATAAATATCGCGTTTAATAGCTTGATCGAAACAACGTGCCGCGGTTAGTCCGACGAATCCCCCACCAGCAATGACGATCTTTGTCTTCTTCGTTCGGATAATGACATTCTGGCTCATAGCTCAAACACCGCATTGGCAAGAACTGCGCCAATCGTTAGGTCATGGACATCGCAAATCAAGATGATGGAGCGCGGCACGGGCTGGTGAGTAATTTTACGGAATCGGTGCGTGCAATATACGCGACTCGCCTGCCAACATGCTGGCAACCTCGCCGGCGATCAGTTCAACGAACGTGAGTAGCAGAATCCAGCCTGGGAAGGCCCACAAAGGCCAGCCAGGTTCCATTCAGCGAGCGATGCGAGAGGGCGCGACATAACCATCCGTGTAGGAAGCGTTGAGACAAGCATTCAGATGGGACTGTATGTTGACCCATCGGAACCACGCATGCTGGAGTTGATCGGTTATGAGGGAACCAGAGGAATCATCTTCGGCTCGTCATGGTGCTGAAGCTCATCCTTCGGAAGGTATCGAGGAGGCGCGGCCACGTCGAAGACGGCGCCGGAAGATCCTGCTTTTGCTCTTCGGTCTCCTGGTGGTCGGTGTGTGCGGAGGCATCTTATGGCGCTACTTCTCCAGGTATGAATCCACCGACGATGCACAAGTGGACGCGCATCTTTATCCGGTCAGCGCGCGCGTTCACGGCTACGTCATTCGAGTGAGCGCGGCCGACAACGAATACGTACAGAAAGGGAACATATTGGTCGAAATCGATCCACGCGACTATCAGGTCGCCGTCGACCAGGCGCGCGCTGATCTTGCAAACGCCGAAGCGACTGCCCAATCGCTTCACATTGATGTTCCAATTACAGCCACGAATACATCGAGCCAGCTGGACTCCACCGCTGCCGACGTGGTAAAGGCCGCAGCGGGAGTGACAGCGGCCGAGAAACAACTTGCCGCCACTAGAGCGCGATTGGAACAAGACCAGGCTAATGACGTGAAAGCGCAACAGGACCTGGTTCGCTACAAGATGCTCGTGGAAAAGGAAGAGGTTGCCAAGCAGGTGTACGACAGCGCACTGGCGGCAGCCAAAGCGAGCGCGGCCGCCGTAACAGCATCCACGGCCAATATCGATGCTGCCAGGCAGTCCGTTGAGCAGGCTCGCAGCGTATTGACTTCAGCTCAAGCGAATCACCGCGCCGCACGAACGGCGCCCGAGCAAGTAGCCGCAACGCGGGCGCGGGCGGTCTCCGCCGAAGCCACGGTGAAGCAGAAGCGCGCGGCACTGGAGCAAGCGGAATTGAATCTTCGCTACACAAAAATCGTTGCCCCTGTGACCGGCCAGGTGAGGAAAACGGTGGTCGTTGGAATGAACGTTCAGCCTGGCCAGCAATTGTTGACAATGGTTCCTCTTGAGGACGTGTGGGTCACCGCTAATTTCAAAGAGGCGCAGCTTCGGAACATCCGGCCCGGCCAGCCTGTGGTTTTTTATTCCGATTCCAATGGACGGAGCTACAAAGGCCACATCGACAGCATCGCCGGAGCGACCGGTCCGCTTTTCAGCTTGTTTCCTCCGGAAAATGCGACCGGCAATTACGTCAAAATCGTGCAAAGGGTCCCGGTAAAAATCGTCCTTGAGCCGGGACAGAACAGTGATCTTCAACTCCGGCCGGGCGTGAACGTCGTCCCCAAGGTGTATCTGCGGTGAGCAGCGGCCATAATCCGTGGCTGATCGCGAGTGTGGTGGCGATGGCGGCATTCATGGAGCTTCTCGATACGAGCATCGCCAATGTGGCCCTGCCATACATGGCAGGCAACCTTGGTGTCAGCAACGACGAGAGCACGTGGGTACTGACTTCGTATCTCGTATCCAACGCCATTGTTTTGCCGACCAGCGGCTGGATCGCCGGCGTGTTCGGTCGCAAGCGATTCTTCATGTCGTGTATGGCCTTCTTCACGTTGAGCTCCGTGCTCTGTGGAATCGCTCCAACCCTTTCTTTCCTTCTCTTGTTTCGGGTGCTGCAGGGCCTGGGAGGCGGCGGGCTGCAACCCATGGCGCAGGCGATTCTGGCGGACACGTTCCCTCCCGAGAAACGTGGGCTGGCTTTCGCAGTCTACGGCATCACGGCTGTTATCGCGCCGGCACTCGGACCGACTCTTGGCGGCTGGATTACCTACAACTACACGTGGCGCTGGATTTTCTTCATCAATCTTCCCGTCGGGTTGCTGGCAATCTTTCTGGTGCTTCGTCTCATCGAAGATCCAGCGTATTTGAAGACCGTGAATAAAGCGGGCATCAAAGTCGACTACATCGGAATTGCCTTGCTGGTGGTCGGCGTCGGCGCCTTGCAAGTCATGCTGGATCGAGGGCAGGAGGACGATTGGTTCTCGTCGCACTTCATTCTGGCTCTCGCCATCATGGCGGCCGTCGGTTTGATTTCACTGGTCCTGTGGGAATGGTTTACGAAACATCCGATCATCGATGTTCGCCTTTTCAAGAACTTCAACTTCCTCAGCTCGAACGTCATGATGTTCCTGCTGGGCGTCGTGTATTTCAGCAGTCTGGTCATGATCCCCCAATTCCTGCAGACACTCATTGGTTACACGGCAGAAGTGGCAGGCTTAGTTCTGTCAGTGAGCGCCGTTCTCCTACTGATCGAGATGCCAATAGTGGGCCTGCTTGCGTCGAAGTTTCAGGCGCGCTACTTGACAGCTTTCGGATGGTTGTGCCTGGGCCTCGGGCTGTTTTATTCAACGAAAGAGTTCGGCCCGTTCATTGATTTCTGGACCGCAACTCGCGTTCGCACTGCTCAGGTCGCAGGTCTGGGATTCCTGTTTGTGCCGATCACTCTCGCATCGTATGTCGGCATACCGCAGGAAAAGAGCAACATGGTTGCAGGCATGATCAATTTCATGCGCAATATCGGAAGCGGTGTGGGCACCTCGATGGTGACAACGATGATTGCTCGCCGCTCGCAGTATCACCAGACGATTCTGGTTGGAAACGTGACACCCGACAGTGCGACATTTCTCGACGCTGTAAACGACCTCACCAGCAAGTTGACGCAATCCGGGTCAAGCCTCGATCAAGCTCAGATGCAAGCGCACGCGCGGCTCTATCAATCCGCGCAGAGCCAGGCTGCAGCATTGGCCTACATCGATACATTCTGGTTTCTCGGCGTCGCAGCCATGATCATGTTCGTTCTCTCCTTTGTCCTGAAAAAGAACGAGCCGGGGAAAGGCGAGGCCGCCGCAGGATAAGACGATGGACAAGGTCAGAATTATCACGATTGACCGCGAGTTCGGTAGTGGGGCGGCCGTAATCGCAAGGCTCCTTGCGGAGCGGCTTGGGTGGAAATTGTGGGACCAGCGACTGACGAGCGAGATCGCGCGCCTGGCGCAGTGTGATGACGCGCAGGTCGCAAAACGGGAAGAGTGCATGGATCCGCTTTACTACCGGCTACTGAAATCATTCCTGCGTGGCAGCTTCGAAGGAAGCCTCAATGTTCACCGCTTGAAGCTTTTGGATACCGACGCGATCTTCAGGCTCACGCAACGTGTCGTCCACGCCGCCGCCGATGAAGGCAGCTGCGTTCTTGTCGGCCGCGGCTCCGCGTTTTTTCTGGAGAATCGTAAGGATGCGTTTCACGTCTTCCTCTATGCGCCTGCGGAAGAGAAAGTCCGGCGGCTCACGGAGAGTGGAACAGATCGGGCGGAAGCTATCCGACTGGTTGAAACGGTGGACCAGGAACGCGCGGACTTCATCAGGAAATATTTCGGCAAAGAGTGGCCATGCCGGCGCCTTTATCATCTGATGATCAACTCGAGAATCGGGGATGAGGCGGTGGTTCAGACCATTCTCAACGGAATCGCGATTCAGCAGAAGATCGAGGTCGGATGATCAGACGGCTATTATGTCTTCTCATCGTTTCAGGTGTTCTGTTGCCGCCCACAGTCGCACGCGGTCAGCTGTCTCAGTCTCCGGCAACCGAGCGTGCCCGTCCACCGCAATTACCGCTTTCGGGATCTACTCAGACGGGTTCCGTGACAACTGGCCAGGCAACCGTTCCGTCCGCCAGCAGGGAGAGCGTGAGCACACTTAACAGTTCAATACAGATCCAGGGCGCGTTCCAGGGAAGCACTCCGTTTGGTGTCGTGACGAACGAATCTTTGCCGCTGCCCTTCGACGAAGCCATCCGGCGCGGACTTGCTTACAACCTGGGAGTGATAGGAGCAGAGCAATCAGAGCGTAGTGCACGCGCCCAGCGGCTCGCCGCTCTCGCCGAACTTCTACCCGACGTAAATGGCACGGCCACTGGCGCGGCCGCGCAGACGAGTCTCGCTACGGTTGGATTGCAGAGCGCGAAAGGGCTCGCTGGTTTTCAGCCCGCCCGGGTTTTGGGTCCATTCAATTTTTTCGAAGCCGGAGCTGTGATGAGCCAAAGTGTGTTCGATCTCACGGCCACGAGGAATTATCGTTCCAGCAAGGAAATCGTTCGTGCTACCAAACAAAGTATTCGCGATAGCCGCGAAGTCGTCATCCTTGGGGTCGGCGGTTCTTACTTACAAGTTGTTGCGGCAGCAGCCCGGGTGGATTCGGCTAAAGCCCAGCTGGCTACGGCTCAGGCGGTTTACGAACAGGCGTTGGAACAACTCAAAGCGGGCGTTAACGCGCGCATCGACGTTAATCGCAGCCAAGTGGAATTCCAGACGCAACGCCTGCGGCTTATTTCTCTCGAAACCGATCTGGCAAGTCAGAAGCTGGCTCTGGGCCGTCTTATTGGTTTGCCCCTTGGGCAAGACTTCACACTTACGACGGCGATGGAATACCGTGCCGGATCGATCACTCCGCTCACTGAGGCTCTCGAGCAAGCGTTCGCGAACAGGCCCGACCTCCAGGCGGCCGAGGCCCAAGTTGGGGCAGCGGTGCAGGCTCGAAAGGCGGCCGAGGCCGAAAAAACTCCGGCAGTCAAACTTAACGGCAGCTACCTTGTGGCCGGCGTGAATCCCGCTCAATCCAATGGAGTGTTCTCTGTTTTCGGAACAATTGATTTTCCGATCTGGCGCAGCGGGCGAATTCAGGCAGACATCGCGCAAGCAGACGCTGTCCTCTCCCAGCGGCAGGCTGAGTACGAAGACGTCCGCGGGCGTATCGACTTCGAGGTTCGCGACGCATTTCTTCGGCTCAATGCAGCCAACGAGCAGGTCATGGTTGCGGAAAGTAATCGTGTTCTCGCTCAGGATACGCTACGTCAAGCACGTGACCGGTTTGGAGCCGGTGTCGCGGATACCGTCGAGGTTGTGCAAGCGCAGGAATTCGTAGCGGCGGCAGAGCAGGACTACATCGCCGGCGCTTATTCCTACCACCTGGCTCGGCTAAGCTTCGCACGAGCAACTGGCGATGCCGAACGGGGTATTGCCGCTTTGCTTCGGCCGAACGCGCCGTAGCTCGGAAAGGACCAAGATAGAAAACGGTGGAGCATTGAGTCCCAACTGCGGTCGCGAACATCCACGACCGGTAATACTCAAATGGCCGTGCGGCCTCCGTCGACAGCGAGTTTTGCGCCGTAAATGAAACTGGCGCGATCGGTCGCTAAAAAGACAATGGCTTCAGCGATCTCATCCGCTGTAGCGGGACGGCGTGCTGGGGCCTGAGCGGCCAGTTGTTCCACACCCTCTCCCATTGCCTCCGTGCCTTCCGTCCGCGTAGGTCCAGGGCTCACTGCATTGACGCGGACACCACTCGGGCCATATTCAGCCGCCCAGGCCTTGGTCAGCAGATTGATAGCTGCCTTGCTCGAGCCATAAAGGCTCATGCCTGGGGCCCCATAATCGGCAACCATCGTCGATACATTGACGATTGCTCCTTTTCCTCTCTTCGCCATCAGCGGAGCAAGTTCCGAGACGAGGAAGTACGGCGCCTTGACGTTGAGCGAATACACACTGTCAAACAATTCTTCTGTCATTTCGTGCGTCGGGCCGAACGGAAAGACTCCCGCACTGTTGATCAGAATATCGACATGGCCCTTTCCGAGTTCGAGGGCTCTTTTCGCCACCTGGCGCGCCGTCGAGGCGTCTCGAAGGTCAGACGATATGAAATCCGCTTGGGATCCAGTTGCGCGGATTTCCCGAATTGTCCTCTCGCCGCGTTCCGCATTGCGGCCTACGACTATGACATGAATGCCGATCTTGGCGAGTTTATTGGCGGACGCCCGCCCAATACCGCTCGTTCCACCAGTAATAAGTGCTGCCGACGAATTGGTAGTCATTTCATTTCCTTTTTCAATGTTTCGAAATTTCGTTCAATCAACACTGAGTTGCTGCAAGTGCCTGACAGTTTTCGGAAGGCTCAGGACGAATCGTGTAATCGGCATTCACTTCAGTCGCACGAATGATTCCTTCGTTATCGATCACGTACCTGGCGGGCATCGGCAATCGGTATTCCTGTTTTCACTTGCTGTAGGCCTTCGCTAACTGACCTACGAGCTTTGCCCACGCCATATCGAGAGCGTCGTACACAGCAGCGGCCAGTGGGTTGGCGTTGTCCTTGAGGATCTCAATCATGAGGGTCCCGTAGTCAGAGAGGATCACCCCAGCCTGCTGCATTCGGAGCAGGCCAACTTCTCGCTTCGTCTGGCTGAACGTACCGGAGGCGTCGACCGCAACGTAGGCGTCATAACCCTTGCCAAGCGATGTAATTGCAGGGAACGCCGCACAGACCTCAAGCGAAACACCGGCAAATATGAGCTTTTTGCGCCGGGTCGCCTCGATGGCGGCCGCGACCTTCGGATCGTCCCACGCGTTGACCGAGGCGCGATCGATAATGCGCTCTGGTCCCACGACTTCTACGAGTTCGGGAAAAGTTGGCCCCCACATGCTGTCACGCGCCGTAGTGGTAACAATGGTCGGGACCCCTAGCACCTTCGCGGCTTTGGCGAGAGCGACAACGTTGCGCTTGAGCTCGCCTGTCTCGTAATCACGCACCCCGGTCATCAAGCCGATCTGGTGGTCAACGAGAATCAGCGCAGAATTGTCTGCGGTTAGGGGCTCGTAGGGCTTGCTTTGATTCGTCACAGTAGTTTCCTTCAAATTCATATCTCGTTCTGAGAAGCGCTCGATCGAGAAATCAGAGTGCAACGCCGGTGCCAACTCTTAGCTTCGAGTAAACGATTGATATTGAAGGGGGGATGCGAAAGAGATCTCTTTGGCCGTTTCGCACGCGGTCGCGAGTTCGGCGGCCCAGGGCGCGATCAGCTTACCCTCCACAACCAGCCGGCGGCGGCGCGGACTCTCGACAACGGAGATTCTCAACATGCGCACCCGTCCTTGGCCGCCCGGCACCGCAAGACATGTGCCAAACGGTCTGAGCGGCGATTACTGGAGTTTTCCGCGCAAAAGTAAAATCAGTCGGGGAGCATTGAGGAGTGTCAACGCGGTTCTGACACGGATCAGGCGTAGTCGCGGGGATCGATGCCAAACTTCTTCATTCGCGCTAGTAGGGTTGTGCGATTGATGCCCAGGCGTGCGGCAGCTCCGTCAGTTCCGCCCACGCGCCCTTTCGCTTCGGTGAGCACGCGTACGATCGCGTCGCGCTGTTTCGTGGCATGCTGGTCACCGGCACCATGGCTCCCATGCAGCGCGGTGATCGTTTCTTTGACAATGCGAGCAATATCCTCGTGATTTGTCACTGCTCGCTTGGATTCGGCAGTGCTGGTCTTGCCTAGTTCGGTGAGAGGCGCCGCCAGCGACCTGCCGCGGGTGAGGATTACAGCGCATTCAATAAAATTTTCTAATTCGCGAACGTTTCCCGGCCACTCCCAGGCCGTTAGCGCCTTCATGACACCCGCAGGAATGTTGTCGATCTTCTTCTGCATTTGTTTTGCGAATCTCTGAACGAAATAACTCGCTAGCAGAGAAATATCTTCCTTGCGCTCCCGCAAGGAAGGGATGCGAATCGGGAAGACATTCAGCCGGTAATACAGATCACTCCGAAACTCGCGCGTGGCAACCATCTGTTCAAGATCGCGGTTCGTGGCGGCTATGAGGCGAACGTTAACTTTTCGCGTATACGTACTTCCAAGTCGTTCGAACTCCCGCTCCTGCAATGCCCGCAACAGCTTCGGTTGGATTTCAATAGGAATGTCGCCGACTTCGTCAAGGAACAGCGTGCCTTGGTCGGCCAATTCCAGTCGGCCGATCTTCTGCGTGATGGCGCCCGTGAAAGCTCCCTTTTCGTGGCCAAACAATTCGCTCTCCAGCAGACCGGTTGGAATCGCGGCACAGTTCACCTTAACCAGCGTGCGATCCTTCCGTCGGCTGCGATCATGAATGGCGCGGGCAATCAAGTCTTTACCCGTTCCTGTTTCCCCGAGCAGCAAAACGGTTGAATCGCTGTTTGCAACCGTTTCGACCAGCTGCAGGACACGTCTGAGCGCGTGGCTGTTCCCCACGATCTGCTCGAAATCCAAGTCTCCGCGGATTTCCTGTTCAAGATAGAGCTTTTCTTGCGCCAGTTTCTCTTTGAGTTCCGAAACCTGGCCGTAAGCCAGGCAATTCTCAATGGCGATGGCTATCTGGCCCGACGCCTCCCTGAGGAAATCGACCGCCTCGGACGTAAATGAACTCTCCGCCTTGCGAGCAAGAATCAGTACACCGACGGGACGACTGTGGCTTACGAGTGGAATCAAACAATGCGCCTTCAGACCCTCAGCCACGACTAATTCGTATACTTCAGGCCCGAGTTCCTCACGATCGTTTGCGGCTACGACTACCGGTTTTGAGCTTTGCCAAGCTCGTTTGAAAGCGCGGCCTGGCGTGACGAGAATCTCTTCCTTAACTTGAAAGGGGCTCCCATTGTCGGCGGAAGAAAGTTTATCCCACAAAACAAGACGATTCATCTGGTGTGAGGGTCAAAATAGCGCCCTCCGTGCTGCGAGCCGATCCTGTTGGCGGTGTCAATGAGTAATTGACACTTTAGACAGTCGAACATGTCCGCCCCGATAAAAAACCATGCGACATCATTTCCGAACTGGATTTCTCGGGCACGTGAGCTGAGCGGCACTCCATTGAGTGCTCATGCCAAGGCCGTTGGCATCGACAGGCCGAGTGGCGACAGCCCAAAACTCAATCAAGTTCTGTGCCGTTAGAAATAAGTTGTAGTTCTGCCGTCGGAGACTGATCATCGCGCGGCGTGCGACACGGCAGAGTTGATGTTGACGGTCGAGAGCTCTCAGGAGAACGTTGGTATCAACCAGACACTGATTTACCGCCACTCATCTTCCCGCGTGTAAATGTTCTCTCGGCTAATCGCGTCGTCTGACAGCGTTGCCAGGGGAGGCAGACCATCGAGCCATTCCTCAAATTCCTTCTCCCACTGTTCAATGCTGAGCTGTCCGCCTCCTGTTTCTGGAGCCGCAATGATTTGAAGAACGGCGCGACGCAGGAGGGCGTCAACCGAGACGCCTTCAACTTTCGCCTGTGCCTGAAGTTTCGTCTCCTCCTCCGGGGTCAACGGAATTTTGACCGTCATCAACGTTCTCCTCGAAGATCTGATCTCATCATTATCTTACGCCGGCGAATGCGGTATGCCATGCCCATTTTATCCCGCGCGGTCACGTTTGCTGATCGTCGGAAAAACGTTTGAGTGGGGTTGAACTGAACGTTCCCTCCATTGCCCGCTGGGACATCAGGATCACTGCCGGAGGAATGGCTACATCGTCCTCCACTTCATTGGCGAAGATCTGGCAAAGGACCTCGATCGTGCTTGATGCTATCTCGCGATCGTTGACGCGCCGCCACTCGGGTTCCCCAGGTGGACCTTATCCGGCCCTGACTTTCGTTACTAAGGAGATCGCAGAGGAGATTTTCGAAGTGAGTCGAAGAAGATCGATTCCCGACAGTGTGAGAGCCGGCAGAAGCCACATCGTTCCGTATCGCCGAGGCGAAGACTTCAGGACGCGCCATGCGCGTCGCCTGAGCGCGAATCTCGACCGCGAGGATGAAGTTCGTCGGTGGTGTGAGCAGCGGAGACTGACGCTGCGGATAACGAACGAAGGGCATCATTGGCAGATTACGGATGGAGGCTTCCTGGCTGAATGGTGGCCATCGAGCGCAAAACTTGTGATCGGTAAACATTGGCAAAAGGGAATTCATTGTCATGACTACAAGCAAGTGCTGAAAGTAATCGACGATGCTTATAGGCAGAGGCGGGTCGACTGGCCCGCATGAAAACCGCAACCTTGTTGCACTTGGTTAAACCCACGGTATTAAAGAAGAAGGGTTCTACGATGTCCCAAGTTGATTCTAGTTCTACGAAGAAAAGCACTGAACTGACGCTCATCGACAAACTCTCGAGGTTGTCATACCAACAGACACTCAAATTGCTAGGAAGCGATGCGCCGAAGCTGCTGCGAGCTGGAGACAAGTGGGACTTTCGAATTGAGGAGGACGTGTATCTGGCGCCGGATTTGTTCCGCCTGAAGTTCCCGCTGGCGGCCGGCGAGTCTGAATCGGCTCGCGTGATCGTCATGATCACGCTTATGGATCCGCGTCACGGCCGGCTCCAGTGGCGCTGCACAGCGTGCGAGTCATTGTGCGAGCATGTCGGGGCCGCTTTTGCATTCATTCTCGACGAGAAAATGACGTTGGGTCTTGCGTCGCCCCCACCCGAGCGGGTGCCGGTCGAGAGCTTGAGCGAACAGGAACTTATCGAACGCGCTGTAGAGGAGCGGCGGGAGCGGGCGCGCGCTGAGCGGATGACCGTCAAGTCGGCGGATCCGGACCAACCGTGGACCGATTACGCCGTCAGCAGCACGGTTTCCGGCAAGACGTACCGCGTCGCGGTGCGCGGCCACGAGCCAGGGGACTCCTATTGCTCCTGTCCTGACTTCCGCACGAACACGCTCGGGACCTGTAAACACATCCTGCACGTGCTTGCGAAGCTCAACCGGCGTTTCACGGCCGCGCAACTGAAACGTCAATACAAGCGCAAGACGATCGGCGTTCACGTTCAGTACGGCGATCAAGCGTCTCTGCGGCTTCTTCTGCCCGAGAAGCTCGATTCGGAAACCAGCCAGTTGCTCGAAGACCTCCGCGGCAAGGACATCGACGACGTGTCGGACCTGCTCAGACGGATACAAGGTCTGGAAAGGCATGGACGCGCCGTCAACATCTATCCCGATGCGGAAGAACTGATCCACCGGCGGCTCCTCATCGAAAGGGTCGCTCGGCGGGTCGCCGAGATTCGAATCGAGCCGGAATCTCATCCTTTGCGCCGCGAGCTTCTCAAGGTCGAATTGTTGCCATATCAGCTCGACGGTATCGCGTTCGCTGCCGGCGCAGGGCGCGCTGTTCTTGCCGACGATATGGGACTCGGAAAGACCATACAGGCCATCGGAGTGTCGGAGCTACTCGCGCGCGAAGCCGGTATATCGAAGGTGCTCGTTATTTGCCCCGCATCCGTGAAGTCGCAATGGCGAAGCGAGATCCGGCGGTTCGGTGACCGCGATTGCCAATTGATTTCCGGCAGTATCGCGTTGCGTGGCGGCCAATACGCCAATGACTGCTTCTTCACGGTGTGCAACTACGAACAGGTTCTGCGTGACATTCTATCGATTGAACGTGTGAATTGGGACCTCATCATTCTGGACGAAGGCCAGCGCATCAAAAACTGGGAGGCGAAGACCAGCCGGGTTATCAAAGGTCTCCGTTCGCGATTTGCGCTAGTGCTGTCGGGAACACCGCTCGAAAACCGGCTGGACGAACTTTATTCGGTTGTGCAGTTCATCGACGATCGCCGGCTTGGTCCGGCGTTTCGCTTCTACAACCGCCACCGGGTCGTGGACGAAAAGGGCAAGGTGCTTGGCTACAAGAACCTGGCTGAGCTGCGTGAGAACCTCAAGCCGGTTCTCCTTCGGCGTACGCGTGAGTCTGTGCGGCAACAGCTGCCGCCGCGTACCAATGAAATTATCCGCATCACCCCCACACAGGAACAGTTGGGGGTGCATGATTCGCACATGTGGATTGTCAACCGGATCACGCGGAAGAAGTTTCTGACCGAAATGGACCTGCTCCGGCTCCAGAAGCATCTGCTCATGTGCCGTATGTCCGCTAATAGCACATTCCTCGTGGACAAACAGGCGCCTGGATACTCTTCGAAGCTGGAAGAACTGGACAACTTATTCGACCGGCTGTTTTCGGAAAACGATCGCAAGGTGCTGCTCTTCTCGGAATGGACCACGATGCTCAATCTGATCGAGCCTCTCCTGAAGAAGCGTGCTCTCCGTTTTGTCCGGCTCGACGGTTCGGTGCCGCAAAAACTCAGGCAGGGATTGGTCCACGAATTTCAAAACAATCCATATTGCCGTCTATTCCTGACGACGAACGCTGGTTCGACCGGGCTGAACCTGCAAGCGGCAAACACGGTGATCAATGTTGACCTTCCCTGGAACCCCGCGGTACTGGAACAGCGTGTCGCTCGAGCTTACCGCATGGGCCAGGAAAATCCGGTACAGGTATTCGTCCTGGTTACCGAAGAAACCATCGAGGAAAAACTACTAAGTACTCTTTCCGCAAAGCATGATCTAGCGCTTGCCGCGCTGGACCCCGAAAGCGACGTGGACCAAGTGGATCTCGCCGGCGGTATCGAAGAACTTCGCCGCCGTCTCGAGGTTCTGCTTGGCGCCCGGCCGGAAGCTCCATCCGACGAAAGTCTCCGCCGCGAAAGTGAACTCGCGGTAGCCCGAATTGCTGTGGAACACAAAGCCCGCCGCGAACGGCTCGCTATCAGCGGCGGAAACCTGCTCAGCGCCGCGTTTCAATTCCTGGGCGAACTGTTTCCGGCGCCATCGAACTCGCCGGAATCCAATGCGGCTGCGAATACATTGGCGGCAACACTGAAGCAAAGCCTTACCGATCTTGTGGAACAAGACGATCACGGCCGTCAGCGGCTGACCTTCGCGCTACCTGACGCAACAGCTCTCGATGGGCTGACGAACGTCCTCGCACGCCTGTTGGTCCGGACTCAGTCGGCATAAGTAACAGGGTTGTGTTCGAGCGCCTGAGTGAGTTGTTCCGGTAATGTCATCCTGTGCGTACCGTTGCTTCCCCAACAAGCACCGCCTTGCCGCCGACACGGACTTGGCGGATCTGGCCATCGGCCATAGCAATGGAGATATGGATCTCGCTCGGCCTTCCCATCTTCACACCTTGGCGGTGACGATGTGCGCTCGACCGGCGTCTGGATGGACTGCGCCGTACTCGATCAAGTAGGCACCCAGCGGGCCACTCGCCGCCCCAGTCGCCGGATCTTCAGGAACGCCAAATGCCGGCGCAAACATTCGACTGAATACTGTCGCGTCGTCCTCTTCCCCGGGTTGGAGTGTGAAGACGAAGACGCCGATCTCGTCTATGCCGGCCGCCTGACAAATGCCGAGCAATGCCCTTCGGTCAAGCTCGGCTGTGTTTACCGCTTCGCGGGACACGAGTGGCACATACATCGTCGGGTCCTTGCGTACATTTTCAGGTTTTTGTCCTCACGAACAGAAGTCTGGACTCAACGCTCTGTTGTTCCAGACAACCAGCTCCTGGAAACCCCAAGTAGCGACTCCTCGGGACGGCGAGGCCTGTAAGCGGCATCGGCAACCACGAAGGCATCGCCGGATGCAACCCACGACGCAATGTCTGTGGTAACACGCTCAACGAGATAGGTAAGCGCAAGGACGAGAAAGTCCGGGCGTGGCGCGACAACCTTGTCGCGTTGATCACGACATTGCCGACTCTTTCACCGCTGATTCCCGTGAACGCATCCCAAAGGCCAGGCTCCCATGCGGCAGAAAGCGCGTGGTGGCGGCGCCGCCCGCCCGGGACCCGCCAGACTCGCCGACCGCACCAGGTCGCTGACAAGAACCCAAGCTCCTCTCCAGTCGATGTCCTCCGCTTGAAATGAATTAAGGATTCTTGCCGCGCCAAGCCGCGGCAAAGTCCTGGATTGAACGTTCCCCTGGACGCACCCCCTTGAAATTCCTACCTTCCGCCGCGTGGTAGGGCACATACGGAGCATCAGTCCGCGACCTGTATATACGCGGGCTCGGCCCCGAGCGAAGCGAGGGGGCCTATTGGCGGCCGGACTCACCGCTGTCTCACTGCCATTGTGTATTTGGACCCGGCCTACCGTCGAAAACCCAACGGGTCCCATCTGGTTATTCGGCGGCGTTCATATATCCGGCCTCGCCGAAGCGGTAGCACAACGATGCATTGGTTCTAGAGAGACTGGCCCCAGCGATAGCCTACCCAGATTCCGGCGATTCCGCCGAGGATGGAAAAAACAAATCCAGAAATTGAAATGGCATCGCCGCCCCAAAGCACCGGCAGCATGTTGCCGAGCGTGGAACCAACGAACAATCCGATCCAGACAAATTTCTTGGTCATGATCGCAGGCCGCGCTACTTTCGATCAGAATCGCGCCACTATGATAACGGGTGATACACTGAAATTCTCTTTGGGATTCGGGAGCCTGATCGTCTTTACGATTCCTTTCGCTTCCGGTTGCCCGAAGTTCTGATGCAGACTCAAATCCTCTCACCCCACACCATCCTACAGGCGCGGGGCGGACAACGTTTCGCCCCGCCCATCAAAAACTAAAAAGACACGAATGATGTCGAGAATCATCTCAAGGCGGATTTTGTTTTCGAATGCGATTCGAACCAAAATCCTGCGCCGAAGTAATTTGTGAGATAATTTTTCGGGGAAATTTGAACCGCATAGGAAGCCTCGCCCAAGAGCTGTTCTTCCATCCTTTTCCCGCAGAGCTTTCGAAGGTTTCTCAAAGGACAGTGAGTACATGGCAAAGAAAATCTACGTTGGAAATCTTTCGTATCAGACAACCGAAGCCGATTTGACGAGCCTGTTCGAACAGGTTGGAACTGTCGAATCGGTGCAAATCATAACCGATCGCGATTCGGGACGCTCAAAGGGCTTCGCCTTTGTGCAAATGAGCGACCACGAGGCCGCAGAGAAGGCCATCGCACAGTTCAACGGCAAGGAAGTCAATGGACGTGAATTGACAGTAAACGAGGCACGGCCAATGGAACGACGCGAGTTTGGATCTCGCGGTTCGGGCCGTGGGTCCGGCCGGGGCGGTCGTGGCGGCTAGGGTCGATACTGATAGTTAGTCGTAGGGAACGGAGGGTTCTTTGGATAAAGAATTTGATGCCGGAGCCTTACTTGGATTCAGCGACGAAGCAGTGCTCTACTGCCAGGGACTGCGGATACGATTGCGAGACAGTATGTAATGGAGTACGCGAATGCTTCAGAATCGCGCAAAGGGAATGGAAGCTCAGGAGCCACGAATTCCGGCGGGTTTATTCAGGCCGAGCCGCAATTTTATCCGATCCGCTCTGGACAGGATGTATGACAAGTACCTCCGTATCAGCCAGGGTAAGTAATTGCTCATTTTTGGTTGATGTCTGAAATTCGACTGGGCAAAAGGGTTAAGTTTTGACCATAGCGTTGCTCCAAGAGATTGATCCAGGCCTTGCAATCGGTCGGCATGGATGCGATTTCTAATTCATAGCCTTCCGCCAGAACGCCATTCCAGTAGACCCAGACCTGGACAGCTTCTTCCTGGATACTCCAACGGATGTCAGCGGAAACGTAATCGCCGTAATCAGGTAGCGCGTTCATAACGTCATTTTCGGGCGAATACCCTTCTACTATCGGGGCACGCTTGGAGCAATGGGCCGACAGGGGTAGCTTTGTGGGGACTTGTAGGAAATCAGGCGCGATTGCTGCACCTATGCCGCCGTGGTCAAAGGCCCGCTGTGCTCGTAAACGCGCACCAGATAAATGCTCAACATTCGGCGTTGCCAACCGCTGAAATCGACGCGGCACCATTGAACATCCCGGCCCAAGAAGACACTCGGCTGAACGTCCAGAACAGTTCCCGTCAAGCCCAGACAATCCGATTCGACCAGCCATCGAACCCGAACGCGATCACCCGGTCTGAACATGGATCAACCTGCACGTCCCTTCGCGCGCAAATATGTTCGTCACTCGCCGGGACAACACAGGTCCCCATCGCGAAATCCATTAGGATTTCGGTTCAGGCGGCGGTCCAAACGGACCGAAGTCTTGCCACATGCGCTCTCGAAATTTCTCGCGTTCTTCCGGCGTCATCGCAGCCCACCGTTCGGACATCGAACGCGCCCATTGACCTCCGCGATGAAGCCTCGGCCGACCGATGAAGCCGCCGAAGAGAATCTTCGACAGAATTAGAAGACCGACAGCCTGCCAATAGCTGATCGTTCGCAGGCCGAAAATGGCTGGCGCGAGCCAGTTCCAAAGGCCCATGACCACAAAGCCGAATACGGCCAGCATCACTACGCCGAACAAAAGAAATTTGAAGAAGCGTACTTTTCCAAATCTGTGTCGGTGGGGTCTGTTTTGATCTGTCATATTCGTCCTCGTTACTGGATAAATTCCTCGTAAATCTCTCGCAGACGTTCGCGAAGATGGACCACGGCATAATGCTTCCGCGAGATTAATGTGTTCACACTGACGCCGGTTTCTGCGGCAAGGTCCTTGAAACTGCGGCCCTCGAACTCGTGCGCGATAAATACGTCGCGCTGTTCTTCAGGCAACTCGGCCAGAGCAGTGTCCAGTGCCTGCCAGAACAGGCTTTGCAGATAGGCATCTTCGGGACCGGCCGCTTGCGAAGAAGGGACATCCTCGGGTCTGAGTTCTTCAAAACGTGCAGATTTCCTCGTTCGGAAGAAGTCCGTGATCCGATTCTTTGCCACTCGGAAAAGCCATGCGCCGACCTGCTCGATTTCGGTCAGCCGGTAGGCTTGAACGAACTCATAGAAAACATCCTGCAAAATGTCTTCGACCGTTCCTTCATCAGGCACCCACTTTCGGATGAAATTTCGCAGACGGTTTCTCTGTCCTTCAATTGCGACGGTGATGTCCTCGTCTGCGGCCATTTGCTTCAGTGCCGACTCGCTCGCCATCATCTGTGTAGACGAATCAGAGTTGCGGATATTTTATGGAAAATTCAAAATGCGTTCGTTCGGCACTTGCCCGGCCGCCGAACCGCGTTCGATTCTCCTACGCTTCACCAAAGCAAATGTCACGCTGGAAAATGTCAGCGTGCATTTCGTGGTGGTGTGAGCGTTTCGCTGCGAAACAAGGACATTCGCTCAGCCAAGACGGTCCGATCATTTCCTGATGTTCACACTCGGTCAGAACGTGATGGGGTGCCCCCGCAGACTTGCAGTCTGACTAGTTTGTCTCCGACTTCCACGAAACTGTCAAATGACTGACTATTGGATTTGTCAGCCTCCAGCAATGAGCGTTGATGGTCGACATATAGTCACGTTGCTCCCCACAAACCCAGCGTGAATAATTCCGATAACCGATGGGACTTCCGAAAGAAATACCGGCGAACCACTTGTACACCCTGTACCATCGCGTCAAAAGTAAAACCGTGTGGATGTTTGCACGAAAAGGGATAGACGCTGCTCACAATGCCGTGACGCAAGAAAGGTGATAGCTGACGGGCGATGTGCGGAAGGGACACCAGTTTCGGGGTGTGGCGGTTGAGCACAACACGAGTACGCACAAGAGCACCGAATTCCCAACGTGGATCCGCTGCAGGTGCGGACTATACCAAGGTGGCCGGAATTCGGCTTTCCCCCTTTTGGAGAAACCCGCCCACGAACTGAAAATGGAAGTCGCGCATTCAGCGGCCGTGTACAGGCTTACGTGCTGTGTTGAGCCACATTGATGGCCGGAAAATCGGCCGCACGTCCGCTGCCTGTCGTGAATGCTCGATTTTCAACGAGGCGGGGCTTTTGGATGGCAGGAGTTTTCCGTCACATTGGAATGAAGGAAACTCGCGAGAGTCACCGCGCTCGCTTTTTGCTCACGCCGCCGCTTCGCGAACACCTGCGACGATCTGGCTGAGTTCCTCGACCTTCTGATCCCACGACTCGGAATCCATTTGCGAAGAGATGCGAATCTGCGGACCGGTCTGGCCGCTTTTGAGGATCGTATCGATGTGGTTTAAAACCTCGAGCTTGTTACGACCGATCCGGACAAGATGTTTAAGTCTCGCCGCTTCCGGAATGGCGCTGGACACGACAGGCAAGCCCGCGGCCAGGTACTCACGCAGTTTCAGGGGATTTGCAGCAATGGTCAGTTCGTTCATGACAAATGGGAGAATCGCAACGTCGAAGGCCTTGACGTAACCGGGGAGAGCGTCATAAGTCTTCTGGCCGAGCAGGTGCACATTCGGGAGCCCCTCGAAGAGTCTCACGTCGGTGGCGATCTTGCCGATTAGCGCGAAATTCCAGCCAGGACGCGCGACGGCGAGGAACCGAATGAGCTCCAGATCGACCCAATCCGCGATCAAGCCGAAGAATCCGATCACCGGCTTTGACAGCTCCTTCATTTCATCGGGAACCATCGTTTGGGGATCGCAAGCTTTGCGGAAATGTGCTGCATCGACACCGTGGGTAACAAGGAATGTGTTTTTGTTATGAGGCTTCTTCGTTTCATAAAGCCGCTCCGACGAGACAATCACATAATCACATTTCTCCATGAGCTGGCGCTCGAGCTGGAGGATGGCTTCTTTATCGGTGCCTGTGAATTCCGAGTACTCATCGACACAGTGATAAACAATCGTCTCCTCGCCAAGAGAGCCGGCCACATTGCCGGATGCCGGGTAGAAGGTCCAGAGAAGCGGCCGCTCGAAACTCAACTGCCGACACACGCGGCGAACACTCCACTTCAGCACATTTCGGTTAACCCAACGGGCGACGCGGCTTCCGAAGAATGGAACCGCGATCGGCGAGTACACATACAGTTGGTTGTCGACTTTCTGATGTCCTCTGGCGAAGTCGCGAAATTTGTTGGCGATGCGTTTCAGGTCGTAAGCCGACGTGGTTGGCTTGCGATTACCGATGGAGTTGATCCAGAGCACGCGGTTGTGTTTTGCAAACCGAAGCATGACATGCTTCTTGCTGAGCGGATCGCTGTCCCAATCGTTGGCAAAGCAGATGATATCCCGGCCGTGAATCATAGGGAGTTTTGGAGCACGCATCTTTCCAGCTTTGCCTGTAGCGGCGGTGATGCAAGGATGGGAATAAGCTCGATTCCAATTCGTTCGCAGCTTCTATGACATCGCCGGCGGTCATAGACCGCCGCTACAGTGTGCAAAGCTATTCCAGCAAGCGAATGTTCATTCCACCCCCTCGACCAACTCCACCAATCCCGTTAAGGTACTCCAGAGGAAGACGATACGCCGGTTGTCGAATGCGACCGCGGGAGCCGGGTCTGTGATGATGCGAAAGCCGCGCTCACGCAGAAAATCCACGGATTCACTCAGTGAAGGCACTTCATAACAAATGTGGTAGGTTCCGGCCTTAATCCTTTCCAGCCACTTGTGAGCAGGACTTTCTTCGTGCTCTGGGGCAATGAGCTCGATCATGAGTTCCCCGGCACGAACCATCAGAGCAATCGAAGCCTTCTGCAGTGGATCGTAAATTCGTTTCTTTTCCGAATAGCCCAAGGCCTGATACAGCTTCACGCATTCGGAAAGCTTTTTCGTAACAATGCCGACATGATGGAGTCGCATGGGTACCGAGGTAGCAAGTTTCCTGCCGGGTCCGACGGCGGCAGTCCAATTGCAAAAACCGCACTAGGGAAAAATGACGATGAAACCTTTAAACCATCTGTGGCTCCGCACGACTGCAGGTTTGCCGCAGCCACCCCTCCTCTGCGAGGAGGGGAATACTCCACATTCGACATTTCTTCAATTCATTCACACCTTCTATGAGCGCCCGTTCTTCTGCGGATGAAGGAGGTTCGGGCGGTTCGCGAAGCGCAAGCGCGGCAGCGCGCAGCCTCAAGAAATAGACCGCCCCTTCTAGAGCACGCTTATCGTTTCTGCGGACGCGAGAGCACCTGAAGCACTACGGTGCTCAGGATGTCGGGAGTGTAGCTTCGAAAGCGGCTGTGGAGCGGAAATCCGTTGCCGAGAGCACGACGCGAGTCTTCATCGACGTGCGGTTTCCAAAACAGTAGCTCGTGCCCGCATTCAGAATACAAATCCGCGAATTCGCTCGCGCGGAGGCGGTTGTGATAGGCAAACTGATTTCCGGCAAGTCGAACCCATTCGGCATCGGAGTATCG
>Ga0209376_1000635_pt1 | contig 37973 bp, 41 predicted proteins | sample GraSoiAngelo_134_FD_185891 | JGI IMG/M metagenome (GOLD analysis project Ga0209376, IMG submission 185891) | Grasslands soil microbial communities from the Angelo Coastal Reserve, California, USA - 14_0929_05_30cm (SPAdes) (version 2) | ecosystem: Environmental > Terrestrial > Soil > Grasslands ...
CCTCCGCGATGAGTCGTGCAGGGTGAACAGGCGACGAGTCCGACTCGGTCATCGTCTTGTCGCGCGCGCGGGCCTCCGCCTCGGCCTTCCTCAACTGCTCGAGCCAGGCGTGCCGTTCCGGAGTTCCGTCCGCGGCCGCAGCCAGCGCCGCCAGCGCGGCTTTTACATCGCCGAGGATCGAGACCTCGGCCGGTCTGTGCTTGCGATGGCCGTCGACGTCGACGTAGACGATCTTCGCGTCGTCGGCAAAGACGGGTGGCTGGCCGAAGTTGAGGCGGAAGTCGAGCGGCACGCCGACGACGAGAATGAGGTCGGCCTGACCGAGTGCCTGGCCGCGAGCGCGGGAGAATAACAGCGGATGGCCGGGCGGCAGCATGCCGCGCGCCATTCCGTTGACGGATGTCGGCAGGTGCGCGGCTTCCACGAAGCGGCGCAGCTCGTCCTCCGCATGAGCCCACCAGACCGCGCCACCCGCGATGACGGCGGGGCGCTGCGCGTCGCGGACGAGGCCGGCCACGCGCCGGACCGCATCCGGGTCGGGCGGCGGCCCGGGGTCGGATGTGAGGTGCTCGGTGGCCTCGGGAAGGTCGGCCGCGCCGAAGAAAACGTCTATCGGAATGTCCATGAACACCGGTCCTGTGCGGCGGCTCAGCGCCGTCCGCATCAGCTGGAGCACGCACGCGAAAGCGTCCTCGGGCGATTCGAGCGTCACCGCCTGTTTGGTCAGCGTCTTCACCACCGCGACGTGATCCATCTCCTGGAGCGAGCCCATCCCCCAGCGCGCGACGGGCGCGCGGCCGCCGAGCACGAGCATCGGGCCGTCGCCGGACTGCGCCTGGGCCAGCGCGGTCACCGCGTTGGTGACGCCAGGCCCGGCGGTGACCGCGGCCACTCCGCACTCGCGCGTCACCTTGGCCCAACCCTCGGCCGCGAAGGCGGCCGACTGCTCGTGGCGCACATCGACGATGCGAATGCCGTGCTCGGTCGCGCCGGTGAGGATCGGCCAGATGTGGCCGCCGTTCAATGTGAAGAGGTGGCTGGTGCCGGCGCGCTTGAGCGCCAGAGCGATGAGCTCGCCTGTGTTGCCCGAGTCAGCCAACGCGCTTGGCCCACGGCATGGCGGGAGTGTTGAACGCGGCCTGGGGATCGCCCTCGCGGCCCGTCAGGATGATGCCGCCGGCGGCGTTCATCGAGCGTCCGAGCCAGTCGATCGCCTTCTTCGCCACCTCCGCCGGGTCCATGCCGTGCTCCAGCTCGACGATCGCCACGCGGCAGAGGCCGAGGCGGATGAAGGCCTCGCCCACCCCCGTTCCGCAGACGGCACCGTGCCGGTCGTCGGCGTAGAGACCTGCGCCCGGGATCGGTGAGTCGCCGATGCGGCCTGCCAGCTTGCCGGTCCGGCCACCCGTCGAAACGGCCACTGCAATGTGGCCGCCGTCGTCGCGCGCCACCGCCCCGACCGTGTCGGCACCCTGGGAAAGCTCCTGGCGTTTGCGGTCGGTGATGAAGATCGAGGGGTCGGCCATCTCGACTCCCTGCTCGCGCGCGAAGCGGGACGCGCCCTCGGCCGCAAGCAGCACGTGCCGGCCGTCTCGCATGACGGCCAGCGCCAGGTCGATCGGGTGCCGGACGTCCCGCAGGCACGCCACTCCGCCGGCGCTTCGATCCCGCCCGTCCATCACGCCGGCGTCCAGCTCGACCACGCCGTCGGCGTTCAGGCACGCGCCGATGCCGGCGTTGAGGAGAGGCTCGTCCTCCATGTGGCGCACCGCGGCGACTGCTGCTTCGAGCGCGCCGCCGCCGATGCGCTCCCAGCCCACCTCGAGCGCGCGCTCGACCGCGGCCTGCCTATCGGCGAGCTCGGACTCCGGGACCGGGCCGGCGCCGCCGTGGACGATGAGGGCAGGCGTGGGCATCACGCTCAGGTTAAGCCCTCACCCTGACCCTCTTCCCCCAAGCGGGAGAGGGTTACCTAGACCGGTTGGTAGGCCAGGTTTTGCGTTGTTCGGCGCTCGGTTACGCGCCGGTCGATGAACAGTACGCGCCGGCCGGGCGCTGCCCGCTCCGGGTTGCGGCGCTCGCCGAAACGGCGTTCCACCTCCGAGCGCCTCTTGGCCACGCGGCGGTCGCGCTCGGGCGACGAGTCGGAATCTGACGGCATGTGTCCCCTCCCCTGAAAACTGAGGCTGATGCTATAGCACCGGACCGCCGAGCGTCCGGAGTTTTTCGTCCCAACGGCGCTCGGACTTCCGGCGCTCCAGCTCGTCGCCGGCACCCTTGTCGACGAAGGTCGCGTAACGGGTCAGGCGGGGGTGGACTTCGGACGCCAGCCGGAACATCTCCTGCGCGACGAACCGGTAGTCGGGATGGCCCTGAGGGGTGGTCCGCAGCTCGCACAGGTGGTACAGCTCGCGCAGGTTGACGCGGAAATACCACCTCACGCGGTAGGCGAGCGGGACGACGTATTGCGCGAGCGCCGGGCCGATATCTGCCTCCATCCGTTGGTGGGCGGCGGTGGCGCTGTCCATAGCCCGCCGGAAGGCCTCGTCCATCCCGAGATCGGCGAGCGCCGGCGGCAGGTCGTAGCCAAGCGACGTGCCCAGTAGTTGGCGTTCCTGGGTGAGCATTCGGTGGCGATGAAGATCGCGGTAGGCCGCGAAGTTGGCGACGATCTCGAACTCGTATTGGGCCCGCTCGAGCGCCCTGGGCGCCCGCTGCCGGCGGTTGGCGCGGCCGCCGAGAAGGGCCTCGAGGACGGCGTCGGGGTCCGCCTGGATAGAGCTGTCGAGCGGCGTGTCCGAGTACGTATACAGGGCCGCCTGCACGACCTTCCGCTCCGCGTCGGCGTCGAAGCTCAGGAGCCGGACGCCGGGCTTCGCCTCGCCCCCGGTCCGGCGCGCGACCTTCTGAAGCGAAGTACGGATCCTGACGAGCCGCTCGGCCGCCGGCTTGCCGTAGCGGTCGTCGACCGCCCGCTTGACGAACGACGGGATGACCTCGGCCAGCTCGCGGTGCAGGTCGGTCGCGAGGGCACGGCACTCGGGCAGCTCGCTGGCCGACATCTTCGTGATGAGGTACTCGAACGCGCGGCCGTTGCCGAACAGCCCCAGGTTCGTGAGCGTGCCGGCCGGCAGGAGTCCGCGCAGCAGGTCGAGCGCCTTGGCACGGGTCGCGGACTTCCATGCCCGGTCGGTCTCGTCGGGCTCGATCGGAAAGCGCTCGCGGATGGCCGTGGTCAGCGGCTCCAGCAGGCTGCTGAACGTCTCGAAAAGCGCGTCCGCCGCCGGCTCATAGGCGGGGTGGGAGAGCTCCGGCCCCCGATGGTAGAGGCGCCGGCCGTCGGGCCCGGGCCGGTCGAAGCGCACGTAACGCGTCGACTTCTCCAGCGGCGAGATGCCGATGCGGCTGTCCTCCAGCGCCTTGGCAGCCAGCGTGGAGACCCGCTCCAGGGCCACATGCGCGCCGGCGAGCTCGGCGACCGAGTCGTCGCCGTAGCCGACCAGCACGCGCTCATAGAACTCCTCCGCGCGCTTCACGGCCACCATGTCGTCCACGTCCGCTGGGGTCCCCACGCCGAAGACGTGGGAGGCAGCGATGCCTGCGAACCCCGACTCGGGATCGTTGATGAACTCGTCAAGGAGCACCCTACGCAGGCTCTTCTCGGTCCGCGAGTAGCGCGAGAACAGGGCCCCTTTGACCACTTCCGGCAGGTTGCGCAGGGCGAACACCGGCCGGTCGAGGTTGGTGAAGTAGCGGCTCAAAAGCGCGGCTTCGGAGGGGGAGAACTCCACAGGCGCATGGTAGCCCCGCACCGCTTCTCCCCGGTTTGTCCCCAAGTTCTGAGAGTAGGTAGGGTGAGGGTGTGGAAGCGACGGCGATCCGGGTGGGCGGCACCGACTGGGTGGAGCGTTGGCGCAAGCTGGTTCTCGATCGCGAAAATACGGCCGCACACGGCCACAGCGATCCCAATTACTGGGACCGCCGGGCCGCCACTTACGCGCGTTCTACGGGCAATCGGGTCGACCAGTTCCTGGCGGTGGTCGAGCCGTTCGTCTCGCACCGCAAGACGCTGATCGACGTCGGCGCCGGCGCCGGCCGGCACGCGGTGCCGCTGGCGGAGAAGCTCGAGTGGGTCACCGCGGTGGAGCCGTCCGAGGGCATGCGTGCCCACCTGCCGGCGCTGCCCAACCTGACCGTCGTCGCGAGCGCCTGGGAGGACGCCGAGGTCGCGCCCGCGGACCTGGTCATCTGCTGCCACGTCCTCTACGGCGTTGCCGAGGTCGTTCCTTTCGTCGAGAAGCTCGAGCGCTCGGCGCGCGAGCGTGTCTTCATCATGCTGCGCGAAGGTCCGGTCCCCCACCCAGCCAACGTGCTGCGCGACCGCATCGCGCCCTCACCGCTTCCGCCGATCACGCAGTTCTCCGACCTTTTCATGCTGCTGCTGCAGCTCGGCATCGCCGCCGATGTGACATTCGTCAGGTACCCGGTGGTGAATCGGTACCGCAGCCTCGACGAGGCGGTGGCCGATTGCAAGCCGCTGTTTGGCGACGGCTGGGAAGAGCCGCGCACGCGACGCCTGCTGGAGGAGATGCTCGTCCGCGACGGCGACGAGCTCGTCTACGACGGCGGCGTCACCGTTTCAGGCATCGCGCATTGGCAACCACGAACGACCTAGTCATTCGGCCGGCGAGGCCGTCGGACCGCGACCGCGTCGCGGAGATGACCAGCGACATCTGGGACGGCCACGACTACATCGCCCGCGTCTTCGACGACTGGGTGGCCGACGCGAGCTCCGCATTCCAGGCTGTCGAGGTGGACGGCGTCGTGGTCGGGCTGCACCGCCTGCGTCCTTATGCGCCCGGCCTCATGTGGTACGAGGGCCTCAGAGTCGCCACCTCCCACCAGCGCCAGGGCATCGCGAGGGCAATGCTCGAGTCGGCCATCGCCGAGGCACGCGAGCAGGGATTCGCGGAGCTTCGCCTCGCCACATACAACGAGATCGCGTCGCACCTGTTCGAGTCGGCGGGGTTCAAACCTTTGCTCGACATCCGGTGGTGGCGCGCCCCGCGTGTCGAGGGCGGCGAGCCGGCAAACATGCCGGATCCGGTCGAGGCCGAGAAGCTCTGGAAGATGGCCGCGTCGAGCCCGGGCTTCGAGATGTACAACGGCGTAAGCGCGGACTTGAACGGCGCGCGCAATCTCGAGGCTGCCGAGCTGGGCAGGCTGGCGAGCCGCGGCATGCTGCGCGTCGCGCCCGGCGGCCGCGCGCTCGCCGGGCTCCGGCGCCCGTGGAGCGACAACGTGGCGGTGGCGTTTCTGGCCGGCCGCGGTGCGGCCCTTCGCGACCTGCTCTTTGCCCTGCGCTATGAAGCCGACGCCGACGGCGCCGACCACGTCACCGTCGCGCTTCCACGCGGCCATCCAGCCGCGGATGACATGAGGGCTACGGGATACGATTTCGCGAATGCCGAAGACACGGCGTTCATCTACGGCCTCCAGCTGAAGCCGGCCGCCAACACTTAGTGACGCGGCGCTACGTCGTCATCGGCAACGGCATCGCCGGCCAGACCTGCGCGGAAGAGCTGCGCAAGCTGGACGCGGAAGCGTCGATCGTCATGATCGCGGCCGAGAAACATCCGCTTTACAACCGCGTCGCACTTCCGCGATATCTGCGCGGCCAGGTGCGGCGCGAGAAGGTCTTCATGCGCACCGCCGAGGACTACGCGACGCGCAACCTCGAGATCCACTTCGAGACGTGGGTGACCGACATCGACGTGCGTGAGAAGGTCGTGCGCACGAATCGCGACCAGTCGTTTCCATATGACGCGCTGCTGATCGCGACCGGCGGCAGGCCCAAGCCGCCGCCGTGGCCGGGATCCGATCAGGTGTCTCAGGTGCTCGGCTTCCAGACCATCGACGACACCGACGCGATCATCGCCAGGGCGGACTCGGCGGAGCGCGTGCTGGTGATGGGCGGAAGCTTCATCGGCTACGAGCTGGCTGAGGGCGTCAGCTATCGCAAGACCGCGAAGGTCACCTGGATCATGCGCGGGCCGTGGTTCCTGCGCTACGTGCTCGACGAGGAGGGAGGGCGGCTGTGCCGCGAGATGGGCGAGGCTCAGGGCGTCGAGTTCCTCACGTCCGACGAGGTCCAGAAGTTCAGCCGGTCCAATGGAAACTTCATGGCCGAGACCGTCAGCGGGAAGCGCGTGGATTTCGACGTCCTTACCTATGGCGTCGGGCTCGACTACTACACGGAGCCCACACGAGGCACCGGCATCGAGCTCAACAAGGGCGTGGTCACCGACGCCAAGCTGCGGACCAACGCGCCGGACGTCTACGCCGCGGGCGACGTCGCCGTCTTCTACGACCTCATGGTCGAGCGCCACAACCAGATGGGCACCTGGGACAACGCCGAGGCGCACGGCAAGATCGCGGCTCGCAACATGGCCGGTGCTGACGAGGGTTTCTTCGACGTGCCGACGTACACGACCACGATGTTCGGATCGACGCTGGCGGTGGCCGGCGTCACGCCCGACGTGCAGCCCGACCTCGAGTCGGTCAGGACATACAGCTTCGAGGAGAAGTTCTACCGCAAGCTCTTCTTCAAGGACGGCCGTTTGGTCGGCGCGATCATGATCGGACCGCCCAAGGGCCGCAAGAAGTTGATCGAGATCATGCGCTCGCGACAGAAGATCGAACGGCCGAGGGAAGAGCTGCTCGATCCGGCGAACCTCAAGGACTGAGATGGCCGGCTGGCACGCAGTTCCCGAGTACGCGTTCCTCACGCACTGGCGCTTTCGCGCCACCGCGCGGGAGGTCTACGACATCCTGGCCGATCCGATCGGCCTGGCCCGCTGGTGGCCGTCCGTGTACCTCGACGTCAAAGAGCTGAAGCCCGCCGCCCCCGATGGCAGCGGACGCGTCATCGGCCTTTGGACTAAGGGTTTCCTGCCCTACACGCTGAAGTGGAACTTCACGGTCACCGACTCGACGCCTCCGACCGGGTTCAAGCTCGTCGCCCACGGCGACTTCGAGGGCACGGGCGTGTGGACGCTGAAGCAGGTTGGCGACTTCGTCGACGTGACCTACGACTGGCGGATCGCCGCCGAGAAACCGCTCCTCCGGTACGGCAGCTTCGCGCTGCGACCGTTCTTCGCCGCCAATCACCGGTGGGCGATGGCCCGGGGCCAGGAGAGCCTCGAGCTGGAGCTGCGGCGGCGCCGAGGCGAGAAGGACGTCCCCGCGCCGCCCGGCGTGAAGTCCAGGTAGCAAACCGCCGCATCCCGTCGTATTCTTCGCTGTGAATAGATGCCGTTCGCTCACAGCGAATCTGCGCGGTCAGTCAGGGAGGCGCTCGGAGCCGTGCTCCGCGGGCGGCGCCAGGCCGCCCGGCGGACGCTGAGCGAGGTGGCCGCCGAGGCCGGGCTCTCGCCGGCTCACCTCTCGGAGGTGGAACGCGGACTCAAGGAGGCCTCGATCGAGCGCTTGCTGGCGGTCTCGCACGCGCTCGGCGCCCGGCCGGCCGAGATCTACGCCGACCTGGCTCGGCTGCTGGGAGCCGACACCGAGCGCCCGGCGTGGCCCGAGGATCCGCCCGCGAAGCTGCGGCTCGCCACCGTGGGGATGCCGCTCGAGGCTTTGCGCAGCGTCGCCGACTTCAGCGCCTACCTCGCGATGGCCAACCCGCCGCCGAGGCCGCGGCCGCGAATCGGTTTCGAAATGAGGAGTGGACGATGATGAACCTGATCCCGACAGTGATCACCAACGACGGGCGCGGCGAGCGCGCCTACGACATCTACTCGCGGCTGTTGAAGGACGGCGTGATCTTCGTGCGCGGCGTAATCGACGACGACCTCGCCAGCACCGTCACCGCGCAGCTCCTCTTCCTCGAGAACGAGGCCCCCGAGCGCGACATCAGCGTCTACATCAACAGCCCCGGCGGCTCACTGACCGCGGCGCTGTCCGTCTACGACGCGATGCAGTACGTCGGACCGAGCGTGAGCACCCTCTGCACCGGGCTCGCCGCCAGCGGCGCGTCGATCCTGCTCGCCGGCGGTGCGAAGGGCTCGCGCCTGTCGCTGCCGCACGCGCAGATCCTCATCCACCAGCCGTTCACGCAGGGCATCCAGGGCCAGGCTACGGACATCCAGATCCACGCGCAGGAGATCCTGCGGCAGCGCGAGCAGGTCGCTCGCATCTACGCCAAGCACTGCGGGCGGCCGCTGGAGGACGTCGAGCGCGCGATGGAGCGCGACTTCTTCATGACCCCAGAGCAAGCCAAGGAGTGGGGCCTGATCGACCTCATCGTGGAGAAGAACCCGGCAGCCCTGAAGCCGGCCGCGACGACCTAGCGCCCCCGCCCCGCGATTTGTATACAGCGGCGGGTTATTTCCGCTGAATTCCCCGCGTTTGTATACAAACCGCGGCGATCGCCGCGTTTCTTTAGACTCCCCGCACGGTGCAGCGCGAGTACCACAAGGAGCACAGCCACGCCCTCGGCCGTGACATGGAGCTGCTGCACTTCGGGAGCGCCGGCCGTCCTCTCCTGGCGTTTCCGACCTCGATGGGCCGATTCTACCAGTGGGAGGACTTCGGGCTCATCGGCGCCGTCGCGGACTGGATCGACAGCGGCGCCCTCCAGGTGATCTGCGTCGACAGCATCGACGACGAGTCCTGGTACGCGCGAGGCTTGCCGCCCGCCCAACGCATCGCGCGCCACCTGCAGTACGAGACCTACATCCTCGAAGAGGTCCTGCCTCGCCTTCCCGGTCCACCCGTGGCCGCCGGCGCGTCGTTCGGCGCGCTGCATGCGGTGCTGCTCGCGCTCCGGCACCCGACCCGCATGGGCGGCTTCGTCGCGATGAGCGGCGCCTTCGACACCGCGCGCTGGCTCGACGGCTACCACGACGACAGCACTTACTTCACGAATCCGATCGCGTTCCTGCCCGGGCTGAACGACGAGGCATACCTTGGCCCTCTGCGTTCGATGCCGGCCAAGGTCGTGGCGACCGGCGAGGGCGACCCGAACGTCGCCGACTCGATCAAGCTCGGCGGCCTCATGCGGGACAAGGGACTTGACGTCCGGCTGGATATCTGGCCCGGGTGGGCGCACGATTGGCCCTACTGGAAGGACATGCTGCGGACGTACCTGAGCCCCACGAAATCAGAGCCTGCGGCGTGATTTCGCGGGGACCCCTGAGCTCGACGTAATAACGGAGGGCGAGATATGGCTGGCAAGAAGGTGGTGGGACTGCTGGTCGGACGGGAAAACACGTTTCCCGGACCCTTCCTCGACATGGTCAACCAGCGCGGCGCGGACGTCGGAGTCACCGCCGAGCTGGCGGTGTTCGGCGGCACGTCGGAGCTGGAGCCGCCACGCCACGCGGTCATCGTCGACCGCATCTCGCACGAGATCCCGTACTACCGCGCGCACCTGAAGAGCGCGGCGTTGCTCGGGACAGCGGTCATCAACGACCCGTTCTGGTGGGAGGCCGACGAGAAGTTCTTCGAGTGCACGCTCGCGCGCAAGCTCGGCGTCGCGGTGCCGAAGACGGTGGTGCTGCCCAACAAGGACTACATCCCGGACATCGACCACCAGAAATCGCTGCGCAACCTGAAGTACCCGATGGACTGGGAGCGCATCGTCGCGTACACAGGCCTGCCCGCCGTGCTCAAGCCGAACACGGGCGGCGGCTGGAAGGACGTCTACATCGTCCACTCGATCGACCAGCTGCTCTCTGCGTTCGACCAGACGGGGAAGAAGACGATGATCCTGCAGGAGTTCATCGACTGGGACGATTACGTCCGCTGCATCTGCATCGGGCGCACCAACATCATGCCTCTCCGCTACAACCCGCGGGCGCCATTCGAGGAGCGCTATGTCATCTCGCAGCCGGTCGAGGGCCCTCTGCACGAGCACGCGATACGCGACGCGGGCACGCTCGTGGAGGCGCTCGGCTACGACATGGACACCGTCGAGTTCGCGGTCAAGGACGGCGTGCTCTACGCGATCGACTTCCTGAATCCGGCGCCGGACTTCGACAACTTCTCCATCAAGGAAGACAACTTCCGCTGGGTGCTCGAGAAGATGACCGACCTGGTGATCGCATATGCGCTCGGCGACAAGACGCCGCCATGGCGGGACGAGCACCGCTGGTGGAAGCACGTCGAGAAGGGCCCGACGCACGACGCCTTGCGCGCGTGACCGATCCGATCGCGGCCTACCACGCGCTGCTCGAAAAGAAGCAGTTCGCGTCGTCGACCGCGGAGACGCTCGCCGAGGCCCAGAGGGCCAGGCGGCTGATGTTCGGCACCCGACTGCTTTCGGTGGCGCTCCGGCCGCAGTTCCTGACCCGCCGGCGCCACGAGCAGGCCGTGCGGGCGGCGGAAGGAGTGCTCAGTGCGCTCACAGTCCTGGAGCGCGCGGTGCTGAAGGACGCCGACCTTCGCGCCGAGCTGTGCCTCGAGCCGGAAGAGGAACCCCTCGCGATGGCCGACCCCGGCTACGGTTTCTCGTCTCCCTCGTCGCGCCTCGACAGCTTCTTTGCGGGCCAGGTGCGCTTTGTCGAGTACAACGCCGAGTCGCCGGCGGGAATGGCGTACGGCGACAACCTGGCCGCTGTCTTCGCCGAGCTGCCGATCATGAAGGCGTTCCGCAAGCGATTCCGGGGCCGCTTCGTGTCCACGCGCAAGAAGCAGCTCAACACGATGCTGCGCGCCTTCAAGCAGTGGGGACCTGGCAAGAGGCCGGTCATCGCGATCGTGGACTGGGAAGGGCTGCCGACGGCGCCCGAGTTCGACATGTTCAAGACCTACTTCGAGGACAACGGCGTCAAGACTGTGATCTGCGACCCCCGGATCCTGGAATTCCGGCGGGGCCGCCTGTATGCGAACGGCACGGCGGTCAACCTCGTATATAGGCGGGTGCTCACGAGCGAGCTGCTCGCGCGCGGGGCCGAGACTCGCGCGCTGCTCGACGCGTACATGGCCGGCGCGGTTTGCGTCATCAACAGCTTCCGAGCCAAGCTGCTGCACAAGAAGCTGAGCCTGGCGCTGCTGTCGGACGAGCGCTACGCGAAGCTCTACACAGCGCAACAGCGGGCCGCGATCCGCAGGCACATACCGTGGACGCGCCGCGTCCGGCCCGAGCTGGCCGACGACATCATTCGGCGACGCCGGCAGCTCGTCCTCAAGCCCAACGACGAGTACGGCGGCAAGGGCGTCATCCTCGGCTGGACCACAGGCCCGGCCGAATGGGAGAAGGCGGTCGCCGAGGCTGCGGCGGGCTGCTACGTGGTCCAGGAGGCAGTCGAGATCCCGAAGGTCAAGTTCCCGGTCGCGCTCGAAAGCCTCCAGTACATCGACCTTGCGGTCGACCTCGACCCCTACCTTTTCAATGGGCGAGCGGGAGGGTTCATGACCCGGGTCTCCGCCGAGGCTCTTCTGAACGTCACGGCCGGAGCGGGCAGCCTGGTGCCAACATTTGTCATCGAGGGATCCGCGTGAGCAAGGACGGGCTGCTGACGATCGGGGTCGAGGAGGAGTACCAGATCATCGACGCGTCTGGGCAGCTCCACTCGCACATCGACACGCTGCTCGCGGCCGCCACTCCGAAGCTCGGGGAGAAGGTCAAGCGGGAGATGATGCAGTCGGTTGTCGAGGTCGGAACCTCCATATGCGAGAACGTCGACCAGGCGCGGGAACAGCTGGCGGACATGCGCGGCACGCTGGCCTACCTGCTGGAGCCTGAAGGCATGCGCATCGCCTGCGCCGGCACGCATCCGTTCTCGCGCTGGCAGGAGCAGCAGATCACCGACCACGACCGCTACAAGATGCTCGAGGAAGAGCTGCAGGACGTGGTGCGGTCGCTGGTCATCTTCGGGCTGCACGTGCACGTGGCAATCCCGGACCGGGAGCATCGCATCGAAGTCCTGAATGAGGCCCGCTACTTCCTGCCCCATCTCCTCGCGCTCAGCACGTCAAGCCCGTTCTGGATGGGACGCAACACAGGACTCAAGTCGTACCGCAGCGTCATCTGGTCGAACTTCCCTCGCACAGGGATCCCGCCTGAACTCAGCTCGTTCGACGAGTACGAGAACTACGTGCAGCTGCTGGTCAAGACGGGATCGATCGACGACGGCAAGAAGATCTGGTGGGACCTGCGTGCGCACCCGACCTTCCCGACGCTCGAGTTCCGCGTCTGCGACATGCCCACGCGGCTGGAAGAGACTATCTGCCTCGCCGCGCTCATGCAGGCCATCTGCGCGAAGTTGCTGAGGCTGCGAGGCAAGAACCTCGGGTTCCGCAAGTACATGCCCGCGCTCATCGCCGAGAACAAGTGGCGCGCGGTCCGCTACGGCATCGATGGCAAGCTCATCGATTTCGGCAAGCAGGAGGAGGTTCCCATGCGAGAGCTCGCGATCGAGCTGCTGGCGTTCGTCGACGACGTCGTCGACGATCTGGGCTCGCGCCGCGCGGTCGAGTACGTGAACACGATCCTGGCCGAGGGGACAAGCGCCGACCGCCAGCTGCGCGTCCTGCAAGAGGGCGGCGACACGCGCCAGGTGGTCGAGATGCTGGCGCGCGAGACCTTGATGCACCGCGAGGGCGCGGCCCGCTAGACATCAGCGGCCTAGTACTCTGATGCGGCCATGACCCGGCGGTACCGGCCGTTCGATCCCTTCGAGCGCGGTCCATTTGAGCCGCCGCGCGAGCTCCGCGTCCCGCGCCCGCCGCGGCGCTTCTGGATTGGCGTCGGGCTTTTCGGCGTCGCGTCCCTGATCTTCATCTTCGCCAGCCCGATCGTCTCGCTGATCACAGAGCTGCAGTGGTACAACGCGCTCGGCTTCAAGGACATCTACACGACGCGGCTGGTCCTCCAGACCGTGCTGTTCGTCGGGAGCCTGGCGATCACGTTCGCTTACCTCTTCGCCAACGCGCTCATCGCGCTCCGCGCGCGCTCCGGGCCGGGCCTGAGGGCGGTGGGCATCAAGCGGCCGATCCTGCGAAGCCCTACCGGCATCGTGGCCCTGATCGCTTCCGCGATCATCGCCCTCATCCTGTCCGGCGGCGCGGGCACGCAGTGGCAGGTGCTGGCGCTGTTTCAGCATGCGTCGCCAACAGGCGTCACCGACCCGGTGCTGGGCCAGGACATCTCCTTCTATCTGCTGTCGCTGCCTTTCCTCCACTCGATCGTGAACTGGGCGCTCGGCCTCGGCTTCATGGGCACGCTGCTCGTCGCGGTGCTGTACGCGTGGCGGGGCGATTCTTTCGACCTGAACTTCAGCCCCCTCGCGATCGCGCACCTGTCGGCCACGCTGGCGGTGTTCGCGGTGGCGCTCGCTGGTTGGCTGTGGCTGGGCCGCTTCGATCTCCTTTACTCGCACAACAGCAGCGTCGTGTGGGGCGCGGCGTACACCGACGTGAACGCCCGCATGCCGCTGATGACCTTCGAGGCAGGCGCGGGCATCGTGCTCGCCGGCGGGCTCGTCGCCAACCTGTGGGTCCGCCGCCTGTGGGTCCCGCTGGCGGCCGCCGGCCTGTTCGTCGCGATGCTTGTGCTCGGCCAGATCTACCCCGCGGTCGTGCAGGGATTCTTCGTCACGCCCAACGCCCAGTCCTACGAGCTGCCCTACATCGAGCGGGAGATCGCGGGCACGCGCAGCGCGTATGGGCTGAGCGATGTGAGCGTGCGCAACTTCACAGGCGACCAGCCGCTGACCGCGCAGGCGGTGCAGAACGACTCAGTCACCGTCGACAACCTTCGCCTGTGGGACTTCGCGCCGCTGCAGGACACCTACGAACAGCTGCAGAGCATCCGCACCTACTACCACTTCTATGACATCGACATCGACCGCTACACGGTCGGCACCCAGTACAAGTCACTGGAGATCAGCGCGCGCGAGTTCGACCTCTCGCGGCTGCCGGCATCGGCGCAGAACTGGATCAACCAGCACCTGCAGTACACGCACGGCTACGGCGTGGCCGCGAGCCCTGTCAACGCGGTCGTCGGAGAGGGATTGCCCGACTATGTGGTGGGCGACATCCCGCCGGCCGGGAAGCTCCCGGTCACCAAGCCGGCAATCTACTTCGGCGAGAACACCGACGACTACGCCATCGCACCCACGAGCATCAAAGAGTTCGATTACCCGAAAGGCGCCCAGGACGTCTATGCGAACTACACAGGCACGCACGGCGTGTCGCTCGATGGCGCGAACCGGGCCCTCTGGTCGCTGCGACTCGGCGATTTCAACCTGCTCGTCTCGAGCCAGCTCACGCCGCAGTCGGAGATCCTGTACCGGCGCAACATCGTCGACCGCGTCACGGAGCTCGCGCCGTTCCTGACGTTCGACGGCGATCCGTACATCGTGGTCGTGAACGGGAAGCTGTACTGGATGATCGACGCCTACACGACCGGCGCGACCTTCCCCTATTCGCAGACGTCGAGCTTCAACGACAACGACATCAACTACATCCGCAACTCGGTCAAGGTCGTGGTCGACGCGTACGAGGGAACCGTCGACTTCTATGTGGTCGATCCGAAGGACCCGATCATCAAGGCGTACGAGGGCACGTTCCCCAAGCTCTTCAAGCCCATCGACACGATGCCCGCCGGCCTGCGCGCGCACATCCGCGTCCCGGTCGACCTGTTCGACGTCCAGGTCCAGATCTATGAGACCTATCACATCACCGACCCCAAGGTCTTTTTTGCGCGCGAGGACGTGTGGGACGTTCCGACCGCCTCCAGCTCGCCGGGCGCCGTGGGCAGCCAGGTCCAGCCGTACTACGTGCTGTTCCGCCTTCCTGGCGAGTCCAACCCCGAGTTCATGCTCATCATGCCGTTCACGCCGCACGGCAAGCCGAACATGGTCTCGTGGCTCGCGGCGCGAAGCGACGGGTCGAACTATGGCGACTACGTGGCCTTCCTCTTACCCAAGGACAAGGTCATCTTCGGACCTCAACAGGTCGCCAACCGCATCAACGAGAACCCCGCGGTCTCGCGCGACTTCACGCTCTTCCACCAGGCGGGATCGACGGTGGTGCAGGGCAACCTCCTCGTGGTCCCGATCGGTGACAGCTTCCTTTACTTCGAGCCGATCTACCTGCGCGCCAGCCAGACCCAGAGCCTGCCGGAGCTGAAAAAGGTGATCCTGGCCGACCAGGACTCCGTCGTCTACACCGACACGCTGCAGCAGGCGATCGATCAGCTGGTCGGCACGGCCCACGCCCCGCCGCCCACCAACAATCCTCCGGCCACGACGCTTACGCCCGCCCAGGTGGCGCAGATCGCCGACCTGGTCACGCAGGCGAACATGCACTACGCCGCCGCGTATGCCGCGCTGAAGATCGGCGACTTCACGACGTTCGCGAACGAGATGGCGAAGGTGGGTCAGATCCTGCAGCAGCTGCAGGCGATCACCGGCACCACCCCGACGCCGGGTGGTGCGACGCCGACCCCCTCGCCAGGCGCGAGGGCCTCACCCAGTCCGTAGAGGGACGAAGAGGACCGGGAACAGCGACCGGTAAGTGACCACGCCCTCGATCTTGGTGTAGAGGCGGAGGTCCTGCGGTTCCTCCGAGATCACCTGCACGGGGACTACGAGCCGCCCGCCCTCCGCAAGCTGATCGATGAGCGCGGGCGGCACCTGCCGGGCGGCGCACGCCACCAGGATGCCGGCGTACGGAGCCTCTGCCGGCCAGCCCATGCTGCCGTCGGCGACCGCAACCTCGACGTTGTCGAAACCCAGGCGCTTCAGCGCTGCCGAGGCTTGCTCCGCGAGCGCGGGCTCACGCTCGATCGTGATGACGCGGCGGCAGAGCCGGCTGAGGATCGCTGCCTGGTATCCGGACCCGGTGCCGACCTCGAGAGCAACCGATTCCGGCTCGAGGTTCAGGGACTGCGTCATAAGCGCCACCACCAGCGGCTGCGAGATGGTCTGGCCGCAGCCGATCGCGAGCGCGCGATCCTCGTAAGCGTGACGGCGGGCGCGGCCTGTGAGGAATTCCTCGCGCGGGATCTCCGACATCACGCGCAGCACCCGCTCATCCGTCACCCCGTGCGGGATTAGCTGCTCGGCGACCATCCTCTGCGCCGAAGTGGCCAATGCACCCCGAGAGTACAATCGTTCTCGTCTTAGTGGCGTCCGCCCCAGCTCCTATTCCGCACCAATGGCGCCGCCCGGTCAGGCAACGTTCGCGCCTGATCCGTCGAAGCGGCCCCCCTCATTCCCGCGTGGAATTCGCTCACCAGTCTGAGCAGGAGTTCGCCCGCTTCCTCGACTACTACCGCATCCGCTGGACGTACGAGCCTGTCTCGTTCCCCATCGCGTGGGACTCGGGCCGAATCGCGGAGATGTTCACGCCGGACTTCTACCTGTCCGAGCACGACCAGTACGTCGAGCTGACGACGATGAAGCAGTCGCTCGTCACGCCGAAGAACCGCAAGGTACGGCTTCTGAGGGAGCTGTATCCCGACGTCAATGTGCGCCTGCTCTACCGCAAGGACTATCACCAGCTGCTTGGGCAGGCGGGCTACGGCGCGCTGGGCGTGCAGCACCTGAGCAAGGAGGACGTGGGCGAGATCCTCATCTCGCCTGTCGAGCTCGAGACGCGAGTGCGCGCGCTGGGTAAGCGGATCTCGCGCGACTATCGCGGGCGATCGATCGTCCTGGTCGGAGTCCTCAAGGGCATCACGTTCTTCATGGCCGACCTGGCTCGGAACATCAAGGTGCCGTTCGTTATCGACTACCTGGACCTGAAGCGTTTTGCGAGCTCGCAACCCAGCGAGCGCGTGCGCGTCGCGCGCGACATCGACTACCCCATCGAAGGCCACCACGTTCTGCTGGTCGAGGACATCGTCAACACTGGCCTGACCCTCGACTACATGCTGTCCGGGTTGAAGCAGCGCTCGCCCGCGTCGATCGAGGTGGTGACGCTGCTGGACCGGCCGATGCGCCGGCTGGTGCCTGTGCCCCTGCGCTACGCGGGCTTCCAGATCCCCAACGAGTACGTCGTCGGCTACGGGCTGGACTACCGCGAGCTGTACCGCCATCTGCCGTTCATCGCGGTGCTCAAGCCGCGGGTCTACGAGCTGGTCCCGCCCGCCAAGGCTTCCCTGTAGAGGCGGCCGACCGGCTGTCCCGGCTCCTGGCCTGGATGGCCACGAGGCCCTTCTCGGAGGTCGCCGCCGGGGATCCGGGCCTCCTCGAGGAGGTCGAGGGAATAGTGCTCGACAGCCACCGCCGTCACTATGAAAGCCAGGGAAGACGATGGTCTCGCCCGATCGCCTACCGGTGGCTCCACTACGAGGATCCGATGCCCGTGGAGCGCCTGGCGGAGGGGGTGGAGAGGCTCGTGGGCGAGGGGGCTACGTTCGACGCCGCCGCTGTGGACAAAGCCTGCGCGAAGGCCTCCGGGAGGGGCTTTTCGAATTGAGGCTCGGGTGTGGAGCCTCTGTGGAAAAGTAATGCCCCAAGAGACCTTCCTGTTTACCCTGAAGTCCCCTATGCGTTTTTCGGTTTCCACCCCGGCTCACGCCGGACCTTCCACCTACTCGACGTTCGGTATCCTCAGGTTTACCGTACTCAGCCGCTTGGGGCGTCGCGAAAGTTATCAGGGCACTAAGAACCCGTCAACAAATAAAAACGTCCGCACGCCTGGCAAGAAATTGTGGGCTTGACACGCGTAGCGGCGACCAGTAGTGGGCCGCCCGTAAGATGTCGGCACAAGTACCGATGAGGAGTGATTGAGATGCGCGAAGCCGTGATCGTCGAGGCCGTCAGGACTCCCATCGGCAAGCGCAACGGCAAGCTCAAGGACATACACCCGGTCGTCCTCGGCTCGCTTGTTTTGAGAGAGATCGTGAAGCGCGCCGGCATCAAGCCCGAGGAGGTCGACGACGTCGTCTTCGGATGCGTGGGCCAGGCCGGCGAGCAGAGCCTGAACATCGCACGCAACGCGTGGCTCACCACCGGCTTTCCCGTGACCACACCGGCCACGACCGTCGACCGGCAATGCGGCTCGAGCCAGCAGGCACTGCATTTCGCGGCCAACCTCATCCAGTCGGGCGTTTGTGACGTGACCATCGCCGCCGGCGTCGAATCGATGAGCCGCGTGCCGATGGGGTCGAACGCGATGCAGCCCGGCACCCCATTTCCGCCCGAGCTCACCGAGCTGTACGACCTGGTGCCGCAGGGCATCAGCGCCGAGCTGATCGCTCGCAAGTACGGGATCTCGCGCAAGGCGATGGACGAGTTCGGCGTGCGCAGCCACCAGCGAGCGCATGAGGCGACCGACAGGGGCTACATGCAGTCGCAGATCATGCCGGTCGACGTTCCAGTCGAAGGCAACGGGCACACCGACCTGTTCACCAAGGACGAGGGCATCCGGGCCAACGCAAGCTACGAGGCGACCGCAGCGTTGCAGCCGGCGTTCAACCCGGAGCATTCCATCACCGCGGGCAACTCGAGCCAGATCTCGGACGGCGCCGCCGCCGTGCTGCTCATGTCGCTCGAGAAGGCGAAGAGCCTCGGGCTCAAGCCTCGCGCTCGCATCCGCGCGCAGGCGGTGGTAGGAACCGACCCGGTGCTGATGCTCGAGGGGCCGATCCCGGGCACGGCGGCCGTACTCAAGAAGGCGGGCCTCCAGCTGTCGAGCATCGACCTGTTCGAGGTCAACGAGGCGTTCGCGTCGGTGGTGCTGGCGTGGCAGAAGGAGACCGGCGCCGACATGGACAGGACCAACGTCAACGGCGGCGCGATCGCGGTGGGCCACCCGCTCGGTGCGTCGGGCGTGATCCTGATGAACCGGCTGCTGTACGAGCTCGAGCGGCGCGACTTGCGCTACGGACTCGAGACGATGTGCTGCGGTGGGGGAATCGGCACCGCGACGATCATCGACCGCGTCATCGAATGAGCGCCTTCGAGCAGCTCGCGAAGCTTCAGCCGATCGTTCTCGCTGACGGCATCAGGGCCCGGGCCGTCAAGGGCGAGCGCATGACGATGGCCGTCGTCGACCTCGCGCCCAACGCGATATCGCCGGAGCACCAGCACGAGAACGAGCAGCTGGGGTTCGTGATCCGCGGATCGATGACCATGCGCATCGGCGAGGAGCTGCTCGAGCTCCACGCCGGCGACACGTACGTCATCCCTAGCCACGTCGAGCACGGCGCGGCCGCGGGCCCGGACGGCGCCACGGTGACCGACGTGTTCGCCCCGATCCGCGGGGACTGGGATTCCCGAGAGCGCCTGGAACCCTCGCCGGGCGACTGGCCATAAAGGCGCGGGGAAGGACAGATGTCCTCCCCCGCGGAACCCCCACCTCTCCCGCACCACGATGGGCAGCCCAAAGGCAAGTGTGGAGACGGCCGGAATGAATCCGGCCTGGGCGCCACGCAGGGGAACTCGGCGGCCCTAGTCGACCGCTCGGAAAGCGCGCGGCAGCGGCCGCGACAGGTGGGGCGAGTCCCAGCAGAATCGCAGCGGCTTGTGCTCCCAGTCGCCGGTGCCGTGCACGCCGACGCGCGGCGTCTCGTAGATGCGGCGCGGCGGTTCGCCGTCGTCGATGATGTAGAGGTTCGGCGGCGCCAGCGGCTCGCCATTGAGGTTGCGGTCGATCTCGAGCGCGCGGCATAGCAGGCCGGGACCGCTGCAGCGTCCGACGCCAGGACCTGGTTCCAGGGCCCGGGCCAGCACCGCCTGCGGCACACCGGGCTCGCGGGTCACGAAGTTCAAGCAGTGGTGCATGCCGTAGGTGAAGTAGACGTAGGCATGTCCCGCGTGCCCGAACATCGACTCGTTGCGCGGGCTGCGGTGCCCGCCGAACGAGTGGGCCGCCTGGTCGTCTGGCCCCATGTAGGCCTCGACTTCGACGATGCGACCCCATCGCTCGTGCCCTCGCACTCCGCGCACGAGCACCTTGCCCAGGAGGTCGCGAGCGACCTCGATGGTTTCGCGATCGAAGAACTCCTGGTTGAGGACCAGGCCGGATGGCATGGCGCCGTTCTGGTTGCTAGCTCCTGGCATCGCTGACTTTCTTGCGCGCCGCGTGGCGGCTGCGCTTGTCGATGTACAGCTCCTTGTCGGCCTCCTGGTACATCGCCTGCCAGTCCATGCCCGGCTTCCACGCGGCGATGCCGATGCTGAAGTCGACTCGCACCGGCAGCTTGGCGGCGCGGTTCAGGTACTCGAGTGAATGGCGCACGCGCGCGGCCACGTCAGAGGCATGGTGCTCGTCAGCGTCAGGCATCGCGACGCCGAACTCGTCACCGCCGAGACGTCCGCACGTGTCTGTGGCGCGAACAGCACGCTGCAACTCATGGGCGAGCACGCGGATCGCCTCGTCACCGACGTGGTGGCCGTGCTCGTCGTTGATCTGCTTCAGGTTGTCGAGGTCGATCATCATCAGCGCGAGGCGCCGCTTGTGCCGCTCCGACGCGGCGACCGCGCGGTCGATGGCGCGCTCGAACTCGGGCCGGTTGGCCAGACCCGTGAGGTAATCGGTGCGAGCCTCTTTCGTGTGCTGCCGGGCGCGATCGAGCGCGACCGCGATCTGGTCGGCGACCGCGGCCACGAACTGCAGGTCGCTGGGCTCGAACGTGCGAGGCAGCCGCGTGGCCACCGTCATCGCGCCGAGCAGAACCCCCTTGGTGCGCAGCTCGGCGCGGATCGCGCTCCACTCGCCGGCGATGCGATCGACGCGCGACTCGGCGGGGCCGGTCGCGATCTCCATCACCTTCAACGGTCCGGGCCGTCCGCTGACCGAGAACTCGCTCTCCTGGCCCGGCTCGAGTCCTAGCGTCTTGGCCAGCTTGAGCCGTGCGCCTTCGCGGACCCACGCCGCGCCGGCCTGGAGGTTGAGCACCTGGAGGGTCTCCGACAGCCCGACCTCCGCGATCTCAGTCACGTCGAGCGAGCGGCCGAGAGCGCTGGCGATGTGGTACAGGCCGTGCAGCTCCGTCTGCCTTGCCTGGTGCCGGGCCTCGGTGTAGTCGAGGTAGCCGCGGATGAAGCTCGAGTTCAGGTGCTCGAGGACGTCCCCGAGCCTGCTCTGGGCCAGCAGCACCACCTCGTCCGCGTAGGGGCTGCCTGCCACCTCCCCGGTGATGCCGGAGATGACGGCCCGCCGGAAGATCGCCATCGCCTCCATCAGCGACTCCAGCGGCACGCCCTTCTCCGCGTACCGGTGCGAGGCCTCGCGGGCCAGGACGTAGTACTCGGCCCAGGGCACGCTGGAGTCGATGCGGAGGGTGCGGTAAAGCGCCTCCAGGAACTGGGACGAGCTTCGGATGGGCATCTCGCTGAAGCTCTCTGGCACGGTCAGGACCAGCTCCGGCATCGACGTCCGGATCGCCTCCGAGGCGGTCGCTCCGGCCTCCTGGAGGTCGGCGGTCAGGCGGACTGACAGCTCGCTGAGGAGGTCACTGGCCCGCTCCGTCATGTCGATGCACTATAGAGTGACGCGTGCCGTAGTCTGATCCTGCGAGGCACTCTAATTAAATGTGTAAGAGGGACTGATGGCTACTGTGACCCGGGGGACCACCGCCAAGCTCGAGGAGCTGCTCGGCCAGGACGCGTCCAACCTGCTCGAGCACAAGTGCGGGACGGTGCCCAAGAGCCAGCTGCACCTGCCCGGCCCGGACTTCGTGAGCCGCGTCTGGAAGGACAGCGACCGATCCATCCAGGTGCTGCGCAACCTGCAGACTCTCTTCGATCACGGCCGGCTGGCCGGCTCCGGCTACCTTTCGATCCTTCCCGTCGACCAGGGCATCGAGCACACCGCCGGCGCGTCGTTTGCGCCCAACCCGATCTACTTCGACGGCGAGAAGATCGTCGAGCTCGCGATCGAGGGCGGCTGCAACGCGGTCGCATCCACGTTCGGCGTGCTCGGCTCGGTCGCGCGCAAGTACGCGCACCTCATTCCTTTCATCTGCAAGCTCAACCACAACGAGCTCCTCACGTACCCCAACAAGTACGACCAGGTTCTCTTCGGAACGGTACGTGAAGCTTGGCAGCTCGGCGCCGCCGCGGTCGGCGCGACCATTTATTGGGGATCCGAAGAGTCAGACCGCCAGCTGGTCGAGATCGCGAACGCGTTCCAGCACGCCCACGAGCTCGGCATGGCCACCGTGCTGTGGTGCTACGTGCGCAACCCGGCCTTCAAGAAGGACGGGGTCAACTACGAGACCGCCGCCGACCTCACAGGGCAGGCCAACCATCTCGGCGTGACGATCCAGGCGGACATCATCAAGCAGAAGCTCCCCGACACAAATCGTGGTTTCGAGGTCATCGGCTTTGGCAAGACCGCACCAGCGGTCTACGACAAGCTATCGAGCAACCACCCGATCGACCTGTGCCGTTACCAGGTGGTCAACTGCTTCATGGGTCGGTCGGGCTTGATCAACTCGGGCGGAGAGTCGCACGGAGCCGCCGACCTTGTGGAGGCTGTGCGCACCTCGGTCATCAACAAGCGCGCGGGCGGGATGGGGTTGATTTCGGGACGGAAGTCGTTCCAGCGTCCGATGAAAGAGGGGATCGAGCTGTTGAACGCGATCCAGGACGTGTACCTCAACCCCGCGGTGACCGTCGCCTGAAACTCGCATTTCTCGGCACGGGGTCCGCGTTCTCCCCAGAGCGTTATAACGGCGCCATCGTAGTCGAGGGTCGCGTGATGCTCGACGCCGGCGCGCCCCTGCTGCCGCACATGCATCGCCTCGGCATCCAGCCCATCGACATCGACGTCGTATTCCTGACGCACTTTCACGGCGATCACACGCTCGGGCTGCCACCATTCGTCCTGCACCGCATCTTTGTCGACAAGCCGCGAGCGATCACCTTTGTCGGGCCGGACGGCATCGACAAGAGGCTTGAAGCGTTGTTCGAGCTCAGCTGGGGCGTGGACTGGAAGCCAGTGATGCTGCCGCGCTTCAAGGCCCGTTACGTCACCGCCCGCAAGCGGGGCCGTGTGGCAGGTCACGAGTACGAGACCGTCAGGCTCGACCACGGTTCGACCGGCTGCAATGGCTACCGCATCAAGTTCGGCGACCGGGTCCTCGCCTATTCGGGTGACACCGAGCCGACTGCGCCGCTTGACGCATTGGTGGACGGCGCCGATGTCGCGATCGTCGAGGCGACTGGTCCCGGCGACGTTTTCAGTCACATGAGCTGGGAGGCCGCCGCCGCCCTGAAGAAGCGCCACCCGAAGACGCGGTTCGTGTTCAACCATCTGTTCTCGGGCACCGTGACCGGGGCGGCGAAAGACCTGCAGGTGCTCGAAGTCTGAAGCCGAGCCCACCGGCGATCACCGGGCGGGCGCTCGCGGCGGCCGCGGTCGGCGGCATCACGGGGGCGCTCGTTCTGGGCGGCTTCATCGGCCTCGGACTCATCCTCGACGACCGCGTCGCCAGCATCGTGCCGGTGATCGTCCTGAGCGCGGCCGGCGCCTACGCGGCGTGGCTGGTAGGTGTCATCGTTTTCGGAGCAGTGCGCGGTGGAGCCAACGGCCAGGAAGGCGAGGCATGAGCCCCGAGTTCGTGTCCACCCGCTCCCGGTTGGACAAGCTCGGCGTCAAGCCAGGCGCCAAGGTGGCGATCGTCGGCGTCGACGACCCCGACTTCTTGAAGGAGCTGCGTCAGCGCACGTCCGACATCACGCGCGGACGGCCTAGAGGTCAGTGCGACCTCGTGTTCCTGTCCGCTGACACGCGGACCGACCTGCGCCGCATCAACCAGGTGAAGTCGTGGATCGAGCCGAACGGAGCCGTGTGGGTCGTGCGTCCCAAAGGTGGCCGCAGCGAGCTGCGCGACACTGACGTCATCCAGGCCGGGCTCGACGCGGGCCTCGTCGACAACAAGATCGCGAGCTTTTCCGACACGCACGGCGCGATGCGACTGGTGTATCGCTTGAAGGACCGACCGCGATGACGATCTCGATTCGGCCCGCGACGCCGAACGACGTGCCGACGGTTGCGTTTCTCATCCGCGCGCTGTCCCAGTACGAGAAGCTGGAGCACGAGGTCACGATGACCGAGGACAGGCTGCGCGCCACCATGTTCGGACCGCGTCCATACGCGGAGGCGCTGCTCGCCGAAGACGCCGGAAAGCCTGTCGGGTTCGCGCTCTTCTTTCACAACTACTCGACGTTCCTGGCCCAGCCCGGGCTGTACCTCGAGGACCTCTACGTGCCGGAGTCGCACCGCGGCAAGGGCATCGGCAAATCGCTGCTGGTCCAGCTCGCGAAGATCGCGGTGGAGCGCAACTGCGGCCGCCTGGAGTGGGCGGTGCTCGACTGGAACGTCGACGCGATCGGCTTCTACGAGAAGCTCGGCGCCAAGCCGAACTCCGAGTGGACCGTGTACCGGCTCACCGGTGATTCGCTCAACAGTCTTGCCGGACAATAAACGCAGGATGGAAGTGCTCAAGCCCAAGCCGCTCGAGACGCATCCTGGCGATGAGATCGTCAGGTGGGCGCGCGGCCAGCTCGAGATCGCCGGCTCGATTCTCGACAACCCGGGCGGCGGCCTGGTCTTCGCGACCCAGACCATGGGCCAGGTGAGGGCGGGACTGCACGAGCGCGACGCCGAGCGCTGGGAGTCGGTGGTCGAGCTACTCGATCAGGCCGAGGATGCGGCGGTCCGTCGCGAGTTCGGCGACGCGCGCAAGCTCATCGACTCCGCGACCGGCCGGCTGGGTTAAGCCTCCCGCGCCGCTTCCAGCGTCTGCACGTATCCGGCCGCGCCATCGTGGCTGCCGATGGGAAGCACGCAGGGCAGTGTCACCCCCGCATCGCGGAAGCGGCCGAGCGATTCCTTGATCTGAGCCTCGTCGCCCAGAGCGGACAGGTCGTCGATCAGCGCGTCGCTAACATTTCCCGCGGCCAGTTCCTCCGCATACCCGCTGGCGTCCATCACCTTGCGGTAGAAGGGCAGGTTCGAATATCGCTCGACCACCTGACGCAACACCGAGCGAGCGCCATCCAGGTTGGTGGTGAGGCTGGTCTGGACCGACGCCACGATCTCAAAGCCCTCCATCGACTTGCCGGCCTTCTCTCGGCCTGCGCGCACGTGCGGCACCACGACCTCGCGGATGTACGACGGACCGCACATCCACAGCACCACCCCATCGGCAAGCTCGCCCGCGAGCTCCAGCATGCGAGGGCTCAGCGCCGAGATCATGATCGGCAGGGTGCTCCGCCGCGGCCCGGAGTAGGACCAGCGCGCGCTGAAGAATTTCCCGTCGGCAGAGGCGGAGCCGTCGGCCAGGCTGGCGCGGACGATCGACAGGTACTCACGCATCGCGTCCGCGGGATGCTCCAGCTTCAAGCCCCACATCGCTTCCACTGTGACCTTGTGGCTCACCCCGATGCCGAGGATGAAGCGACCCGCCGAAAGCTCGTCCAGCGTCGCAGCCATCTGCGCCATGGCGGTCGGATGCCGCGTGTATATCGGCAGAACGCCTGTGCCGAGTCGCACCCACTGCGTCGCCGCGGCGTAAGCGGCCAGCAGGACTGCGGCGTCCCGAGCGTCCGGCATCTGCGTGACCCAGACCGATTCGTAGCCGAGCCGCTCGGCCTCCTGCGCGCGCGAAACCGACTCGTCGAGGGTGCGCACCGCGTTGGTCAGCGCTGCGAGGCGGGCCATATCTCTAGGAATATATCCACGTGACGCTCCTGCAGGCGCTGTTCATGGGCCTGCTCCAGGGCGCCACCGAGCTGTTCCCGGTCTCGTCGCTGGGGCATGCGGTGCTCTTGCCGAGCCTCCTGCATTGGAGCTTCAAGCAGTCCGATTCGTCGTTTCTCCCATTTCTTGTGCTCCTGCACATCGGGACGGCGATCGCGCTGCTCATCCTCTACCGAGCGCAGTGGGTGTCGATCATTCGCGGCTTCTTCACCGCCGCGGTTCGCGGCAGCATCACCTCCGACTCGGAGCGCCTTGCGATGCTCCTGATGACCGGGACGCTGCCGGCGGCCGTGCTCGGAGTCTTTCTCGAGAGCCGAATCAAGGCGCTGTTCGCCAGCCCCTACGCCGCCGCCGCGTTCCTCATCGTCAACGGCGGCGTGATGCTGGCGGCGGAGCTGCTACGCCGGCGCGCCGAACGGCGCGCCTCGCTGGATGGCCGCCCCCGCGAACAGCAGGAAGAGCGATTCACCGACGCAGCCCACATCAGCTTCACGGCCGCCGCCATCGTGGGAGCGTGCCAGGCGCTCGCATTCATTCCCGGCATTTCGCGCTCGGGGGTGACCATCGCCGGCGGGCTGGTGGGAGGTCTTCGCCACACAGAAGCCGCGCGCTTCTCGTTCCTGCTCGCGACCCCGACGATCCTCGGCGCCGGCCTCCTCGAGGTGCCGCTGCTGTTTGCTCGCGGTGTGCCCCTGGCCGAGTACGTCCTGGCCGCCGTCCTGTCCGGGGTGGCCGCATACGGAAGCGCGAGATTCCTCTTGCGCTACTTCCGGTCGGGCCGGCTCGATCCGTACGGCTGGTACTGCATCGGCGCCGGGTTGATCGCCCTTGCTTTGCTAACGTTCAACCTGTGAGGTCAATGCCGCTGGCCGCGCTATTCGTGGTGCTTGCGATCGTGTTCGTCGTGGTCGGCGTTCTGTACGCGTTCGGGGTGCTGCAGATCGCAGTCAGCGATCCGGGCTCGCCACATCACTACACGCACGCGATCCTTTTCGCAGTCCTCGCGGTGGCGAGCCTGATCGCCGCCAACTTCACGAGACCGAAAACGGTCTAACTAGCGCGACACCCCCGCCAGGCGCTCGGGAACCTGTCGACCGCTGAGGTCTTTCTCGCCGACCCTGATGTCCTCGTGGTAAACCGCGTCCGCGTTGACCTTCCATGGATCCAGTGCCGAGCCGGTGGCGATCGCCCTGGCCACCAGCAGCGCGGTCATCATCGAGTGGTCCTGGTTGTTGTACTTGTGCATGCCGTTGCGGCCGGCCACGTGCAGGTTCGGCAGGCTCTTCGCCAGGTAATCCCTGATCACCTGTACGCGCGCCTGGTACACGTCGTCATAGACGGGGTAGGCCTTCTGCTGGCGCACGACCACTCCGTCGAAGACCGCTTCCGGCGGGCACATCCCAAGCTGCGCCAGCTCCTTGCGCGCAACGTCGATGAGGGCGGCGTCGTCCATCGTCCACAGGCCGTCGCCCTCGAAACAGAAGTACTCGAGCCCCAGGCACGTCTTGGTCTGGTCCGGCACCATGTCCGGGCTCCAGTTCTTGAAGTTCTGAATCCGTCCAACCTTGACCGACGGGTCGTGAATGTAGATCCAGTTGTCGGGGAAGAGGTCGGGCCGGTCGATCATGAGCGCGATCGAGATGAAGTCGCGGTAGCCCAGCTTGTTGGCGGCATCCAGCACCGGCGCCGGTGGCGCCGGCTCCAGCAGGCGCACGAGCTCACGCATCGGGATGCTCGACACGAACTGCGACCCCGCGTATTCCTCCACGGCCCCGTCGTCGTTGCGGGCCACAACGGTTCGCACCATGCCGCCGCGGTGCTCGATCCGCAGGATCGTCCGGCCCATCAGCACCGGCCGGCCGCGTGATTCGAGGATGGACGTGACCCGTTCCCACATCTGCCCCGGCCCCAGCCTCGGGTAGCGGAAGCGATCGATGAGCGTGGTCACGATCTCGCCTCGGTCGCGCGGCTTCCGCTTCGGCAGCAGCGCGCTGCGAATCACGAGCCCCAGGTCGAGGCTTTTGATCCTCTGCGCAGCCCAGTCGGCGGACAGCTCTTTGGTGCTGATGCCCCACACCTTTTCCGTGTAGGTCTTGAAGAAGATGCTGTACAGCCGCCAACCGAACTGGTTGCGGACCCAGTCCTCGAGGCTGCGCGGATTCTTGATGGGCCGGACCTTGGCGTAGGCGTAGCTGACCAGGCAGCGGACCGCCTCGACAGGGCCCAGGTTCCAGAGGGCGTTGAACGCCTTGATGGGATACGCGTAGAAGCGTCCGCGGTAGTAGATGCGCGAGAGCCGGCCCCGGGTGAGCATCTCGTCCTGCATCACCTCGGTCCACAGGTCCTCGATCTCCTGGTTCTTGGAGAAGAAGCGGTGACCACCAATGTCGAAGCGGTAGCCGTTGTGCTCGACCGTGCGCGCCAGGCCGCCCACGTAGCTTGGATCCTTCTCGATCACCGTGACCGGGACGTCGTGCTTGGTCAGCTCGTAGGCGGCGGTCAGACCCGCTGGCCCAGCGCCCAGAACGACGACCTCATCCCGCTCTGCCGTCGCCACAGGGCCCACAGCGTATCAACGGGTGGGCCGGGCTTCGCGATCTTGGCCAGCTTTGCCGACGCCGGCGCCAGGCGCCGGGCACGTTTCTAGTTCAGCGGTCCCTTGCCCCGAGCCTCGTCGACCTTGACCAGTGCGTCGCGCAGGCCTTTGATCCAGTCCTTCTGGTGCATCCCGACAAGCCTGACGCACCAGGCCAGGGCGTCACTGCGGCTGCGGGCGACCCCGCCCGCGACCAGCGTGTCCAGGATGGACCGCTCGGGCATGCGCAGGCGCGTCATCACCGGGACGCTGGCGGTCGTGAACAGCTTCATCTGGTCGCCGCACCGCGCACCCCATCCGACCTTGCGCCGGAAGTGACGCTCCCCCTCTCGGGCGATGCGGACGCGGTCGTCCCGGGTCTCCTCGCGGAACCGGTCGATCCGGGCGTCCTGCGCGGCCGCCCGGGCCGCGGCGCTCGTGCCGCCGGCCAGCTCGACGTCAGGCAGGTTGCCCACGACCAGGATCTCCTCGCCGTCGGACATGATCTCGAGCCCGCCGGTGAACCAGTCCTTGGGCACGCGAGACGCGAACCAGGTCTGAAGCTCGTCCGGCACAGCGATTACAACATTACTTCACCTCCTCACCACTCAGGCCGCGGCTTCCTGCGACTGCTGCTTCGGCCCCAGGAACTTGAATGCCTCGACCACGACCTCAGTCCTGTAGCGCTTCTGGCCCGTGGCGGCGTCGTCCCACGAGCTGTTGCGCAGCTGCCCCTCGATATAGAGCAGCTGGCCCTTGTGGAGGTACGTGCCTGCCGTCTCGGCGGTCTTGCCGAAGAACACCAGGTTGTGGAAGTCGGTGTGCTCTTTGACCGTGCCGTCGTCTGACTTGCCGGCGTAGACGTTGGTCGCGATGCGCACCTTGGTGACGAACGTGCCGCCCTGCGACGCGCGCACGTCTGGATCCGATGCCACGTTCCCGACGAGGATCACCTTGTTGACCATTGCTGTAACTCCTTTTCTTGCGAACTGGGATGAGCGTAGGCGCCGAACTGCGGCGCGCCAATCCAGCCTGTTAAGGGCCGGCGGTCAGCCACTGGCCTGGGTCGACCGACCGTCCGTCGACCTGGATCTCGAAGTGGAGATGCGGTCCTGTCGCGAGCCCGCTCGAGCCGACGGTGCCGATGACCTCACCTGGCTCCACCGCCTGCCCAGACTGGATCGCGGCCGTGAACAGGTGGCAGTACAGCAGGCGCACGTGGGCCCCAAAGTTCACGGCGACATACAGGCCCGCCCCGGCAGCGTCATAACCAACGTGCGCGACGCCGGAAGTCGCTGAATGCACGACCGTGCCGCCGGGTGATGCCAGATCGACACCCGTATGCACGTGGCGGCTGGGGCACAGCGGATCGAATGGCTCGAGGTCAAGCGTCGTGCAGCCGAACGGCTGCGTCAGCACTGCGCCCTCCACGATCACATCGATGGGAAGCCGCGTCTGGTCGACCAGCTGGGAGGCGGCGAAAATCCAGGCGAGCCCCGCCGCCGACGCGATGAGAACCACCCGCAGCGCGACAGTCATGCGGTGCGCAGGACGGCGTGCTCGACCTGGCTGACGCTGTGGTGAAGGAGCGACTCGAGCTTGTGGGCGACGTTCTCCGCGCTGCCCATCGCGCCCGGAACTTTGAACACCACGAGCAGGGCCGCCAGGGCAAAGACGTGGCGGAGCGGGTTGAAGCCGCTGTTCTCGAGAGCGAACCCTATCGCCATCACGAACAGCTGTGCCGGCTGCATGAACAGGTTGGTGACGAACAGCGTTCGCCACAGCTTGGCGAGGTGCGCAGTCTCGGGCAGGACAAGCAGCAGTCCGGCGAGGGGCGCGGAGATCGCCAGGACGATCAGCACCGTGTAGCGAACGATGTAAGCGACTGCGAGGACGTCATACCCGAGCACCAGCGTGGTAGTCGTGATGACCTCGAAGACGCTGTCTTGCGGGTTGACCTTGAACGTGTGCCACCACGACGGCCAGTCCGGGATGGTCTGAAAGTGGGTGATCACGCCGCTGAGCGTGTTGCTCGCGGTGACGGCTCCCTGGAACATGGGTTGCGAGAAGTTGATGAGCACGGCGGCGAGGAAGAGGCGGGGCAGCAGCACGCGCACCGAGTATTTGCTGCTCGCGCTGTGTCCCCACATGACCTTGTAGGAGGCCCAGACCACCACGAGCCCAAGCAGGCTGTCCGCGACCAGCTGGACCGACGGCTCGAAGCTCTTGATGGCCGCGCTCCCGACGAAGTCCTGCCCGGTCTCGACGTCTGTCGTGCTCATCACGAATTTGAACCACAGGGTCAGCAGCAGGCCGATGCCGTCGCTGATGACCACCGCCACCGGTTCGAGCGGGTGTGCGAGCGGCCACAGCATGCGGATCAGCTGCTCCAGCGAATGGGCGAGCTGGGCCATGGCCTGCGGCAGGTCGCCAATGACGCCCATCGATCAGTGAGCGGTGGGCGGCACCGACCGGGTGAGGATGTCGACCAGAGAGCCAGCGACCTCCACACCGATGGTGCCCACGACGATGCGCTGGATCCACTGTTTGGCCGCCAAGGCCGAGTGCGCCTCGACGCTGGTGATCTTCCAGATGAACGCGAAAATAAAAGCCAACGCACCTATCGAAGCCACAAGAGCTTGCGCGATGTGGGTCCACGTCGTGATCAGGTCGGTGATGGGCGTGATATCGGGCCCTGCGGCGGCTAGAAACGGCATGGGAAACCTCCAAACGTTTTGTGTCTGGAGGCTAGGAGATGATCTAACGGACTGGAACTCTGGTTGTTAAGACCCTCCGCTCAATCCAGTATCGATGGCTGAGACTAGTCGCCAGATGCTGTCAGAAGGCTCGGAATCGGTTTGCTTGCTTTGAAAGAAGCGAATCCAACGGCATCTGTCAGGTTGCATCCCCTAACCAAAGAGGAGCGCGACATGTTCGTTGGTCCGTGCAGCTTATGCGGTACGCGTCGCAAGGACGAACCCCGCAGTTGGCGTCTACAGATCTCCCTGCCGGGCTGGGACGAACCCTCTGAGTACATCGCCTGCAGCAGATGTCGGCGCGCGCTCCGTGAGGTTGCAGAAATCGCGTTCGGCGAGACCATCGCAGGGGTCTTTGACTTCGAGGGCGACTCTCCTTACTGATCCCGTGCGCCGCGATGCGTAGTCCAGAACCTCTGAGTATGGCGGCTGTGCCTAAGACATCCACGTAAACGGAAAAATGAAGGCAAGCACGCCGACGGATCCGACGAGCGCTCGCCCGATGTGAATCCAGGTATTGATCAGATTTGTGATCGGCATGATGTCCGGATCGAAGTGAGGAAACCCATGTGCGCCTCCCGCTGTTTTAAGGGCGCACGTTAGGCCAGCCTCGCCGGGTCCGGAACCCAGGTTGTTAACTGCGGCTTTTCCCGGCGCCACGTGGCAAGCCCGACAACGACGACGAGATGTCGGCTGGATTGTCGTTGCTTTGGGATCGGTCATCGGCCGGCAAATGAAAAGGGCCGCCGACGCGGCCCTTTCTTTGTTGACGGTTCGCTTTGCTGCTAGGAGGTGTGCATGGGGGTCACGGTTACGTTGAAGGTGACGCCGGGGCCGGTGAAGCCAAAGAACATCTGCGCGAGCGAGAGGTGGGACTTGGCCGCGGGGCCGACGGGGACGAACTCGCTGGGGATGTCGACCACAGTCCCGGTACCCAGGAACCCACCGCTGGCCGTGTCGACCTCGTCGGTGATCACGATCCAGGGATTGTTGGGGCCGAAGTTGACGATGGTCCAGTGGCCATCAATGTGGAAATGCTGGGCACCCGCCAGTCCCGGAGCGCCCGCCTTGGTCAGGTGGCCGCAGTTGGTGACCTCGCCCTGCACCGTGCCATCGGCGTTGAAAACGGCCCAGGCCCAAAAACCAAACAGGTTGGCGCCGCACAGCGACACGTTGTCGCAGTTGGCCGAAGCCGTGGCCTGGTAGAGCTGGACGTTGCCATGGCCGTTGCCGTAGCCGTCGGCCGCAGCCGGAGCCGCCCCGCCGATCGCCAGAACAGCGACTAGTGCGGCGATTAGGCCAAACACACGTACTCGTCTCAGTAGAACCATGCAGCTTTCTCCTTTTGAGTGAACCCGCCCTTGTCGCTCTCAACGCCAGAACACGTCGATCCTGGTCGCAAGGCAGAAGGCACGGTAAGTGGTGCTCGACTGCTCCGTCCATGGGACATTTTGCCCTCCACACTGGTCCCCTCAGACCACGGCTAAGTCTTTGGCAGGTAGCGCTTCCCCCCGCGACGCAGCGGTGTTTATGGGGCACACAGCAAGGCGAAGATGAAGGCCAGGGCACCGATCGAGGCGACCAGCGCCTGCGCGATGTGCGTCCAGGTGCTGATCAGGTCCTGAATCGGCGTGATGTCCGGCCCGGCTAGTAGGAAGGGCATGCGTACCTCCTGCGAGTGTTTCCTCGCAGGCTAGGCGGCGATTTCTCCGCTGGGAATGCTGCCTGTTAACGCCTTCCCGCCGGCTATAGCGGCGGCCGCGAGCCGGACGGTCCGCTCGCTGCGCTGAGACGTTTGGCGCGCGTGGCCTAACCTAGAACGCGTGCCCGGGCGCAAGCTCGCTGAGTACGAGGCCAAGAGGGATTTCAAGCGCACGCCCGAGCCGGGGGCGAAGGTTGCCCGGGCTGAGCGGAAGGCGCTGCGCTTTGTCGTCCAGGAGCATCACGCGCGGCGACTGCACTGGGACCTGCGGCTGGAGAAGGACGGGGTAGGCGTGTCCTGGGCTGTGCCCAAGGGCATCCCGCCCGATCCCAAGAAGAATCACCTCGCCGTCCACGTGGAGGACCACCCGCTCGAGTACTTCAAGTTCGCGGGCGAGATCCCAAAGGGCGAGTACGGCGGCGGGACTGTCACCATCTGGGACGCGGGCACCTACGAGACCGTCAAATGGACCGAGCGCGAGGTCATGGTCGAATTCCACGGCGAGCGGCTGACAGGCAAATACGTCCTCTTTCAGACGCGCGGCAACGACTGGATGATCCACCGGATGGATCCGCCGCAGGATCCGGATCGCAAGCCGATGCCGCAGCGCATCGACCCGATGATGGCCAACCTGGCAACCCGCCTTCCCGCGCCCGACGACGGTTGGGGGTTCGAGTTCAAGTGGGACGGCATTCGCGGCATCGCGTATGTGGATGGAGGCCGCGTGCGGTTGATGAGCCGGTCGGGTGAGGAGATCACGCCTCGCTATCCCGAGGTGCGTGCGATGGGCGGCGCGCTCGGCTCTCGCGAGGTGATCCTGGACGGCGAGATCGTGGCGCTCGACGAGAAAGGCCGGCCAAGCTTCGAGCAGATCCAGCAGCGCATGGGGCTGACCTCGGAGTCGGAGATCCGACGGAAGATGAGCATCGTCCCCGTGATCTACATGATCTATGACCTGCTCTGGCATGAAGGCAGGAGCCTCCTCGACCAGCCGTACACGGAGCGCCGGCGGCTGCTCGCCCAGCTGAAGCTGAGCGGAGACTCGTGGCAGACGCCACCCTACGAGAAAGGCGCCGGCAAGGCGATGCTCGACGCGAGCACGAAGGCCGGCCTCGAGGGAGTGATGGCCAAAAGGCTCGACTCGCGCTACGAGCCCGGCCGGCGCAGTGGCGCGTGGCTCAAGGTCAAGAACCACAACCGCCAGGAGCTCGTGATCGGCGGCTGGCTGGAAGGCGAAGGCAAGCGCCGCGGTTACCCGGGCGCCCTGTTGGTCGGGTACTACGACACGGGCAAGTTCGTGTACGCGGGCAAGGTGGGCACCGGGTTCTCCGACGCGACGCTGGACAAGCTCAACCAGCTGCTGAAGCCGCTCGCCATCGACAAGAGCCCATACGACGCCGGCTCTCCCCCACGCGCCGCGCAATTCGTCAAGCCGAAGGTGGTGGCCGAGTTCGAGTTCGTCGAATGGACCCGTGGCGGCCAGCTTCGCGCGCCGTCGTTCAAGGGATTCCGAATCGACAAGAAGGCGAGCGAGGTGGTGCGAGAAGGTGGCTAAGGAGACGTCGGTCGAGGTTCAGATCGAGAGCCGGAAGCTGAAGCTGACAAACCTCGAGAAGATCCTGTACCCCGAGGTCGGGTTCACCAAGGCGCAGGTCATCGACTACTACACGCGCATCGCGCCGGCGATCCTCCCGCACACGCGCGACCACCCGCTGACGCTCAAGCGATACCCGAATGGCGTCGACGCAGAGTTCTTCTACGAGAAGAACTGTCCCAAGCACCGGCCGCCCTGGGTGGAGACCGCGACCGTGTGGAGCGGCGGCAACAACCGCGACATGTACTACTGCATGGCGCAGGACGTGCCGACCCTGGTGTGGCTCGCGCAGATCGCCACGCTCGAGTTCCACACATCGCTGTCGATGGCCAAGAACCTGCCGCAGCCGCGCACCCTGGTGTTCGACCTCGACCCAGGGCCGCCCGCGACGATCGTCGAGTGCTGCCGCATCGGCATGATGCTGCGCGACGTCTTCCTCGAGCATGGACTTGAGAGCTGCGCCAAGACCTCCGGCTCCAAGGGCCTGCAGCTGTATGTGCCCCTCAACACAGCGGTCGACTACAACCAGACGAAGGTCGTTTCCAAGGGCCTGGCCCAGCTGTTCGAGGAGCGGCACCCTGACCTGGTGGTGCACAAGCAGCTGAAGGAGCTGCGCAAGGGCCGGGTGCTCATCGACTGGAGCCAGAACGACCAGTACAAGACGACGGTCAACGTCTACTCGCTGCGCGCGCGCGCGCGACCGACCGTGTCGACGCCGGTCACGTGGGCGGAGGTGGAGAAGTGCTTGAAGACAGGCGACCCCTCGACGCTGGTGTTCGACTCCGACCAGGTGCTGGCACGGGTGGCGAAGCTTGGTGACCTGTTCGAGCCCGTGGTGAAGAAGAAGCAGAAGCTGCCTCGCTCGCTGCTGCAGCTGACGGGCGGTGCCCCGGCCGTGGAGAAGATGGCCAACCGTCGGCGCAGCATGGGCGGCGGCCGGTTTCCGCCGCAGAAAGGCCGGACCGGACGCATGGAACGCACGGAAAAGGGTCTGGAGTAGCCCGACAGCTGGCAGGCCGACCACGCGTCATCATCGCCGGCGCCGGATTCGGCGGGATCACATGCGCCCGAGCGCTGAAACGCGTCGACGTCGACGTGCTGCTCATCGACCGCAACAACTACCACCTGTTCACGCCGCTGCTGTACCAGGTCGCCTCCGCGCTCCTCGACCCAGGCGAGATCGCGCGGCCTGTGCGTGAGCTGGTGAGGCCGCTGCGCAACGTGGAGTTCCGGCAGGCTGAGATCACGGGCGCCGACCTGCAGCGCCGGCTGCTGCTCACCGATCACGGCCCAATCCCTTATGACTTTCTCGTGCTGGCCACAGGGGCCCAGACGGACTTCTTCGGCAACGACTCGGTGGCCCGCAACGCGTTCGGGCTCAAAGGCCTGGACGAGGGGTTGGCGCTGCGCAATCGCGTCCTGTCGCGCTTTGAGGCTGCGCGTTGGGCCAAGACGCCCGAAGAGCGGCGATCGCTGCTCTCGTTCGCGATCGTGGGCGGCGGCCCGACCGGTGTAGAGCTGGCAGGCGCCTACGCCGAGCTGATCCGTCTCGTACTGCGCAAGGACTTCAGGGACCTCGACATGAGCGAGGTCCGTGTGGTGCTGCTGGAAGCGGCCGACACGCTGCTCGGAGCGTTCGAGCCGGAGCTGCGCGCCGCGGCCAAGCGGTCGTTGGAGAGCAAGGGCGTGGAGGTGAAGCTCGGGGCGCGGGTGGCCGAAATCAACAAGGACGTGATTCAGCTCGCCGGCGGCGGAGAAATTCAGGCGGGCACGGTGATCTGGACCGCGGGGGTACGCGCGTCGGAGGTCGGCGCGACGCTTGGTGTCGAGGTCGGCAAGCAGTGGCGCGTCAAGGTGGCGCCGACGCTGCAGGTGCCAGGCCATCCGGCGGCCTTCGTCATCGGCGACCTCGCCGCCGCCACCGACGGAGAGACGCTGCTGCCGATGCTGATTCCGGTCGCGATGCAGGAGGCCAAGCAGGTGGCGCGGACGATCGCCGACATGGTCCACAACGGCGGCGCGTCGACATTTCGTTATCGCGATCCCGGGATCATGGCGACGATCGGCCGCAACTCGGGCGTGGCGCAGCTGGGGCCGGTGCACCTGTCAGGGTTCCTCGGCTGGGGCATGTGGCTGGTGGTGCACCTGGTGAACGTGGTCAGCTTCCGCAGCCGCATCCTCGTGCTCATCAATTGGGCCTGGGACTACCTCTTATACGACCGGCCGGTGCGGCTGATCGTGGCGGCGCGGGAGGACCGGCGGACTTAGTCGCTGCAGACCGATACTTGTCCGGCGGGATGACTTTGCGTTACCGGGTTGCGTCGCTCGTCGCCGTGGTCGGGCTGCTGGCGGGATGCGGAGGCCTGCAGCCGGAGGATCCTGGTCTTGCTCTGAGGCAGGGCGGCTCCGCCATAGGCGGTCTGAAGACCGTGACCGCCACCCTGAAGGTGACCAAGGGAACGATCTCGTTCCAGGGCTTCGCGCTCGTTTCCGCGACCGCGGCGATCCGGCTGCCTGGCGTCAGCGACACCGTGTACCTGGTCCGCCAGCAGGACGTGCAGATCGGGCTCGAGGTGGTCATCATCGGCGGCCGCGTGTTCCTGAAGCCGCCGCTGCTTCGGTTCGAGCCGCTGACCGCCACGCAGGCGGCGGACATTCCCGACCTCGCGCGGTTGTTCGACCCGCAGACGGGGCTTCCCGCCGTCATTCCACAGGGTCGGAGTCCGAAATACCTAGGTGCCGAAACCATCGACAACGTCGACTCGCACCGAGTCGAGGCGACCTACACCGGCGAGCAGGTGACGGGAATGCTGGCCCAGCTGGCGTCGCAGGGCGATGTCGACGCGGTGATCTGGGTCGGCGGATCGGACCACTACATCCGCAAGGCTGTACTCACGGGAAAGTTCGGAGACAACGGCAGCCAGGCGACGGTCGAGGTCGACCTGAAGGGTTTCAACGGGTCGGTGACGATCGCGTCTCCCGGCCGCACCGCGTAGTCGTGCCGGGCGCCCTTAACAGGCTGGGTTGTGCTCCCCCGCCCGCCCCCTTACGTTCGAGGCGGCACGGTGAGAATGGGCTTTGGGGGAGGAAAGGCCCAGCGGGAGAGGGAGGGCCCCGCCAGGGGGCTGCTCATTGCGCGGGGGCGCCCCGGTGACGAGCGCTTCGGGGCCTTCTTCGCAAGCGTCGTCGCACTCGGCCCCGGCAACCAGCAACCGCGCGCTGCTGCTCGGCCTTGCCGGCGCGGGGCTCTTCATCGCCGCCATGGACGCATACGTCGTCGTAACCCTGCTGCCCGCGATGATCGCGGACGTCGGCCTGACCATCGACCGAATCGAGCAGGCGACGCCGCTGGTGACCGGCTTCCTCGGCGGCTACGTGGTCGCGATGCCACTGCTCGGCGCCTACTCCGACGTCCGCGGCCGCGCTCCGGTCTATGTGGCGTGCATGGCCGCGTTCGCTGTCGGATCCGCGATCACCGCAACCGCCGGACTGTGGACCTTTGCCGGGCTGCCCTGGTTGGTCGTTGGCCGCGTCTTTCAGGGACTCGGCGGAGGCGGCCTGGTGCCTCTGACCCTTGCGATCGCCGCCGACCTCTACCGCGATAGCGGCAGGACGGTTGCGCTCGGATCAGTCGCCGGCTTGCAGGAGGCAGGCAGCGTCTTCGGGCCGCTG